>Ga0208414_1000123_pt1 | contig 84909 bp, 76 predicted proteins | sample AntAceMetag02UKE_FD_184770 | JGI IMG/M metagenome (GOLD analysis project Ga0208414, IMG submission 184770) | Saline lake microbial communities from Ace Lake, Antarctica - Antarctic Ace Lake Metagenome 02UKE (SPAdes) (version 2) | ecosystem: Environmental > Aquatic > Non-marine Saline and... | reverse complement strand
GCAGCCAAGGCCACCTTCGCCTTGAAAGCCCCACTGTGGTTCCGTCGGGCACGTCTCGCCATATCGTCCTCCTGAGCCGCGGCATCCTCGCCGCCTTCAGGCAGGAAATCCACTTAACGACCTGTCCAGATTCTCCCGGCCGGATCTGTCTGGTTCTCGGCATCGCCAACGAGCACTCGATCGCCTACGGGTGCGCCCAGGCCTTCCGCGCCCTGGGGGCGGAGATCGCGGTCTCCTACCTCAATGAAAAGGCAAAACCGTACGTGGAGCCACTCGCGCGGGAGCTCGACGCGCCGATCTTTCTCCCTTGCGACGTGCGTCAGCCGGCTCAGCTCGAGGCCGTGTTCCAGGCTGTCGAGCAGTCCTGGGGCAGCCTCGATTTCGCGCTGCACGCCAGAGCGTCCGCGCCCAAAGAGGATCTGCACGGCCGCCTGACCGACTGCTCGCTCGACGGCTTGGCGCGTTCCAAAAGTAAGTGCAACAGGGCACGCTCCGGTGCGCTGGGACGGGAGCGGTGCGATGGGGAAGAGTTATAGTCACCTGAGCTATGGCGAGCGGCTATCGATCATGGATGGTCTGGAATGCGCGGTGCGATATCTCGCTTTCGAACTCGGGTCCAGGGGGGTCCGGGTTCACGCGATCTCGCCGGGACCGGTCAAGACGCGAGCCGCCTCGGGTATCGACCATTTCGACGAACTGATGGAGCGCGTCGCTCAGCGCGCACCCGCGAAGCGTCTCGTCACCATCGAGGAAATAGGCATGGCGACCGCCATCCTTGCAACCGACTACGCCAAGCTCATCACCGGGGAGACGGTCTACGTCGACGGCGGCTACCACATCCTCGGTTGACCCGAGACGTTGATGGACGCTTGCGCCCGCTCAACGCCGCTCGACCTCCCACACCCTAAACCGAAAACCGTCGAGATCGTCAGCGACGCGGAGGTCCCCACGCCACCAAGCCTGGGCCTTCGCTATGTTGCCCAGCCCCGCTTCACGCCGAACCATCGCCGCCGGGACCCGGGCCGGCGACCAGCGCCCGCCGGTCGAGGGCCACGGATTTCACCAGGGCGAACACCGGCGTCCCCGGCGCCAGTGACAGATCGGCGACCGCGGCGCGGGTGATGCGGGCGCGCAGCTTGCCGCCGCCGATATCCACCAGCGTCTCGGCGAACGCGGTGTCCGGCTCTTCCTCGATCCGGTTGATGATGCCCGACAGGATGTTCCGCACCGAGATCCCGGTCGGGCGGACGGTCGCCAGGGACACGTCGCGGGCGCGCACGCGCAGGCGAATCTCGGTACCGACCGGCAGGTCGACCATGGGCATGTCGATCGACTGCCCGTGATGGTCGAGGTGGGTCAGGCGGAACCGGGTGTCGTGCCCGGCAATCCGGGCGGTCAGGACCACGCCGGCCTCGAAGCGTCCCGTCGCCGGCTGCAGGTCCAGGCGCTCCAGAACGTCCGTCACCGGCCCATCGGCGATCTTGCGGCCGGCGGCGATCACCACCATGCGCTGGGCCAGCCGCGCGACCTCGTCGATGGCGTGGGTCACGTAGATCACGGGTATGCCGAAGGTCCTCGGCAGGCGCTCGATGTAGGGCAGGATCTCCGCCCGGCGCTGGACGTCGAGCGCGGCGAGCGGCTCGTCCATCAGCAGGAGCCGGGGTCGTGTGAGCAGCGTTCGCCCGATGGCGACCCGCTGGCGCTCGCCGCCCGAGAGCGTGCCGGGGCGTCGCGGCAGCAGCGGCTGCAGGTCGAGCGCCGCCGTCACGCCGTCCAGGTCGACGCGCTTGTCGATCCCGGCCGAGCGGCGCGCCGCGTAGCGCAAATTGCCCTCGACCGAGAGGTGGGGGAACAGGCGCGCGTCCTGGAACACGTAGCCGACGCCGCGCCGGTGCGGCGGTGTGAAGATCCGCGCTTTCGAGTCCAGCCAAGTCTCGTCGCCGAAGGCGATGCGGCCCTCGGCCCCTGCCTCCAGGCCGGAGATGATGCGCAGAAGCGTGCTCTTCCCGCCGCCGCTCGGCCCGAACAGGGCGGTGATGCCGTCCATCGCGAAGCGGTGCGAGACGTCGAGGGTGAAATCCGGATAGGCGATGCGGGCGTCGAGGGCGAGGTCCGTCATCGCCTACCCCAGGTGAACCGGAAAGCGCCGGTTCGCCGTGTAGACGAACAGCAGCACCAGAAACGAGAAGATCAGCAGCCCGGCCGACAGGGTGTGCGCGTCGGCGTAGTTGATGGTCTCGACATGCTCGTAGATGGCGATCGAGATCACCTTGGTCTGCCCGGGGATGTTGCCGCCGACCATCAGGACCACGCCGAACTCGCCGATGGTGTGCGCGAAGGTCAGCACCGTCGCCGTCAGGTAGCCGCGCGACGCCATCGGCACGGCGATGGTGAAGAACGTGTCGAGGGGCGAGGCGCGGAGGGTCGCCCCGGCCTCGAGCGGCCCCCGCCCGATGGCTTCGAACGCGGCCTGCAGCGGCTGCACCGCGAACGGCAGCGAGTAGAACACCGAGGCGATCACAAGCCCGGTGAACGAGAAGGTCAGCGTGTCGCCGGTCAGGTTGACCCAGAAGCCGCCGATCGCTGATGCCGGGCTGAGGAACACCAGCAGGTAGAAGCCGAGCACCGTCGGCGGCAGCACCAGCGGCAGGGCGGTGAGGGCTTCGACCGCGGATCGCGCGCGCGACCTTGTGTGGGCGAGCCACCACGCGAGCGGAGTTCCGATCACGATCAGGATCGCCGTGGTCACCAGGGCCAGGTAGAGGGTCAGCCAGAGCGGCCCGAGATCGGGAAGGCTCATCACTTCTCCACGCCATACCCGAACAGCCCGATGATCTCCCGCGCCGGACCCGATTTCAAGAAATCCAGAAACGCCCGCGCCGCGTCGTTGCCGGCGCCGGCCTTCAGGAGAATGGCGTCCTGGCGGATCGGGGCGAAGAGCTCCTGCGGAACATCCCACCGGCTGCCCCGTGCCGGCGCCCGCGGACTCAACACCGCCGAGAGCGCCACGAAGCCGAGCTGGGCGTTACCGGTCGCCACCATCGAATGGGTCTGGCCGATGTTCTGGCCCATGACGATCTTGCCCTTCAGGGACTCCCAAAGCCCGAGGCCCTGCAGAACCTCGCGCGCGGCGACGCCGTAGGGCGCCAGATCGGGGTTGGCGATCGCGATGTGCCGCACGCCGCTCGCCGCCAGCGCCGCCTTGCCGTCGCCCGGTATCGCGGCCGGATCGCTGCTCCAGAGCGTCAACCGCCCGATCGCGTAGGTGAACCGGGTGCCGCTCACCCCCGCGCCCTCGGCCTCCAGGCGCTCCGGGGTCCTGGCGTCCGCCGAGAGCAGGATCTGGAACGGGGCGCCGGCGGTGATCTGGGCGTACAGCTTGCCGGTCGAACCGGTAGTCGCCAGCAGGCGATGGCCGGTCTCCCGCTCGAAGACCGGCGTCAACTCCTCGATGACCTCGGCGAAGTTGGCCGCGACCGCGACCAGCGCCTCGGCGGCGCGCGCGGGCGCGGTGACGACCGGCAGGCTCAGCAACGCCAGGGCCAGCGCCGCGGCGATGGAGCGGGCCTGGGGCGGGGGAGAACGTTTCATAAAGCGGATCTCGACGTGTTCAGCAAAACATATCGAGGGAGGATGGGATGGGCAACCGCTATGTCCGCTCGGAAATATCGGCCATCATGACGCGTAGCTCCGCCAGTTCCTCATCGATCGCCAGGGCGGTCAGGACCTCCATTCGGCGGTAGCACGCCAGCACCTTCTCGCCGTCCGGCGTCAGAACGGCGCCACCGCGCGCCTGTCCGCCGCGGCTGGTTTCGACCAGAGGGCTCTTGAAGCAGGCGTTCATGCCCTCGACCAGCAGCCAGGCCCGCTTGTAGCTCATGCCCATGCGCCGGCCGGCGGCCGCGATCGAGCCGGTCTCCCGGATGCCCTCCAGGATGTCGGCCTTGCCCGGACCGATGGCGATGTCCGGCTCCAGAACGATCCGAAGCCTCGCCCCGGAAGTCTTGTTGCCCGCTTTCATCGGTCAAGAATTACCGGCCCGGTGACGGCGTGTCACGCAGCGCGAGGCCGGGCCGATAAGGCTCGCTCAGTTGCGGTGGTACTCGTCGTTGCGGCGGAACCACTGTCCGGTCTCGTTGCGCCTTCGGCGCGCGGTCGAGCCATTGGTACATGCCCCAGAGGCCGTCCAGCCCGCGCGTGGAGGTCGAGTAGGTGTGAGGACGACGCCGTCCTCGAGCGCGAACGCGCTGAGCCGGGCGCGATCGCGCGCCAAGGTGGCGGCATCGGTTCCGCAGGTAGCTGCGATCTGGAGCACCGGATTCGGAGCCGGCGCTGCGTCGAGAGCGTGGCCGCCGCGCCTGTGGTTATAGACCGGAATCGCAAGATCCATCAGGTCGATCCGGGCACCGGGGAGGTCCTTCGGATCATCGATTCGAACTGCTTCGTCACTGGGGTCACCTGGGTCGAGGGCGAACTCTGGCACGCCACCCGAGGGGGCGACGAGAGCAAGCTGAGGAGAATCGATCCGCTGACGGGGCGAGGTCCTGGTCCGGCTCGACATGCCGTCCGGCGAGGGCGTGTCGGGGCTGTAAGCCGACGGTGCCGAGCGGTTCTACTGTGGCGGCGGAAGCAGCGGGACGGTCCGGGCGGTCCGACGGCCGGGATGAGGCCGCGGGGCGGCCGAGATCAAGACTCCCGGAACTTCTGAACGCGCTGCTCCAGTCGGCGCAGCAGGACTTCGTGGGCGCTCGTGATCAGCAGCACCAGGATGATGCCGCCATAGACGCCCGGGCTGTTCAACAAGGTGCGGTGCCGGGTGATCAGGAAACCGAGACCCTCCACCGCGCCCAGCATCTCGGCCACGGTGACGCCGACGATCACCAGCGCCCCGCCGAGCCTGAGGGCGGCGATCAGGGTCGGCAGGCTGGCCGGCACCTGGACGTAGAGGATGCGCTGCCAGCGGTTGGCGCCGAAGGCGCGCGCCGTTTCGAGCAGGTGCGGGCTGAGCGACGCAACGCCGGCAACGGTGGTGAGCAGCGTCGGCACGAAGGCGAAGACTGTGGCGAACGCCACCTTGGAGCCCATGCCGAGTCCGAACCACACCATCATCACCGGGTACAGCACCACCATCGGCACGGCGTAGGCCGAGCGCAGCACGGGGAGCGCCATCCGCCGCGCGCGGGGCGAGGAGGCGATCAGCATGCCCAGCGTCACGCCGCCGCCGCAAGCGATCACGTAGGATACCAGGATCTCGACAAGCGTCGCCGGCAGGTGTGCCAGGTACTCGGCGCGGTACTCGTAGAGCGCGCCGATCGCTTCCGACAGCGACGGCACGAACAGCCTCGGGATCACGCCGAACCGCGGCAGCAACTCCCAGCTCGCCAGGACGAAGACGGCGAGGGCGGCCTGCGCCCAGCGGATCTGCCTCGGTGTCCGGAGCATCAGTGATCGGCGTCCCGGATGTGAGCCCAGATGCGGTCCTTGAGCGCGCCGAAGCGCTCTGACGACATCATCGAGAAGGTGCGGGGGCGCGGCAGGTCGACCGGAACGTCGTCGACGATGCGCCCCGGACGAGCGCTGAAGACGATGATCCGGTCGGCCAGATAGACCGCCTCGGAGAGGTTGTGGGTGACGAACATCACGGTCTTGCCGGTGCGCGCCCAGATCCGCAGCACCTCGTCGCCGAGAACCATCCGGGTCTGCTCGTCGAGAGCGGCGAACGGCTCGTCGAGCAGCAGCACGCCCGGGTCCTGCACCAGCCCGCGGCCGATCGACACCCGCTGCTTCATGCCGCCCGAGAGCTGGTGTGGCAGACGGTCGGCGAAATTGCCGAGACCGGTCAGGTCCAGCATCGCCCGGGCGGCCTCGAGCCGCTCGCGCTTCGGCATTCCGCGCAGCTTCAGCGGGAACGCGACGTTCTCCACGGCGGTCAGCCATGGCAGCAGGTTCGCCTCCTGGAAGATCATGCCGATGCGCTGCGGCACCGGGCCGACGATCGGCTCGCCGTTGCACAGCAACGTGCCGCCGGTCGGCAGGCGCAGGCCGGCGACCAGCGACAACAGCGTGGACTTGCCGCAACCGCTGGGGCCGACCAGCGCCACGAATTGCCCGGGCGGGATCTCCAGGTCGATGGCGTCGAGCGCGAGCGTGGACTGGCCCTCGACCGTGAAGTTCTGAGTCACCGCCCTGGCGGAAACCGCGGACTGCGTCATGCTGGTCTCTGCCTCCAGGCGCCGAGCCGCGTCTCGAGCTGCTGCAGCAGCTCGTTAACCGCTATCGCGAGGGTCGCGACGATTGCCAGGGCGGCGTAGAGCTGCGGCATCTGCAGGCTCTCGCCCCATCCGGCGATGCGATAGCCGATGCCGTCCCGGGCGCCGTAGATTTCGGCGAGGAGCACCGCGGTTATGTTGAAGATCATGCCGAGCCGGGCCGATTCCAGGAGAACCGGCGCCATCGCCGGCAGGTAGATCTCGCGGACCACCTGCAGGCGGTTGGCGCCGTACGCCCTGGCCACGGTGACCAGTTCGCGCGGTACCGATTCCACCGCCGAGATGCCGCCCAGGATTAGCACGAAGACCGTGGTGAACACCCCGAAGGCGATCTTCTGCTCGATCCCGACCCCGAAGATCAGAATGAAGATCGGCAGGAAGATCGACTTGGGCACCCCGAACAGGAAGTTCACCACCGGTCGGAATACTGCGCCCAACCCCGGCATCTCCGCCAGCGTGAAGCCGATGAAGAAGCCGACCGGCACCGAGATCAGGAACGCCACCGCGACCTCGTAGAGGGTCACGCCGAGGCTCTTGATCACGTTGGCCCGGCCGAGCAGTTCGACCAGCATGGGGGCGATGGTGCTTGGGGCCGGCGCGATCCGCGCGTTGACGATCCCGGCGGCAACCATCGCTTCCCAGAGGCCGAAGATCCCGCAGACGCCGACGGCGACCAGCAGGGGCTCGAGGTATCGCATGGTGGGCTAGGGCTTGGTCGGCACGATGTCGAGGTTCTGGAAGACCTGGTCGGCGGGAGCCAATTCCTTGGCACCGCTGGCCTTGGCCATCGCCAGCGCCACGTCGACCGATTCCCGTGTGATCTTGCCGTCGCGCGACAGCCGCCCAAAGGTCTTCTCGAACTCCATTTTGGCAATCTCGACCGGAAGCTCGTTGTTGGTCGCGATCAGGTTGATCGAATAGTCGGGGTTCTCGAGCATGTACTGCAGGGATCCGTAGATCGCGTTGAGCGTCCGGCGCACGAAGTCGGGACGTTCCTTGATGTCCTTCTCCCGAACGGCCCAGCCGCCGGTCAAGTTGGCCGGCATCGCGGTGGCGAAGTCGATGAGCGGCCGCACCGTCCCGTTGGCGACTTCCTGGTAGCTGAGGGGCGAATAGATCACGGCGGCGTCGAGGTTGCCGTTCAGGAGATTGGGCACTAGGCCACCGCCGCCAACCGGAACGCGGTTGAAGGTCACCTTCGCGTCGGTCTGCGCCCACAGTGCCAGCGCGTCGGTGCCGGATCCGGCGGAGGTGATGCCGACCTTCTTGCCGTCGAGTTCGCGCGCGTTCTTGATGGGCGAGTCGGCCTTGACGCCGAGGATCCAGCCCGACCATTCGTCGGCGCCATTGCCGACCAGCCGGGTCTCGACGCCGCGGGTGCGCGCGATCGCCACCAGCGCCGCCGCCACGTTGCCAATGTCGGCGCTGCCCGCGGCGATCGCCTCGAAGGTCTCGCCGCCGCCGCGGTAGATGGTCATCTCCGCCTCCAGGCCCTCCTTGGCGAAGATGCCCTTCTCGATCCCGGCGGTGATCAGGATCGTCGGCCAGTAGGCCTTGGTCGGCACCCCGATCCGCACCACGTCGGCGGCCTGGACGGTCAGCGCCATGGTCATCACGGCACCGGCGGCGAGGGCCGCCGCGCCGAGGCGCATCCTGAATGTCGTCATCGTTTCCTCCTCCGTTTTTTGTGATTGGCACGCGTGTTGTTGTCCGACGGGCGGGTTCGCGGTCAGCTTTCGCGCTGGGGACCTCCGACGGTCTCGATCCGGTGGGCAACGTAGGGCGCCATCGCCGACAGCTCCCGCCCGGCGCGCAGCGGTACGCACTCGGGCGGGAAGTCCTGCCGGAAGCGGCCACCCTCGGCGCGCACCATGGCGATGAAGCGATCGAGGTGTCGCATCGCACCGGTCGGCAGGTCGTGGATCACGACCAGGGACCAGGGCAGCGGCCGCATCAGTTCGACGGCGCGCTCCGGCCAGGTCTCCGTCGCCTCCCAGTCCCGGGGAATGACGTTCCACAGGACGCAGGTGAACCCGCCCGCCACCAGATAGCGATGCGCGGCGGGGCTGAGCAGATGCGGTCCGATCACCCCGCCGCCGCCGAACGGCCGGAACAGCTTGTCGGGACAGCTAAGCGATCCGATCAGCGCCTGGGTGCGGCCGATCTCCTCCTCCGGTACCCCGGGCGCCGGCATCTCGCCGAGCGGCGTGCTGTGCGTGTAGGTGTGGTTGCCGATCCAGTGACCCTCGTCCGCGGCGCGTTCGGCCAGCGCCCGGCATCGCGGGTCGGCGAGCTTGTGGCCGAGCACGAAGAAGCTGGCGGGCACGGCTTCGCGGGACAGTGTGTCGAGGATGGCCGGCGTCACGCCGGGCTCCGGCCCGTTGTCGAAGGTCAGCGTGACATCGCGCATCAGGCCTCGCTCGACAGGATCGAGGCGCCGGAACGGTCGGCCTGCTCCAGCATCTCGGTCGTCGTGTTGAAATGCGCCGCCAGCAGGTCCACCGCGCGGTCGGCGTCGCGGTCGAGGGTCGCCGCCGCGATCTCCTGATGCTCGCGGGAGATGTCACGCCCGCCGATCGCGTACGCGACCAGCAGCGCCCGGTAGCGATCCGACTGCTCGAACAGCGTCTGGCGGAACCGCAGCAGCCAGGGCGAGCCGCAGGCGCTGATCAGCGACAGGTGGAACCGCTCGTGCAACCCCACCCAGGTCGGCTTGGCCAGGACCGGGTCGGTGATCAGCCCGGGGGTCGCCCGGACCAGCACGTGCAGGGCGGCGACGATCCCGGCTTCCCACTCGGCGTCGCCGCGCTCGATCGACCGACGCAGGGCCAGCCCCTCGATCTCGATGCGGGTGGCGGTCACGTCCCGCATGTCGTCGATCGAGACCGGGCTGACCCGGAAACCGCGGCGATCCTGAACGAGCACCAGGCCGTCGGCGGCAAGCCGCGACAGCGCCTCGCGCACCGCCCCCAGGCTGACCGCGTGGCGGTCGGCGAGGGCAGCGAGATGAAGGCGGGCGCCGGGGTTGAGCCTGCCGTCGAGGATCTCGGCCCGGAGCTGCTCGAACACCCACAGCGTCCGGCTCTTCTGGGCGCGCCGCGCGCCGGCAGGTCCGTCGGTTGGAGTTTGCTCTAGCATGCGGACACAGTATCGGTGACTGGGGGTTCAGAAAATCAAAATCCCCTGCGAAAATCGATTATATTGCCGAACCTGCGGCGCTGGCCCCGACCGGGGGCGCCGACAGTCAAGAAGCTCAGAGGGAGGATTTCGCGATGGTGACGGATCGCTTCGCCGGATTGCCGCTGCTGCCGACCACCGTCGTCGGCAGCTATCCGCAGCCGAGTTGGCTGGTTGACCCCGAGGCGCTCAAGCAGGCAGGCGTGCCGCGGCTCCGCGCCCGCGGCATCTGGCGGCTGGAGGGTGATGCGTTGTCGGAAGGCCAGCGCGACGCCGCGATCCTGGCGCTGCACGACATGGAGCGCGCCGGCATCGACATCGTGGGCGACGGCGAGGCGGGCCGCGAGAGCTACTCGAACCAGTTCGCCACCGCCCTCGACGGGGTCGACACCGAGACCCCTGGCAACACCATCGGGCGGAGCGGCGAGAACACGCCGGTACCGCGGGTCGTCGGCCCGGTTCGGCGCAGCCGGCCGGTGGCAGTCGAGGCGGTGGCGTTCCTGCGCGCGCACACCGACCGGCCGATCAAGGTGACCCTGCCCGGGCCGTTCACCATGACCCAGCAGGCGGTCAACGAGCACTACGCCGACGACGGCGACCTGGCGATGGCCTATGCGGCGGCGGTGAACGAGGAACTGCTTGAGGTGTTCGCCGCCGGCGCCGACATCGTGCAGCTCGACGAGCCGTGGATGCAGGCGCGCCCGAAGCTGGCCCACGACTACGCCGTGCCGGCGATCAACAGGGCGCTGCAGGGGGCCACCGGCACCACCGCCGTGCATCTCTGCTTCGGCTACGCCGCGATGGTGAAGGACAAGCCCAGCGGCTATTCGTTCCTGCCCGAGTTGGAAGCTTCCCTGGCCGACGTGATCTCGATCGAGGCGGCCCAGCCCGGCCTCGACCCGAAGGCGCTGGCGAGCCTGCCCGGCAAGCGGATCATGCTGGGCGTCATCGACCTCAACGATCCCAGGCCGGAGACCGCCGACGTCGTCGCGGGACGCCTGCGGGCGGCGCTGCGACACGTTCCGGCCGAGCGTCTGCTGGTGGCGCCGGACTGCGGCATGAAGTACCTGCCCCGCGACGTCGCTTTCGCCAAGCTGAAGGCGATGGTCGACGGGACCCGGATGGTTCGCTCCGAACTGGAGTAGCGGCGGCCAGTCGAGCGACTGTCCGCAGGTTTTCGGAGTCAACAGCCGCGACGCCAGCGCGGTGTTGCCGGAGCGGCCGCGCGGCCGCTCCGGCACGACTGAAGCGATCAGTCGGCACGCGCTTCGGGTTTGCGTTGCCTCGCTTGACCAGGGCGCCTGGCCGGACGGTGCGACGCAATCTCATCGATGATAAAGTCCAGGGCGCCGTTGATGTCCGCCTCCATGCAACGTCGGGCGCTGGGGCCGTCGTGGCGCTTGAGCGCGGCCATGGTCATCGAGCGAAGGTTGCCGCGTTCCATTTCCGAGTAAGCCGGGAACAGCAAGTTGCTGTATGGCGCCGATCGAAGCCAAAGCCCCTGGATCATCCGGTAGAGGGCCGGCATCCGGGACGCTTGGTAGATCGTGAAGTGAAATCGTCGGATCAAGTGGATCCGCTCTTTCACCAAGCCGGTCTTGCGGAGTTCTCGGATGTCGTTGTCGATCGCCACAAGTTCCTCAAACTCCGCGCTGGTGATGTCCAGGGCGGCCCGCTCGGTGGCGATTCCTTCGAGGGCGGTTCGGATATCGCGCAATTCCCGCAGTTCGACCGGATTCATGATCGGAACCCGAATGAACCGGTTCGGCGCGATCTCGAGCGCGCCTTCCGCCGAGAGGCGGCGCAACGCTTCGCGGATCGGGGTCGGGCTGGTGTTGAGTTGCCCGGCCAGCCCTCGGATCGTCAGCTTCTCGCCAGGGGCGAACTGCCCGGACATGATCGCGGTCCGCAGCCGGGAGAACACTTGGTCGCTCAGTGTGCTGTGTTCGGCCGCCAGCAAGACCACAGGCTCGGCAGCGCGTTGTTTCGGCTTCATGAACGTTTCTGACCTAGGATCACTGCAGTCGTCGAAGTCACGGCGAGCGCCCTACAAGATCTGGTCAAGGAACGCCTTGACCCTCGAATTGCCTTGATCGCGATCGAAGAATCGTGAAGGCGGGGCGTCTGCGACAATCTCTCCCCTCTCCATCATCACGATACGGTCGGCCACCCGTTTCGCGAAGCCCATCTCGTGAGTGACGCATATCATGGTGATGCCGTCGTCGGCGAGACCGACCATGGTATCCAGCACCTCCTTGACCATCTCGGGATCCAGGGCGGACGTCGGTTCATCGAAGAGGATCAGGCGGGGCTTCATGGCGAGCGCGCGGGCGATGGCTGCGCGTTGCTGCTGGCCACCGGAAAGCTGGGAGGGAAACTTTTCGGCCTGATCGGCGATGTGCACGCGCTCCAGGGCGGCCAACGCAACATCGCGAGCTTCCGAGCGTGCCGCGCCGAGCACCTTGGTCGGAGCCAAGGTGCAATTGTCCAGGACGGTCATGTGCGGGAAGAGGTTGAACTGCTGGAACACCATCCCGATGCTCGGCCGCACCTCGTCGGCGGTGCCGTCGTCCTCCGACACCCGGACCCCGTGCACCACAACATCCCCGGACTGGTACTCCTCCAGACCGTTGACGCAGTAAACGAGAGTGGATTTGCCTGACCCCGATGGGCCGCACAGGACAAGTCTCTCGCCCTCCGCGACGGTGAGATCGATGTCCTTGAGGACATGCAGGCGCCCGTACCACTTGTTGACCTTGCGAAAGGTGACAGCGTTGGGCCCGGTCATCGTCGTTCACCGGCGGCGAGCCGTCGTTCGAGCCACCGACTGTACCAGGACATGGAGGCACACACCGCGAGGTAGATCATCGCGATGAAGAAGTACGCCTCCATGAACAAGCCGAGCCAACGGGTGTCGGCCTTCGCCGAGTTCGCCGTCCCCAGCAGGTCCAGCATGCTGATCACGACCACCAGCGACGTGTCCTTGAAGCCCCCAATGAAGATGTTCACCAGGGATGGAATGACCGTGCGGAGCGCCTGCGGAAGGATGACGTACGCCATCGAGTGCCAGTAGCCGAGCCCGAGGGCCTTCGCTGCCCGGTATTGACCTTCCGGAATCGCCTGGAGGCCGCCCCGGATCGTCTCGGCCATGTACGCCGCGAAGAACAGCACGAAGGCCACCTGCGCGCGCAGCAGGTTGGGCACCGTCATGCCCGCCGGCATCACGATCGGCAGCAGGAAGTTCGCCATGAAGAGCAGGCTGATCAGCGGCACGCCGCGAATCAGCTCGATGTAGACGACGCAGATCCAGCGGATGACCGGCAGGCGGGAGCGCCGGCCGAGGGCGAGCCCGAGTGCCAGGAAGAACGCCAGGAACATGCCGACGGATGCCAGCATCACCGTGAGAGGAAGGCCGCTCCACAGCCGGATCTCGACCTGTCGGAGGCCCAGTCCGCCGAGCATCAGGACGCCGAGGATGCCTGCACCGACGATCCACAGGGCCGTCATCCAGCGGCGGCGCTCGGCGGTAGCCCAGGCTGCGGGGACGCAGCTCGTGATCACCAGCCCACCGAAAACGGCCAGCGCCAGAGCGGCGCGCCATTGCTCGTCGTATGGGAACATCCCGAAAAGAATCAGGCGCCACTTGTCCTGCAGGAAGGCCCAACACGCGCCGCCGTTGTCGATGCAAGTGCGGATCTCGGCTGGCGCCACCGTTGCCCGGAACACCAGCCAGTCGAGGCCGGAGGCGACGATGCGGTAGACCAGCAGTCCGGCGAGCAGGGTGAGCGCCGTGTTGAGGAGCGTGCCGAAGAGGTTGTGCCAGATCCAGCTCGCCGCCCGGGCCGGCAGCGATGGACGGCTCTCGGCGAACGCCCGGCCTGTGGAGCTGACCATCCGTCAGGCCTCCGTGTAGGCTATTCGCGTGTTGTACCAGTTCATGAAAGCGGACGTGAGCAGGCTCAGCGCCAGGTAGATCGACATCATGATTCCCACGCATTCGAGTGCCCTGCCGGTTTCGGAGGTCACGGCGGTGGAGACCCGCACGAGTTCCGGGTAGCCGATCACCACGGCGAGCGAACTGTTCTTCGTCAGGCTGAGGAACTGGCTCGTCATCGGCGGCACGATGATCCGGAGCGCCTGTGGCAGAACAACCTTCATGAGCACCTGCCGGGGTGCCAACCCAAGGCTGCGCGCGGCCTCGATTTGCCCTTTCTTGACCCCAAGGATACCGCTGCGAATGGTTTCCGCCGCGAACCCGGACTGGTAGACCGAAAGCGAAACCAGAACCGCGACGAACTCCGGCGTGACGAACCCGCCCCCCTGAAAGTTGAAGCCCTTGAGTTCCGGATGCGAGAACGAGAGGTCCGGTCCGATGGCCGCGGCGACCAAAGCCGGAAGTCCGAGCAGCAGGGCGGCGACGTGGATGCCGATCCGCGACCGTCGCCCGGTGCGTTCCCGGGTCAGCGCGGCGTGCCGGAGCAGCGCCAGCGTCCCGGCGACGCCGGCCGAGAAAGCAACGAGGACCCAGGTGAGGCCGGGAGTCCAGTCAAGGGCCGGCAGGAATATGCCCCGGTTGGTGACGAAGATCCCCTGAACCGGCTCCCACGCGTCCCGCGGCAACGGAAACAGGGTCGAGAACGCGTACCAGAACAACATCTGGAGTAGAAGCGGCACGTTGCGGACGGTTTCCACGTAGACCAGGGCGAACCGGGAGAGCAGCCAGTTGCGCGACAGCCGGGCCAGCGCCACGGCAAATCCGAGGAAGACACACAGGACGATACCGACCGCGGAGACCCGCACGGTGTTGATCGCCCCGACCACGAACGCCATCCAGACCGGATCCCGGGCTGTTGCGTTCAGGTAGTTGGATCCGATTTCAAAGCGGGTCGGAAGCTCAAGGAAGTCGAAGCCGAAGCCCAGGTTGGAGCGAGGCAGATTCTGCGCGACGTTGCCGGCCAGCCAGATGAAGGCGGCGGCAAGCGCCAGGGCGACGGCGGCCTGTAGTGCCCAGCCGCGTTCACGCTTCCGCCGCCAAGCTGGCCGCCGCGCCCTATGCTCGCCCGGTTGGCCGGGTTGTGCCGCGCGCGCAGCCGAAGGGGCCAAGGCCATCGTTGCTCTCTCCTGCGACGAGCGGACGACCGCCACGCAGCGGCTGTCCGCCAGTTCGCGTCAGCCCAACAAAGCGCCGCTCAGCGCCAATTGGGAGCCCATTGCAGCCCACCATCCTGGGCGAGCGCGTTCATTCCGCGGGGCAGTTGGACAGGAGATTTCATACCAAAGGAGCGGTCCCATATGTCCCCGTAGTTTCCGACCGCGCGGACGATGGCGACCGTGAAGTCGTTCGGAAGCCCAATATTCTTGCCGATGCTCTCGGTGATGCCGAGAAAGCGCTGCAGTTCGGGGTCCTCGGTCTTCAGCTTCTCGTCGATGTTGGCCTGGTTGATCCCGAATTCATCGGCCTGGATAAGCGCGTAGTGAACCCAGCGCGCGACGTTGGACCATTGCGGGTCGGCTTCCAGGACGATCGGGCCCATGTGCGACTTCGCGAACACCTCCTCCAGGATAACGTGCTCGTCTGGATTCTGCATGCGCAGCCGTCGCGTTCCAAGAAACGGAATCTCGGACGTGACCACGTCGCATCGCCCATTTTGGTAGTATTCGTAGCGTTGATTAGTGTTCTCGAAGGCGACCGGGGTGTAGGTCATGCTCCGGGCCTTGAAGTAGTCGGAGATGAGGCTGTCGGTGACCGTTCCCGCTACGACGCAGATCGATGCGCCGTTGAGGTCTTCGATCTTGCTGGCCCCGGTCCGCTTGTGAACCATGAAGCCGTGGCCGGAATAGAGGGTTGGCCCGATGAAATCCAGCCCGAGCTCGGTGTCGCGGCCGATGGTGTAGGTGATGGCGAGGCCTGCAATGTCGACCTCCCGTGACTTCACTGCCGGAATTCCTTGGGCGAACGTCATGGTCACGAACTCGACCGCGTCACCCGAGCCGAACACCGCTGCCGCGATCGCGCGGCAGTAGTCGACGTCAAAGCCCTGCCAGACACCCTTGCTGTCGAGCACCGCGAGGCCGGGCACGTTCTCGTAGATCCCGCATCTCAGCTTGCCGCGTTCCTTGATCTGGTCCAGCACTTCGCCCGCCGATGCCGCTGTCGGTATGATTGCCGCGGTGGCGGCCGCTGCGAGTAGCCTGAGCATATTCATGACACCCTCCCTGATGTTTCGCCTGGAACGGCGATTCGCCGGGCGACCCGCCTCCACGGTTGCTGGGCCGACGAGACGCGACCCGTCCGGCGCTGCCGGGTCGCGCAAATTTTCATCCGTTCAGTAGGTACCGACGACGGTCTGCAGCTGATTCGGGATCCGGCCTCGCACCTCGGCCACGGAGGCGGCGAGATCCTCCAGGTAGCGAGCCACGCTCTCGGCGTGCACTGGGTTCAGGGCCAGATGGATCCCCCGGGGCTCAGCCTGGCGCCCGACGAACCAGCCGCGCTGGACCAGCGCGTCGGCCACGAAGCCGATGTCCACCTCGGGGTCCACGCTCTTGTAGACGAAGATGCACAATTCGTGAGGTTTCAGCACCTCGAGTCCCGGGATGGCGTCGATTCCATCGACCATGCGACGCTTGGTGTCCATGATGATGCGGGCGCAGTCGAGATATCCGTCTTCGCCCAGATAGTTGAGAACCGCCCAAGCACCGGCCACCGCCCCGGCCGGACGAGTTCCTGTGGTCGTCATTGAGACGTACGCTCCGCGCTCCCAATCGTTGAACTCGAACCGTTGGTGGCGTTGCAGTTCCTTGTCGCGCAGCAGAAGGAGCGACGCGCCTTTGGGCGCCATGCCGTATTTGTGCAGATCGGCTGACATAGAGGTCACGCCGCGGATGGCGAAGTCGAAGGCCGGGATGTCGTAGCCCAGCTTTCGAATCCATGGGGCGAGGAAGCCGCCGACACAGGCGTCGACATGCATCCACACGCCCTGGTCCGCAGCGAGCGCCGCGATCTCCTCGATCGGATCGAAGACGCCGAAGGGATAATTTGGCGCCGACCCCACCACGGCCATGGTGTTGGCGTCCATCCGGGCGCGCAGGGCCGACGGTTCGGCCCTGAAGTCGGCCCGTGTGGTCGGGACTCGGCGAACTTCGACGCCGAGATAGTGACAGGCCCGGTCAAACGTCGGATGACAGGTTCGCGGCGCCACCAGGTTTGGCGACGTGATACCTTTCTCCGATCGCGCCCAGTCCCTGGCGGTCTTCATTGCCAGGAAGATGCTCTCCGAGCCGCCCGAGGTGAAGGTGGCGGCCGCGTCGACGGGGGCGTGCATCAACTCCAGGCCGATCTCGATGACATCCCGTTCAAGCTTCTCGACGCTCGGGAACGCCTTGTGAGCCATGCCGTTTTCGTACCAGTACGACAGGTACGAGTTCTGTTGAACCTTCTGTAAGTCTTCATTGAGATAGTAGTAGTAAAGAAACATTCGGCCATCTCTCCACGAGAAGTCGCCCGATTTCAGGGCGTCGAGTTCCGTGGAGAGTTCCTGCCAGGGGCGCCCGTGAGCTGGAAGAGTGGCCATTGATTTCCTCGACTGGGTGGGCTCGAGCGGCTGCGCGCATCGGAGCTGGATTGCGTCATCGCGGGGCGGCAACCGTCTCCCGGGATCAAACGCTACATCATGATATATGCGATATCAATGTGGAATCTGCGGCCTGTTCTCTTTGGGTAGATGATTTCTCGGGTGGGTCTGGATAATATAAATATCTGAACAAAAACGATCATTATCATTCTTTGTTGTGGAACGAGAGACTCTCGATGGGGTGGACAGCTCGGACAAGCCGTGATGGTATCACAAAATCAACGCCGTATGGATGGAGGAAGCAATGGCGTTTCCGGAGCATGGACAGCCGTGGGAGGCGCTGAAATCGGATCTCGTCGGTTTCAAGACCGAGGATCTCGACTGGCGGCGTGGCCGACTGCCGGCCTACATCTACTACTACGACGAGAAGGTCTTGCGGGTTCAGACCGAGGCTTACCGGATCTATGCGGTCGAGAACGGTCTCGGCGAAGGAAAGGCGTTCCGAAGCCTCACGCGAATGCTCGACGACATCGCCTCCATGGCGTGCGACTTGTTCCGGGCCCCACCATCCGCCGGGGTTTCGTTCACTTCGGGCGGCACGGAGAGCCTGTTCGAAGCGGTCAAGGCCGCCCGCAAATGGCACCGTGTCAATCGGCCGAAGGCCACGGGGCGTCTCAAGGTCGTTGCTCCGCTAAGCGCGCACGCGACGCTCAACAAGGCGGGCGACATCCTGGACGTCGATATCGTTCGGGTCCCGCTGGCCGGCGAATGGCGGGCCGATGTGGCGGCCATGGAGGCCACGATCGACGATGACACGATCATGCTGTTCGCATCAGCCCCGTGCTTTCCCTACGGCGTGTTCGATCCCATCCGGCGGTTGGGCGAGGTCGCGCTGCGCAGGGACCTGTGGCTCCACGTCGACGGCTGCTGGGGTGGCTTCATCTCCCCTTTTGCCGCTCGCCTCGGTTACCCGATCCCCGACTGGGATTTGGCGGTGCCCGGTGTCTGGAGCCTGTCAGCCGACCTTCACAAGTTCGCCTATGCCGCCAAGGGCGCGTCGCTGCTCCTGTTCCGGGACGCGGCTCTCAAGGAGTACGAACGGTTCGAGTTCAGCGGTTGGCCACGCGGCACCTACGCAACACCGACTTTCCTCGGAACTCGGCCCGCGGGAGCTATTGCATCAGCGTGGGCTGTGCTGCGGTACCTCGGGATGGAAGGCTACTTGAAGACCACCAAGGCCGCCATGGACGCGACCATGGGAATGATCGCAGGTATGGACTCCATCGAGGGACTAAGGTGTCTGCGCCCCATTGGCGAAGCCAACCTGTACGCCTTCACTTCGGAGGACCCGGACGTGGACATCATGGCCGTCGCCGATCATCTCCAGGCGCGCGGGTGGTTCCCTGGAAGGCTTCGGGATCCGGTCGCCATCCAGCAAGGGGTCAATCCCGTTCACCTGCCGATTGTTGACGAGTACGTCAGCGAGGTGGCTGCTGCGGTAGCTGCCGTCCGCGCCGGAGGTTCGGTCGGAGCCTTTCGGGAAGACAGCTACTAACCTGGCAAGGGATCTGGTCGACGCCCGGCATCTCTGCGCCAGCCCCGGTCATCGCCACCACCGCCAGTGCAAACCTCGTGGCGGCGACGGCTCGAGCTGACGGCGCAGGAACGCCGGCAGTTCAACCGGGTCGACGGCCGTGAACGGCTTGCGCCGGCAGCCGCAGGGCGGCAGGCATCGCAGGACCCCGGGCGGCAACTTCGGTGGCGCCTCGACGCGAGCGGGCGTCGGGATGGTCCGCCCGGGGAAGATCAGCCACCACAACATCGCGAACGGTGCCGCCGCAAACAGCAGCGGCATCGCGATCGTCATGACGGTCAAGACCAGGGCGTTGCCCGGGACACCCAGCCCGGGCTCGATCAGCCGCTCGCCGGGGCTGAACGCGAACCGCACGGCCAACGCCAGACCGATCGCGCCGACGGCGAGATAGCAGGCGACCGCGGCCGCCAGGGTGGCGGCGGTCATCGCCGCGACCCCGCGGGCGTTGCCGAGCGGCCGCCGGCCGCCCCGAACCGCGCGACGGCAGGCGCCGGGGCGGCGGGTGCGGGGCACGTAAATTCGCTGGGCCCTGGCACCGGATCGCCCAGGCCTTCCAGGATCGGGCAGTCCGGACGGCCATCGCCGTGGCAGTGGGCCACCAGGTGCTCGAGTGTGCGCTGCATCGCCTGCAGGCCGGCGATCTTGGCCTCCAGCGCGGCGAGATGGGCGAGCGCCACCGCCTTCACCTCGGCGCTCGCCCGCTCGCGGTCCCGCCACAGCGCCAGCAGCCCGGCGATCTGCCCGACCGTGAAGCCGAGGTCGCGCGACCGGCTGATGAAGCGCAGCGTGTGCACGTCGGCGGCGTTGTAGGTGCGGTAGCCGGCCTGCGTGCGGACCGCCTTCGCGACCAGGCCGGACTGCTCGTAGTAGCGGATCATCTTGGCCGAGACGCCGGATGCCCGGGCCGCTTCGCCGATGTTCATCGCCGCTCTCCCTTCGCGAACGGTCAGCCCGCGCCCGCCGGCGCCGTCCTGCCGCCCCGGTCATCCACGATTGCGGTCTCGCCCGACAGGGGCGGGCGAAAGCCCCGCAGGCGCAACGCGTTGCCGAGCACGAACACGCTCGACATCGCCATCGCGCCGGCTGCCAGCACCGGCGACAGCAGGATGCCGTGGGTCGGGTAGAGCGCACCGGCGGCCACCGGGATCAGCACAGCGTTGTAGGCGAACGCCCAGAACAGGTTCTGCTTGATGTTGCGGATCGTCGCCCGGCTGAGCGCGATGGCGTTCGCCACGCCCCGCAGATCGCCCGACATCAGCACCACGTCGGCCGCCTCGATCGCCACGTCGGTGCCGGTGCCGATCGCCACCCCGACGTCGGCCTCGGCCAGGGCGGGCGCGTCGTTGATGCCGTCGCCGACGAAGGCGACGCTTCCGAACCGTTCCCGCAGCGACGCCAGCGTGGCAACCTTGCCCTCGGGCAGCACCTCGGCCACGATTTCGTCGATGCCGAGCTGCCGGCCGATCGCCCGCGCCGTCACGGCGTTGTCGCCGGTGATCATCGCAACCTTGAGTCCGAGCCGGTGCAGCGCGTCGATCGCCTCGGCGGTCGTCGGCTTGACCGGGTCGGCAACGGCGATCACCGCCGCGATCCGCCCGTCCACCGCCGCGTAGAATGGGCTCCTGCCAGCTTCCGCCATCCGCCGGGCGTCGGCCTCGAGAGCCGACACCGAGTAGCCGAGGCGCGTCATGTAGCGGTCGGCCCCGACCTCCACCCGGCGGCCGCCGACGCTGGCGGCGAGCCCGAAGCCGGGAACCGCCTCGAACCCCTCGGCCGACGCCGGCGACAGGCCGCGGTTGCGGGCGGCGGCCACGATCGCCTCGGCGATCGGATGCTCGGAGCGCGCCTCGACGGCGGCGACCAGCGCCAGCGCCTCGTCGCCCTCGAACCCGGCGGCCGGCACGAAGTCGGTCAGCTCCGGCCGGCCCGCGGTCAGGGTGCCGGTCTTGTCGAGCGCCACCACCCGGGCGTCGCGCAGGGTCTGCAGGGCCTCGCCCTTGCGGAACAGCACGCCCATCTCGGCGGCCCGGCCGGTGCCGACCATGATCGACGTCGGGGTCGCCAGCCCCATGGCGCACGGACAGGCGATGATCAGCACCGCGACCGCGTTGACCAGGGCGAAGGTCAGGGCCGGGTCCGGCCCCACGAGGAGCCAGAGCGCGAAGGTCAGCGCGGCGACGCCCATCACGACCGGCACGAACACGGCGGTGACGCGGTCGACCAGCGCCTGGATCGGCAGCTTGGAGCCCTGGGCCCGCTCGACCATCCGGACGATCTGCGCCAGGACTGTGTCGGCCCCGACCCGGGTGGCCTCGAAACCGAACGCGCCGGTCCGGTTGATCGTGCCGCCGACGACCTCGTTGCCGACGCCCTTGGAGACCGGCACCGGCTCGCCGGTGATCATCGACTCGTCGACGTAGGAACTGCCCTCGATCACCGCGCCGTCCACCGGCACGCGCTCGCCCGGCCGCACCTGGACGATGTCGCCGACCCGCACCTCGGCGATCGGCAGGTCGATCGTGTGCCCGTCGCGCAGCACGCGGGCGGTCTTCGCCTGCAGGCCCATCAGATGTCGGATCGCCTGCGAGGTGCGGCCCTTGGCCCTGGCCTCGAGGAAGCGGCCGACCAGGATCAGCGTGACGATCACCGCCGCCGCCTCATAGTAGACGTTCTGGGTGCCGGCCGGCAGCAGGCCGCCGGCGAAAGTCGCCACAGCGGAATAGCCATAGGCGGCGCTGGTGCCGAGCGCGACCAGGGAATTCATGTCGGGCGCGCCGCGCAGCAGCGCCGGCACCCCCTTGCGGAAGAACCGCAGGCCCGGCACGAACAGCACCAGGGAGGTGAGGGCGAACTGCAGGTACCAGTTCTCCCTGTGGCCGATGGTCGCCATCACCCAGTCGTGGACGCCCGGGATCAGGTGCGAGCCCATTTCCAGCGCGAACACCGGCAGGGTCAGGACCGCCGCCACCAGCAGGTCGCGTCGCAGCGCCGCCAGCTCGCGCGCCCGATGCTCGGCTTCCCGGTCGGACGAAGCGTCGGGCGCGATAACATGCGCCTCGTAGCCGGTCGAGCGGACCGCGGCCGCCAGATCGCCGCCTACCACCGCGCCGGACAGGTGGCGGACCTGCGCCCGCTCGGTCGCCAGGTTGACCGCCGCACCGACCACGCCCGGAACCCGCAGCAGCGCCTTCTCCACCCGGGACACGCAGGAAGCGCAGGTCATACCCTCGATCGTGAGCTCGGTCGTCTCTTCCCGGACCGCGAACCCGACGCCCGCGACGGCGCGCGCCAGCGCCGACGGGTCGGCGGCGGCGGCGAAGGTCACCGTGGCGGCCTCGGTGGCGAGGTTCACCGACGCCTCGACGACTCCCGGCACCGCTTTGATCGCCCGTTCGACCCTGGCGACGCAGGACGCGCAGGTCATGCCCTCGATCCGGACGCTGACGCCGGGGGAGTTGCGGCCGGGGGAGTCGCGGCCGGGGGAGTCGCGGCCGGGGGAGTCGCGCCTGTCGATGGATGCCATTGCCGTCACTCCGTTCATCGAACCGTGCACCCAATGTGGGCCACGCCCCCGTTGTGGGGCTTCCAACGATGGGAAGGTCAAGAGGCGCGTCGCGATGTTTTCGTCTTGACCTTACCACGGTAGCAGGACGCAGATTGTTCGCGCTTCGCGACAGCTGGAGAGTGAAATGTTTCGATTCCACGTCCCCGACATGGCCTGCGGCGGCTGCGTCCGGTCGATCACCAAGGCCATCCAGGACGCCGACGCGACCGCCACGGTCGAGGCCGACACCGCCACCCGCGAGGTCCGGATCCGGGCCGGGGTGAGCGAGCCGGCGCTGCTGGCTGCCCTGAAGGCTGCCGGGTTCCCGGCCGAGCCTCGCCCGGCAGCGACCGGCTGACGGCGCCCTGGCTGACGGCACCCTGACGGAGGGGCACGTGTCGGACGGGCTGATCGACCACGACGTCATGGGCGACGTCTGGCCAGCGGTGCATCCCGGCCGCGCGCCGAGCGAGTACGGCTTGGCAAGCGTCGACGCCGTCGGTCCGTTCGAGGTCCGCTCGTTCCAGACCATCACCGTCACCCACACCGTCGGCCGCTTCGGGCTCGACGACAGCGGCAGCATCAAGATCGTGCAGCGTTTCCCGAACGACGGCGGGCGCCAGCAGGTCGACGACCCGGCCGCCATGAACCACGTCTCGGCCACCGCCAGCAACGGCTGCCGCCTGCAGCTCATCCCGGAGCGCGAGGGTCACCAGCGGCCGTGGGAGCGGTCGCTGAGGATCATCGTCAGCGGCGGCTTCATGCGCCCGGGGGACACCATCGCCGTCACCTTCGGCGATCGCTCCGGCGGCTCGCCGGGCCTGAGGCTGCAGACCTTCTGCGAGACCCGCCACGAGTTCCGGGTGCTGGTCGACCCGTGCGCGACCGGGCATTTCTACCCGCTGCCGGACCGCCCCTGGATCAGCATCGTCGCCGGGCCGCCGGTGCGCTGGAAGGCGGTGGTGCCGACCCACGGTCGGCCGGGCGAGCCGTTCGCGCTCGGCCTCAAGGCCGAGGACCTCTGGGGCAATCCCTCGCACCGCGCCGGCCGGACGCTGCGGCTCGCGGCGGACGGCGCCGTCGCCGGCCTGCCGGCGCGGGTCGCGTTCCCGGACGGCGAGCGGGCGCTGCGCATCGACGGGCTGTCCGTGGCCGAGCCGGGTGTGGTGCGGGTCCGGGTGCTCGACGACGACGGCGCCGAGCTGACCCGCTCCAACCCCCTGGTGGCCCGCGCCGGCCAGTCGCCGGGCTACTGGGGCGACCTGCACGGCCAGAGCGGCGAGACCGTCGGCGTGAACACCATCGAGGCGTATTTCGCGTTCGGCCGCGACCTCGGCTTTCTCGACGTCATGGGCCACCAGGGCAACGATTTCCAGATCACCGGGGCGTTCTGGCGGCGCATCAACGACGTCACCACGGCGCTCGACCAGGACGGCGCCTTCGTCGCCTTCCCGGGCTATGAGTGGTCGGGCAACACGCCGATGGGCGGCGACCACAACGTGTTCTTCCGCGACGCCGGCCGGCCGATCCGCCGGTCGTCGCACGCTCTCTTGGAGGACCGCGGCGACCTCGACCGCGACGCCAACACCACCGCCGAGCTGTTCGAGGCGCTGCGCGACGAGGACTGCGTGGTCTACGCCCATGTCGGCGGCCGCCCGGCCGACATCGGCCGCGACGACGGCGGCCGGCTGCGCACGGCGGTCGAGGTGCATTCCGACTGGGGCACCTTCGAGTGGATCATGAAGGACAGCTTCGCCCACGGCTACCGCCTGGGGCTGGTGTGCAACAGCGACGGCCACAAGGGCCGGCCGGGCGCCAGCTACCCGGGCGCCTCGCAGTTCGGAGCGCTCGGCGGGCTGACCTGCTTCCTGGCCGACCGCCTGACCCGCGACGGCATCATGCAGGCGCAGCGCCGCCGCCATCACTACGGCACCACCGGCTGCCGGATGTTCCTCGAGGTCCGCGCCGAGTTCGAGGGCGGCGCCACCCTGTTCGAGACCGATCCGCGCCACGGCCCCGCCCGCTCGCGCGCCGTGCGCGAGGCGATCATGGGCGACATCGTCGAGACCGCCGATCCCCGGCTGCGGCTGCGGCTCGAGGTCGCGGCCCACGCGCCGATCCTGCGGGTCGACGTCCTGAACGGCGCCGAGGCGGTCGACGGCGTCCATGGGCACACAGAGGCCGACCTCGGCGACCGCATCCGCGTGACGTTCCACGGCGCCGAGTACCGTGGCCGCGGCCGGCAGACTTCCTGGAAGGGCGAGGCGGCCTTCACCCACGCCCGGATCGACCGCTTCGAGCGCGTCAACGCCTGGAACCACGACCGCCTGCTGGAGCCGCGCGGCGACGCCGCGGTGGCGTTCGACGTGCTCACGACCGGCAATTTCGTCGGCTTCGACGCCTGGCTGCGCGACGGCCGCGCGGGCGAACTGGCGATCGCCACTGACCACGCCTCGGGCCGCTTGCAACTTGCCGGCATCGGCCTCGACCCGGTCGTGCTGGACGCCGGGGGGCTGGAGCGCCAAGTGCGGATCTCCCGGCTGCCGGAGGTGTGCCGCGCCGATCACCTGCGCTGCGCGTTCGACGTCGAACTCAAGCCCAGGGTCGACAACCCGATCTGGATCCGGGTGACGACCGAGGACGGCTACAACGCCTGGTCCAGCCCGATCTACGCGGTCCGGACCGCCGGTTAGGCCTCCCCCGCCGGCGGCGCGGTGACGATCGACTTCAGCTCCGGGCGCGGGGTCGCGAGCGTCGCGGCGTCGGGCACCGGGCGGCCGAGGCCGGGGATGCCGGCGAACGCCCGCTCCAGCGCCTCGGAGGCGTCGAGCAGGTCGAGGTCGCCGCCAAACCGGCCGACCACCTGCAGGCCGAACGGCATGCCGTGGTCGTCGACGCCGCAGGGCAGCGCGATCGACGGGTTGGTGGCGAGCGTCACGACATAGGTCAGCGCCAGCCAGTGGTAGTAGTTCTTGAGTCTCTCGCCCTCCAGCTCGGCGAGGTACAGCTCGGTCCACGGGAACGGCGAGACCGGTGTGGTCGGCGCCATCACCAGGTCGTAGTCGCGCAACACCGCCTGGAACCGCCGGAACAGGCGGGTCTGCTCGGCGTGGCCCCAGGCCGCGTCGGCGAGGCTCATGGCCGCGCCGATCTCGTAGTTCGCCCGGATGTTCGGGCCGAGCTGCTCGCGGTCGCGCTCGTAGCTGTCCTGGTAGCGCGCCAGGAAATTCTGGGCGCGGACCACGTCGAAGCAGCGGTCGGCCTCGCCGAGGTCGAACGCCACCTCGTCGACGGCGCGGAACAGGTGGCGCATCGAGTCCGCCCGCCGGCGCATCACGCCACGGATCTCCGTGCTGACCGGGCACTGGCCGAAATCGGTGGTCCAGGCGACCTTGAGCCGGCCGAGATCGGCCAGCCGGCTGTCGGCGGCGCGGTCCGGGTCGAGCGGGCGGGACAGCGGGTCGCGGTCGTCGACGCCGAGCTGGGCGGCGAACAGCAGCCTGGTGTCGGCGACGGTGCGGCCCATCGGGCCGAGCACCGAGATCGGCGTCCAGCCGAGCTGGCGGCCGTCCATCGGCACCAGCCCCGGCGACGGCCGGAAGCCGACGACGCCGCAGATCGCCGCCGGGATCCGCAGCGACCCGCCGGTGTCGGAGCCGGTGCAGATCGGCAGCATGTCGCAGGCGAGCGCGGCGGCCGAGCCGCCCGACGAGCCGCCGGCGATCTTCGTCGGGTCGAACGGGTTGCCGGTGGCTCCCCAGACCGGGTTGCGCGAGTTGGCGCCGGCGCCGAACTCGGGAACGTTGGTCTTGGCGGTCACGATCGCGCCGGCCGCCCGCACCAGCGCCACCTGCGCCGAATCCCGGGTCGGCACGTGGCCGCGGTACAGCGGTGAGCCGTGGGTGGTGAGCAGGCCCTCGGTGTCCTGCAGATCCTTGATACCGACCGGCAGGCCGTGCAGCCGGCCGAGGCTGTCACCGCGCAGCACCGCGGCCTCGGCCTCCCTAGCCTCGGCGCGGGCCCGGGCGTAGGCCGTGGCGGCGATGGCGTTGACCGCCGGGTTCAGCGCCTCGATCCGGGCGATGCAGGCCTCCAGCAGCTCGACCGGCGAGATCTCCTTGGTGCCGATGCGGCGCCGGAGTTCGGTGGCGGACAGGGCGGTCAGCGATGGCGACGGCACGGCGGGGTCCTCCGCTGGGGCGAGAAGATCAGGCGCTGGGGTCAGAAGATCAGGCCGGGTCGGGTGTCGGCCGCCGGGTCGAGCGGCCAGATCGGCCGCCGGATCTTGGAGTAGGGCAGGCGGGTGTAGTCGCGGGCCAGCGGGGCGTCGGATTCGACGTAGATCACCTTCTTGGCGATCGGCCCGAAGGCCGCCATGAAGTGGTTGGTCGACTTCACCACCAGGATCTTGCGGGCCAGCGGGTCGATGCCGAGGTTGGTGAACAGCTCGAGCCCGAGCGCCTGGGTGCGCTTGGTGATCAGGACGACGTCGATGCCGCCGATCCGGACCGCCGCGCAGTCGCCGAGCGGCACCTTGGTCGGCCCGAAGCTCTGCCAGCAGTCGCGGGCCAGCGCCGTGACCTCGACCATGGCGTCGACCGGCTGGCCGGAAGTCGGACCGATCTTGCCGCCGAAGCGCAGCGGGAAGCGCGCACCCTGGCCGGCGTCGAAGCACAGCCTGACCGCGATCGGGTCCCAGATCGGGCCGAGCGCCGCCTCGGTCGCCTCCGCGGCGATCAACTCGCGCAGGATCGTGGTGTTGTCCGACGGCGCGCCGCCGCCGGCGTTGTCGGCCGGGTCGGCGATCACCACCGGGGCGTCGTTGAACTCCATGCCCGCCTTGACGCCGCCGCCGACCGTCAGGAACTCCGGCATGGTCTTGCCGCGCATCGACACGAACTCCTCGCCGAGCCGGGTGGCCAGCGCGTCGGCCTTGGCCTTGTCGCCGTCGGCCACCACCAGGATCCGGCCGGTCAGCTCCTCGACGTCGGCATAGGGGAAGCAGTGCACGGCGGACACCGAGAGAATGCCGTCCTTGCCTTCCAGCGCGGTCATCCGGTCGACGAAGCCGCGCATCAGCGGCAGCGTCGTCGGGTAGCTGTTGATCTGGCGGCAGTCGTACAGCGACATCACCGGCTTGATCTCGCCGCGCAGGGTGCGCAGCACGAGGGTCAGCAGGTCTTCCGCGCGGTCGACCACGTCGGTGTGCGGGAATTCCTTGTAGCAGATCGCGATGTCGGCGTTGCGGGTGCGCTTCAGGGTCATGTGGCAGTGCGGGTCGTACTCGACGCCGATCACGCATGTCGGCCCGACGATGGCGCGAGCCCGCTCCAGCAGGTCGCCCTCGACGTCGTCGTAGCCGTGCGCGACCATCGCGCCGTGCAGGCCGAACAGCACGCCGTCGAGCGGCAGCGCCGCCTTCAGCTGTCCCAGCACCTCGTCGCGCATGAACTCGTAGTCGGCCTGGTTGACCGTCCCGGCCGGGCTGGCGGCGAAACAGCTTCCCTCGATCAGCGTGTAGCCCTCGGCGGCGGCGCGCTTGCGGGCGACGAACAACGGCGCCGTGCACATCAGGGGGTTGTCGGCGGGATGTTCGCCCGGGCGCAGGAACACGCTCTCCTTGAAGGCGTCGATGCTGGTCGGCAGCGGCGAGAAGGTGTTGGTTTCGGTCGCGATGGTGGCTGAGAACAGGCGCATGCAGGCTCTCCTCGGGCGCTCGGCGCGGGCTAGATGGTCGGCTGCAGCGGGTCGAACGGGCCGCCGACGGGGCGGAAGTGGCAGGCGACCCAATGATCGGGCATCACTTCCTCCAGCGTCGGCGCGTCAACCCGGCAGCGGTCCTGGGCGTAGGGGCAGCGCGTGTGGAAGTGGCAGCCCGGCGGCGGCCGGACCGGGCTCGGCACGTCGCCCTGCAGGATCAGCCGTTCGCGCTGGACGCCGGGATCGGGAACCGGGGCGGCGGCCAGCAGCGCCTCGGTGTAGGGATGCAGCGGCTGGCCGAACAGGTCGGCGTTGCCGGCCAGCTCGACGATCCGGCCGAGATACATCACGGCGATGCGGTGGCCGATGTGCTCGACCACCGCCAGGTCGTGGGAGACGAACAGGTAGGCGAGGCCGAACTCCTCCTGCAGGTCGATCAGCAGGTTCAGCACCTGCGCCTGCACCGAGACGTCGAGCGCCGAGACCGGCTCATCGGCGACGATCAGGCTCGGGTTGACGGCGAGGGCGCGGGCGATGCCGAGGCGCTGGCGCTGGCCGCCGGAGAACTCGTGGGGGAACTTGGCGGCCGCTTCCGGTCGCAGGCCGACCCGCTGGAACAATTCGGCGATCCGGTCGGCAAGCGCGGTTCCGGAGGCCAGGTTGAAGTTGGTCAGCGGCTCCGAGACGATGGCGCCGGCCGACATCCGGGGGTTCAGCGACGAGTAGGGGTCCTGGAAGACGATCTGCATCTGCCGGCGGTGCGGCCGGAGGTCGCCCTCCTGCAGCGTCGAGATGTCGACGCCGTTCAGCTCGACGCTGCCGGCGGTCGGCTCCTGCAGGCGCATCACGGTCTTCGCCACCGTCGACTTGCCGCACCCGGACTCGCCGACCAGGCAGAGGGTCTCGCCGCGGGCGATCTCGAACGACACGCCGTCGACCGCGTAGACCTGCCCGACGACCCGCGAGAGCACGCCGCGGTGCACCGGGAAGTGCTTCTTCAGGCCGACCACCCGAAGCACCGGCTCGGCGGCCTGCGCGGCGGCGGACACCGCGGCGGCGGACACCGCGGCCTTGCTCGCGTCCCCGCTCACCGCGGCGTCGCCGCGACGCGCGCGGCCTCCCAGCAGGCGGCGAGGTGGCCGGGGCCGTGATCGTCCAGCGCCGGCGCTTCCCTGGTGCAGCGCTCGACCGCGAAGGTGCAGCGCGGCGCGAACGAGCAGCCGGGAATCTCCTCGCGCAGCGACGGCACGATGCCGGCGATCTCCTGCAGCCGGCCGCGGACCGAGGAGCGACGGCCGGTGGCGCTGCGGCGCGGAATCGAGTTCATCAGGCCCCTGGTGTACGGGTGAACGGGGTTGCGGAACAGTTCGTCCACCGGCGCCTCCTCGACCTTGCGGCCGGCGTACATCACGATCGCCCGCTGGGCGGTTTCGGCGACCACGCCGAGGTCGTGGGTGATCAGCACGATCGCGGTTCCGAGCCGCTCCTTCAGTTCCAGCATCAGGTTCAGGATCTGCGCCTGGATGGTCACGTCGAGGGCGGTCGTCGGCTCGTCGGCGATCAGCAGCTTCGGGTTGCAGGCCAGCGCGATGGCGATCATCACCCGCTGGCGCATGCCGCCGGAGAGCTGGTGCGGGTACTCGTTGGCGCGCTGCCGCGGGTCGGCGATCCTGACCAGCGACAGCATCTCCACCGCCCGGTCGTGGGCGGCGCGGTTGCCGAGGCCCTGGTGGATGCGCACCGATTCCGCGATCTGCTCGCCGACCGTGAACACCGGGTTCAGCGACGTCATCGGCTCCTGGAAGATCATCGAGATGTCGTTGCCGCGAATCCGGCGCATCTCGCGTTCCGACAGGGTGGTCAGTTCCCGCCCCTGGAACTGGATCGAGCCGCTGACGATCCGGCCGGCGCTCTCCGGTATCAGTCGCATCGCCGACAGCGCGGTGACGCTCTTGCCGCAGCCCGATTCGCCGACGATGCACAGCGTCTCGCCGCGCTTCACCTCGAAGGAGACGCCGTCGACCGCGCGCACCACGCCGTCGCGGGTGAAGAACCGTGTGTGCAGGTCGCGGACCGAGAGGATGACCTCGGCGTCGTCGGCCACGGCGCGGGGGTTGGGCGAGGAGGAAACCATGGTCACGATACCCTCACAGCCGTCGGGCGATGCGCGGGTCGAGCGAGTCGCGCAGCCCGTCGCCGACCAGGTTGATGGCGAGCACGGTGATCGCCAGCATCAACCCTGGGAAGAAGATGATCCACGGCGAGATCTGGAAGAAGCTGCGGCCGGTCGACAGGATGTTGCCCCAGCTCGGGATCTCCGGCGGGGTGCCGGCGCCGAGGAACGACAGGCCCGCCTCCAGCAGGATCGCCGAGGCGCAGACATAGGTCGCCTGCACGATCAGCGGGGCCACGGTGTTCGGCAGGATGTGCCGGGCCATGATGGTGTGGCTGCGGGTGCCGCTGGCGATCGCCGCCTCGATGTAGGGCAGCCCGCGGACCTGCAGCACGACGCTGCGCACCAGGCGCACGACGCGCGGGATCTCGGGAATCGAGATGGCGATGATGACAATGGTCAGGCTCGCCTGCATCAGCGTGATCAGCGCGATCGCCAGCAGGATGGCGGGGATCGCCATCAGCCCGTCCATCATCCGCATGACGACGGCGTCGACCTTCCGGTAGTAGCCGCACAGCATGCCGATCAGCAGGCCTATGGTGGTCGCGATCACCGCCACCGACACCCCCACGATCAGCGAGATGCGGGCGCCGTAGACCACCCGGCTGTAGACGTCCCGTCCGAACTGATCGGTGCCGAACGGGAACTCCGCCGACGGCCGCTTCAGCCGGTTGAGGGGATCGAAACCCAGCGGATCCTCGGCGATCCAGGGCGCGATGGCGGCCAGCACGACGAGGCAGAGAAGGATCGTCGAGCCGATCACGATGGTCGGGTTGTGGCGCGCCCACTCGAACCGGCGGCTGCCGGCGGTGGCGGTTGCGGCTTCGATCGTCGCAGTCATCGCCGTCGCTTTCCCCTCAGTACCGGATGCGCGGGTCTAGGAACGTGTAGCTGATGTCGATCATCAGGTTGACCAGCACCTTGGCGCCGGCGAACAGGATGATCAGTCCCTGGATGATCGGGTAGTCGCGCTTCAGGATCGCGTCGACCGTCAGCCGCCCGAGGCCGGGAATGTTGAACACTGTCTCGGTCAGCACCACGCCCGAGATCAGCAGGGTGAGGCCGATGCCGATGACCGTGACGATCGGGACCGCGGCGTTCTTCAGCGCGTGCCGCAGGAGCACGCTGCCGGTCGCGACACCCTTGGCGCGGGCGGTGCGGATGTAGTCCTCCGACAGCACCTCCAGCATGCTGGCCCGGGTGATGCGGGCGATCAGCGCCATGTAGACCATGCCGAGCGCCAGCGCCGGCAGGGCGATCGAGCGGGCGGTGCCGCCGAGCCCCTGGGACAGCGGGCGATAGCCCTGGACCGGCAGCCAGCGCAGTTCGATGGCGAACACGTAGATCAGCAGGTAGCCGATCAGAAAGACCGGCAGCGCGAAGCCGAGGACGGAGAAACCCATCACCACCCGGTCGATCAGCGACCGCGCCTTCCAGGCCGCCAGCACCCCCATCGGCACGGCGAAGGCGACCGCGACCACCAGGGTCGAGACGGCGAGCACCAGGGTCGGCTCCAGACGCTGCTTTACCAGCGTCAGAACCGGAAGGTTCGAGAAGATCGAGGTCCCGAGATCGCCGCGCAGAAGGTTGCCGACATAGATGCCGAACTGCTCCCAGATCGGCCGGTCGAGCCCGAGCTTGCGGCGGATGCCGTCGATCTCGGCCGGCGAGGCGTCGTCGCCGGCGATCACCGCCGCCGGATCGCCGGGGGTGAGGTGGAGCAGCAGGAAGACGAACAGCGCCACGACGACCATGACTGGAATCGTCGCGAGCAGCCGGCGAATGATGTAGGCCGTCATTGCCCGATCTCCAGGCCGATCAAGCGCGCCAGAGGCGCCGGCCTTGTTCAGAATGCGCTCGGAAGATAAGCCGGCTGGAACCGCGTTGAGGCGACCCCGTGGCCGTGTCGCGATCCGTCCCGGGCCGGCCCCGGAGGGCCGGCCCGGTCCGACGGGATCACTTCTTTTCGATGTTCCACATCGGCGGCACCGACGGCACCGACAGCACGCCCGAGATCACGTCGCTGCGGTAGGCCACCGGGTTCCGCCACTGGGCGAACGAGATGTACGGCACCTGGTCGTAGGCACGCTTCGACAGCTCGACCGCTAGCCGCTTGCGGGTCTCGATGTCGGGGGCGAACGCCCACTCCTTGCGCAGATCCTCGAAGGTCGCGTCGCACGGCCAGCCGAACCACGCCTTCTCGCAGCCCATGCCGACCGACACGTGGGTGATCGGCGTGGACGAGCTCAGCACCGTGGTGCCGGTGATGAAGATGTTCCAGCCGCCTTCCGCCGGGGCTTCCTTCTTGGCGCGGCGGGAAACCACCGAGCCCCAGTCCATCGCCTGGACGTCAAGGTTGAGGAAGCCCGCTTTCCGGAGCTGCTGGATCATCACCAGGTTGGCCGGGTTGATGTAGGCGTGGTCGGTGGCGTGCAGGATGGTGATCGGCTCACCCTTGTAGCCCGCCTCCTTGAACAGCTGCTCGGCCTTGGCGACGTCCTTGTCGCCCTTGTAGGGCTCGCTACCGGCGTCGGTCTCCATCGCCACGCCGCAGCCGAAATACGAGTAGCAGAGCGTCTGCAGATTCGGGTCGGCGGCGATGGTATTCAGGTAATCGGCGTTGTTGATGATGTGGTACATCGCCTGCCGCGCCTTCACGTTGTTGAAGGGCGGGTGCAGGTGGTTGAGCTGGATGATGCCCATGGTGCCGGCGGCCGGATGCACCTCGAGCTTGATGTCGGGGTTGGCCTCCAGGATCGGCAGGAAGTCGGGGGCCGGGTTCTCCAGGTAGTCGATTTCGCCGGCGACCAGCGCCGACTGTGCGGTCTGCGGGTCGGACAGCCAGATGAACTCGACCCGGTCGACCTTCACGGTCTTGCCGCCGGCGTGACCCGAAGCGGGCTCCTTGCGCGGCACGTAGTCCGTGAACTTGGCGTAGACCGTCTTGCTGCCCGGCACCCACTCGTCACGCTTGAACATGAAGGGACCGGAGCCGATCACCTCCTCGATCTGCTGGAACGGATCGACCATCGCCTCCTTCTCCCGCATGACGAACGGGATGCTGGTGCCGGACTTGGCGAGAATGTCGATCAGCAGGCCGTAGGGGGCGTTCAGCACCCACACGAAGGTCTTGTCGTCCTTCGCGGTGATCGAGGTGGTGTAGCCCATCAGCTGCTTGCCGGCGCCGTCGCGCTTGCCCCAGCGGTTCATCGAGGCGACCACGTCCTTGGAGGTCACCGGCGAGCCGTCGTGGAACTTGAGGCCGTCGCGCAGCTTGAAGGTGTAGGTCAGGCGGTCGTCGCTGACCTCCCAGGTGTCGACCATCTGCGGCTGCGGGTTCAGGTCACCGTCGCTGGAGAACAGCGTGTCGTAGACCATGAGGCCGTGGATGCCGGCGATCGTCTGGGTGGTCCAGAACGGGTCGAGCGTACGCACGTCCGCGTGCATGGCCACGCGGAGAACCTTCTCGTCCTGGGCCTGCGCGTGCTGAGGCCCGAGGATGGTGGTCGAAAGCAACAGCGCAACAGCCAGCGCCAGTCCCGACCGCTTAATGCCAGTGAGCATGCTCGTCTCCCATTGCTGCAGTAACGGCGGCCGGGGTCATCATCGAGGCCCGGGTTAAACGTCCCGGTCTAACCCCCTCCCCAGGGGCCCCCGATGTCCAGATGTTCTGGCGACCCTCTTCGCCAAATTTGACGCCGCCCAGTATTCTCAGATTGGGCACCGCAGGTGAGTCAACGGTTTTCTTCGCTTTCCACGGACGGCAGGCGCCAGGACGGACAGCGAAGGGCCCATCGGCTACGGGCGCGAGCCGTCCGTCGCATCGCCGTCCCGCCGTGGGCGTCTCGGAACTAACCCCGGGTCAGTGGGTTGTGTTTTGGACCGGCTCGACGTGTCGGGCCACGCAAGGAGAAAGTCTATGGCGGACGACTGGAAAACCCTGGACGCGTTGCAGCGTGACCTTGCCGAGTTGAAGCGGCAAGTGTCGGGGCTGACGAGCACCCTGACGCAGTACGGCGGCAACGTGTCGGGCAGCGAGGCGTTGCGGGCGGCAGGTCGTCACGCGGCCTACTACGGCGAGGAGGCCCAGCGTGCCGCCCGTCGTCATCCCGTCGCGACGAGCGTCGTGGCCTTTGCGGCCCTCGGGGCGGTGGTGTTCCTGACGATGTACGGCAATCGCGATCGTCACAGCAACTGGTGGCATTGAGCTGCCAAACGAACCCGTCTCCGGGCGGCCGTTCGACGCCCAGGCCGCCTCCGTCGGCAACCGTGTCGTCCCGACCGACGTTGTCGAGGCGAAACAGGCTGAACGCAGGAGCTGGACGATGCTCAGGATTCTCACCGCCGTGGCCGGTATGGCGATGGTCGCGGCCGCGACCATCGCCCCCGCATCCGCCCAGCAGGCCGACGCCGCACAGGTGCTGGTCGACGAGGCGGTTGCAACGGTGTCCGAGTTTGCGGCCGACGAGCACTACGATACCGTCGCGGATTACGTCGGCCGGGCGAAAGCGGTGATCGTCGTTCCCCGTCTGATCAAGGCGGGGTTCATCGTCGGCGGCGAGATGGGCGACGGGGTGGCAATGTCGCGCACCCCCGACGGCGGTTGGAGCGCCCCGGCGTTCTACACGATCGCGGGTGGCAGCATCGGCCTGCAGGCCGGGGCCGAATCCAAACAGATCATCATCGCCGTCATGACCGAGAAGGGTCTGAACGAGCTCCTCTCGAATCAGGTCGAGGTCGGCGCGAACGTCAGCATCGCCGTCGGTGAGGTCGGCGGCGGGGTCGGGGCCGGTTCGGTCGGATCCCTGGAGGCGGACATGGTCGCCTTCTCACGCTCCAAGGGCCTGTTCGGTGGCGGCTCCCTCGACGGGACCCTGATCCGGCCCGACATCGAGAAGAACACCGGCTACTACGGGGCCGGAACCGACGTGAAGGACATCCTGATCTCCCGGACGGCAACCAACGTGCGCGCCGGAGCCTTGCAATCGGCCCTTTTGGGTCGGTAGGCGAGGCTGCGTGACCGATCCCGTCGGTCCCGAGGGGAGGCCCGCATCGGCGCGCGCCGGTCAGAACCTGACGTGGTCCGCCGAGCTCATCGTTCATCCGGCCCGGTCGGATCCGACCACGCGTCGGCGGCGCGACGAGGCGACGAAGCCGAAGATTTGAGCGGCCTGACCCTGAAACCGTATCGGCAAGCGAGGCGACGATGAGCGCGAACCCGCAGCAACCGGAGCTGGAGATCGTCGGGGCCCTGCCGTCCGCCGAGGCGCTGGAGGGTGCAATCGGCGAACTCGCGAGCGCCGGCTGGGATCGTTCCGAGATGAGTCTGCTGGGCCGGGACTCGATGGTCGCCGGAGAACACCTTGAGGTCGACGTCCGCGAGAAGGCAGCCGATCCACGATCGGACCACGAGGCGGTGATCTCGGATTCCGATGTCCGCCAGGGCCGCACCCTCGCCACCGGCATGGCCGGCGTCGTCGCCGCCTTCGTGGCGTCGGGCGCCACCGTGCTCTCCGGTGGGACGGCGCTGGCCGCGGTGGTCGGGGCGGCGGTCGCGGGTGGCGGTGCCGCCGCGGTCGTCCAGGGGATCGCCAGCATCGCCGGCAAGGGGCGCGAGGATTTCCTGGACGATCAACTGGAGCAGGGCGGCATCCTGCTGTGGGCGAGGTTGCAGGCCCCCGAGGACGAGGGCAGGGCCCGTGAGATCCTCGCCCGCCACGGCGCCACCGACGTCCAGGTGCACGCCGTGGCGGGCTCGGTGCTCGACCGCCCGTCCGACGGCGATGGATCTCCTGCGGCTTGAGTTCCGACAGCGGCTGATCGGGAGCTCTTGAAGAAACCTTGGAACATCAGATGGCGCGCGAGGTTCGTAGGCGACCGGACCTCGGGCGGCTCGAGTGGCCTTGCCACCGTGATCCGACACGGGGACTGGCTGTCCTCAGGATCGGAGAGCCGCCATGGCAAAGAGACAACCAGTCGCGGATGCCCGCCCCACCGTGCGGGTGGGCGAGCAGAGCTTGGAGCGGGGCGCCGGCGGCGAGCTCCATCAGACGGCGGGCACCGACGCCCCGGCGCTGACCACCGCGCAGGGGATGCCGGTCGCCGACGACCAGAACACCCTGCGGATCGGCACGCGCGGCCCGGCTGCGCTCGAGGACTTCCATTTCCGCGAGAAGATCTTCCATTTCGACCATGAGCGCATCCCCGAGCGGGTGGTGCATGCCCGCGGGATGGGTGCCCATGGCTATTTCGAGGCGTACGAGACGCTTGCCGATATCACCCGCGCCGATCCTTTCCAGGAGAAGGGCAAGCGCACCGAGGTGTTTGTGCGGTTCTCCACCGTCGCCGGCAACAAGGGCTCGGTCGACTTGGCGCGGGACGTCCGCGGCTTCGCGGTCAAATTCTACACTGGCGAGGGCAACTGGGACCTGATCGGCAACAACATCCCGGTCTTCTTCATTCAGGACGCGATCAAGTTCCCGGACATCATCCACGCCGCCAAGCCGGCCCCCGATCGCGGTTTTCCGCAGGCTCAGACCGCGCACGACAATTTCTGGGATTTCATCTCGCTGACCCCGGAAAGCATGAACATGGTCATGTGGATCATGTCGGACCGCACGATCCCGCGCTCGTTCCGGTTCATGGAAGGCTTCGGCGTCCACACCTTCCGGCTCATCAACGCCGAGGGCAAGTCGACGTTCGTCAAATTCCACTGGAAGCCGAAGCTCGGCTTGCAGTCCGTGGTGTGGAACGAGGCGCTGAAGATCAACGGCGCCGACCCCGACTTCCATCGCCGCGACCTGTGGAACGCCATCCAGTCGGGCAATTTCCCCGAGTGGGAGCTCGGCCTGCAGCTGTTCGACGACGAGTTCGCCGAGCGCTTCGACTTCGACGTCCTCGATCCCACCAAGCTCATCCCCGAGGAGGAGGTTCCGGTGCGGCGGGTCGGCCGAATGGTGCTCGACCGGGTGGTCGACAATTTCTTCGCAGAGACCGAGCAGGTGGCGTTCTGCACCCAGAACATCGTCCCCGGGATCGACTTCTCCAACGACCCGCTGCTGCAGGGCCGAAATTTCTCCTACCTCGACACCCAGTTGAAGCGTCTGGGGGGACCGAACTTCACCGAGATCCCGGTCAACCGGCCGCGCTGTCCGATGCACAACTTCCAGAGGGACGGCCACATGAAGATGGACGTCCCGACGGGACGGGCCAACTACGAGCCGAACTCGTGGGGGCTCGGACCGCGGGAGGATCCGGTTCGCGGTTTCCGCAGCCATCCGACGCCGGAGCAGGGGGTCAAGGAGCGGGTCCGCTCGGAGACTTTCGCCGATCATTACAGCCAGGCGCGACAATTCTACCTGAGCCAGACCGGGACCGAGCGTTCGCACATCGCCGAGGCCCTGATCTTCGAGTTGAGCAAGGTGGAGACGCCGGCGATCCGTTCCCGGATGGTGGCGCACCTGTTGAACATCGATGACAGCCTGGCGCGCAACGTGGCGGACGGGTTGCGCCTGAAAGACATGCCGGCCGCGGCCGACGCCGCGCTTCCGACCCGGCAGGATCTGAAGGAGTCGCCGGCGCTCAGCATCATCCTGAACGGGCCGGGCTCGTTCGCCGGCCGCAAGGTCGGGGCGCTGGTTACCGACGGTGCCGACGCCGCGGTCCTGCAGGCGCTCAAGGCGGCCCTGGAGAGGCAAGGGGCGATGCTCGAGATCATTGCCCCCCGCATCGGTGGTGTGGAGGCCAGCGACGGAACCTGGATCGACGCCGATCATGAGATCGACGGCGGTCCCTCGGTGGTGTTCGACGCGGTGGCGCTGGTGGTCTCGGACCAGGGTGTCGCGCTGCTGGCGAACAAGCCGCCGGCCCGCGATTTCATCGCCGACGCCTTCGCGCACCTCAAGTTCGTCGGCTACGTGGAGGCGGCGAAGCCGTTGCTGCGGAAGGCCGGGGTGCTGGACAGCCTCGACGAGGGCTTCATCACGCTGTCCGGTCCGGCCGACGCGGCCGCGTTCGTCGCTGCCTGCGGGGCTCTGCGTCTGTGGGACCGGGAGCCGGGCATCACCCCGGTCTGACCACCGCGCCCGCCCGGTGCGGGCGGGACGGTCTCTGACGGTTTGTGAGGGAAGCGGGAAACGGATAGGGTTTCTGCGGTGCCGCAGGGGATGGCTGTCACTCGGACCCAGAAGGGAGTCCCGAGGCAATGGAAAAACGCGACGACCGCCGCTCGGCGCCCAGGAGGGGAGCGAGCGGCGCGACGATCGATCCCACCGCCGTGATGGACGATGCGGGGTGCACGCGGCTGGACCATGAGTTGCGCGATCTCTATCGGGAGTTCGGCGGTGACGGGGGCATTCCCGACCGCTTGCTGGATCTTGCCCGGAAGATCAGCGACGCCTACGAGGATGCCACCGGCATCCCCGCGTCCGACGCTCCCGGGAACCGGCGCGGAGACTCCTGACGGCGGCTCCGGCGGGCTTTCCCGCGCACCGGAGAGGACGCTTGGAATGCCGCCGTTTTCGATGGAACCGCAGGAACAATCCGCACCGCGCCGACTTGAATCGTCGCGGCCAGAGGGAAGCAGAGTTCCCTGCCGGCCGATACCATTCATAGGAGATTTCAAATGGCTGTGCAGACCATGAAGGACCTGTTCCTCCACGGTATTCAGGACGTCTACTACGCCGAAAAGCGGATCGTGGAGACGATGCCGAAGATCGCCAAGGCCGTGGACTCGAAGAAGCTCAGCGAGGCGCTCGAGCATCACCTTGAGGAGACCAAGGGCCAGATCAAGCGGCTCGAGAAGGTGTTCGAGAACTGCGGCGAGAAGGCCAAGGGGGTCGAGTGCCCGGCGATCGACGGGATCATCAAGGAATCCGACGAGATCATGAAGGAGACCAAGGACAAGCAGGTGCTGACCGCGGCGCTGCTGGCCGGGGCTCAGGCCGTCGAGCACTACGAGATCTCGCGCTACGGGACGCTGTGCGAGTGGGCCAGGCTGCTCGGCGACGAGGACAGCTACAAGCTCCTGAACGAGACGCTGGCGGAAGAGAAGGCGGCCGACAAGAAGTTGACCGACATCGCCCAGAAGGACGTGAACCGCAAGGCTGCTGCCTGACCCGGCGCGCGCCTGACTGAAGCCGACGGCCCGCCGCGGATAGCGGCGGGCCGATTGGCGTCCGGCGAGAGGTAGGTAGCGGCGGATCAGGGTAGCGGGCTGTTGCTCGAAGGCTGCGCGGTCCCGATGACGGCATCGTCCAGAAACTCGTGCTCGTCGTCGGAGTCGAGCAGTTTCAGAAGCGCGGTGCGCGCGCGGCTTACCCGGCTCTTGATGGTCCCGAGCGCGCAGTCACAGACGTCGGCGGCTTCCTCGTAGCTGAGGCCGGCACCACCGACCAGGATCACCGCTTCGCGCTGGTCGATCGGCAGCTTCAGCAAGGCTTCGTCAACCTCCCGGAGCTTGACGGACCATTCCTGCGAGGCTTTCGAGTAGACGCCAGGCAGTTCCTCGACCATCAACAGGGGTTCGCGGGCCCGCTTGTGATAGTTGGTGTAGAAGGTGTTGCGCTGGATGGTGCACAGCCAGGCGCGCATGTTGGTTCCGGGCGCGAACTGTCCGATGTTCGCAAGCGCCTTGGTCAGTGTCTCCTGCACGAGATCGTCGGCTTCGGTCTGATTGCGAGTCAGCGACCGCGCAAACGCACGCAGCGATGGGAGAAACGAGACCAACTCTCTGTGCAACGGTGACAGTCGTTCGGCCATGATGGGCAATCTCCTCGCCGGTTATCGGCCTGCGTCTTTGCGTGGCTTCAAGTCGAATGACCGACCCTGTCGTGATTTGTTCCCTCGCCCAGCAGAAAGAGTCCGGCGTCAAGCGCCCGGCTGGCGTGGTCGATCGCCAGGGAAGCCCCGCGCGTGGCGGGTGTCGCCGGGAACCAACGCGCTCCTCGTGGCTTGCGATGGCGGGACGGCTCCGTTGGTCGGTCCCGTTCCCGTTGGCCTTGAGGGAGAGACGTCGATGAAACCAATTCGTGCCGTGCTCGCCGCCGCTGCGCTGCTGGTCTGCGTCGCCGAAGTCGCAGTGGCCGAAACGTCCGCCACAGCGATGCTGCACGATGCCAAGGGGTCGGAGGTGGGGTCTGTCCAGCTGCGAGAGACCGCCTCGGGAACGGTGTGGCTGACCCTGACCGCGACTGGCCTGCCGGTCGGCACGCTTGGTTTCCACATCCACGAATCCGGCGCCTGCGAGGCGGCCGGGGGATTCAAATCGGCCGGTGGGCATCTGGCTGGGAGGCGCCAGCATGGCATCCTGAGCGAGGGTGGCCCGCATCCGGGAGACCTGCCCAACATCCATGTCCCCGAGGGCGGCAGTCTGGTCTACGAGACCTTCATCGCCCGGGTGTCACCGTCTGAACGGGGGTGGAGCGAAGAGGTCGGGCTGTTCGACGGAGACGGGTCGGCGGTCGTGATCCACGCCAGGCCCGACGACTACCGCAGCCCACCCGCCGGTGAGGCCGGCGACCGGATCGCCTGCGGCGTGCTGGAGAAGCGGTAGCCGGCGTCACGCCGCAGCGACGGCCGGCTTGCGCAGCAGCGCGACGTCCCGGGCCGGGATCTCGCACGTCCAGCCACGCCGATCCGCGATGTGCCGGAAGGTGGCGGCGCGGTAGAACACCACGTGGGTGGGATCGCGCCGGTAGTGCCAGCCGGCGAACCGGGCGTCGTCGTCCTGGAAGCTGGTCATGATCGCCAGATGCCCGCCCGGTCGCAGCAGGCTGTCGAGGCGGTCGAATTCCTCGGCGGGCCGGTGGAAATGCTCCACCGTCTCGCTGCAGGTCACGAAATCGTAGACGTCGGCGAGCGCCGCCGGGTCGTCGCGGAAGTACGGGTCGTACAGCGTCACCCGGTGTCCGGCCTCGCGCAGCACCGCCGCCAGCGCCGGCCCGGGGCCGCAACCGTAGTCGAGGCCATGGTTGCCCGGCTCCAGCCGCTCGAGCAGTGGGCCCGCGAGCCGCGACAGGAAGCGCCGGTAGCCCGGATCGTCGGGATCGTTGCGGTGGCTCAGGTAGTGCCTGCGCTCCTCCTCCGCCGTCGGAAATTGCCGTGGATCGAGGAAGGTCGCCTCGCAGGTCGCGCAGCGCCGGTAGTCCCGGCCCTGCACGCTGGCGAACCGGTCCGAGTATGGCGCCCGGCAGACCGGGCAGGCCGCCGGGTCCGGCGGCGGTGGGCTCATGGTGCTGCGGTACGCGCGAGGTAGACGGTCTGGGTGAAGTCGCGATCCTGAACCGGGTGGCGGAACGTCACCGGGGCTGCGCGAGCCGTCTCGAACGTCCCGGCCAGCCGGATGGTGAAGTCGGGGTCGGGAGGGTCGTTCGACCACAGCCCGAACACCCCGCCGGGGCGGAGATGGCAGGCCAGACGCCGCAGCCCCTCGGGCTGGTAGAAGCCGGCGTTCGCCGGATCGAGCAGGAAGTCCGGGGAGTGGTCGATGTCGACCAGGATAGCGTCGAAGCGTCGCTCCGGTCGGTCCGGGTCGAAGCCGCCGCTGCCGGCGGCCAGGGCGAAGAAGTCGCCGTGCACGAACCGGCAGCGGGGGTCGCCGGTCAATTCCGGCCCGAGCGGAAGCTGGCCGGTGCGATGCCAGTCGATCACCGCCTCCAGGGCGTCCACCACCAGCAGCGACGCGACGGAATCGTGCTCCAGGACCGCCTGCGCGGTGTAGCCGAGGCCGAGGCCGCCGACCACCACGTCAAGGCCGCCGGCCGTCAGTTCGGCAATCCCGAGCCGCGCCAGGGCGATCTCGGAGACGGTGAACAGGCTCGACATCAGGAACGCGTCGCCGAGCTTGATTTCAAACACGTCGACGCCGAGCGCGAGCTCGCGCCGTCGGCGCAGGCTGAGGGCGCCGATCGGCGTCGCTCTGTAGTCGAGTTCCTCGAAGTACAGGCTCATGGGGGGCCTCGTCGCAGACCATGTCGGGCGCCGCCCGGTTGATCGCTCTTAGCACGCCGGCGGCGATGCTGCGACCGGCCGGGACCCGATGGCCCCGCGGCCTCGCCGCGTCACTGGAAGTTCCGGCCCTTCGGCAGCACCCGCACGTCGCGGGGGTGCTGGCGGGGGTTGCGGGGATCCGAGCGGAAGCCCGGCGACCGGGGTCGTTCGGGTTCAGCGAGGGCGTCGAACAATTCGGCGCTGGCGTCCTCGAACCGTCGGGCGACGACGTGGATGACCTCCTGCTCCTTCTGCAAAATCCCATCGACCACCACCAGCCGGGCCGACAGCACGGCCCGCCGCCATTCCTCGAACACCCGCGGCCAGACGATGACGTTGGCGATGCCGGTCTCGTCCTCCAGGGTCATGAAGATCACCCCGCTGGCCGTGCCCGGCCGCTGGCGGACCAGCACCAGGCCGGCGACCCGCACCGGCCGACCCGCCGGACGTCCGGCGAGGGTGGCGGCCGCCACCACCCGCCGCGCCGCCAAGCGGTCGCGCAGGAACGACACCGGGTGGGCCTTCAGCGACAGGCGCAGGGTGCGGTAGTCCTCGACCACGTGTTCGCCCAGCGGCATCGCCGGCAGGGTGACCTCGGCCTCGTCCTGGAACGGCGCAAGCCCGGTGTCGCCGGTCGCGGTGTCGTCGACGGCGGAGAACAGCGGCAGGTCCTCGACCGCCGCGCGTCCGCCCCGCGCGCCGCCCAGGCTCTGCACCGCCCACAGCGCGGCTCGGCGGTCGAGGCCGATCGAGCGGAAGGCGTCGGCGCGCGCTAGGTGGGCGAGAGCGTGCACCGGCAGGCGGGTGCGGAAGTACACGTCGCGCACGCTGTCGAAACCGCTCCCCCGCAGCGCCACCAGGCGCCGGGCCACGGCCTCGCCGAAGCCGTCCACCACCCGCAGCCCGAGGCGGAGCGCAAACCGTCCGCCGCCCGCCGGGGTGTGGGCCCGGCGCTCCGCGGTTGGCTCCAGAAGATGGTCCCAGGCGCTGTGGTTGACGTCCACCGGCCGGACGTCGCCGCCGTGTTCGCGGAAGTCGCGGACCAGCGTGGAGGTGGAGTAGAAGCCCATCGGCTGGGCGTTCAGGATCGCGCAGGCAAACACGTCGGGGTAGTGGCATTTCATCCAGGACGAGGCGTAGGCCAGCAGGGCGAAGCTGGCCGAATGACTCTCCGGAAAACCATACTCGCTGAAACCTTCGATCTGCCGGAAGCAGGCCTCGGCGAAGTCGGCCGGGTAGCCGTTGCCGGTCATGCCGGCGATGAATCGGTTGCGGAAATTGCCGATCTCGCCGGTGCGCCGGAACGCCGCCATCGCCCGGCGCAGGCTGTCGGCCTCGGACGGCGAGAACCCGGCGCCGACGATGGCGATCTTCATGGCCTGCTCCTGAAACAGCGGCACGCCCAGCGTCTTGCGCAGCACCGCGTCCAGTTCCGGCGACAGGTCCTGGACCGGCTCCAGGCCCTGTCGGCGCCGCAGGTAGGGATGCACCATGTCGCCCTGGATCGGGCCTGGCCGCACGATCGCGACCTCGATCACCAGGTCGTAGAAGCAGGCCGGCCGCAGTCGCGGCAGCATCGACATCTGCGCCCGGCTCTCGATCTGGAAGACGCCGACGGTGTCGGCCTTCTGGATCATCGTGTAGACCCGCGGATCCTCGCGCGGCACGGTGGCCAGGGTGACGTTCCGGCCGTAGTGGTCGCGCAGCAGCTCGAAGCCCTTCTGCAGGCAGGTCAGCATCCCGAGCGCCAGCACGTCGATCTTCAGGATCCCGAGTTCGTCGAGGTCGTCCTTGTCCCACTCCACCATGGTGCGGTCGGGCATCGCCGCGTTGGCGATCGGGACCAGTTCCTCCAACGGGCCGCGGGTGACGACGAAGCCGCCGACGTGCTGGGAAAGGTGGCGGGGGAAGCCGATCAGTTCGCGGGTCAGCCGCATGGCCTGGGCCAGCCGGCGGTCTGTGGGGTCGAGGCCGGCCTCGGCGACCCGCGCCCGGTCGACGCCGTCCGAGGAATACCCCCACACCATCCCGGCCAGCGCCCCGACCACGTCGGGCGACAGCCCCATGGCCTTACCGACCTCGCGTACGGCGCTGCGGGTGCGGTAGGAGATCACGGTGGCGGCCAGCCCGGCCCGGTGCCGGCCGTACTTGGCGTAGACGTACTGGATGACCTCCTCGCGGCGCTCGTGCTCGAAATCCACGTCGATGTCGGGCGGTTCGTCGCGGTCTTCGGAGATGAAGCGCTCGAACAGCAGGTCGATCTCGGTCGGGTCGACGGCGGTGACGCCAAGACAGAAGCAGACCACCGAGTTGGCGGCGGAGCCTCGGCCTTGGCACAGGATCGGGGGGTCGAGCGAGCGCGCGAACCGCACGATGTCATGCACCGTCAGGAAGTATGGCGCGTAGCCCTTGGACGCGATCAGCCGCAGCTCGCGCTCGATCGTGGCGCGCAGCGCGGCGCTCAGCCCGGGCAGACGCTCGGCCGCGCCCTCCCAGGTCAACCGCTCCAGCTCCTGCTGCGGGGTGACGCTCGCCCCGCTCGGCTCGTCCGGGTACTCGTAGGACAGCTCGTCGAGCGAGAACCGGCAGCGATCGGCCAGTTCCAGGGTGCGGGCGACGGCGTCCTCGTGGCCGGCGAACAGCCGCCGCATCTCTGCTTCCGGCTTCAGGTGCCGCTCGGCGTTGATCTCCAGCCGGAACCCCGCCGTGTCGATGGTGCAGCGCTCCCGGATGCAGCTCAGCACGTCCTGCAGCGGCCGGCGCGCCGGCGTGTGGTACAACGCGTCGGCGGTGGCGACCAGCGGCGTCCGGTGAGCCTGCGACAGCGCCCGCAGCCGGGCCAGCCGGGGACGGTCGGCGCCGCGCCGCGGCACGGTGGCCGCCAGGTACACCGACCCCGGGAAGGCGGCGGCCAGGCGGGCGAGGCCGGCGGCGACCGCGTCGGCCCCGTCATAGGGCGGCATGACGACGAACAACTGGCCGTCGCCGAACGCCAGGACATCGTCGAGCGCCAGGAGGCAGCGGCCCTTGGGTGCGCGGCGGTTGCCCAGGGTCAGCAGCCGGGTCAGCCGCCCGTAGGCCGGGCGGTCGGTCGGGAAGCACAGCGTCTCGAAGCCATCCTCGAGCACCAGGCGGGTCCCGACCACCAGCCGGATGCCCTGCTTGCGGGCGGCGGCGTGGGCCCGCACCACCCCGGCCAGGGTGTTGCGGTCGGCGATGCCGATGGCGGCCAGCCCGATCCGGGCGGCGGTGGCGACCAGTTCCCACGGGTGCGAGGCGCCGCGCAGGAAGCTGAAGTTGCTGGCGGCCGCCAGCTCGGCGAAGCCGGTCACGGCGGGGGAGGGGGCGACGCGCCTCCCCACCCTGACGTCACCCCGGGCAAGCGCAGCGCGACCCGGGACCCACCCGCCGGCGCCGTCACGCGAACACCCCGTGCAGGAACCAGCGCGGCGCGTCGCCGGGACGGTCGTACAGCCCTTCGCGGAACAGCCAGAAACGCCGGCCGTCGGTATCCTCGACCCGGTAGTAGTCGCGGGTCAGCCAGCCGGCGGCGTCGCGTGGCCGCCACCACTCCGGCGCCAGACGCTCCGGCCCGTCCGCCCGGGCCACCCGGTGGGAGACGCGTCGCCATTCGAACAGCACCGGCGGCCCGTCCGGGACCTCGGCCAGCACCGTGACCGGGTCGGGCGGCGCCGCCAGCAGCAGCGGCCGGCCGATATGACCGCCGCCCTGCGCGGCCCGCAGGTGTGCCGTCCAGTCGTGGCGCCGCTCGGGCTCCAGGACCGCCACCTCCCGCACCGCCCGCTCCGGGATGGCGCTGGCCGCCGGGGCGAAGCGCACCACGCGGTCGAACCCGAATCGGTTGCCGAAGCGGTCCAGCAGCCGGGTGACGTCGTCCGCGAGCGCGGCGCCGTCATCGGCGGCGGGCATCCCCAGGCTGTCCTGCCGGGCCACCGCCGTCTCGACGGCGAGGGCGCCGAGGACGGCCAGCTCGATGGCGGAGCCCGGGTCGCCGGCCTCGCCGCCGAGGCCGTCCAGCCGCTCGCCGATGCGCTCGCGGAACAGCCGGACGATGTGGTCGGCGCGCCGGCACAGGCGACTGGTCCGGACGGACACCGCCGCGACCCGGCCATCGACCCGCCAGAGCCGCAGGTCCAACCGGCGGGCGCCGACGCCGGCTCCGACGAGCTGCGACGCCAGCGCCTCGGCCAGAGTCGCCACCGCGCGCTCGACGTCGGCGGTCAGCACGATCGGATCCGCGAAGCCGAGCCGAGCCTCGTGCAGCGCCGGCGGCAGCAGGCCGTGGATGGTTTCCGACCGACGGCCGAGCGCCTGGTCGAGGCGCTCGACCGGGCCGGGACCGTAGCGGGCTGTGAGAGGTGCCGCCGGTTTGTCCTGCAGGTCGCGCACCCGCTTCAGGCCGACTTGCGCCAGGGCGTCGACGGTGGTGGCCTCCAGCCGCAGGGCGGCGAGCGGCAGGGGGCCGAGAAACCCCGCAAGCGTGTCGGCTGCCACGATCGTGGCGGGTCCTGGCGCGTGGCGCGATGCCGCCCAGGCCGCCCCCACGGTCGGCGCGGCCGCCAGCCGGGCGCTCAGGCCGAAGCCGGACAGGCGGGCGTGCAGGTCCCCGAGCAGGGCGGTCTCGCCGCCGAACAGGTGCGCGCAGCCGGTGATGTCGAGGGCGATCCCGTCCGGCCCGTCGACGGCGGTCCAGGGGCTGTAGCGGCCGCACCAGAGCGCCAGGCGGTGCAAGGCTGCGGCATCGCCGTCGGGGTCGGCTGCGGCCACCGCCAGCGCCGGGCAGAGCGCCCGGGCGTCGGCCAGCGGCAGGCCGGCCGCCAGGCCCGCCCGCTCGGCGGCCGCGTTCACGGCGGTCAGCCGCTGACCGTGCCGGGACGCGGCGGTCAGGGCCATCGGGGCGTCCTCAGGCAGTGCGCCGGTGCGGGTGGCGGGGGAGGTCTTGGCGGGCGGGGGCTGGCCGCGCCACCGGCGCTCGATCGGCCAACGGGGCAGCCAGATGGAAACGAACCGTCTCATGATCCCACTCGACCAGCCAATCGTGCGGCCGGCCCCTTTTGCAGCGCACCAGATCGATCCGCCAGCGCGGCGGGCCGAGGCTCGGCATGGCGTGCCCCGGGTGCCGGATCGGGACGCTCGGCCGGGCGGCGATCGACCAACGGGTGGCGGCGGCGGTGGCGCCGCCGGTCTCGTCCCCGATGCGCAGGACGAGCGCCGTGCCGCCGCTCTCGGCGGCGCGCAGGGACAGTCGGCGGCTGGCCGTGAAGTCGTAATGCCGGCTGTCGCGGGCCAGGATGCCGATGGCGGCGGCGAAGCCGGCGCTGGCCAGGCTCTCCTCCAGCGCCCACAGCGCGTCGCGCGCGCTTCGCCCGCGCAGGTGGATCAGGCGGCCGGGATCGAACCCGGCGGCTGACAGGCCCGGGGCGTAGGCGCCGCCGTGGCGGCCGGGGTCGTGGGTCGTCGCCCACAGCACCGGACCCGGGCGGCTCAGCGTGATCCGGGCCAGCAGGCCGAGCGCGAAGCCGAGGGCGGCGGCGGTGTCGCCTTCGGCCGCCGGCATGATCTCGTGTATCACTCCGAGTTCGAGGCCGCCCTCGGGCAAGGCGGCGTCCAGGTCGGCGTCACCGAGCGAGACGGTCGTTGGCGGTTCGCGCCGGACTGGAGCCCATCGATCGAGGCCCAGCCGGCGCACCGGGTCCGGAGGGGCGGGATGATCCGGCAGCGGTGGGCTGCGGCGTTGAAAGTTCATGATTTGTTCCAAAACAAGACCGGGACGCCCGACGCGAGTCCCGCCCGAGGGAAATGATCGGGCGGCTGGCGTTGGCGGAGTCATGTTGAGAACAAAAACAGAACATTTCAAGGAAAAAGCCAGCGGTGCGAAGGTTAGCCATATGTAGTGATTGGTCAAATTATAGACCGCAATGGCTTGATCCGATCCGCGGGACGACCCCAACGCGAAACGGCCGTCCCGGGGGGGACGGCCGTCAGACGGTCTCCGATGATGACGGAATCTACAGTCCGTAGCGCAGTCGCAGCAGCACCACGTCCCGGGTGAAGTCCGCCCCCGGCGCGCTGCTGTCCCGCTCGTCCCGCGTGGCGGTCGCCGACAGCGTCACGCCCTGGGTCACGAAGTAGTCGGCGCCGACCCCGGCGGTGTAACGGTCGTCCTCGCGGCTGGTGCCCTCGAACTCGCTCTGCAGGTAGCCGAGCTTGGCGGAAACGATGAGGTTGCGCAGCAGTTCATGGTCGACCTCGACCTGGCCGAGCGTGTCGAACCGTCCCGACGCCCCGTTCACCGTGGTGGCCTGGACCTCGCGGTCGAGTGTGGCGGTCACCGTGGTCAGTCGGGTTGCGTTCCAGATCGCCCGTACCCCGGTCGCGAGGCCCTCGGACGTCGAGAGGCGCGGGTCGTCGTACTCCAGCGAGAGATAGCCGATGCTGGCCTGCAGGGTCAGCAGTCCGGTCAGGTTGGTGGAGACTCCGCCGTCGACCCGATAGCCTTCAGCGTCCCGCTTCAGCCCGTTCCGGTCGGTGCTGTTGTCGTAGGTCCACTGGATCAGCGCGCCGCGGGTGAACAACTCGGTATCCGGCGAGACGTCGTAGGACAGCCGGACCGCCTGCTCGGTCTCGACCCTGTCGCGGTCGCCATTGTCGATCGAGCCGCCGACAGAGTCGGTGTCCTCGTAGCTGAAATCGCGCGCAATCAGCTCGACTCCCGCACCGAGGCGATTGAAGCGGTGTTTGTATCCGAGCTTGGCCTCGCCGCGGTAGTAGATCGTCGGCTCGGTGCCGTTGACGTCATCCGGCGAACTGCGGTCCTCGTGCAAGCGGGTGAAGCTGGCGCTCCCCTGAACATTGCCGTCGGCGATCACGTCGTAGTTGCCGCCGACCGAGGCCGACGCGTCGACGAAGTTCTCGTCCGTTTCGGAAGCGTAGACGCCAAGATTAGCGTTTACGCCGGCGTTCCAGCCGCCACGGGTGCCGATCGACTGCACCCTCACCCCCGGCGTTACGTAGGTGATGAAGTCCCCGGTCTCGTTGTTTTCGGTCGCAAAGACGTTGCTGTCGTAAGCTCCCGCAAGCGCGATGGACGGGTAGATGAACACGTTGCCCTGCCGGAAGCCGACCGGGTCGAATTCCGGCCGCTGGCGCTCCTTTACCGGGAGGTCCTCCATCCGGCCCGCGTTCTGTGCCTGCGCCGGGACGACTGTCGCAGCCAGAAGGCAGCCGGACATCGCCACCGGCAACAGAAATCCCGACCGGGCGAGTTTTTCATTCATAGCCGACGCTCCATCACGACTTCGACAAGCAAGGTGCCCTGAAACCGGCAGTCATGCAACGCAAGGGCGTGCCGGTCACACTCCACAACTCCCGCTCCGGCGACGCCGCCGCGTCGGCGGTCGCGGCCTCTCGTGCCAAGACCCGGAGCATGCTGTTCCCGAATCGATCCGGATGCGCCGACCACAACCAGGCAAACACCGGTTGTCACGCGCCGGCACCCCCCTGTTGGACAATCCCCAAGACGGCGCAGAAATCAAGGAAAATCCGTGCATTCGGGAAGTCATCCCCACGGTTTTCGCGAGCCTGTGGCGACCATGCACCGCTGTTGCCGGTCGTGTCCCGGGGAGCGGGTGCAACAGGCGTCTGGTCGCCGCGATCGCCGGCAGGTTGCCGCGCGGCGGCCATCCTGCGAGTTCCGGCAGGCAGACCACGGGATCATCACCCATGGTGGTCTTGGTTTTGCTGTGCATGCCGCTGACGGACGCTAGACGCGAAAGCACGGGGTCAGGATGCAATCATTGGTGCTGAATCGACCCAAAACAACCACGCCGACCGACCTGGCCACCTCGCTGCCGGTGATTGAGCAATACGAGGATGATTACGGAAAGGCCGGTCTCGCGGGCGTACTTGGCTGCATAAAGGCCGGCCCAGCCGGCGCCAATGACGATGAGATCGACACTGTTTCTCATTGAGATGGCCGCGGCCTCGATTTCTTCTCCAACAGCGTGCGCAGTTCTTCATTGCGTCGATCATCGTCATCGCCGAGCTACACCATCATCGGGGATGTGACCCTGCGGTTGCCGCCGGAGCCCCGCACGACCAGAACGCTGGAAGCGTAAAGTCCCGCCAAAATTGGCGCTCTCTTCCGAAGCGCTCGCCGGGCCACGACCGACCACAGCTTGATCACTGGCTGGCGGCCCGCAACCACCGCTAACTATTCGGAGTTTGCCAGGGATGGACGCCGCGGCTTCTCGCGGCGTCGGGCCAAAGCCACCGCGGTACCCTACTGGCGGGGGCGCCGGAACAAGTGAGAGCACCATGTCGTTGTCAGACGCCTACTCGTCCGGCGCGAGCGTGGACTATGATCGCGCCAAGCAGGCCACGCCGATCATTGCCCCGCGGCCCCACGTTACGCCGCTTCGCATCGCCATCACCAGCGTGTTCGGCGATCCGCTGGAGGCCGCGACCTGGTCCGGGGCTCCGAGCAACCTTGCGCAGAAGCTGCGCGACCTCGGAGCCGAGGTCGCCGGCGTTCATCCCCGCATGCCGCGTCACCACGCGATGTGGAGCGCCTGGCGCCACCTGGTCCTGACGGGCGGGCGCTCGCTGAAGTGGGAATCGGTCATGCGCGACCCGGTCGTGCGGCTGTCGCGGGCGGTGACCGTCGCGCAGGCGGTCCGCGATCTAGGCGTCGACCGGGTCCTGCATACCGGCACCCTGGACCTGCCGGCACCGTCCAGCGAGGGCGGCGTCAGCCACTACCTGTACTGCGACCATACCTGGGACCTGGCGGTGCGTTACCGCCCGGAGCGCCACTACCGCGAATCGCGGGGGGTGCAGCGCTACGAGGAGATGGAGCGCCGGGCCTACGCCTCGACGCGGCACATCTTCACCTTCGGCCGGTATGTCCGCGACAACCTGATCGAGCACTACGGCGTGTCGCCCGAGCGTGTGACCGCCGTCGGTTCGGGCATGGGCCGCATCCGGCCGCATCACGGTCCGAAGGACTACATCCACGGTCCGCTGATCTTCATCGCCAAGCATCTGTTCGTCGAGAAGGGCGGCCCGCTGGCCATCAAGGCCTTCCGGCTGGCGCGCCGGCGTCGTCCTGACCTCCGCCTGGTGGTGGTCGGCAACGACCGCTGGCGGTCGATGATCGGCGACGAGCCCGGCGTGCACGTGGTCGGGCACCTGCCGTGGGCGTCCCTCGAGGCGCTGATCCACTCGGCCTCGCTGCTGGTGCAGCCGATGCTGAACGACCCCTGGGGCCAGGTCTACCTGGAGGCCATGGCGTCGCGGACGCCGGTCCTCGGGCTCGACCGCAACGGGTTGCCTGAGATCACCGAGAACGGCCGGCACGGATTTCTCGTCCCCGACGCCGATCCGTCGCTCGTCGCCGAGGCCATCCTCGACGCCGTCGACGATCCGGACCGGCTGGACCGGATGGGGCGCAGCGGCCAGCAGCACGTCCTCGACACCTACTCCTGGGACCGGGTCGCCCGCGCCGTCACCGACGTGCTCGGCCGCGAGCGCCCGTGACCCTCAGGGCCCGACCCCCTTCATTCAACGGAGACGCAGACATGTCCGACAAGGTCGCCCTCATCACCGGCATCACCGGCCAGGACGGCGCCTATCTCGCCGAGCTGCTGCTGCAGAAGGGCTATCACGTGTACGGGGTGAAGCGGCGCTCGTCGTCTCTCAACACCGGGCGTGTCGACCATCTGTACCGTGACCGTCACGAGGGCGACGTCCGGTTCATGCTCGAGTACGGCGACATGACCGACTCCACCAACCTGATCCGGATCGTCGAGCAGGCGCGCCCGACCGAGATCTACAACCTGGCCGCCCAAAGCCATGTCCAGGTCAGCTTCGACTCGCCGGAATACACGGCGAACGTCGACGCCCTCGGCACGCTCCGGCTGCTCGAGGCAATACGGATCCTCGGGATGAGCAAGGACGTCCGGTTCTACCAGGCGTCGACCTCGGAACTGTTCGGGAAAGTCCAGGAGACGCCGCAGAAGGAAACCACGCCCTTCTACCCCCGCTCGCCCTACGCCGCCGCCAAGCTGTACGCCTACTGGGCGACGGTGAACTACCGCGAGGCGTATGGCATGCACGCCTCAAACGGCATCCTGTTCAACCACGAGAGTCCGATCCGCGGCGAGACCTTCGTCACCCGCAAGATCAGCCGGGCGGTCGCCGCGATCGAACTCGGGCTGCAGCGCTGCCTGCACCTCGGCAACATCGATTCCCAGCGAGACTGGGGTCATGCCCGCGACTACGTCGACGGTATGTGGCGGATCGTTCAGCAGGACGAGCCCGATGACTTCGTGCTGGCGACCGGCGAGACCCACACCGTGCGCGAGTTCGTCGAACGCGCCTTCCATTGCGTCGGCCGGCCGATCGAATGGCACGGCAAGGGCGTCGCCGAGAAGGGCCGGTGCCAGAAGACCGGCGACGTCGTCGTGGCGATCGACCCGGCCTATTTCCGCCCGACCGAGGTTGACCTGCTGCTGGGCGATCCGACCAAGGCGCAGACCAAGCTCGGCTGGCGCCACACCACCACCTTCGAGCAGCTGGTCGTCGAGATGGTGCAGTCCGACATGCGCGCCCTGCGCCGGGAGGTGCTGACCAATGCCTGAGCAACTGTATGATCTCGGCGGCAAGCGGGTCTGGGTCGCCGGCGACCGCGGGATGGTCGGATCGGCGATCGTCCGCCGCCTGGCGTCGGAGCCCTGCCAGATCGTCCGGGCGCCGCGTGGCGAGGTCGACCTGACGCGGCAGGACCAGACCGAGGCGTGGATGGCCAGCGCCCGCCCGCAGGTGGTGTTCCTGGCTGCGGCAAAGGTTGGCGGGATCCACGCCAACGATACGCATCCGGCCGAATTTCTCTATCAAAACATGATGATAGAGGCCAATATCATCCATTCTGCGAGGCGCTTCGGGGTCGAGAAGCTGCTGTTCCTCGGCTCGTCCTGCATCTACCCCCGCATGGCGACCCAGCCGATCACCGAGGACGCCCTGCTGACCGGACCGCTGGAGCCGACCAACCAGTGGTACGCCGTCGCCAAGATCGCCGGCATCAAGCTGTGCCAAGCCTACCGGCGCCAGTACGGCAGCGACTACATCTCGGCGATGCCGACCAACCTGTATGGGCCGGGAGACAATTTCGACCCCGTCGGCAGCCACGTGGTGCCGGCCCTGCTGCTGAAGGCGCACAAGGCCAAGCTCGACCGGGCCCGCTACATCGATGTCTGGGGAAGCGGCCGACCGTTGCGGGAGTTCCTGCATGTCGACGACCTCGCCGACGGCGTGGTCCGGCTGATGACCCACTACTCCGGTGAGGACTTCGTCAACGTCGGCGCCGGCTATGACCTCACCATCATGGAGTTGGCCGAACTGGTCTGCGAGGTGGTCGGGTTCTCGGGGGCGATCCGCCACGACTCCTCCAAGCCCGACGGCACGCCGCGAAAGCTTCTCGACGTCAGCCGGATGCGAGCGCTGGGCTGGGCCCCGAAGATCGATCTGCGGACTGGGTTGAAGCAGACCTACGAGTGGTTCCTGGAGCACCCGAACGAGATCCGGATCCCCGTGCATGCCGCCAACTGACCGGGCCGACGCGCTGGCCGTCGCGCACCTGCGCGACGGCCTCGCGGCGCGTTCGCTGCGTGGTGGTGCGGTGACGATGCTCGCCCAGGTCGCCAAGACCGCGCTGCAGTTCGGCTCGGTGGCGGTGCTGGCGCGCCTGCTCACGCCTGAGGCGTTCGGGCTGGTGGCGATGGTCGCCGTCATCCTGATGTTCCTCGAGCACTTCAAGGATCTCGGCCTGTCGAGCGCGACGGTGCAGCGCGAGGACATCTCGCACGGCCAGGTCAGCGGGCTGTTCTGGGTCAACGCCGGCCTCGGCGTTGTCGCCGCCGCCGTCGCCTGCGCGCTGGCGCCCGCGGTCGCCGCGCTCTATGGCCGCCCGGAGCTGGTTGCGATCATGCTCTGGCTGGCGATCGGGTTCGTGTTCAGTGGGCTCGGCACGCAGCATCTGGCGCTGCTGCGCCGGCAGATGCGCTTCTCGGCGCTGGCCGGGGTGCAGTTGGTGGCCGAGATCGCCGGGCTCGGCGCCGCCGTCGCGTCGGCGTTGCTCGGCGCCGACTACTGGGCGCTGGTGATCCAGCGGTTGGCCTGGGCGGCGGTGCTGACCGCCGGCGCGTGGATCGCCTGCCGCTGGCGGCCGGGGCTGCCTCGGCGCGGCCAGGGTTTGCGACCGCTGCTCGGCTTCGGCGGCAACATCACCGGAGCCAACCTGATCAACTTCGCGACCCGCAACCTCGACCAGATCCTGATCGGCTGGTGGTGGGGGTCGACGGCGCTCGGCCTCTACGAGCGCTCCAGCAAGCTGCTGAGCACCCCGCTCAACAACCTCAACACGCCGCTGTTCGCGGTGGTCATGCCAACCCTCAGCCGTCTCGCCGGCGACCCGGTCGCCTACCGCAGGGCCTACCTGCAGACGCTCGAGAAGCTGGTGATGGTGACGGTTCCGTTCGCCGCCATCCTGGTCACCGAGCCGGAAGCGGTGGTGCGGTTGCTGCTCGGGCCAAACTGGTCGGAAGCGGCGCCGATCGTCGGCTGGCTCGGCGTGGCGGCGCTCTACCAGCCGGCGACCTACACCTGCAGCTGGCTGTTCATGTCCCAGGGCCGATCCCGCGAGATGCTGCACTGGGGGCTGATCGGCTCCACGCTGACGACGATCGCCATCGTCGCGGCGATACCGTACGGACCGGCGGCGGTGGCCGCCAGCTACAGCCTTTCCGGCATGGTGGTCCGGATCCCGGCGCTGTTCTGGATGGTCGGCCGACGGGGGCCGGTGACGACCCGCGACCTCTACATGGCGCTGCTGCCGTCGGCGGCGATCGGCGCGGCGATCATCGTGGTGGTCAGCCAGAGCCACCGCGTCGCCGGGCTCGACGATCTCTCCACCCTCGCCACCCTCGGGCTCGCGCTGCTGGCGGCCGCAGTCATCGCGATGGCGTGCTTTGCCGCGATCCCGCGGAGCCGGCGCGCGCTCGTCGAGCTGGCGCGACTGCCCGCCATGATGCTGCACCGGGAGCGTTCTGCATGAAGGCTGTGATCACCAACTCGGTCCCTCTCAACACCGGCGATGCGGCTATCCTGCGCGCCACCATTGCGATCCTGCGGTCGGCCTATCAGGAGCGGGACCTCGAGGTCGTCGTGTACGGCGAGCAGACCGACATCGCCGGCCGGCTCTACCCGGACTTGGCGTTCCGCCGGTCGCTGCACGGGCAAGTCGCCGAGTGGTGGGGCTGGGGCGACAAGCTGGCGGCGGTCGCGCTGCTGGCGATCGCCTGGGCGTCGCGGTTCGGCTGGGGACGGCGCCTTACCGGGCTGCTGCCTGAAGGGCTGCGGGCCGGTATCGAGGAGTACCGGACCGCCGACATGGTGGTCTCGTCCGGCGGCACCTATCTGGTGCCGCACTACCGGCTGGCGCCGAAGCTGTTCGACTTCGCGCTCGCGCTCGCTCTCGGCCGTCCGTTGATCCTGTTCACCCAAAGCCTCGGCCCGTTTGTCGGCGCCCGGCAGCGCTGGGTTCTGCGGCTCCTGCTGTCGCGCGCGACCCTGATCCTTGTGCGGGACGAGCGTTCGCTCGGCCACCTGCGGAACCTCGGTGTGCCGGCCGGCCGTGTGCGGCTGTGCGCCGATGCCGCCTTCGCGCTCGCGTCCCCCCCGGGCGAGGGCCGGCGCCGGGCGCCGTCGTCCAACGGCCTTCGGATCGCCGTATCGGTCCGGGACTGGCCGCACTTCACCAACGTCCGCTCGCGCCAGGGCATGGCCCAGTTCACCGACGCCATGGTCAAGCTCGTGCAGATGCTGGTCGACAAGTTCGGCGCCGAGGTCACCTTCCTGTCGACCTGCCAGGGCATCGAGGAGTACTGGACCGACGATTCCCGACTGGCGCGCGCGATCGAGGACCGCTTGACCGGGACAGCCCGGTCGCGGGTCCGGGTCGACGCGCGCTTTCACACGCCGGAGGCGCTGCGCGATCGTTATGCCGGGTTCGACGTCGTGGTGGCGACCCGCATGCACGCAGCGATTCTGGCGCTGTGCGCCGGCACGCCGGTGATGGCGCTGGCTTACGAGTTCAAGACCGCCGAATTGTTCGGCCGTCTCGGGTTCGCCGGCATGGTGCCTTCGATCGAGGGGATCGACGGTTCCACCCTGTGCGCCACCTTCCGTAAGGTTCTGCTGCGCTGGCAGGTGTGCGGTGACGAGATCTGGGAAAAGGTCGCCACCGAGGAGCGGGCGTCGCGCTCGGCCGGCGGGCATGTCCGGGCGGCGCTTGCCGCCGCACCGGCGTGAGAGAGGGCGGCATGAGGATCGCGATCTTCGTCAGCGAGTTCCCGGCGCTCAGCGAAACCTTCGTGATGCGTCAGGTCGTGGGGCTGATCGAGCGTGGCCATGACGTCACGGTGTTCGCCGACCGGCCGCGCAGCGAGCCAATGACGCACGCCGACTTCGAGCGCCATGGTCTCGCCGCGCGGACCCGCTACCTGGCCATGCCGTCGAGCCGCGTGCTCCGGGTGTTGCTGGCGTTTGGCCACCTGTTGATGGTGGGACCGCGTCGAACGCCGGCGTTGCTGCGATCGTTGAACGTGTTTCGCCACGGCCGGGACGCCGCAAGCCTGCGGCTCTTCTTCTGGGCCGTGCGTCTGCTGCGCCAACCTCGGTTCGACGTGCTGCACTGTCATTTCGGCCCGGTCGGCGGAATGGTCGTGACGCTGCGCAACATCGGCGCCGTCCAGGGCAGGCTCGCCACCACCTTCCACGGCGCCGACCTGACCGCCTGCCTGCGCGATCGGCCCGAGCGCTATCGCGATCTGGTGCGCAGCGGCGACCTCTTCCTGCCGATCTCCGAATATCTGCGCCATCGGCTTCTGGCGCTCGGCTGCCAACCCTCGCGTCTCGCGGTTCTGCGCATGGGCGTGGACCTCGATCGGTTCGTCGAGCGGCCGCGCAGCCGGATCGCCACCGGCCCGCTGAGCGTGCTCACTGTCGGTCGGTTGGTCGACAAGAAGGGTGTGGCGGACGGCCTGAGGGCGGTCGCGGCGGCGCGCCGGCGCGGCATCGAATTGCGCTACACCGTCATCGGCGACGGCCCGCTGCGCGGCCGGCTGGAGGCGCTCGCCGGCGAACTCGGGATCGAGGACTCGGTGAGCTTCCTGGGTTGGCGCCTGCAGGACGCCATCGTCGAGGCGCTGTACGATCACGATGTGCTGCTGGCTCCCAGCATCACCGCCCCGGACGGCGATCAGGAGGGCATTCCGATCACCCTGATGGAGGCGATGGCCACCGGCATGCCGGTGGTTACCACCCGCCACAGCGGCATCCCAGAACTGGTGGAAGACGGGGTGTCGGGGTTGCTCGCGGACGAGGGCGATTACGCCGCTCTGGCCGATGCGCTCAAGCGGATCTCCGACTCGCCGGAACTGGCGCGCTCGATCGGTCGCGCCGCCCGGCTCCGGGTGTCGGAGATCCACGACGCGGATGCGCTCGACGAGCAGCTCGACCGTCGGCTGCGGACCCTGGTCGGGGCCGCCGCCTGATCGTCAGCCGTTCAAGGGGCTGCCGTCGTCATCGGCCGATGGGGCGCCGGCCTTGATCCGCAGCCGTCCGCTCCGGTCGACCCACAGCCGGTGGTCTCCGATGCGGAGCAGATCGTTGCTGTCCCAGCTGGCGCCAAAGGTCGCGTTGCCGCCGGCGATCGGACCGACGACCGCGATCCTGCCTTCCGGCTCGACCGCGCCGACGCAGCCGATCAGGGCCGCCCGCGAGCCCTCCGGCCCTTCGATCTTCGCCAGCCCGGCGCGCTTGGCCTTGCCGCCGCCGCGACCGGTGCAGCCGACCATCGTCAACTCGTCGGTGACATAGGCGCTCAGCAGGTGGGTCTGATTGAAGACCGAGTACGAGGTGCAGCCGACCAGGGTGCCGCGGACCAGAAGCCGCATGCCGGCGCCGCCTTCCTCGAAGCTGCTCGCCTGCTGATGATTGTTCTCGAACCCGCAGTGCGACAGCAACCCGCAGCCGCGGTCGGCGATCAGGCCGTACTTGCCGTTGAGCAGGAAGTAGCAGCCCTGGAAGCCGACATCCTCGGCGCCGTTGATCATCGCCACGCCGTGCACGCGGTTGCCGCCGAACACGCAGCCAAAGAAGTGGACTGCCGACAGAACCGTGTCCTCCGCACCGTGCGAGAGCGTGACGCCGTTGCCGCGGTTGTCGCGGAAGTAGGAGTTGAAGACCTGACCCTCGAACACGTTGCCGGTCATCCGGCAGCCATCGCCGCCGCAGCCCTCGACGATCACGTCGCGCAAGCAGAAATTGTAGATATATCTGCCCCGCCTGACGCAGGTCAGAACCAGCCCGTGTGACTCCCGGCCGTTGCCACGGATCTCCAGGCCGTCGATCCGCAGATACCGCATGACCGAGTTGCTGACCACCTCGATGATCGGGTCGGCGCTGCGGATGTCGGAGACGATGCGGACCCCTTTGGCCTGGACCACGCAGGCGCGCGTCACGTTGCCGTGCGGGCGGTCGCGGGTCTCGACCCGGATCGGCCGGGTCACGCGGTAGACCCCGGGGGGAATCACCAGCACCCCGCCGTTGCGGTCGCGGATGCCGGCGTCGAGCGCCGCCTGCAGGGCGGCGGTGTCATCGGCCCGTCCGTCGCCGATCGTGCCGAACGCCGACGCGTTCAGCAGACGATCGCTGCCGGCCAAGGGTGAACGGGGCTCCCGAACCACACTGGCGGCACAGCCGGTGCCGGCGAGCAGGCTGCCGGCCAGGACGGTCCCGGCGAGGACGCCGCGTCTATGCAAGACCTTCAAGTTCCCTCCTCACGAAGCTCGGGACAGGATCTGGCGGTACAGTGACTGGTAGCGCTGGGCCACCACGTCGATCTCGAACTCCCGCTCGGCGCGGGCGCGCGCCTTGCCGCCGAGGGCGGCGTTGCGCGCACCGTCCTCGATGCACCAGATGATGCCGTTCGCCAGGCTCTCCACGCTGAACGGCTCCGCCAGGTAGCCGGAGATCTCGTGCTCGACGATGTCGATCGGCCCGCCGCTGGCAAACGCCACAACCGGTGTCCCGCAGGCCATCGCCTCGATCAGGGTCTTGCCGAAGGCCTCCTGTTCAGACGGGACCACCATGACGTCGCAGGCGCTGTAAAGCTTGGCCAGCGCCGCGTCGTCGGTCAGCTTGCCGACCGACCGGATGGGGATGCCGAGGTCGGCGATACCGGCCGGTGGGGTGCCGCCGAACACCACCAGTTCGACCCGGTTCGACCAGCCTGTCCTGGCCAGCAGGTGAACGGCCTCGACCATGTGATGGAATCCCTTGCGGGGATCGTCGGTGGCGTCGATGGCGCCGAACAGGATGTGCTTGCGGTCGGCCGACAAGCCCCACTCGGCCTTGGCGGTGATCGGGTCGTAGGGCCGGAAGCAACCGGTGTCGATGCCGTTGGGAATCACCTCGACCGGCGTGTCCTCGAACAGCCCGCTGCGGTGCACGCAGCCGGCCAGCCAGGAACTGATCGGCACCAGCCACAGATCCATGCCCCGCCAGGCGCCCTGCTTCTGCAGCCACATCCGGCGGCTGAGATCCTGCTCGTCGGTCGATCGCAGCTGCGGGCAGCTGCCGCAGGCGGTCGCGTAGCGCTCGCAGCCGGCGGTGTAGTGGCAGCCGCCGGTGAACGCCCACATGTCGCGCAGCGTCCAGACCACCGGGTAGGGGATGTGACGCAGGGCGTCGACCGACATGAAGCCGCCGCCGGTCCAGTGAACGTGCACGATCTGCGGCTCATGGGCCTGCACGGCGCGATCGATACGGTTGGGCAGCCAGCCGAGCGTCCAGTAGGATTCCTCGGTCTTGCGATAGCCGCTCAGCGGCAGCACGTCGAGCCGGCCACGCATCGCGCTGGTCAGTCGGTGAAAGCGGTGCGGCGGCTCGCTCACCGTCGGGTCGTCGCTGTATTTGCGACCGACGAGCATCCGAGAGTCGACGCCTCGGCGGGTCAGCGCCTGGTGCAGCCAGAAGGTGCCGCGCGCGGCACCTCCCCGGATGTCGAACGTGCTGAGGTGGAGAACCTTCATTGTTGGCGCCATCCAGCTTGGATCGCCGGCAGCCTCAGCTCCTCGGGGACCGTTCTTCGAGTTCGCAGCGACCGGGATGCCGTCCGCTGATGCAGTATCGAGATGACGCAGGCGAGATAGAGGACCGTCCAGGTTTTCGGTGAGACGTAGGCTCCGGAGGCCTGCCCCAGCAGAGTCCAGATGCTCCAGCAGAACAGGATGCTGGGCGCGTTCAGGGCGCGCAGGAAGAAGGTCAACCCGGCCAGGACGATCACGCCCCAGACGGCGCCGAGATAGATCCAGTGCGTCCAGAAGTAGTTGGTGAGCGCGTACTTGGCGCTCGCGAACTCGTAGTCGGTGATCAGATTTCCACCCTGGGCGTAGATCTGCCGCACCAGGCCGTCAATCAACGTCTCGCCAGTCAACCCTATGCCGGCGAGTGGCTTGTCCTGGATGACCGAAAAGGCGACCAGGGCAGGTGCTGTGATCCGCGAGAAGAAGCTCGGATCGGTGCCGGCCTGGATCTGCGAGATGCGTTCGGAATAGACGCTGAGACCGACGATCATCGCGACGAAGGTCAGGACAATCGCCGCGCCGACCGCCACCATTCCCCGGCCCAGGTCGTAGGAGGCACGGCGTGGGGTTTGCCGCCGGGGCGCCAGGAACATCTCGTAGGGGATCAGCAGCGCCAGTCCCAGGACCAACGTCGGTCCACGGAGCAACACGAACGCGGCGGCGAACATCATGCCGTAGCCGACCAGCTTCCAGCGCCACTCGGACAGCACGTACCAGCAGAACGCGTACAGCACGAAGCCGAAGGTGACCGCCGAGGGCTCCGAGGTGAAGACCTTCGGGCGAATCGTTCCGTACAGCATGACGTCGCGCTCGTCCGAGGCGTAGACCCCGAAGTCGTAGATGATGCCGCGCACCATGTCGCTGAAGGCCCGGAACGGATCGACGTAAACCTCGAGCGCGCTGCCGACCAGGATGAACACGCTGAACCATCCGAAGAGCGGGGCGATCCTGCTCCGCTCGTACATCAGCATCGTCACGTACAGGCCATAGCCGATGAAGAAGGAGTAGGAGAGCTGGATCAGGCCGGTGGTGCGCTTGCCGAGAAACGATATGTCGGCGGCCGACAGGATCGATCCGAGAAACAGCGCTATCACCATCAGCAGCGCGCCGATCTGGTTGTCGCGCAGCCGGTGCATGTTCTTGACCAGCAACACGATGCCGGCGATCCCGGAGAGCGCCGAGGGGACCGGCACGTTGGCCGACAGCCGGATGTCGAGGCCGAGATAGATGCCGATGAAGTACAGCAGCAGCAGCGCCGTATCGAAGCTGTCCGGCGCGGCCGTGGCGCGTTGCAGGGGATAGGGAAAGCTCATGGCGCGCCGATCGAAGCGGCCAACTGCCGGCCGCGGTCGCTCCAGTCGAACCGTTCGGAGCAGGCCTGGTAGGCCCTGGTGTGCAGGCGGTTCAGAAGGTTGAGGTCGTCGAGCGCCGCCAGCACTCCCTTCGCCAGCGGGCGGTGGTCGGCGAAGGTCAGCATGCTCACGTCAGGCGTCAGCGGGGTGCCGGCTACACTGCCCTCCAGGGCGGCGATCGGCAGCCGATTGAAAACGTAGTCCAGCACCTTGAGCTTGAAGCCGCCGCCGAGCCGCTCCGCCACCACCGCGATGCGGGAGGCGTCCATGTGCGGCGTGATGGCCTCGACGCGGCCGACCAGGCGGGTGGCGGTGAGGCCGGGGCGCAGGCTCTCGAAGAATTTCGGGTCGCCCGATCCGACAATCTCCAGCTCGGCTCCGGCGGCCGCGAAAATCGGGTCGGCGGCGGTCAGGAAATCCTGCAGGTTCATCTGCTTGGCGATCCACTCGAAGCTGCCGACGATGATCGCGCGGCGCGGGATCGCGTCGGTGATCCGGCGTTCGGCGAGGCGGCGCCCCTGGTAGCCCGGCGGCATGACGATCACCGGCTTGTCGCCTGCCCGTGTCTGGAACCGCTCGGCATCCTCCGGGGTGATGGCGGTAACGAGGTCGGACGCGTCGATCATCCGGCGTTCAAGTCCGCCTGCCTTGCGGGCGTCCCGGCGCAGCAGGGCGTTGCGCAGCGGGCTGCCGTCGGCGCTGGCGGCGATGCTGGTTCGCATGCTCTCCTCGTGATTGTGGGAGAGGTACACCAGCCTGGGGCGCCGTCGGCCGCCCCGCATGGCCCTGCCGACCGCGTCGAGTGCCCAGCCTGAGTTCAGGCCGTCGAACACCACGCAGTCCCAGTCATGGCCCTCGAGAGCGGCCGAGAGGCGGCGCTGCATCGCCGTCGACGACGACCGGTGCGCGACGTGCGGCAGGGTCGAGGCGATGCTTGTCCAGGCCGGTGGGAAGGCGTGCTGCACGAGATGCCAAGTCACCCGGCCCTCCCGCTCGCCGTCGCGGCGGTGCGATCGCTCGTTGGCGGCGCACAGCACGTGCACTTCCGCCCCGGCGTCGCCGATCGACCGGATCAGTTGGCCGGAATAGATCTTCTGTCCGTCGTGCTCCGGGGCCGGGTCGACCCAGGTGAGCCAAAGGCATCGCATCGTCGATCGCTCGCGGTTGTTCAGAACGCGTTCTTGCCGGTGAATCCCGTGAAGATCGTCATCACGATGATCTTCAGATCGAGCCAGAGGGACCAATCCTCGATGTAGGCGATGTCGTGGTGGACGCGGCGCCGGATCTGTTCGACGGTTTCGGTCTCGCCGCGCCAGCCGTTGACCTGAGCCCAGCCGGTGATCCCCGGCTTGACCCGGTGGCGGGCGGCGTACTGCTGCACCGCCTCCTGGTACAGCACCCCGCCGGCCTTGGCCGACACGGCGTGCGGCCGCGGTCCCACGATCGACATCTCGCCGCGCAGGACGTTGAAGAATTGCGGCAGTTCGTCCAGGCTGCTGGACCGCAGAAAGCGTCCGAGTCGGGTGATGCGCGGGTCGCCGCGCCGGGTCAGCTGGCTGGCGTCCGGATCGGCCATGTGGTGGTGCATGGTGCGGAACTTCCACACCTCGAAGAGCTGGTTGTTGAAGCCGTAGCGCTTCTGGCGGAACAGGATCGGGCCCTTGCTGTCGATCTTGATCGCCACCGCGATCGCCGCCAGCACCGGCAGGATCAGGATCAGGATAAGGGTTGCCAGGATGCGGTCCTCGAGCTCCTTCACCAGATAGCGCCAGCCGGTCATCGGCCGGTCGGCGAGCGCCAGCATCGGGACGTCGGCGACGTAGCGCACCCGCGGCCGCACCAGCGACAGGCCGACGCCGCGCGGGCACAGCAGCACGTCGACCGGGTACTGGTAGAGGCAACCGAGGGTCCGCAGCACCCAATCCTCCTCGGCCCACGGGATCGCGACCACCACCGTGTCGACCTCGTTGTTGCGGATGCAGCGTTCCAGCGCGTCGAGATCGACGCTGCTGGCGGTTCCCGAGAACACGTTGACCACCTGGACCCAGCGGTCGCTGCTGAGCTCGACTTGCTGCAGCAGCCGCTCGGCGTGCTCGGGATCGCCCACGACCGCGATTCGTCGGCACAGCGACTGCTCGAACACGCCGCCTCGCACCAGCGCCAGGACCAGCAGCCTGAGCGAGATCAGCGTCAGCACCGACGTCAGGAACCAGATTCCGGCCCAGACCCGCGAGTACTCGATTGAGGTCTTGGTGAAATAGCTGAGGACGATCAGCACGCCGGCGACCATCGCGCAGGCCCCGAGAAGCCTCAGGACGGCCGTGCCAGGACGCCGCAGCATCGCCATGTCATACAGCCGCATCATGCGGAACGCGTTCAGCGCCAGCACCGTGCCGAGCACCGTCACCATCGCGTAGGGCGGTGCTTCGGTGTAGGGATCGTCGAGCAGCCACAGCAGGTAGGCGATGTAGCTGCCGCCCGCCACCGCGATGGCGTCGGCCACCGCGATCAGGCCGCTTAGGACGGGCGCGGTGAACGCTACGGATGTCGGGCGGCCGGGCGCGGTGCGCGCTTCGGTCTTCAGCTTCTGCGGTCCGCGCGGCGGTCTCGTCGGCCAGGTGGTCTCGGACATCGCCTACCTCCATCGTGGCAAAGCAAACCCAGTGGCACGCCAACCCGGGTCATGCTGCATCTGCGAATTAGACACCCGGGCCGACGGATTCGCTCGTGGTCAGCCGGCGACGGGGTGTGGTCAATTTGTCACCGGAGTCGGCGCTGGCCGCGGACGGGGCGATTCGCCCAATTGGACCCGGCAGAATCGGGTCAAGGATGCCGGCGGCGAAGGCGCCGGGCGTCAGCCCGGCGGCAAACGTGGCGAGGCTTTCAGGATCGGCGAGCTGATCCCGGCGGCTCTTGACGGCGGCGGTCAGGGCGCCGGCAAGGGACACGGCGTCGCTGGTGTCGGCGGTCAGTCCCAGGCCGCGGTCACGGACCAGCCGGCCGACCAGTCCGTAGTCCTGGGCGATCACCGGCCGGCCGCGGCTCGCCGCCCACATCAGGACGCCGCTCGAACCGACGAACCGCTGGTAGGGGGCCAGAACCACGTCGCAGCGGTCGATCAGCGCAGCGATCTCGCCGGATTTCAGGAACCGCGGTTCGAGGTGCAGCCACAGGGCCGGCTGCTGGTGCCGGAGCGAGGCGATGGCGGCGTCAAGCTCGGCATGGATCGCCGGGTCGACTTCGCCGGCGACGATCACGGCCGTCCGGGAAGCGGTCGACGCGTCCAGGAGAGCCAGCGCCCGCATCAGGGCGAGCACACCCTTGCGTTCGGTCAGGACGCCGAACAGGGCGAAGAGCGTGCGACCCTCGGGCGCCCGTTCGGCCAGGTACCGATCGCCTTCCGACGGTTCGAGCGGCGGAAACGCTGGATCGACCAGTGTCACGACTTTGTCACCGCCGGGGTAGGTCGCCCGGGCGTAGGCCGGGAAGCCATCGTCGAGGCTATGGACACGTTGCACCGCGCCGCGGCGCAGCATGAGACGGTAGAGCCAGGCCTTCCGCAGGTCGCGCAGGCGCTCGCCGGTCCGGCCGGTACCGTGCCGGTAGTGCACCGACGGCCGGAACAGAATGCCCGATACGGCGCGTCCGCGACCCATGGGAAGGCCGAGGGCGAGCGGCAGGGTCAGATGGTCGAGTTCCAGGAACAGCCCGTGCCGGCCGCCGGTTCTGTCGAGGTACCGGCGCATCGTCCACCAGCGCGCGAGGCCGCTGACAGCAAGCCGGCGATGGGTGCAGAGCGCCACCTCGCGCTCGGACAACGCCAGTACCGACAGGCCCGGCACCGGATTGGCGGCGAAGGAGGCCCGCAGCGCCTCGGCGACCGTCGGCGCCACCACGAAGGTCAGGCGGGGCGCCGGTTCGCTGTGGCGCACCCGGGCTGCCAGGTGCTCGAGCCACTCCCGGCCGTGGCCCCGGGGCGCCGGCTCGAGCACCACCAGGTCAGGCGCCGCGGGCGCTTCCCCCATCACTGGGTCCCGAGCGCGAGCCGCCGCAGGGTCGCCTCAAAGATGCCGAGCACCGCGGCCTTGTCGTGGCGCGCGATCACGAAGGCGCGCCCCCGGGCCCCGAGATCGGCGCGGCGGCGTTCGTCGATGCCGAGCGCCATCACCGCGTCGGCGAGCGCCTCGGGATCGCCGGGCGGCACACACTGGAAGGCACCGGTTTCTTCCTGGAGGCGCCACAGATGCGACCCCGGCTCGGCGGTGGCCACGAACGGCCGGCCGGCGGCCATGATTCCGTAAACCTTCGATGGCACCGCGTAGTCGGCCGCCTTGCCATCCTGCGGAACCAGATGGACGTCACCCTCGGACAAACTGTTGGCCAGTTGGCTGGTCGGCACCAGCGGAAGAAACTCGATGTTGGTCAAGCCGCGCCGCGCCGCTTCGTCGACCAGCCGGTCGGCCTCGCCGCCTTTGCCACGGACCATGATCCGAACTGCGGCGTTGCGGCGTTGCAGGATCTCGGCCAGATCGATGACCTGGTTGAGGCCCTGCTTGCGCCCGAGGTTGCCGCTGTACAGGGCCGTGACCGTGCCGTCTGCGGCGCGCTCGATCGGCTGAATGGCGGCGGCGTCGACCCAGATCGGGAGCACCTGGATCGGCGCTGTCACGCCCTGGGCGATCAGACGCTGTTGCATGTGCTCGGAGAGCACGAAGATGACATCGACGCCGTTCAGCACCCAGCGTTCCAAGACGCGCATTGCCGACAGCAGCCAGCCCTGGCTGCCCACCATGCCGAGGCCGGCCGCGAGACCGGACTGGATGTCATGCACCAGCGCCACGTGGTGGCCGTTCCGCCGGCAGGCCAGGCGGCCCAGCAGCACGCTCAGCACCGACGGGCAGAGCGACACCACCTGTCGGCTGCGGGCGACCCGCCCGGTGGCCAGCGCCGTCACGCCTCGGGCGAGGAACAGGAACTCGCCGAGCATGCGCCCGAGCGCCCCGCGGCGTTCGGGCCGCCAAGGCGGCACCCGGGTGACGGCGACGCCGTTCTGGCTTTCACGGTCCCGGCGGCCGTCGGCGTAGGACGGCGGTACCACCCCTTCAGGGTAGCTCGGCCGGCAGGTGAACACCCGCACCCGCCAGCCGGCGATCGTCAGCCACTCCGCCAGGTCGGTGCAGTACGGGGCGGAGCCGATCGGCTCCGGCCAGTAGAACTGCGTCACCATCAGGATGTCGGGGCTGGCGTGGTTCATCAGGCGGCTCGCGAGGCCGTGCGGGGGGCGTAGGGATAGATCGCGTCACCCATGCCGTAGCGCCGGTAGCCCTTGGGATCGGCATCGGACAGGATGATTCCGCGGAACCGACCACCAGCGAACGTCAGGTTCTTGATGGCGTCGATCACCACGTCGCGGGTCGGCTGGCCCCAGCGCACGACGAAGGCGATCTCCTCGGCCATGCGGGCGAGCGCCAGAGCATCCGGTCCTGCGAGCACCGGCGGGGTGTCGATGACCACCATGTCATAGTGCTTCGACAGCGTGCCGAGCAGCATCCGCAGGCGGGCGTACCGCTCGGCGGTGTTGGGGATAAGCGCGATGTCGCCGGCGAAGATCGCGTGCACGCCGGTTGCGTGGTCCCGGAACACCACCTCGTCCGGCGTCGCCATGCCGGCCAGCAGATCCCCGAGGCCGGGACTCTCGGCCCGCCCGAAGAAGCTGTGGATGGTCGGGCGGCGGAAGTCGCAGTCCAGAATGATCACGCGCAGGCCGCTGCGGGCAACCTGCCGCACCAGCGAGATCGAGATCCGCGACTTGCCTTCCTGAGGGGTCGCCGAGGTGACCATGACGACCTTGTGGGCATGGGCGTCGGGCCCGAACACCAGCCGTTCGTAGAGGTTGCCGACAGCCTGGCCGAACGGCGTGTGCGGACGGTCGGCAACACCGCCGCCGACGAACGCCAGCCGGTCGGGCGGCGGGATGACGGCGAGGACCGGCAGGTTGGTCGCTTCCTCGACCTGCCGTGAGGTGCGGAAGGTGCGGTCGAGGTTCTCGCGCATCAGCCCGGTCATCATGCCGATCAGGCCGCCGCCGATCATGCCGAGCAGCACCAGCATGGTGGTCGGGGGGTAGCTCGCCGACAGCGGGGTCGCCGCTTCCGAGATCACCACCGAGCTCTGCTCTTCGACGGTTGGATGGGAATCCGTGGCCCTCGATCGGTCCAGGAAACTGACCAGCAGCCGCCGGTCGGCCTCGGCCTGGCGTTCCAACTCGCGCAGCCGGATCGACTTCTCGTTGACCTCGCCCATGTCGGTCTGCAGTCCGTTCAGGCTGGCCCGCAGCGAGGCCACGCGGGCCCGGTTCGACTGGGCCTCGTGCCGCAAGGCCTCGACGATCTTGCCGACCTCGCTGCCGATCTTGTTCCGGATGTCGGTGATCTGGGCCCGGATGTCCCGCATCCGGGGATGCTGCGGACCGAACGTCGACCCCATCTCGGCGTATTGCCGCTCGACTTCGGCCTGACGCTGCTTGAGGGCCTGGATCAGCGGCGAGTTCACCACCTCGGGCAGCGACTGGAACGGCGTCTCGCCGCGCCGGACGCTCTCGGCCTGCGCGAGCCGCGCCTCGGTGGAGGCCCGCTCGGTCTGTGCCAGGATGAGCTGGGTGTTCAGTTCGGTCACCTGCTGGGCGGTGACCTGGTCGCTGCGGGTCTCGTACAGTCCGTTCTGGCGCCGGTACTCCTCGGTCGCCCGCTCGGAGGTCTCGACCTTCTCGCGCAGTTCAGCGATCCGTCCGTCGAGCCATTCGGTGGCGGAGTCGGTCGCCTGGACCCGGCGGATCATCTGCTGCTCGATGTAGGTGTTCGCCACCGTGTTCGCGATGCGGGCCGCGGTGTCCGGATTCTCGGACGCCGCGGCGATCGAGAGCACGTGCGAGCGCTGCAGCGGCGTCACCGAAACGCTGCTCATCACCCGGCTGACCACGATCTGGTCGATCCGCTTGCTGCGCTCCTCCTCGCTCAGAACCGTCGGTTCAGGAGCCGGTCCAAGCAGGCCCAGGCCCTGGAGGGCCCCCATGGCACTGGTCTTGACGAACGACTTCGCGTCGTTGATCGCCTGCCGCCAGGCCGGTGTGTCGCGCAGCGACGGGTTGAACTCCGGATCCTGGTCGAGCGCCAGACGATGCGCCACCTGGGCGGCGATGCTTCGCGACTGGAGTACGAAGCTCTGGCTCTGCACGACTTCCTGGTTGGCTGACATCTCCTGCAGGACGGTCGGCAGGCCGGTGACGTTCGCTCGCTCGACGCCGATCAGGACCTGGGTCTCGGATTCGTACATCGGTGTGAGCGTCAGGCAGACCGCTATGGTGAGCAGCCCGCCGGCTGCCACCGACCCGGCGATGGTCGTCCGGCGCCGCCAGAGCTTGCGGAACAGGTCCATGCCGTCGCCGTTCTCGGGCGGGGCGTAGAAGGACTCGATCCGGAAGTCAGCCGGCGACGTCGGCCGATACGGGAGTCGGGGCAGCGATGGATCGTGTGGACGCATCAGAAGTACCGTTCCCGGACTGTCACGACGTCTCCCGGCTGCACCGGGGAGTTGACGTCGACGAGCCGCTTGGCGCGGTCGGGGTCCGTGTTTCGGGTGATGAAAAACTGGTCTTCACGGGCGCGGTAGGTGAAGCCGCCGGCCAGCGCCACCGCGTTCATGACGACCATACCGTCGACATACGGGTAGCTGCCGGGATTCTGGACCTCGCCGACGATGTAGAACGGCCGGTAGGACAGAACCTGGATGTTGACCTTGGGGTCGTTCAGATACTTGGGCGACAACTCGGAGGTGATGGCGGCCGCGAGCTCGTCCGCGGTCGAGCCGCCGGCCGGCACCTTTCCGATCAGCGGCATCGAGATGTTCCCGCCGCCGTCGACGACGCGCTCACCCGTCAACTCCTCCTGTCCGAACACGGTGATCAGCACCCGGTCGCCGTTGCCGAGTTGGTAGGCGGTTTGGTGGATCGGGATGTCGGGCAAGGCATTGGAGCCGCCGGCACAGCCCGAGAGCAGGCCGACGGCGAGAACGGTACCGGCCAGCAGGGCCGCTCGTACCGAGGGCAGGACAGTGTGGTTTGCCATCTTCGTCATCTCCCTTGTGGTTATGACGTGAGCCCGAGTGCGTCGGCAGGCGCTCGTTCCGTCGAAGACCGTCTCGTCGGCCAGGTTGTTCCCGAGCCGTTGCGGGCGTGCCGGCTGGCGAGCCAGCACCAGGCGTGGGAAAGTTGGGTATCGAGGCTGTGGTAACGCGGTCGCCAGCCCAGGATCGCGCGGGCGCGGCCGGCGTCGGCGACCAGGGTCGCCGGGTCGCCGGCCCGCGCCGCTTCGACGCGCACCCGGATCGGCCGGCTTGTCACCCGGCGTGCCGCCTCGATGACCTGCCGGACCGAGAATCCCTCGCCGTTGCCGAGGTTGAAGGCGTGGGCGCCTGGCCGGTCGGCCAGCCAATGCAACGCCCGCACATGGGCGTCGGCAAGGTCGGCGACATGGACATAGTCGCGGACGCAGGTGCCGTCCGCGGTCGCGTAGCGGTCGCCGAACACCACCACTTCGGGGCGCATGCCGGCGGCCGTTTCCAGGACGATCGGAATGAGGTGGGTCTCCGGATCGTGCGCCTCGCCGATCTCGCCATCGGGGTCGGCGCCGGCGGCGTTGAAGTAGCGCAGCGCGGCCGTCCGAATGCCGTGGGCGTGCGCGAAGTCCGCGAGCACCCGCTCGGCCATCATCTTGCTGGCACCGTAGGGGTTGATCGGCTCCTGAGGGTGACCTTCGTCGATCGGGGCGTAGCGGGGCGTTCCGTACACCGCTGCCGTGGACGAAAAGACCAGGCGATTGACCCCGCCCCGGCGCATCGCGGCGAGCAGGGACAGCAGCCCGGATACGTTGTTGTCGTAGTACTTGCCCGGGTTGCCGACCGACTCTCCAGCGGCGATGTGGGCGGCGAAGTGCATCACGGCGGTAGGCCGGTGGCCGGCGATCACGGCGTCCAGCCGATCGCCGTCGCTCAACTCGCCGACCTCGAGCGGGCCCCATCGCACGGCCCAGCGGTGGCCTTGGACGAGGTTGTCATAAGCCACCGGGCGGTAGCCGGCCTGCGCCAGCGCCTTGCAGACGTGGCTGCCGATGTAGCCCGCGCCGCCGGTGACCAGGATGGTCTGCGCCATCGGTCAGCTCCGACCGTAGCTGTCTTCGAACCGGACGATGTCGTCCTCGCCGAGATACGAACCGGATTGCACTTCGATCAGATGCAGCGGGACGATCCCGGGATTCGCCAAGCGATGCGTGGCGCCCTGCGGGATGTAGGTCGACTGGTTCTCGTGGAGCAGGTGTTCTTCGCCGTTGCAGTGGATCCTGGCCGTGCCGCGCACCACGATCCAGTGCTCGGCCCGATGGTGGTGCATCTGCAGACTTAACTCGGCACCCGGATTGACCACGATCCGCTTCACCTGGAAGCGGTCGCCGGAGTCCACCGACTGGTAGGTTCCCCAGGGGCGATAGACCGTGGAATGGTGCAGCACTTCCTGCCGGTTGCCGCGGCCGAGACGTTCAACGATTCGGCCCACGCGCGATGCGGCGTCCGACCTGGCGACCAGCACCACGTCGTCGGTGACGACCACCGTCAGATCTTCGATGCCGATCGCCGCAACCAGCCGGCCGTCGGCCATGATGTGGCAGTTGCGAACCTCGTCGATCTCGACGTCGCCCTGCAATACGTTCCCGTCCGCGTCGGTCGGCCGGATCTCGTGCAGCGCCTCGTGGAGCGACTGCCAGGAGCCGACATCGCGCCAACCCATCTCGACCGGGCAGACCGCCACGCGGTCGCTCAGCTCCATGATCGCCTTGTCGATCGAGATGCTCGGGGCTGAGTGGAAGGCGGCGGAGTCCAGTCGAAAGAAGTCGAGATCGGAGCGGCCGTCGACGAGCGACTTCTCGCAGGCGGCGAGCAGCGCCGGTTGCAGACGGCGCACCTCGTCGAGGAACGGCCCGACCGGCAAAAGGAACATCCCGCTGTTCCAGAAGTACCGTCCGCTCTTGGCGAAACGCTCGGCGGTTTCGGCGTCCGGCTTCTCGACGAAGCTCCGCACGCCGAGCGCGCCGTCGGCACCGGCGATCGCCCCGCCCCCCTCGATGTAGCCATAGCCGGTCTCGGCGCGGGTCGGCATGACGCCAAAGGTCACCAGATACCCGGCGGCTGCAGCGGATGCAGCGCGGTCGACCGCCGCCCGGAACGCGCCCAGGTCGGCCACGTGGTGATCCGACGGTTGCGCCAGCATGATGGCGCGCGGGTCTTCCTCGGCGAGCAGAAGGGCCGCTACAACCAGCGCCGCCGCGGTGTTGCGCCCGACCGGTTCGAGGACGATCCGGTGAGGGGTAACGCCGGCCGCCTTGAGCTGCTCGGCGACCAGGAAGCGCTGTTCCTGGTGGCAGATCACGATCGGCGCCAGCGAACGTGGCAGCTCGCGGGTTCGCAGCGCCGTGTCCTGCAGCATGCTGCGGTCCGTGAGAAGAGCCAGCAGCTGCTTCGGGTAGTGCTTCCGGGACAGTGGCCACAGCCGCGTCCCCGCCCCGCCGGACAACAAAATCGGTCTTATTCGTAAATCTTGATTGACTGAGGCGTTTGTCGAGGCGCTCGATTGTAAGTCGTTCATGGAGAATTGACCCCCAAATCTAGGTCGCAATGCGACATTCAGCTCACTGGCGGTGAGCAGATCGCCATCAGTCGTTTATATTTACTGACTGATGATTATCAGATATTTAGATTAAGCAGGAAATCGGCAAATAATTACAGTGATCAGCCGGTGTCATCCCGGCCGGGCGCTGTGATCGTGCTGTGGCCCGTCATGACGGCCACCTTCTGGCGCTCGACCGCGCTGGTGACCACGGTCCGCGGGGCTGGCGTCGGTAGGGTCTGCCCAAGACGCATCACGGTCTCGTCGTCGGGCCCGCGCCGGCGGCGCCAGGTTGCGACTGAACGCACGAACGGTAGTTGGGAGATGGCGTCGACCACCTTGTTGGGGGCCTGCATCCCGCCCGGACCGTGGTCGCCGGGCGCCGGGGGGCGCGGCTGGCTCTGGCCGTTCATGACCGCGCGCTGCTCAGTCACCGCGGGGGCAGTCTCTTCCGCCGGTCGCCACCGATACCCGAAGCCAGGGTAGTTCTCGATTTCCTCGAAATGGTCGTCGACCTCGCGGAACTTCTGGCGGATCCGCTTGATCATCGAGCGCACGTTGGTGCGGAACCCGTCGGATCCCTCGCCGGCGATGAAGCCGCGGCCGTGCACGACGTCGTAGATCGCCCGATAGGACACGTCCTCGCCGGCCCGGCTGGCGAGGAGCTGGACGACCCGGAACTCGGTCGTGGTGAGCGGCACCGGCTGGGTATCCCAATAGGCGCGGTTGATCCGGAAATGAATGTCGAGGGGTCCGAGCCGCAGGATGTCCATCCACGCGCCGGCGTCCGGGACGGAGTTGCGCCCGTTCCCGACGAGGATGCGGATCCGGCGGGCCAGAACCGCGGCGCTGCGGGACTTGTCGAGGAAGTCGACCGCGCCGCAATCGAGGGCGGTCGCCTCGTTGCGCTCGGTGGTGAAGGCAGTGAGGAACACCACCGGCACATCGAGGCCGGCGGCCTTGATCTACTGCACGACCTCGATCCCGGACATGCCCGGCATGCGCCAGTCGAGAAGGATCAGGTCAAAGTCTGCGCGGTCGTTCAGCAAGGCCATGCACGCCCTGCCATTCTCGCATTCGGTGACATTGAAGTCCTCGTCGACGAGGTTCATCGCGAGCGACTCGCGGAACAACTCGTCGTCGTCGACGAGAAGGATTCGAATGCGGGGAGAGTCGTTGAACTCCGCCCCCTGTCCGAGCGAATGAGCGTTCTCGGCGTTGTTCGGGTGATTCGGCGAGGTCATGCGAGGCCCTCCCTTCTGGCGGTCTCGGTGTGATGGCTGTCAGCGGAACGGCTTCCGGCTCGAGGAGACTCGGAAACGCTTCCGGTTGATTGCGCGACCCCGATCGCTGGCTGCGGTGTCTGCCTGGTGTGTTCGGCGACTGCGTCGTTCATGGCCACCCCTCCATTCGGGCCGGCGCCTCTCGGGAGGCGTCCAATGTGCCCGTTGCGACGGTCTCTCAGTCCTTGAACGCCGACCGACACCGTCGTGCTCCTGCCAAATCGCGGCGCACCTGAGGATCCGGCGCTTCTATGGTCTGCCGGTCCCACTGCGAGCCCCCTGCGTCCCGGCGCTCCGGTTTGCCAGTTCGGCTACCAGGGTCGGCTCGATCCGACCCGTCAGCGGCAGGCCGGCCGCCTCCTGGAAGGCGCGCACGGCCTGGCGGGTAAGCGGTCCGACCTGACCGTCAACGCCGCCGGTGTAGAAGCCGAGACGTGCCAACTCGCGCTGAACGTCCCGGACGCTCCACGACCCGGCCTGTGGATCGCTTCCGGAAACTCCAGGCTCGGGGGCCGGTTCCAGGCCCGCCGAGTTGCCGGTCGGCAGCATCGGCACCAGCGACGGTACGGCAGTCTGGTCCGCCGGCGCCGTGGCTGCGGGCACCGGCGGGGTGGCCGGAACGCGCGGCGACACCTCGATCGGTGGCGTCGCCGGAAGCGTGGCAACGGTGCGATCGGCGCCGGTCTCGGGGTGCGGGGCGGGATCGACGGCGGGCGACAACGCCAGGGTCGGCGGCGACGCCTGTCGGCTCGGCTCGGCCGACGCGAACGAGCGGATCGCTTCGACCGCGCGATGGTATTGCTGCCCGATCAGCGAGTCGCCGTCCCACCGGCCGGCAAGCCAACCGGCGCCGACCCCGGCGACGACCAGCAGCGCGGCGGCGGTGGCCCACCTGGCCTTCGGGCTGCGCTTCAGGCTGGCGGTCGTGGCGAACACCCGGGCGAACCCGGGGCCCGCCGACGGGCGGCGGAAGCGGCGCGCGCCCGGACGACCGGTCCGGCTGCTATCGCGCTCCCGTGGGTCCTCGCGCGGCAGGCCCGCCGTTTGGCTGATGCGCTCGAAATCAGCGTCGCTCCACTGGGTATCGTCGGTATCCGGCTTGTCGGGAGCACGCCTGCGGCCACCCTCGGATACCGGATCGTGGTTCGACGGCAGGTTGGCATCCCTCCTTGGGGAGCCGTCCCGGAGCGTTCGCGCGGTGGCGTCCAGCCCAGACACCTTGCCGATGAGGGATGCGCCGCAGTGGCGGCATGCCACGGCACCCGGCATCACGACTTCGTTGCAGGACCAGCATCGTCTCGTGCCCTCGGGGCCCAAGCCACCGGATCCAAGTGTTGGTCCGCCCATCAGCATCAGCCGCTACCTCTGGAAGTTTCAGTCTGTGAGCGCCTTCGCAGCGCTCCGTCCGGGTCGTCCGCAAAACGTCAAGGACCCGTCGGGAGCCATCGTCATACCAACGCCCGACCCGCCTGGTCGTTCACCAGAGGTCGCACCTCCCTGCCGTTCCACTCTTGTCGGTGGGTGGCCTATGTGTGCCATCTGCCGGGGCCGCTGCGTCTGTCCCCGCTCGCTTGCGATCACGAGGAAACACGCGGCCTTGGAGATAATTATGATTAAGCAATCGTTAAGATGGTTGTGTTCAAGTCGTGATAATCTGTAACCCATATGGGTCCGAACGAGGCTCAAATGCCTCCGAACGGCGGTTCTGCGCCGATTCTGACACCAAAAATCAACAGATATTCCACGGCATGGGCGATGCCCACTGCACGCTAACCGGCAGGGCGGTACACGTGCGGCCACAAGGAGGGTAGCGTCTCAGGCGTGATCGGCGGCGGGGTGCTCTTCATCCAGCGTCGGATGAACAATCCCATGTTGCGGGCGTGGAAGTTACCGAACGCCCCGCGCAGCGCCTCCTTCTTCTGGCGCACCAGCTTCTGCTTCGGCCAGAGATATGAATGGACGTGCTCGACCCCGATCCATCCGAGTCGATAGCCGGCGTGCACGTACCGCCGGCAGAGGTCGGTGTCCTCGAAATACGCCGGGGTGAACGTGTTGTCGAACAGTCCGAACCGCTCGACCGCGCGGGATCGGATGATCGCGACCGAACCCTGGATGCTGTAGATCCGCTCGGGGTCGCGGTCGGCGGTCAGGCAGGTCTCCATCAACACCCCGGGATCGGCGCAGAGTTGCCAAGCGACCGGGCCGCCGATGGCGACCGCTTCGTCCCGCATGCCGTCCACCAGCCGGTCGAGCCAGCCGGGTCGCCCGAACAGGACGTCCTGGTTCAGCACCACGAAGTAGTCGAACGGCTGCTGGCGATGCACCAGGTCGAAGACGTGGTTGTGTCCGCGCGCGAACCCGACGTTGCGGGCCAGGAACGTCGCCGTGCGGGAGCCACCGGCCCCCACGAACTCGCGGACGAGATCGCGGGTTTCGTCGGCGCTGCCCTGGTCGAGGATGTGAAGGTGGGTGTCGATTTCCCCGGTGATCGACGGTGGCAGCGCGTCGAGGTTGTCGAGCAGGTTCGACAGATATCGCGGCGAGTCCCAGGACAGGATGCTGACCAGGACCGAGATCTTGGGATGCGTCATCCGTCGGCGCGCTCCCGCCGGGCGCGAACCACGTATTGGTAGGCCAGGAAGCGCCGACGATCGAACGCCAGCCCGAAGGCGCCGCACACCTTCTCCAACTCCCCCATGAAGGCTTCGTGACGGTCCCAGTGCGGGATTAGCGGGGCGCCATGGCGCGGGATCAGCGGATCGGCGAACTCCAGGGTACAGCCGCAACCACGGAAAAAGTCGACGATCGTCGAGAGGGTGAAGAACCGCAGGTGGGTGCGGTCGAACAGGCCCTCGTCGCGGTAGTCCCAGCGCCCACCGATCAGCGACAGGATCGCGCTCCAATGCTGGATGTTCGGCAGGCTGGCGCACACCACGCCGCCCGGTTTCAGGAGCCGCAGATGCCGCCCCAGCGTCGCCGCCGGGTCGCGGAAATGCTCCAGGGTATCGGCGTAGATCAAGGCGTCGAACGGCGCGCCCGGCAGAGTCTCACCGAGCGTCTCGGCGTCGCCGGTCTCGACATGGTCCAGCGACCGTCGGGCGATCGCCGCCGCCGCGGCGTCCAACTCGATCCCGGTCCAGCACGACGCCGGGTACCGCTCCTTGTAGGCCCGGCCGAGTTCGCCGGCGGCGCAGCCGACATCCAGCACCGAGCCCAGTCCCGCCGGCAGGATATCGAGCAAGGGCCTGTTCAGCCGCTTGTAGTACGCACCTGCCTCGTCCATGCGCCCGACGGCCCCGCGGCTCGAAAGGCCGGCATACTAATGGAGCGTGGGCCGCGGGGCCACACACGCGATCGGTAGCGACCGTCAACAGTCGAGCGTGTTCGCCCGCTCCCAGGCGGTCAGTTCGCGCGAGTAGGCGTTCCAGTCCTGCAGGCGCAGCTTGGCCAGGGCGGCGACGGTCTCGGTGCCGACCGCAGTCGCCAGCGTCCTGTCCTTTTCCAGCGCCCGCAGGGCGTCCAGAAGGTTCAGCGGCAGCAGCTTGGCGCCCCGCGCCTTTTGACGCTCGGCGTACATGTCGATGTCGAGGCGCTTGCCGGGGTCGGCCTTGGTCTCGATGCCGTCGAGCCCGGCCGCGAGCACCGCCGCCGGCAGCAGGTAGGGGTTCACGGCCCCGTCGGCGAGCCGGAACTCGAGCCGACCGGCGTCGGGGATGCGGACCATGTGGGTGCGGTTGTTGCCGCCGTAGGTGATGGTGTTCGGCGACCAGGTGGCGCCCGAGGCGGTGACCGGGGCGTTCAGCCGCTTGTAGGAATTCACCGTCGGGTTGGCGAAGGCGCACAGCGCCGGGGCGTGCGCCAACAGCCCGCCGAGGAAGTTGTAGCCGAGGGCGGAGATGCCGAGTTCGCCCTTGGGGTCGGCGAACAGGTTCTTGCGGCCGGCCGGGTTCCAAAGGCTGACATGGGCGTGGCAGCCGTTGCCGGTCAGGTGCGGGAACGGTTTCGGCATGAAGGTGGCGCGCAGGCCGTGCTTCTCGGCGATCGACTTGGCCATGTACTTGAAGAAGGCGTGGCGGTCGGCGGTCAGCAGGGCGTCGGCGTAGTCCCAGTTCATCTCGAACTGGCCGTTGGCGTCCTCGTGGTCGTTCTGGTAGGGCCCCCAGCCGAGTGCCTGCATGGCGTCGCAGATCTCGGTGATCACGTCGTAGCGCCGCATCAAAGCCTGAACGTCGTAGCAGGGCTTGCCCTGGGCATCGTGGACGTCGGCGACGGCGTTGCCGTCGGGCGTGATCAGGAAGAACTCGCACTCCACCCCGTGCTTGAGCCGGTAGCCCTTGGCCTCGGCGGCGGCGGCGACCCGCTTCAGGGTGTTCCGCGGCGCCTGCGCGACCTCCGCCCCGCCCATGTATAGGTCGGCGGCGAGCCAGCCGACGCTCGGCTTCCACGGCAACTGGATCAGGCTGTCGGGATCCGGCACGGCGAACAGGTCGGGGTGCGCCGGTGTCATGTCCAGCCAGGCCGCGAACCCGGCGAAGCCGGCGCCGTCGCGCGCCATGCCGGCGATCGCCGAGGCCGGGACGAGCTTGGCCCGCATCACGCCGTAGAGGTCGACGAACGAGATCAGGAAATACTCGATACCACGCTTCTTGGCCTCGCCCGCGAGATCGATCGCCATCTGCCCATGCCCCCGCTTTTAGTGGTCCGATCCGGGCCCAGGTGATCCCCGCGCCCGCGTCGCACCACTATCGACCGGAGACGCCGGGTATCCAATCGGTACCGGCCAGCGGCACCTTCGCCATCGCCGCGGCCTCGACCGTCAGCGCCACCAGATCCTCCGGCTCCAGGTTGCGGACGTCGGACTTGCCGTTGGCGCGGGCGATCGTCTGGCACTCCAGGGTCAGCACCGCGAGGTAGTTGGCCAGCCGGCGCCCGGCCTCGACCGGGTCGAGGCGGGCCGCGAGCGCCGGGTCCTGGGTGGTGATGCCGGCCGGGTCGGTGCCCTCGTGCCAGTCGTCGTAGGCGCCGGCGGTGGTGCCGAGCGCGTTGTACTCGGCCTCCCAGCGTGGGTCATTGTCGCCGATCGCGACCAGGGCGGCGGTGCCGATCGACACCGCGTCGGCACCCAGCGCCAGGCACTTGGCGACGTCGGCGCCGTTGCGGATGCCGCCCGACACCACGAGTTGGACCTTGCGATGCATGTCGAGTTCCTGCAGCGCGGCCACCGCCGGGCGTATCGCCGCCAGTATCGGGATGCCGACGTGCTCGATGAACACCTCCTGGGTCGCCGCCGTGCCGCCCTGCATGCCGTCCAGCACCACCACGTCGGCGCCCGACTTCACGGCCAGCGCGGTGTCGTAGTACGGCCGCGAGGCGCCGACCTTCACGTAGATCGGCTTCTCCCAGTTGGTGATCTCGCGCAACTCGCGGATCTTGATCTCCAGGTCGTCCGGGCCGGTCCAGTCCGGGTGCCGGCAGGCCGAGCGCTGGTCGATGCCTTCCGGCAGGGACCGCATCGCCGCCACCCGCGCGCTGATCTTCTGCCCCAGCAGCATCCCGCCGCCGCCCGGCTTGGCGCCCTGTCCCACCACCACCTCGATGGCGTCGGCGCGGCGCAGGTCGTCGGGGTTCATGCCGTAGCGGCTCGGCAGGTACTGGTAGACCAGCTGGGTGGAGTGGCGGCGCTCCTCGTCGGTCATGCCGCCGTCGCCGGTGGTGGTCGACGTGCCCATGGCGGAGGCGCCGCGCCCGAGCGCCTCCTTGGCCTGCGCCGACAGCGAACCGAAGCTCATGCCGGCGATGGTGATCGGGATCTTCAGGTGGATCGGCTTGGAGGCGTAGCGGTCGCCGAGAACGACGTCGGTCCGGCAGGCTTCGCGGTAGCCCTCCAGCGGGTAGCGCGAGATCGAGGCGCCAAGGAACAGCAGGTCGTCGAAATGCGGCAGCCGGCGCTTGGCGCCGGCGCCGCGGATGTCGTAGATGCCGGTCGCCGCGGCCCGCCGGATTTCCGCCAGCGTGTGGTCGTCGAAGGTTGCCGACTTGCGCGGCAGGGTGCGTGGGATCTTCGGGGACTGGCTCATCGAACGGCCTCAGTACGCGCCGACATTGTCGACCTTGAAGTGATAAAGCCGGCGCGCCGAGCCGTAGCGGCGGAACGCCGCCGGGTCGACGCTCGCGTAGCCGGCCCGGTCGAGCAGGACGCGAAGCTCGGCCTGATGCTCGTCGCGCATCGGCTTCTCGACGCAGTCGGCGCCGAGGCTGGCGACCGTGCCGCGGACGTAAAGCCGGGCCTCGTAGATCGAATCGCCGAGCGCGTCGCCGGCGTCGCCGAGCACCACCAGCGAACCGGCCTGCGCCATGAACGCCGACATGTGGCCGACCGAGCCGCCGACCACGATATCAACGCCCTTCATGGATATCCCGCAGCGCGCCGAGGCGTCGCCCTCGATCACCACCAGCCCGCCATGGCCGCTGGCGCCGGCCGACTGGCTGGCGTCGCCGGTCACCCGCACGGTGCCGGACATGATGTTCTCGGCGAGGCCGGTCCCGGCGTTGCCGTCGACGGTGATAGAGGCAGTCTTGTTCATCCCGCCGCAGTAGTAGCCGACATGGCCGCGAATGGTGACGTCGAGCGGGGCGTCGAGGCCGCAGGCCAGCGCGTGGGCGCCGTTCGGGTGCATCACCTCGAAGCTGCCGGCTTCCGCCAGATGCAGGGTCCTGTTGACGTCGCGCAGGCTGGCGGTGGCGAGATCGAGGACGCTGTTGCGCAAGGTTGCGACGGTCATGCCGCGCGGCTCCAGGAGTAGATCTCGGCCGGCTTCGGCTCCCAGATCCGGGCGTGCCCGACGCCTGGCAGCTTGGCGATAGCGCGGAACTCAGACGACATCGCCACCCAGTCGTCGGTCTCGGCCAGCACCGCCGGCTTGCAGGCGATCGGGTCGCGAACGACCGCGAAGCCGCCGGCGGTGCCGATCGCGAAGGTGTAGAAGCCGTCGAGATCCTTCAGCGCCGCGCCGACGGCGTCCGTGAGGCTGTCGCCGCCGCGCATCCGCCAGGCAAGGTAGCCGGCGGCGACCTCGGAATCGTTCTCGGTCTGAAAGCGCTCGCCGTGCGCCTCGAGCCGGCGCCTGAGGCCGTTATGGTTGGAGAGCGAGCCGTTGTGCACCAGGCAGGTGTCGGCGCCGGTGGAGAACGGGTGCGAGCCGGCGGTGGTTACCGCCGATTCCGTAGCCATGCGGGTGTGGGCGATGGCGTGGGTGCCGGTGCGGGCCGGCAGCCCGAAGCGCTCGGCCACCGCGTCGGGGTCGCCGATGCCCTTGAACAACTCGATCGAACGCCCGACCGACAGCACCGTCACCTCCGGTGCGTTGGCGATCAGCCAGTCGCGCGCCGCCTGGCCGTCGCCCTCGGTGCGCAGCACCGCGTGGTCGTCGATCGGGGCGACCTCGACGGCCGCGCCGTGGGCGGCCTCGAGGCGTCGGGCGAGCGCGGACCAGTCGGTGTCTCGGCGCTCCGACAGCAGCACCAGCTTGGCACCGGGCTCGGGCGCGCCGTAGACCGCGAAGCCGGCGGAATCCGGTCCGCGACCGCGCATCTCGTGCAGCATCAGGGCGGTCAGCCGCCCCAGATCGCCGGCCAGCGCCTCGGATTTCAGGTAGAGTCCGACGATCCCGCACATGGTCGCCTCGCTTCGGTTAGACGGCCAGCTATAGACGGCGACCGATTGATCCACAAGAAAGATATTTTCCCACCAGGAAACCTACTCGGCCGTGGCGATGATCGAGAGATAGCGGCACGGCAGCCGGCGCAGTTCCAGCGGACCGTGCGCCGCTTCGGCGTCGAAGAACAGCGAATCCCCCGGCCGCAGATGGTAGCGCTGCTCGCCGTGACGGTACACGACCTCGCCTTCCAGCATGTGGATGAACTCGACCCCGGGGTGGCGGAAGATCGGGTGGGCGTCCGAGTGTTCGTCGAGGGTGATCAGGTAAGGCTCCATCCGCACCTTGCTGCGCAGCGAGGCGCCGAGCAGCTGGTAGAGATGGCCGGACCGGCTGCCGCGGCGCTCGATCGTCAGCCCCTCGCCGGCCCGCACGAAGCTAGCCTCGCGCTTCTCGTCGAACTTCTCGAAGAAGGTGGCGAGCGGGATGTTCAGGGCGGTCGCCAGGCCCTGCAGCGTGCCGAGCGACGGCGAGGTCTGGCCCTTCTCGATCTTAGAGAGCATGCCGGCCGAGATCGAGGCCGCCTTGGCGAGATCCGACAGCGTCATGCCAAGGGCGGTGCGCAGGCCGCGCACCTGGGCGCCGATCCAGGATTCCAGCGAGCGCTCGGCATCCGGCGCTGGCTGCCTCTCGGCCGTCCCGTCCGGCTCGTCCACGTCCCGGACAGCCCGGTCAGACGCCGACGTAGGCGACCGCCTCGATCTCGACCTTCATGCGCGGGTCGACCAGGGCCGAGACCTCGACCAGGGTGGAGGCCGGGCGGTGCTCGCCGAAATAGCGCTGGCGGATCGGGTTGATGCTGGCCCGCTCGGCGATGTCGGTCATGAAAACCTGGACCTTGACCACCTGGTCGGGTCGCCCGCCGGCCTCGCGCAGACAGACGTCGATGGCGTCCATGGCGACCTGGAACTGCTCGACGGTGCTCTCCGGGATCGACCCGTCGCCGCGCATCCCGACCATGCCGGACAGCCAGATGAAGTCGCCGGCGCGGACGACATGGCAGTAGTGGCTGACCGGGGTGAGCTGGCCGTCCACCATCAGGCGCTCGATCGGCATGGCGTGTCCTCCTGTATCGCTGCGGTCCCTGTCGCCGTCAGCGTCGCCGCCCGGCGCGCGCGGGGCAAGCGCAAGATTCGCCGCCGCCCGACCGGCACGCCGCCGGCGGCATCCGTCGGGGCGGCTACCGGGTCACGCGGCAGAACCGCTGCAACCAGTCGCCGTCGGGATCGCGCTCATGCCCGGATGGCAGGTCGGCCCGGGGGTCCTTGGCCCAGGCGGCGATGTCGGCGACCACGCGGGCACCGTCGAGGTCCCGGAACAGCATGTGGTAGCCGTTCGGGTACAGCACGACGCGCAGAACCGGCTCCGCCGACGGCCGGCTCCGCAGCTTGCCCAGCATGGCGCAGGTCGGTTTCTTCGGCACCAGGTCGTCCCGCCCGCCGTACAGCACCAGCAACGGCCCCCGCGCGTCGGGAGCGGCGTGCTGGGCCGCGTCCATCAGCTCGACCAGGCCGTACACGGCGTCGACCCGCGGGTTCTTCAGGAACAGCGGGTCGCGGCCGAGCCGGCGCAGCATCTCGATGTTGTCGGAGGGCTTGAACGGCAGGCCGCGCGGGTTCAGCGGCAACCAGGGGATGGTGTGACCGGCGAGTTCGAGGGTCCACGCCTGATACCACGGCATCCATTGCCGTCCCCAGACCGCGGGGGCCGACAGGATGGCGCCGTCGGCCGAGCCGGCCTCGGTCATCGCCAGCATGGCGACGGCGCCGCCCATGCTCTCTCCCATAAGGAACACCGGGCGCCCGGGCAGGTCGCGGCGGACCATGGCGACCAGGGCGCGGGCGTCCGCGACCATGGCGTCGGCCCCGTGCCAGCGGCCCCACCGCCCGGCGCGCCCGAAGCCGCGCTGGTCGGGCGCGAACACCGCGACCCCGGCGGCGGCCAGCGTCGGCCCGAACTCGGCGAAGGCGTTGCTGTAGTCGCCGAAGCCGTGCAGCGCCACCACCGCGGCCGCGGCCTCGCCCTCGGGGCGCCAGGCCCGCAGCGGCAGCCGCGTGCCGTCGGCCATCAGCGCCGCGTGGTCGTCGACCAGCCAGGGCCGGCGGTCGGCCGGGCCGGCCTCGATGATCAGCGGCGCGCAGGCCGCCGGCGCGATCAGAAGCGTCAGGAGAAGTGCGAGGCAGGCGAGGGGGTGCCGCCGTTCAGGCCGCATGCTCGTCCGACGGGGCGGGCGGCCGGGTTCCAGTCAATTCCAGGAAGATGTCCTCGAGGTCGCTCTCGCGGGTCTCCAGGTCGACCGCGTGCAGCCCGGCCGCCTGGACCGCGCTGAGCAGCCTCGGCAAGCGCGTTCGGCTCTTGGCGTAGGCGACGTGCAGCCGGCCGTCGGGAGCCAGCGAGAAGCCGAGCTCGGCGAGCGCCGAGGGCACCGCCTCGACGGTCTCCTCGACGGTCACCAGCAGCTCCTTGCGATCAAGCCGGCCGACCAGGTTGCGGGTGGTGTCGAGGGCGACGATGGCACCGTGGTCGATGATCGCGACCCGGTCGCACAGTGCCTCGGCCTCCTCCAGGTAGTGGGTGGTCAGCAGCACGGTGACGCCGCTGTCGCGCAGGGCGCGCACGTTGTCCCAAAGCTTGCGCCGCAGTTCGACGTCGACCCCGGCGGTCGGCTCGTCGAGCACCAGGATCGGCGGGTTGTGGACCATCGCCTTGGCGACCAGCAGGCGACGGCGCATGCCGCCCGACAACGAGCGGGTGTAGGCGTCGGCCTTGTCGGTCAGGCCGACGGTCTCCAGGATCTCGGCGGTGCGGCGCTCGGACGGCGGCACGCCGTACATGCCGGCCTGCAGTTCCAGCGTCTCGCGCGGCGAGAAGAAGGCGTCGATGTTCAACTCCTGCGGCACCACCCCGATCGCGGCGCGGGCGTTGCGCGGGTCCCGGTCGATGTCGAGCCCCCAGATCCGCGCGGTCCCGGCGGTCTTCACGACCAGCCCGGCGAGGATGTTGATCAACGTCGACTTGCCGGCGCCGTTCGGCCCGAGCAGGCCGAACATCTCGCCGCGCCGCACGTCCAGGTCGATGCCGTTGAGCGCGTCCTTGCCAGGTTTGCCGCGCCGCCCGGCGTAGGTTTTGCGCAGGCCGCGGATTTCCAGCGCCAACGCCGGCGCCTCGGCCGGGGCGGCGGGAAACCGCGTCACGGTGGCGCCGCTGTCGGGCGGTGTGCGGTCGGGCGGTGCGCGGTCGGGCGTGGTGTTTTGGGAGGTGGTCATCTGGCCGTGAGATCCTTGCGGTCGGCGCCGCCCTGGGTATCATCCGGGCGCGCGCTGGACAAGCCGAGCCCTGTCCCGCATATGGGGCCCGGCGGCGGCCGGACCAGCCGCGCGTCGAGCCCGGGGAGCAGCGCATGGCCCAGCCGTTCGAGACCATCGAGGTCAGCACCCACACCGTCGCCTGCGATGGCGGCGGCGGCGCGCTCGGCCACCCACGGGTGTTCCTGGAGATCACCGAGGAAGCCCACAAGGTGGTCTGCCCGTACTGCTCGCGCACCTACGTGCTGGTCGCACCGGCCGAGGACCACCAGGCGGCCTGACGCCGACGGAGCGGCG
>Ga0208414_1000122_pt1 | contig 86215 bp, 72 predicted proteins | sample AntAceMetag02UKE_FD_184770 | JGI IMG/M metagenome (GOLD analysis project Ga0208414, IMG submission 184770) | Saline lake microbial communities from Ace Lake, Antarctica - Antarctic Ace Lake Metagenome 02UKE (SPAdes) (version 2) | ecosystem: Environmental > Aquatic > Non-marine Saline and... | reverse complement strand
CTCCAGACGAGCTCGATCGGCGGTACTGACGGTGAAACTGACCCCGGTGCGCATGACCCAGACTCGCATGCCACCGAATCCGCGGGAATCCTCAACGGGATTCCAGCGTTAGATTTTATCCACTAGCGGCGACACCAGCCCTACCCAGCCGTCGGCACCGGCACCTCGTCTGTCTCGATCTCCGAGTATACGACGAGCCCGGCGATCCGGCGGCCGCCCAGCCGCTCCACTCCGCGCAGCAGCGCAGTTCCGATCTCCGACAGGAGATAGGGCAGGCAGCCGGTCTCGATGTGTATCCTTCGGGCCATCGGGCGCGCCTGGGCCAGCAGCGCCGTGAAGGTGGTTGCCGTGGTGGACGCCACGGCTTCCTCGACCGTAATGAGCCTATCCTGCGCGGCCCAGAGGCGTTCGAGCGCGGCGCGGTATCCCGTACGGCGCTGCTCGGCTTCGATCATCATCCTTTGCGCGGAGTCGGGCACGAACATCAATGATCCACTAGCCCAGTCGGGAAGTTGGATGCCGTGAAGGTCTCGATCCGCCGACAGAAGCTCGTCTAGGGCGGCGTTCCAGTCACGGCAGGCCGAATGGAGATGGTCGTCCGACGCCGAAGGCACCTCGTCGGCGGGCCGCAACCGCGTGAGACCGTGAATGAACGAGGCCGCGAGCCGTCGTTCGTGGGGAAACACCCCGATGTAAAACCGGGTGGCAAAAGCCTGCGCCTGGACCATGAGCCCCTGGACGTCCGTTGCTGTTGCGGCAGCGATTTCCCGTTCGGTGGCGAGCGTTCGTTCCCACGCCGCTTTGGCCTGCCTCTCCGCGAAGTCAATTCCGATGGAGCGATGCCACTCCGTCAATTCGGCGTCCGCCATGGGCTCACGTCGGTCATACCGATCCAGGAGCTGCTGTGAAATGGACGAGTCGAGGATGTCCCTCCTCTCGATCCAACGTTCATCCTCTTCAATGCTGAACGCCAGCCGTTCTCCAAGCGCGGGGAGAGTGTCGGCGATCCCGAACAGCGGCTGGAGCGACCGAAGGCCGACCCCGAAGGCGATGCCCCCGGCGAGCGCCGAGAGCGCGGCGCGGCGGGTGATCCTGTCGCGTCGCCCGCTCAGGATACCGTCGCCGTAACCACCCGGGAGCCACGCGCCGTCTCCCGTCCGGGCCCCCGGACGGTGCGTTTCGTCGGTCTGGTTCATGGGAATTCGCCCTCCTGCGCTGGAGACGAATATTACCAGATCGGTGGCTTCCCGCCTAATTTGAGAGTCCGTAAAACATTGAATTAAAAAGACTAACTGGCGATTTTTCGGGATAAATCTTTTCGCAGGCCGGGCGTGTGCCACCCGGGTGGGCGTCGCCTCGCCGAGGCTCGACTTCCCCCTGTGAAATCGGGAAAATACGCTCGCACACGGCGGATATCAGGTGGACCTTCCGATGCCCGATCGGTTGTTGGCCTTCTACCAGGGCGATGGCTTCGACAGCGCCGGTCGTCTGATCCCGGAGGTTTGGAGCTTCGACCGCGACGACCTGGAATGGCACCACGACTTCATCCAGTGGCTGTTCCCGCTGCCGCAAGCCAGCCGGTACAACCCCGACGCCCCGGTGCTGACGCCCGAGACGGCGGCGGCGTTCCGCGCCAGCGACGACCTCCGGGCGCGGGTGTTGTGGTCGCTCGACATGATGCTGGCCTTCTACGGCTTCGAGCGGGTGGACGGGACGATCGTGCCGGCGGCCGACTTCGAGGCGCGGGCCGACGACTGGGCATGGCCCGAGGATCACAACCATCTGCGGCTGTCGCGCATGATCCAGAGCCTCGACCATCTGGGGCTGCCGGCCGAGGCGAGGGCGCTGCGCGCGGCGCTGCTGGAGGCGGCGCGGGCGCTCGGTCCGCAGCGTGTCAGCCGCGGGACCGTCGGGCACTGGCGGGGTCTGCTGCGGGCGGCGCCCGAGGCGCCTTAGGCGAGGGCTGCGGGAGTCGGCATCCAACCGCCCGCCTCGGTGTCGGTCGTGACCGCTGCGTCAGTCGGGACCGCCGCGTCAGTCGTGACGGCCGCGCGCGGCGAAATAAGCCGCGACCGCCTCGACCTGACCGGGCGTCAGCCGGCGGGCGACCAACTGCATCAGATGGGCGTAGGGCCCGCCACCGCGCGCGTCGTCGCGCCATAGGCGCAGCTGGTTGGCGAGATAATCGGGGTGCTGGCCGTCGAGCCGGGGGAAGGCCGGGTTGCGCGCGCGGCCGGCGGCGTCGTGGCAGGACAGGCAGGCCGGTACGCCCTGCGTCGGCAGGCCGGCGCGGGCGATCGCCGCACCGGCGTCGAGCAGGGAGGTGTCGGCGACCGGCGTCGGCGGCGCGGCTGGCGGCTGGGCGGCGTAGTGGGCAGCCAGCGCGGCCCACTCCGCCGGATCGGCGCGCGCCGCCGCCGGCTGCATCATGCCGCTGTGGCGGCGGCCTTCGGCGTAGGCAGCCAGCGAGTCCCGCAGGTAGATCTCGCTCTGGCCCGCCAGCGACGGAAACGCGTCGTCGCCGTACCCGCTTCCGTCCCGCCCCGCCCCGTCGCGCCCGTGGCAGCGGGCGCAGTCTGCCAGCGTCGAGCCGCCGGCCGGCCGTGACAGCCGGTCGAGCGCCGCGGCCGCTCCGCCCGCCCCGCCTGCCGGCCTTTCCTCGCCGTGGGCGAGCCGCCGGTAGTCATCGGGCGCCAGGTCGGGCAGCGCCCGCAGGAACGCCACCACGTCCCAAACCTCGTCATCGCGGGCCCCGGCCACCCAGGAGGGCATCGCCGTGAACTTGACGCCGTGCTTGACCACCCAGAACAGTTCGCGATCCCGCCACTTGTCCGGGTCGTCGAGGGTCGGCGGCGGCGGGGTCTGCCGGAGCACCACCGGGTTGCGCTCCTCGCCCGGGGCGCCGTGGCACGGCGCGCAACCGGTGGCGTAGTGCCCGGCGCCGCGCCGGATCATCGCCGGGTCGCCGAGATCGGGGACAGTGACGCCGAGCGAGTGGGTGCGGACCGAGTTCCGCATCACCCAGTGCAGGAACCAGTCGGTCGCCTTCCAGTGGCCGGAGCTGGCGCTGACGTCTATGACCCCGGCCCAGGCCACGGCCAGGCCGAGCATCCCGGCGGCGATGACCACCATGACGAAACGCTTCCAGCCCATGCGCACCACCATGGCCGTCACTCCTCGACGTGGCCGCCGGCCGCTACCGCCGCCGGCCGCTCGGACAGGAGGCGCGCCGCCAGGACCAGGCCGCCCAGCAGATAGGCGGCGCCGCCGGCCAGCAGCATCACCACACCGCCCAACGCCTGATCGGTCAGCGCCTCGGGGCCGCCGGCGTGGTAGATCGGGCGGTGCGCCATCGCCAACAGGCCCCCGAGGAGGGTCATGTGCACCGAGGTCAGCAGCAGGCCGAGGATTCCGGCCGAGGCCTGCCGCAGCGATGCCCGGGCGCCGTGTCCGACACAGGCGATCCACACCAGCAGGCCGATCGACAGAAAGCTGCCCTGCTCGACCCACCGGGCCATCGCCGAGTGCGCCGCGAGATGGTGGAGCGCCGGCGCGTGCCACGCCCACACCACCAGCAGTTCGGCCAGCGACGCCGGCACCGCCCAGCGCGTCAGGTCCCAGCGGCGGGCCGGATCGAAGGGGGATCCTGCGATCGCCAGGGCCAGCAGCGGGGCTGCCAGCGCGACCACCGCCATGTGCCGGATCATGTGCGCGGTGAAAGGCCCGGCGGCGTGGACGGCCGGCAGCCCGGACCACGCCACCCCCAGGGTCGCGGCACCCGCGAACAGGAGGACCGCCCGCCTCACCGGCAATCCCAGATCAGCAGGGCGGGCAATGCCGAGAAGACCACGGCAACCAGGCTGAGGGCGCTGAGCAGCACCGTGGCGAAGCCGAGTTGGCGGTCGCGGTCGGCCGAGGTGTCGTCGTCGTGCGGCCGTTCGGCGACCGCGAACTCGGCGTGTCGCAGCGCCTGCCAGCCGGCGGCGGCGATCACCGCCAGTGCCAGCACCGTTGCGACCCCGATCGTCAGCCGCGCCGGGCCCAGTGCGCTGAACGGCCCGTCCGCTTTGGCGCAGTAGACGGCGGCGACAACGTAGCTGACCATGAAATGCAGCGCCCAGACCGTCGGCGGCGTCAGCAGGGTCCACAGTGTCGGGTTGGCGCGCTGGAACCACCGCATGGCGCCCTCACGCCACCAGCGGGAACAGCGCGACGACCGCCACCGTCACCGCGACCGTGATCGCGGCGAAATGCCAGTACAGCGCGGTGTTCCGGATGTCGATGTCGTGGCGCGCGGTCAGCGCGCCGGCGGCGCTGCGGGCGATGCAGTAAAGCTGCATGACGACGCCGATGAGCAGGTGCAGCGCGGCCCACCCGCTCAGCACCCAGACCGTGGCCGGATAGGCGTGGACGGTCGGGTCGAGGCCGGTCGTCCACGGCCCCCAGACCAGCGCCGCGGTGGCGGCGACTGCCAGCGTCGTCGCCACCGCGAGCCAGAGGCGCAGGCCGACGGTCGAGCCGGCGCCGTTGCGGCTCCGGGCGAGCAGCGTCGCCACCCAGGCGGCAAGCGCCAGCCCGGCCGCCAGCAGCGGCCAGAACTGGCCGGGTCCAGCCGGCGGTGACGGTGGGAAATCCGGGTGGATGGTCCAGTAGAAGAAGTAGGCGAACACCAGGCTCGCGAACGCCGACAGGTCGGCGATCAAGGTGATGAACATCGCCCACCACCCGACCGAAGCCGGCCCGGAAGCGTAGAGCGGCAGGCGCAGGCCGGCGCCGACGTCCTTGGACTCGACCTCGGGCGCCCTGGTCACGGACCACAGCCACTGCAGGATCACCAGCAGGGCGGCCACGGCGGACACCGCGGCCGGGACGAACAGGTGGAAGGTCGACAGGATGAACGCGCCGCCGGTCAGCGCCGCCGCCAGCATGGGCACGAAGCTGTCGCCCGGAATCCGCAGGCATTGCTCGGGCTTGGCGTCCAGGGGCGAGGTCACCAGGGTCTCGCGCAGGCCCTCCGGGGCGTCCGGCAGGTACCAGCGTCCGTCCTCGACCTGCCGCACCAGGAGCGGCTGCTCCCACAGCGGGTAGCGGCTGGAGACGTGGGGGATCGACCGAACGCCCCAGGATCGCGCCGGCGTCTCGCCCAGCCACTCCAGCGTCCCGGCGTTCCAGGGGTTGCGGCCGCTCGGTGCGCGCCGCGGCCGCAGCACGTCCCACGCCACAACCAGCACCCCGGCCGCGAACACGAAGGCGCCGATCGTCGAGATCAGGTTCAGCCAGTCCCAGCCGATGCCCGCGGGGTAGGTGAACACGCGCCGCGGCATGCCGCGCATTCCGGTCAGGTGCATCGGCAGGAAGGCGACGTTGAAGCCGGTGAACATCAGCCAGAACGCCCACTTGGCCAGTCGCTCGGACAACTGCCGCCCGACCGCGATCGGGAAGTAGTAGTAGAGGCCGGCCAGCACCGGGAAGAACATGCCGCCGATCAGCGTGTAGTGCAGATGCGCCACCACGAAATGGCTGTCGTGGACCTGCCAGTCGAACGGCGCCAGCGCCACCATCACGCCGGTCAAGCCGCCGAGCACGAAGATCGCCAGCGCCCCGGTGGCGAACAGCATCGGCACCGAGAATATCACCCGCCCGGCCAGCATGGTCGCGATGAACACGAAGATCTGCACGCCGGTCGGGATCGCCACCGCCTCCGACGCCGCCGAGAAGAAGCCGAGCGAGATCGCCGGCAGGCCGATGGTGTACATGTGATGGGCCCACAGCCCGAAGCTCAGGAATCCGGTGCCGACCGCGGCCAGCACGATCCACGAGTACCCGACGATCGGGCGCTGGGCGAAGGTCGGGACGATCATCGCCAGCAGCGCGATCGACGGCAGGAAGATGATGTAGACCTCGGGGTGCCCGAAGATCCAGAACAGGTGCTGCCACAGGATCGGGTCGCCGCCGCGCGCCGGGTCGAAGAACGGCCAGTCGAACATCCGCTCCAACTCGAACAGGATGTCGCCGGCGATCAGCGGCGGGAAGGCGAACAGGATCATCCCGCCGATGATCAGCACGTACCAGGCGTACAGCGGCATCAGGTTGATGCGCATGCCCGGCGGCCGGCACTTCAGCACGCCCACGATCAGCTCGACCGCCGCCGCGATCGCGGCGATTTCGATGAAACCGAGGCCGAGCAGCCAGATGTCGGCACCGATGCCGGCCTGCTCGGTGTCGGTGCTCAGCGGCGGGTACATGAACCAGCCGCCGTCCGGCGCCGCGCCGAAGAAGATGGAGCCGCACACGAAGACGCCGCCGATCGCGAAGCACCAGTAGCCGTAGGCCGACAGCCGCGGGAACGGCAGGTCGCGGGCGCCCAGCATCTGCGGCAGCAGCAGGATCGCCACCGCCTCGAACATCGGCACGGCGAACAGAAACATCATCACCGTGCCGTGCAGGGTGAAGACCTGGTTGTACAGTCCGGCCGAGAGCAGGTCGTTCTCGGGCACCGCCAACTGGGCACGGATGAGCAGGGCCAGCACGCCGCCGAACAGCATGAACAGGAAGGCGGTCGCGGTGTACCAGAGGCCGATCTCGGTGTTGTTGACCGCCGCCCAATAGCGGAATCCCTTGCCCGCCGACCACACCGCAAGCAGGCGTTCCTCCTGCGCGCGCCGGGAGGCGTCGTCGGCAAGCGGCGCCGGGACCGGCGCGTCGGTCATCGCAGATCTCCCAGCCACGACGCGATCGCCGCGACGTCCGGCGCTGGCAGCATCGCGAAGCCCGGCATCCGCACGCCCGGCTTGACCGCGTCGGGCTCGGCGATGAATCGCTCCCGGTTCTCCTGCGTGTTCTCCAGGATGCCGGCGGCGATGGTGTGCCGGCTGCCGATGCGCGTCAGGTCCGGCCCCACCACCCCGTTCGCTTCGGTGCCGCGCACCGTGTGACAGGCGCCGCAGCCGTGCGCCAGAAACAGCCGCCGCCCGGCTTCCGGCGCGTCGGCGGTCGCCGGCCCAGCCTCGCGCCGCAGCCACTCGTCGAAGCGGGCCGGCTCCATCACCTCCACGGCGAACGCCATCAAGGCATGCGAGGGGCCGCAGAACTCGGCGCAGACCCCGCGGTAGAGTCCGGGCCGCGTCGGCTCCAGCACCAGCCGGGTGGTCCGTCCCGGAACCATGTCCATCTTGCCGGCGATGGCGGGTACCCACAGCGAGTGGATGACCTCCGGGCTGTCAAGCAGCAGCTCGACTCGGGCTCCGGCCGGAAGCCGCAACTCGTTGGCCGCCGTCACCTCCGCGCCGTCCGGCGTCGTGTAGCGCACTCGCCACCAGAACTGCTCGCCCGTGACCGTCACGCGGAGGCCGTCGCTCTCGGCCCGCAATGATGGCATAAGTTGAAGCCCGTAGGTCAGAAGCGCGCCGAGAATGACGGTTGGCACCAGCGCGCCGCCGCACACAATCAGCGCCGAGGCGTGCCGCTCGGGATGTGCGCCCGGTCGGACCACCGCGGCGTATACCGCCAGGCCGATGACCGCCGCCCAGATCAGCACCGCCCCGACCAGCATCACCTTGAACAACTCGGCAACGCGCTCGGCCTCGGTTCCCGCGGGGTTCAGCATGGACTGGGGACCGTCGCAGCCGCCGGCGAGGAGGCCGGCTCCGGCGATCGCGGCGGCACGAAGGACGACCCCGTTCGGGCGAGGGCGTCGTGCGCGTGTGGTCTGTGATGTCACGATCCCCGGCCGCCTCTGTCGTGTCTGCACTAAGACCTGAACGCGAACCGGGGTGCGGCGTTCCACAGAAGCTGCCGCCCGGCACCTCCCGGCGGAGCGGCGGCGAGTATCCCGTAGCGGGAACATTGGCGACCGGAGCCGCGTTGGATGCCCGCACGCGTGCGCGATTTGCCGATTTGCGCCGAGTCACTGCTCGCGATCTGCAGCGAGTCACTGCTCGGCGTCTGAGACACGCCGAATGAGGGGCAGGCGGTCTGAACTTTGAGCTGCACTGGGCCGACTACGCGATCGTCCTGATTCACTGCCTCCGCCTGAGCCGCCGCTCCCTCGGTGGTGGCACGCTGAAAGATCGGCTGAGGTCTTGCGTAGTTGAGGGTGCCGGCCGCCTCTTGCGCACCGGAAAGAAACCAATTCGACACTTCGGAAGTTGCAACGACAGGAGGTATCGCGATGAAGTCCTTCCTGCTCGCCCTCGCGTTCTGCGGAATGGTAGCTGCCATCACCGGCCTGGCGTTCCGGTATGTCGAACGTACCGCGACCGAGGCCTACTCCTCCGACAGCGCCCGCCCCGAGGGGTCTTCAGTCGGGACTCGCGGCGGCTGGAGGCCCGACGCCTGACGTCGCCTTGTCAACCTGGCCGGCGCGCCTCGGCGGCCGTGGGCTCGGGCGGGGAATTTTCCGTCTGCTCGCGGTACCAGCCGAGATGATGCTCGCGTGCCCAGGTCTCGTCGACCTCACCGCGGCCCATGGCGTCGAAGGCTCCCTCCATGCCGATGGTCCCGATGTAGATATGCCCGAGGATGGCCGCGACCATCAGGGCTGCCAGCCCGGCATGCACGACATGCGTGATTTGCATACCGCCGATCCCGGTCAAGGAGAACGGTGTCAGCAGCAGGAAGCCCGTAGCCGCCATTGCCGCTCCACCGAGCACGACGATCCAGAACACCGCCTTCTGGCCCGCGTTGAAGCGCCCGGTCTCGGCCTTGAACGAGTGGCTGCTGTGGAGCATGCCCCCCGCGTTCTTCACCCACACGACGTCGTCCTTCGTTGGAATGTTGCCACGGATCCACAGGACGAACATCAGAGAGATCCCGATCACGAACGGGACGCTCGACACGTTGTGAACATATTTCGCCCAGCCGGCGAGCGAGGCGAACGTCTGGGCGCCGAGCAATGGGATCAGCAGATACCGCCCGAACGTGATGATCAATCCGGTTACGGCGAGCACCAGGAATGACACGGCCCCAGTCCAATGCGCGAAACGCTCGAGGCCGTCGAAGCGAGGGATCCACCGGCCGGTTTTCGGATGTTCCAGCCGAATGCGGCCGCGCCAGAGATAGAAGGCCGCGAGCGCACCCGCCGTTCCAAGGATGACGATCGCCGAGCCCCAGATCAGGGTCTGCATCCGGAACCCGCGCCAACTGCGACCTTCCGGCTGCACCAGCGTCGCGAGCGTCTGGTCGGGGATACTGACGCGTCCGACGATTCGATCTGGGTGCGGCACATGGACCTGGACGTCTCCGGCCTCCAGCGGCGCATCGGTCGGCGTCCTCGTCTCAAGCCCCGGTGCAACCAGGGCATCGGGCGCTTCCCCGGCGCCGACTGAATCGCGTTGGGCCGCGACGCCCACCGGCACGACAACCGTGAGCCCCAGTAGGATGAGCAGAGCGACCAGGCGAGATAACGGGCGCATCGCCGCCTCCTCCTAGGTTCCGGAAACGGCGCGGCCGCCCGGCGCGAACGCGCCGCCCTGATCGACACCATAGGCAACCGACCAGCCCCAGGCGCCCGAGCCGTAGCCCCGGCGGATCACCCGCTCCTTGTAGATGTCGGACAGGATCTCGCCGTCGCCGGCCAGCAGCGAGCGGGTCGAGCACATCTCCGAACATAGTGGCAGCTTGCCCTCGGCCATGCGGTTGGTTCCGTACTTGGCGAACTCGTCGGCGGCGCCATCCTCCTCCGGCCCGCCTGCGCAGAAGGTGCACTTGTCCATCTTGCCGCGCCGCCCGAAATTCGATGCCTGGGGAAACTGCGGCGCACCGAACGGGCAGGCGTAGAAGCAGTAGCCGCAGCCGATGCACAACTCCTTCGAGTGCAGGACGATGCCGTCGTCGGTCTGATAGAAGCAGGCGACCGGGCACACTGCCGCGCAGGGCGGGTCATCGCAGTGCATGCAGGCCATCGTGATCGACACCTCGCCCGCCTGTCCGTCCTGCAGCGTGACCACGCGCCGGCGCTGCATTCCCCACGGCACCTCATGCTCGTTCTTGCAGGCGGTCACGCAGGCGTTGCACTCGATGCAGCGCTCGGCGTCGCAGAGGAACTTCATTCGCGCCATGTCTCGTCCTCACGCCTTCTCGAGGCGACAGAGCGTCACCTTAGTTTCCTGCATGTGGGTGACCGGATCGTAGCCGTAGGTCGTGACGCCGTTGGCCGGCTCGCCCAGCACGATCGGGTCGGTGCCTGGCGGGTAAAGGTCGCGCAGGCTCTCGCCCTCCCAGTAGCCGCTGAAGTGGAATGGCAGAAAGACGACCCTTCGCCCGACGCGCAGGGTCGGTAGCGCCCGGATCTTGGCCTTGCCCCCCTCGGGCCCGTAGATCCACACCCAGTCGCCTTCATTTATGCCCATTTCCTCGGCATCGGCGGTGTTGATCTCGACGAACATCGTCTGCTGCAGCTCGGCGAGCCACGGGTTCGACCGGGTCTCCTCGCCGCCGCCCTCGTACTCGACCAGGCGGCCCGAGGTGTAGATGAAGGGGAAACGCTCCGGCACGCCGGCCTCCAGGGCTGCCGACTGAACCGAACGGTTGAGAAGCGGGAGCCGGTAATCCCGTCGGTCCTCGATCGCCGGATATTGTTGTACGAGGTCCGGGCGGGGCGAGTAGATCGGCTCGCGGTGGACCGGCACCGGGTCCGGCAAGTTCCAGGCCACCGCCCGCGCCTTGGCGTTGCCATAAGGCAGGCAGCCATGCCTGATGGCGACGCGCATGATCCCCATGGACAGGTCGTTGGCCCAGGACACCTCATCGATGTCGTCGCCGCCGATTTCCTCGATCACCCGCCGCTCCGCCTGTGTCAGCTCGACGTCCCAGCCCAGCTTCTTCAGCACGGCCATCGTGAACTCGGGATACCCGTCCTCGATCTCCGACCCCTTCGAGTAGCTGCCTTCCGCCAGCAGCGTCTCGCCATCGCGCTCCACACCGAAGCGGGCTCGGAAGGTACCCCCGCCCTCCATCACGTGCTTGGAGGTGTCGTAGAGGACCGGGCTGCCGGGGTGGCGCCATTCCGGATAGCCCCAACAGGGCCACGGGAGGCCGTAGTACTCACCCTTCAGGGGGCCACGCGTGGCCTGCATGGTGATGCGGTCAAAATCGGCCTGATGCTTCATGTGAAGCTTGAGGCGTTCCGGCGACTGGCCGGTGTAGCCGGTCGACAGGCAACCGCGGTTGATCTCGCGCAGGAGGTCCTCGGGCAGCGGCCGGGTACCCTCGACGGCGATGTGCTTGAACAACTCTTCCGCGAAGCCGAGCTTGCGCGCAAGCAGGTACATGATCGTGTTGTCGTCCTTCGACTCGAAGATCGGGTCGACGATCTTCTGGCCCCATTGCACCGAGCGGTTCGAGCACACCCGGGTTCCGTCAGTCTCCAGATTGGTGCAGGCCGGCAGCAGATAGCTGCCGTTGCGACGTTCGCGGATGGCCGCGAACGTCGTCGGGTGCGGGTCGGCGACAACCAGGAGGTCGAGCGCCGCGACGCCGCGGATCATGTCGGGCATGCGCGTGACGGTGTTGCCGCCATGGCCCATCACGACCATCCCGCGGATCGGTCCCGGCTGGTCGACTTCCCCGGGCTCGGCGACCGCGGCATCGAACCACCGTGTGGTCGGAATGCCCTTCGCCTCCATCAGCGCCGTCTTCTCCTCGACCGACATGTCCTCCAGTCCGAAGCGGCCGACCATCCAGTCATAGGGGACGTCCCACACCCGGCACCAATGCTTCCAGGCTCCTTCGGTGAGGCCGTAATAGGAGGGCAGCGTGGTGACGTCCAAACCCATATCGGTGGCACCCTGCACGTTGCTGTGGCCGCGATAGATGTTCGCGCCGCCGCCGGCCACGCCGATGTTGCCGAGCGCCAGTTGCAGGATCGAGAAGGCGCGCACGTTCGCCGTCCCGACGGACTTCTGCGTGGCCCCCATGCACCAGATCAGAGTGCTAGGACGGTTCTTCGCCATCGCCTCGGCAACCCGGTACAACTGCTCTCCAGGGGCTCCGGAGACGCGCTCGACGAGGTCGGGCGTCCATTTTGCCACCTCGGCGCGTACAGCATCCATGCCGTACACGCGCTCGGAAATGTATTGCCGGTCCTCCCAGCCGTTCTCGAAGATGTGCCAGAGGATGCCCCACACGACCGGTATGTCGGTGCCGGGGCGGATCCGCACGTAGTCCGTCGCGTGCGCGGCTGTGCGGGTGAAGCGGGGATCGATCACGATCCAGGGCGCGCGGTTGTGCTCCTTGGCCCGCAGCATGTGCTGCATCGCGACTGGGTGCGCCTCGGCCGGATTGCCGCCGATGATGACCAGGCACTTCGACAGCTGGATGTCGTTGTAGGAGTTGGTCATCGCGCCGTAGCCCCAGGTGTTGCCCACCCCGGCAACGGTGGTCGAATGGCAGATGCGCGCCTGGTGGTCGACGTTGTTGGTGCCCCAGAACGCGGCGAGCTTGCGCATCAGGTAGGCGTTCTCGTTGGTGAATTTCGCCGACCCGAGCCAGAACACGCTGTCAGGTCCATGCTCGCGGCGGATCGCCAGCAACGACTCGCCGATCTCGTCGATCGCTTGGTCCCAACTGATCCGGTTCCACTCGCCGTCGACCAGCTTCAGGGGATACTTGATGCGGCGCTCCCCCTTGACGATCTCGCGGATCGACGCGCCCTTGGCGCAGTGGGTGCCCTGGCTGATCGGGCTGTCCCACCCTGGCTCCTGCTGGACCCAGACCCCGTCCTGCACTTCCGCGACCACCGTGCAGCCAACTGAGCAATGGGTGCAGACGTTCTTGCGGAGGATCTTCTGCTCGTTGGGCGCCAGGGGGCCGGCGCGGGCTTTCCGCACCAATCCAGGGGCCAAGGACCCGAGTACCGCCAGGCTGCCGGCCGCCACGCCCGAGTTCCTCAGGAAAGCTCGCCGATCCAGTGGTGTCCTTCCGCTAACCGAGGTGCCTCCGAAGGACGAGTGGTGGCTGAAGCTTTGACGCGGCGCGCTCGCCGCCTTGCGCTTGGTCAGCACCGCTGGACCCTCCTCACAGGCGATTCAGGAAGTAGTAGCGCTCGATATGGTCGTTTATTCGGTATCGGGACTTCAGCTGCTCCTCGGGCGACTGGTACGCTTCGGTAGCGACGGCAGTGGCCATCGCCGCCGCCGCGGTGCCGCCGACCCCGACCAGTTTGAGGACGCGCCGACGGCCTCCGTCGATCTCGTCGCTGTTCATGACCCATTCCTCCTGTGCGCCCGTCCCGCTTGCGTGAACTCGGTCTCGCCGATCGCGAAGGCGATGCTCTCGATCTCCATGAACTGCCGCCCCAGAATGCCCACCGGGTGGTAGAGCCGGCTCGAGGCAGCGTCCCGGAGATCGTCGAAGAAGCGCGGCGTCCACGGGGCCAGATGCTCGTCGAAGAAGTTCTTCTGATCCTGTTCTGGCACCGGGCCGATCAGGCTGCCGTCGATCAGGCCGCCCATGATCTCCAGCAGAGCCGCGACGTGGTCCTCCGGCTCGGTGACCTCCGGCGCACGCTCAATGCCAAGCCGGGTCATCGCGGCCCGCACCTGGAGCAGCGCCCGATCCTGCAGGAAGCCGGAACGGTAGTAGGACGCGTAAGGTACCAGTTCGCCCCGCTCGACGCCGATGAAGAGGCGGTTAAACTCCCGCTCCGCGTCCGGTGGTGTTGTTAAGGCTGCAGCTTTTCCGACCGCGGCGACCGATTCGCCAAAAGCGGTCAAGTCCCCTTTGAGCCCCGCGACGCCCTCCAGGATGTCGCGCGACGGCGCCCTCGCGAGCAACGTGGCCAGCAACACGTAGCCCATGGCCCGCGATGCTCTGACGTCGTCGACGATGGTCTCTGGCGCTTCGGTCACGCCGCCTCCGATACAAGCCGCCGCCCCGGCGAACCTCCTAAACAAGGTCTCGGCCGGAAAGTTGCGCGCGGCCGGCAACAAATGGCGGCTTCCGCCGTTGGGTTGGAAGAATTGCTCGGGAGACAGCTATGCACCTCGCGACGATCGCGCTCGCCTTGGTGCTGATGGTGGCCGTGGAGCACCCGGTCTCGGCGCAGGGGCCGCATCTGGCTCCCGGCGCCCCGGCGGTGCCGGAACCGACGGGCAACCCGAATGAGACCAAGCGCCCGGACCTCACCACACCCGAGGTCCGGGAGAGCCTTGCGCCCGAGTCGGACGCTCAAGGGAATCGACCGGGCGATGATGGTTCGAGTTCCGAGGGTACCGATGGCCTCTACGCCGCTCTTGCGGCCGTCCGGCGGGCACCTCCCGACCTTTACGGTCGCCCGATGCCGCGGCCGAACCCCTTGGCGAGCGAGCCCGCCAAGGAGATGGAGCCGCTGGCCGGGCTCGAGAGCCTTTTTCCCGATGACTATGTGGAGTGACCAGGCGCTCCCCGGGTCGACAACGCGGGCCAGGCTGAGGATGGGCGTGGTGGCCGAACGCCGTCCGGGCCGTAGCGTCTGGCAAGATCATCACTGGCGGGTCGTCGGCGTGCTGGCGGACCCGCCGGAACTCGAAGCGTGGAGCGTCCTCTGCCAGGCCGATGGGACGGCACGCTTCTACGCCGGGTGCGCCATCCTCGAGTTGCACGCCGCCGAGGCCGACTTCTACAGGCACAATGCCGAGGGGCCGTCGCCGTCGGTGTACGTAGTCCTGCGGCGTGCCGGATCGCCAACCGGAATGCGCCTGCTCCTCGTCACGGTAAACCCCTCGGAGGCCGAGGCGCATGTCGACGCTGGCGACGATCTTCTTGAGGCCGTACCGATGCCGGAGGCCGTCCGGGAATGGGTGTGGGCCTTCACCCGACGTCACCGGCAACGGCGCCCGGTGTGGCACCGTCGCCGCGACGGCGGCTGAGCGAGGACGAACTCATGCGTGACGAATTTCTGCACCGGTGGAGCCGGCGAAAGCGAGCTTCGCAGTGCACCCCGGGCGGCGCCCCGTTGGGCGAGGCAGATGCCCCGGCGGGATCGCCTCCGGAGCCGCTGGATCTGGCCGAGTTGCCGGCGGTGGCTGATCTGGGCGCGACCAGCGACTACACCGCCTTCCTGAAAAAGGGCGTGCCGAGCGCCCTGCGGTTGGCGGCCCTCCGGCGGGCCTGGACGACCGACCCCGTCATCTCGGGCCACCGTTCCCTGGCGGATTACGACTGGGATTTCAACGCCCCCGGCTATGGAAGGCTGCGGCCTGGCGACCAACCGGCGAAGCTGATCAGTGCCCTGTTCGATCACCTGAGAACCGTTCCCACCCGAGAGAACTCCTCGGCGCCAGCCGGGCCGGACCCTGAGGGCGGTACACGCGACGGGCCACCGAAGCTTGAAGTGCCATCGCCGGGGGGTTCGACCGACGCAAACTCGGAGATTGCCGACGTCGCGTCGGACACCCTTTGGGTTGAGACAAGTGCTGATCCGCTGAAAGTGCGGAACAAACCAACGTTTCAATAATTCGTGAGTTGTTCGCTGCAGCGATCCGACGCGGCAACGCGGGCGTCCTCCGCGGGCGTCCTCGACGTGCGGAACATCCCGTTCACGTTCCTGACCGGCCACGACGTTTTCCGCGTCAGCCCATTGCGACACAATTTGGCACATCGACTCTCGAAGCCGGTCGACGCAGACGGGCTAAAAGCCATCGTCGATCGGTTCCGATCGCGTTAGGCAACACGCCGCGTGGCGACTTCACAAGCTTCATCATCTTCTTCCTCTGCTTCAGCAGCATCTTCGGAACATTTGTCTCCCGCTGCCGTTGAGCGGCCCAAATCCCACGGAGTCGATCGGACGGCGTTGTCGCTGCCCGACTTCCGAGCAGGCGAGGACGCATGGGAACGTTCCTGATCACGGGCGGCGCCGGGTTCATCGGCACTCACCTCTGCCATGAATTGCACGACGCGGGCCATCGGGTCCGCATCCTCGACAGCCTTGTCGAACAGGCACACGGGTCGAGCGTCACCGTCGTCCCCGACGCGGAGTTCCTGCGCGGCGACGTTCGGGACGCCCGCGTGGTCGCAGAGGCCATTTCCGGTGTGGACGGGGTGTTCCATCTGGCTGCCGAGGTCGGCGTCGGCCAGAGCATGTACGAGATCGAACGATACGTATCGGCCAACAACCTCGGCACCGCGGTGCTCCTGCAGCAACTCGTAAAGCAGGGGGTGCGGCGGGTCGTCGTGGCGTCGTCGATGAGCGTGTACGGCGAAGGCCTGTACCTTGGCGCCGACGGGTCCACTGACGAGATGGTGCGCCGCGCGCCCGCCCTGCTGCGCGCCGGCGCCTGGGATCCGGTGGGCAGCCGAGGCGAGCCTCTGACCCCGGTGCCGACGCCCGAAGCCAAGCGACCCGATCTGGCGTCGGTTTACGCTCTGACCAAGTACGACCAGGAGCGGCTGACCCTGCTGGTCGCCGGAGCCTACGGCATTGAGGCGGTGGCGCTCCGACTGTTCAACGTGTTCGGCCCCGGCCAGATGCTCTCGAATCCCTACACGGGGGTGCTGGCGATTTTCGGCGGCCGGTTGCTCAACGGCCAGCGGCCGATGGTGTTCGAGGATGGACGCCAACGTCGCGACTTCGTGCACGTGCGCGACGTCGCGCGGGGATTTCGGCTGGCGATGGAGACCCCCGGCATTGATGGCGAGGTGTTCAACATCGGCAGCGGCCGCAGCTACACAATCGAGCGGATCGCCCGGCTGCTGGCCGAGGCGATGGGGCGTCCGGACCTGGAGCCGGAAATCCTGAACCAGACGCGGACCGGCGACATTCGGCACTGCTTCGCCGATATCGAAAAGGCCCGCCTGCGCCTCGGTTTCGAGCCGTCGCTGGCGATCGAGGATTCGCTCCAGGAACTGGTCTCCTGGATCTCCCACCAGCGGGTGACCGACCGGGTTCCGCAAGCACATCGCGAGTTGGAGCAACGGGGCCTCATAGCATGACATCCAGGTTCACCGACCCTGCCGTTCCGTCCTTTGGTCTCACCGAGTGGTTCCGGCCCGGCGAGCACGACCGCGTTGAGGCGGCGCTCGACCACATCCGGGCCCTCGGTGCCGGCTGGCTGCGCACACACCTTTCCTGGGCCGACTACCACAGCGGCGATGGTCAGGACTGGTACGACTGGCTGATCCCGCGCCTAGCCCGCAGGGTCGAGCTGTTGCCCTGCATCCACTACACCCCACCCTCGCTGTCGCGAACCGGAACCAGCGCCGGCCCGCCGCAACGGCCGCGCGACCTGGCTGACTTCGTCGACCACATCCTCGATCGCTACGGCCGGCACTTCCCGAGGATCGAGCTCTGGAACGAGCCGAACAACCTGCTGGACTGGGACTGGCGCGCCGATCCCGACTGGCTGCTGTTCTCCGAGATGATCGGTGCCGCTGCCCACTGGGCGCAGCAGCGCGGCTGGCCGGTGGTGCTTGGTGGGCCGTGCCCCTTCGACCTCAACTGGCTCGACCTGATGGGACAGCGCGGCGTGCTCCGCGAGGTGTCGGCGGTCGGGATCCACGGCTTTCCCGGCACTTGGGACAGCGAGACCGGGATCTGGTCGGGATGGGACGCCCACATCAGCGATCTGCGGGATCTGCTGGACCGCTTCAACCCCGCGGCCGAGGTCTGGATCACCGAAGCCGGCTATTCGACCTGGCGACACGACGAGCTGGAGCAGGCCCGGCGCTTCCTGGCGGCACTCGATGCACCCGCCGACCGACTCTACTGGTACGCCCTCGCCGATCTGCCGCCGGACACGCCGATCCAGGAGGGTCGGCAGTTCGACACCCGCCATTACCACATGGGCACCCTCGACGGGCGCGGCCGCGACAAGCTGCTGGCCAGGCTGCTGCGGCAGGGCGGGGTCGACGCGGTCCGCCGCAAGGTGACCATGGCGCACGGCTCCCGGGCCCGCAGCGCCCGTCCGATCCTGGTGACCGGCGGTGCCGGCTTCATCGGCAGCAACATTGCCGATGACCTGCTCGGCAAGGGTGAGGAAGTCATCATCTTCGACAATCTTAGCCGCCCCGGGGTTTCGGCGAACGTCGACTGGCTTCGCTCCCGGCACGGCTCGCGCGCGGTGCTGCACACTGCCGACATCCGGAACGCCTCGGCCCTGTCGGAGGCCACGCAGGCCGCCGCCGCGGTCTTCCACCTTGCCGCACAGGTGGCGGTGACCGAGAGTCTGGTCTGCCCGCTCGAGGATTTCACGATCAACGCCGGTGGCACGCTGCACCTGCTGGAGGCGCTGCGGAAAAAGGACGAGCCGACGCCGCTGGTGTTCGCCAGCACCAACAAGGTCTACGGCTGCCTGGACGACTTGGCGCTGACGGCCGGCAACGACTGCTACCTGCCGGCCGATCCGGACCTCCGGGACAGGGGGATCGACGAGGCTCGATCGCTGGCGCTGACGACGCCCTATGGATGCTCCAAGGGGGTCGCCGATCAGTACGTGCTCGATTACGCCCGCACCTTCGGGCTGCCGACGGCGGTGCTGCGGATGAGCTGCGTGTACGGTCCGCGCCAGTTTGGCACCGAAGACCAGGGCTGGGTGGCGCACTTCTTGATCCGGGCGCTCGAAGGCCGACCGATCACCATCTTCGGCGACGGCCGCCAGGTCCGCGATATCCTGCACGTCCACGACGCCGTCCGCGCCTACCTAGCTGTCCTCGACGATATCGATAACCTTGCCGGCCAAGCGTTCAACCTCGGTGGCGGGGCGGCCAACGCCGTCAGTTTGCTGACGGTGATCGGTGAGGCTGAGCGGCTGTTGAACCGACCGATCGAGCGGTGTTTCGAGACGCCTCGAACCGGTGACCAGCTTTACTTCGTGTCGGATACTAGGCGGTTGACCTCCGCGACCGGCTGGACCGCCGAGATCTCCTGGGCCGACGGGGTCGGGGATCTGCTCCACTGGCTGCGCCGCGAGCGGGCCGCCGCCACGCCGACCGGGTCCCGCAAGGAATGGAGCCTTTCAGCATGAAGGTAGCTCTGGTCAACCCGCCCTGGACTTTCGACGGCAGCATCTACTTCGGTTGCCGCGAGCCGCATCTGCCGCTCGAACTTGGCTATGCCCGGGTGATGCTGGAGGCGGGGGGGCACGAGGTGCTGCTGCTCGACGCCCATCTCTGCCATCTTCCAGGCGTCGACGCGGCGGCCCTGGTTGCCGATTTTGCGCCCGGCATGACAGTTGTGACGACAGCGCCGAGCTACCTGTTCTGGCGCTGCGCCCCCCCGGAGCTGCGGGTGCCGGCCGAGTTCATCCGAGACCTTGACGGCCGCGGCGGGACGGTGGTCGTGGTCGGTCCGCACGGATCCACCACTCCGCGCCCGACGCTGCGGAAGCTCGGCGCCGATATCGTGGTGCGCGGCGAGTGCGAGGAGGTGGTGGCGTCCTTGGCCGATGCCGCCGATCCACGCAAAGTCGCCGCCACCGCCTGGCTCGAAGAGGGCGGGCTGCGCTGCAACGGTCTGCCGCACGCCAGCCGGTTCGTCGACCATCCGACGCTATCCTGGCCGAGCGAGTGGGTGCGCCGCCACACACATAATCACCACCGCTTCGACACCCCGCCGATCGGGCCCGGCGCCGAAGTGGAGGCGTCGCGCGGCTGTCCCTACGCCTGCAGCTTCTGCGCGAAGCTGGACTTCCGCGACAAATACCGGCGCCGCGAACTCGGCCTGCTGCTGGCCGAGATCGACGGCCTGATCGCCCAGGGCGTCACGTACCTCTACTTCATCGACGAAATCTTCCTGCCGCAGCCTGCACTGCTCCAGGCCCTGGTCGAGCGCCACCTCACATTCGGCGTGCAGACCCGCATCGACCTGTGGAAGCCTGAGTTGCTGGAACTTCTCGGCCGAGCCGGGTGCGTCTCGATCGAGGCCGGGGTCGAAAGCCTGAGCGCCGCGGGCCGCGACGCCCTCGACAAGCGTTGCCGGATGAGCACCGACGAATTGACCGCGCGGCTGATCACCGCCCGCCGCCACGTTCCATTCGTGCAGGCCAACCTGATCGGCGTGGAGCAGGACGATGCGGGGACCGTCGCGGCTTGGCGCGAGCGGCTGCAACGCGAGGGCGTGTGGGCCAACGACCCGGTACCATTGTACCCGTACCCGGCCTCGCCGGACTATCGGAAACTATGGGGCGAACCTGACGACGACGCCTGGGAGCGCGCCCACGAGCATTACCTGCGGACCGTAGAGCGGTTCAGCGACATCCAGAACGAGCGCCCGGTCGATCTGCGCCGGCTGGAGGCGGCATGCGCGCGATGAGGCCGCCGATGCGACTGTTCATGACGACGGACGCGGTTGGCGGGGTCTGGCGGTACTCTGTGGATGTCGGCCGGACGCTCGCGGCGCGGGGCGTGGAGCCGACCCTGGTGGGGATTGGGCCGCGGCCAACGGCGGCGCAGGAGCGCGAGGTGCAGCGTGCCGGCATGGACCTGCTCTGGCTGGACTGTCCCCTGGAGTGGGCCGCTGGCGACCGCGATCGGGTGCGGGATACAGGCCATACGCTGAACGACCTGTTGCGTCGCCATCGCCCGGGCATGTTGCACCTCAACGGCCCGGCACTGGCACCCTTTCTCGGCCCGGACCTGCCGCGTGTGGTCGCTGTGCACTCCTGCCTTGCCACTTGGTGGCGGGCCGTCAAGGGGACACCCCTTCCGGTGGAATGGCGGTGGCACCAGGAAATGACGTGGGCCGGATTGCGGAGCGCGACTGTGGCGGTCGTTCCCTCCGAAGCCTTCGCTGCCGACCTGCGCGCGGTCTACGGGCGGTTGCCGGCGCTCCGGGTGGTGCGCAATGGCGCGGCGGCGGTCGCGCCGGCTCCGAAGGGTGGGTTCGTGCTGTCGGCGGGTCGGTGGTGGGACGAGGCGAAGAATTTCGGAGTTCTTGATGCCGCCGCGGCACAGATCCGCTGGCCGGTCTGCGCCGCGGGGGCTCTGGAGGGTGCCGGCGCCCATGCGCCCACAGCCGAGGCGATCGAGTGGATCGGCGACCTTCCGCACGCCACGCTGTCGCTCTGGATCAGCCGGGCGCCGGTGTTCGTCTCGCTGTCGCTCTACGAGCCCTTCGGGCTTGCCGTGCTAGAGGCCGCCGGCGCCGGGGCGGCGCTGGTGCTGGCCGACATCCCGACCTTTCGGGAAATGTGGGACGGATGCGCGCTGTTCGCCGACCCGCGGGATCCCATGGCGGTGTCCTGGGCGGTGAACCGGCTGATCGACGACAACGGTCTTCGCGATCGCCTGGGCGGCGCGGCAAGGGTGCGCGCCAGCGGCTGTTCGCTCGCGGCGCAGGCGGACGCGCTGCTCGACGCCTACAGCTCGGTCGGTGCCCTTTCGGTCGCGGTGTGAGGGGCTGATGCGCTTGGTCTTCTTCACCCATTCGGTTGTCTCGGACTGGAACCATGGCAACGCCCACTTCCAGCGCGGCGTGTTGCGCGCGCTGATGGCGCTGGGCCACGACGCCGTCGCCTGCGAGCCGACCGATGGCTGGAGTAGGGCCAATCTGCTCGCCGACCAGGGCGACGCGGCACTGGGCCGCTTCGAGAACGATTTTCCAGATCTCCAGGTGGTGGTCTACCGCGGCCGGGACGACATCGAGGCCGCGCTTGATGGCGCAGATGCCGTCATCGTGCACGAATGGACGGATCCGGATCTGGTGGCGTCGCTTGGCCGCCTCCGCGGATCCGGTGGCCGCTTCGCATTGCTGTTCCACGACACCCACCATCGGGCGGTCTCAGCCCCGGAGGAACTGGCCGCACTCGACCTCGACGGCTACGACGGGGTGCTGGCGTTCGGTGAGGTGCTGTCCGAGACCTACCGCCGGCGGGGCTGGGGGCGCGATGTGCACACTTGGCACGAGGCCGCCGACACCACCGTGTTCACGCCACGAGCGCCGGTGGAACCGCGTCGCGACCTGGTTTGGGTCGGCAACTGGGGCGACGGCGAGCGTGCCCGCGAACTGACGGAGTTCCTGATCGAGCCGGTGCGCCGCCTCGGGTTGACCGCTACGGTGCATGGTGTCCGGTACCCAGATGGCGCCCGCCGGGCGCTGGCAGCGGCCGGCATCACCTACGAGGGCTGGCTGCGGAACAGCGCGGTTCCGTCGGCGTTCGCGGCCCACCGGGCGACGGTGCACGTGCCGCGCCGATTTTACGCCGATCAACTGCCGGGGATCCCGACAATACGGGTGTTCGAGGCGCTGGCGTGTGGGATACCGCTGGTCACGGCTCCCTGGCGGGACGCGGAAGGGTTGTTCCGGCCAGGCCGAGACTACCTTGTGGCGGAGTCGGCCGACCGGATGGTCGCCACGCTCGCTCGATTGCTCGCCGACCGAGAACTGGCCGAGAGCGTGGCGCGGTGCGGCCGTGAAACAATCCTGGCCCGCCACACCTGCCATCATCGCGCCGCCCAGTTGCTGGGGATCCTCGCGGGGATGGTCCCGGCTGCACGCGACCCCGCCCCCGCACCGGACCGGGAGGCCGTCGCATGAGGATCGCGTTTTATGGATCGAGCATCCTGTCGAGCTACTGGAACGGTGCCTCGACTTACTACCGCGGTATCGTCCGGGCGCTCGCCGGGCTTGGCTATGACGTCATCTTCTTCGAGCCGGATGCGTTCGGCCGGCAGCAGCGGCGCGACATCGAGCCACCGCCGTGGTGCCGGGTAGTGGTCTACCCCGCCACTGAAGAAGGAATGCTTGAGGCCAGCGCCCAGGCCAGCAACGCCGACGTGGTGGTCAAGGCGAGCGGCGTCGGTGTGTTCGACGACGAACTCCTGGCGGCTACCATGGCGGCGGCGCGCCCCGAGGCGCTGCGCATCTGGTGGGACGTCGACGCCCCGGCCACCCTTGCCGGGCTTGCCAGCGACCAGTCGGCGCCGCTGCGCCGCGCCGTTGGCAGTCTCGACGCTGTTCTCACCTACGGTGGCGGCCCGACGGTGTGCGAACGGTATCTCAGCCTCGGCGCGCGGCACTGCGTGCCGATCTACAACGCCGTCGACGTCGACACCCATTTTCCGGCGCCGCGGTCCGAACCCCGTTTCGCCGCCGATCTCTCCTTCCTCGGCAATCGTTTGCCGGATCGTGAACGCCGGGTGCGCGAATTCCTGATCGAGCCGGCGCGGGCGGCGCCGCAGCGTCGGTTCCTGCTGGGCGGCGCCGGGTGGGAGGACATAGCCCTGCCCGGCAACGTCAGTGGGCTCGGCCATGTTCCCACCATCGATCACAACGCCTTCAACAGCAGTCCGCTCGCGGTCCTGAACATCAACCGGGACAGCATGGCCGAGTCTGGCTTCTCGCCCCCGACCCGGATCTTCGAGGCCGCCGCGGCCGGGGCCTGCGTGATCACCGATGCCTGGGACGGGATCGATACTTTCCTGGCGCCAGGCGACGAGATCCTGGTGGCGAGCACCGGCCGGGAGGTGCTCGCCCTCCTGGATCGGCTCACACCTGAGCGGGCGCGAGCGATCGGCGCGCGGGCGCGGGCGCGGATGTTAGCCGAGCACACCTACGCCCGGCGCGGTGCCGAGGTCCATCAAACCCTGCGCGACCTTCAGGCTTCCAAGCAGAAGGGCAGGGCGGCATGACGCAGACTCAACGCAGCATCGTGTTCCTGGGGCTTTCCCTCAGCTCGTCCTGGGGAAACGGTCACGCCACCACCTACCGCGCCTTGTTGCGGGGCCTTGCCGAACGCGGCCATGCGGTCAGCTTCCTGGAACGCGACGTGCCGTGGTACGCGGCGAACCGGGACCTTGCCGATCCGGACTTCTGCCGGCTGTCGTTCTACCGCGACGTGGACGAACTTGCGTTGCTCCACGACCAAGTCATTGCGGAGGCCGACGCCGTGATCGTGGGGTCCTATGTGCCGGATGGAGCCCAGGTGATCCGTCACGCGCTGGCGCGCGCCGGCGGGATCGTCGGCTTCTACGACATCGACACCCCGGTGACGCTGGCGGGGTTGGCGCGCGGCGACTGCGCGTATCTCAAACCCGAACTGGTGCCGGAGCTCGACGTCTATTTCAGCTTCACCAGCGGCCCCGCCCTGGTCCGCCTGGAGAGGGACTACGGCGCCCGGCTCGCACTGCCGCTGCATTGCATGGTCGACGAGCGCTGCTATCGGCCAACCGGCGAGAGCCCTCTTTGGGACCTCGGCTATCTCGGAACCTATTCGGCCGACCGGCAGCCAGCGCTGGAACGATTGTTGATCGAACCGGCCCGTCGTCTGCCTGAGCGGCGGTTCGTCGTTGCCGGCCCGCAGTATCCGGAAACCCTCCAGTGGCCATCGAACGTCGATCGCATCGATCATGTACCGCCCGACCGCCACCCATCGTTCTACGGCCAACTGCGCTACACGCTCAACATCACGCGCGCCGACATGAAGGAGGCGGGCTGGTCTCCGAGCGTCCGGCTGTTCGAGGCGGCGGCCTGTGGCACTCCGGTCATCACCGACCGCTGGGACGGACTGGGCGATTTCTTTCCCGAGGGTGAAGCGATCCTGGCCGCGGACGACGATGACGACGTGGTGGCCGTCCTCTCGGACACCCGCCGGCCGGGGCTGGCCGAGAGGGTGGCGCTGCGCGCCCGCTGGATCACTCTGTCCCGCCACACCGGGCACCATCGGGCCGAGGAGCTCGAAGCCGGCCTCGACCGCGCTCGGGCGCTCCGGTCTTCTGTCGTTGCCAACGGAGAGGACGCTGCATGACCCGCGCGCAAACGACCGACCGCGCCCCTCACGGCAATTGGATCGCCGGGGCCGATCCACGAGGCATCAACGGGACGCCGCGGCCGGTGCCGCCGTTCAGCCGGCGTCGTAACGCCCCGCGCGGCGCCCTCGTGGCTGGCGGTGCGGGTTTCCTCGGCTCGCACCTGTGCACCCGGCTGATCGAGGAGGGATACCGCGTCTACTGCATGGACAACTTCCACACCGGCCTCGCCGACAACCTGGAACACCTGTCGGACGAGCCGCGGTTCGTGATGATGGATCATGACATCCGGACGCCCGCACCGGCCTTTAACGATGTCGTCGAGATCTACAACCTCGCGTGCCCGGCCTCGCCACCGCACTATCAGGAGACGCCGATCGGGACCGTAACCACCAGTGTGCTCGGCACGCTAAACCTGCTCGAACTCGCTAACCGTCTCGGGGCCCGTTTTCTGCTGACCTCGACTAGCGAGATCTACGGCGACCCCGAGGTCCATCCGCAACCGGAGAGCTACCGTGGGTCGGTGAATCCGATCGGTCCGCGCGCCTGCTACGACGAGAGCAAGCGGATGGCCGAGACCCTATGCTATGATTTCGTCCGCCAGCACGAGTTAGATGTCCGGGTGGCGCGGGTGTTCAACACCTATGGTCCGCGCATGCGGCTCGACGACGGACGGATCATCTCCAACCTGGTCGGGCAGGCGCTTCGCGGCGACCCGATGACGATCTACGGGACCGGCCGGCAGACCCGGTCGTTCTGCTATGTGTCGGACCTCGTCGACGGACTGGTTCGACTGATGCGTCGGCGTGAGCGCGTCCCCGGACCGGTCAACCTGGGCAACCCCGAGGAGTTCACGATACTGGAGGTTGCCGAGCTGATCGGTCGGCTGACCGGACGCGATGTCACCCTCACGCATTCACCGCTGCCCGAGGACGACCCGCGGCGGCGGCGGCCGGACATCTCGCTCGCGATCCGACTGCTCGACTGGCAGCCCTCCGTGCCGCTCCGCGACGGGCTGCTGTCGACAATCGACTGGTTCGCGCCGCTCGTCGGTCGACCGGCGGAGCCAGTGGTCTCCGGCCGCTCGGGGGCGACCGACATGGCACCCGGGCGTGCCGCCGTCGTTGCGTCACCAGAGCGATGAGGGCGTGGTGAAACGCTGCAACGTGGTCGACAAGGATCGGTAGCCCCATGGTCCAGGCGATGGGCGATGAGAGGGTGCTGCGGTGCGTCGGCCTGCGTCGGATCGCCGTCGAGGGGCTGACGATCCGGCGGCGCCGGTGCGGCAAGGGTTTCGTATATCTGGATGACCGGGGGCGGCGGATCGCCGACGCCCATGATCTGGCGCGCATCCGGTCGCTGGCGATTCCGCCCAATTACCTTGGTGTCCGGATTGCGCCAGATCCGCGGGCGCACCTGCAGGCGATCGGGACCGACGTCGCCGGGCGCCATCAGTATCGTTATCATCCGGACTGGGAACTGGTCCGCGAGCGCCAAAAGGTCGATCGCCTGGCGACGCTGTCGCGCACGGTGGCGCGCATCCGTCGGCGCGTCGACGGGGACCTGGCGTTGCCGGGACCGTCCCGACCTAAGGCGCTGGCAGCGGTGGTCGCGGTGGTCGATCGCACGCACATCCGGATCGGTTGCGAGGATTACCTGCACTCCGGCCGAAGTCGCGGCGCGTCGACGCTGCTGAAACGCCACGTTCGGGTCGAAGGCCACATGATAGCTTTCGCGTTTCGCGGCAAGGGCGGGCGCGACCTCGAATGTCGGATCCAATCGGCTCCGGCCCTGGCCGACGCGATTGAGGAAATGGAGTGCCTCGCGGGACCGCGGCTGTTCCAGTACCGCGATGCCTCGGGTCGCCGTCATGCGGTGACGGCGTCCGAGGTCAATGCCTACCTGCGGGAGATCTCGGGTGCCACGGTGACCGCCAAGGACTTCCGGACCCTGGCGGCCACCGCAGCGGCCGGGGTCCGGCTGGCCAGGATGACGCCGGCTGCCAGACCGACGGCGCGGCGCCGGCAGGTATCGGAGGTGATGCGCGAGGTGGCGGAGCTGTTGTCCAACACCCCGGCGGTCGTGCGCAAGAGCTATGTGCACCGCCGGATTCTCGACGCCTTCTCCGAAGGAGGCCTTGAGGATGTTTACGCCGATGTCCGATCCCGCCGGTATCAGAGTCGGGGCGAAGCGCTGGTTTCCCGGTTGTTCGCTGGCTCTGGCGTTGAACAACCGGGGGCGTCGGCGAGTGAACCTGGCCGCCTGAACCTGAAGGAGCGCGAACATGCCGGACCCGGCCACGCGTCGGCTTGAGTTGGCCCGTCAAGTCAGGGAACTTGGCGACTGGTTCCACAACATTGATCTCGGGGGTGTGCGGACGGCCCCCCACCATTTTCTCGGTGATTATCCTGGTTTCCAATGGCGTCGCCTGCGGCCGGCGCTTCCCACCGACCTGAGCGGCCGGAGCGTTCTCGACATGGGTTGCAACGCCGGGTTCTTCTCCATTGAGATGAAGCGTCTCGGCGCCGACCGGGTTGTCGGTATCGACCACGACCCCCGGTACCTGGCTCAGGCGCGCCTAGCGGCGGAGGTGAGCGGTGTCGAGATCGAGTTCCTCGAGCTGTCGGTCTACGATGTGGCTCGCCTGGGCCAGCGTTTCGACATCGTGCTGTTCATGGGGGTTCTGTATCACCTGCGGCACCCGCTGCTGGCGCTGGACCTGATCCACGAGCATGCCGCCGACGATCTCTTCGTATGCCAGACGCTGGAGCGCGGCAGCCGCGCGATTGAACACACGGCAGTCGACTATTCGTTTGGCACGAAAGACATTTTCGAGCAATCGGGTTATCCCCGGCTGCACTTCGTGGAGCACCGTTACGCGGGCGACCCGACCAACTGGTGGATCCCCAACCGCGCCTGTACTGAAGCCATGCTTCGGAGCGCCGGATTTGATATCACCGAGCGCCCCTCCGACGAAATTTACGTCTGCCGCCGCCGAGAAACGGAGCCCGGAGGTTCCCGGACTCCAATCACTCCTTCTCCAGTACCTCGATCGCCCTGATCACGATACGGCCGTCAAAGGCTCGCGCAACCTCGATAACCTCGAAGATCTCAAAGTCGGCGTTCCCGCCGTCGACCTGAACCGGGAAACGAGTACCGGAAGTGAGCGATTTCCAATCGCCGGTGTCACCTGCGCCTGGGGGGATGGTGATGGTCGCCATCCGCGTGAACGAGAGGGTCATGTCGGTGGGACCTGGCGGAGCGTCGTTGGCGGCCGCGGGGGTAAGCACGCTTCCGATGGTTATGGCTCTATCGCTCGGGGTGTCGGGCATGGGTCAGCTCTCCGATACATCGTGAACCAAGGTCGCGCAGGCCTTCGAGTGGATCCGGCTTGGTGTTCAAGGCTTCGCGTCTGGGGCCGAGGGCGCTTTCTGACGGCTTGCCGCCAGACCTGAACCGTTGCGCCGCAGCGGGTCGGCGGCGGCTGCACCGCGCATCTCCGCCGCAGGCTTCGGGAAGCCGCTGCGGGCTCGGTAGTCCGGAGCGACATAGTGACCGCGGCTGGACTCCTCCAGACTGCGGGCGCAGAGCAGGTCCAGGATGGTCACCACCGCCACCGTGCCGATGGCCATTCCGAGCTGGGCGCGCCGGGGATTGGCTTGGTCGAGGCCACGGCCGAGCATGGCGATATCGGTAAGGTCGCCCGCAATCCGACCCCAGATCCATCGGCGCGGATCGTCGCTCGCGAGGATGCCGATCCCGGTCACGATCTCGCGCAGTCCCTGGCCGCGCACCAGACGGGTTTCCCGACCCAGGCCCAGACATCGCGCCAGCGCACCCGGTGCCAGAAGTTCGGCGGCGCCGAGGGCGATCGAGAACCAGCCGAGGCCGGTGGCCAGCGCGTCGGCGGAGCGGTGGGTGCGACGACGCGGCGGGGCGTCGGCGTAGCGAGGCTGCATGGGGTCCTCCTAAGGCTTCAGCACGACCTTCACGCAGCCGTCCTGCTTGTCGCGGAAGGTCTTGTAGAACTCGGGGCCGTCCTTGAGTCCGGCGGTGTGGGTGATCACGAAGGACGGGTCGATCTGACCTTCCTGGATGCGGCCCAACAGGTCGTCGGTCCAGCGGTTGACGTGGGTCTGGCCCATTCGGAAGGTCAGGCTCTTGTTCATCGCCGCGCCGAACGGGATCTTGTCCACGAGACCGGCGTACACGCCGGGGACCGAGATGGTGCCACCCGGCCGGCAGACATAGATGGCCTCGCGCAGCACGTGCGGCCGATCGGTTTCCAGCATCACCGCCTGTTTCAGCCGGTCGTAGACGGAGTCCAGTGAGCGCGTGACGTGCGCCTCCATCCCGACCGCGTCGATGCACTTTTCCGGCCCCTTGCCGTCGGTCAGGTCGTGCAGCCGCTGCACAACGCTTTCATCGTCGAAGTTGATGGTGATGGCGCCGCCGGCTTCTGCCATCGACAGTCGCTCCGGCACGTTGTCGATCGCCACCACCTGGCGGGCGCCCATCAGCACGGCGCTGCGGATAGCGAACTGTCCGACCGGACCGCAGCCCCAGACGGCGACGGTGTCGTCGGGCTCGATCTCGCACTGCGCCGCGGCCTGCCAGCCGGTCGGCAGGATGTCGCCGAGAAACAGAACCTGCTCGTCGGTCAGCCCGTCGGGGATCTTCACCGGCCCGACATCGGCGTAGGGCACGCGAACATACTCCGCCTGACCGCCCGGATAGCCGCCGGTGAGATGGCTGTAGCCGAACAACCCCGCTGTGCTGTGGCCGAACATCTTGGCGGCCACGTCAGCGTTGCGGTTGGTCCGCTCGCAGACCGAGAAGTTGCCGCGCCGGCATTGGTCGCACTCGCCGCAGACGATGGTGAACGGCACCACTACCCGGTCGCCAACCTTCAGCTTGCGGTTCTCCGGCCCGACCTCAACCACCTCCCCCATGAACTCGTGACCAACGATGTCGCCCGACTTCATGCCCAGCATCATGCCGTCGTAGAGATGAAGGTCGGAGCCGCAGATGGCACAGCTCGTCATCTTGATGATCGCGTCGCGCGGTTCCTCGATGACCGGGTCCGGGACGGTGTCGTAGCGGACATCATGCTTGCCGTGCCAGCAAAGTGCCTTCATCGCAGTACTCCCTTGCGTGGTCGCCGCTCCGTCCTGCAATCGGGGCCTCCGGACAATGTTCCCAGGCGCCGGAACGAACGCGGGATGGGCCGGGTTCGCGTTCGGAACCGTGGACGGAGGGCCACAGGATGTTGCAGTCTCGGGTCGACCTGGGGGCCGAGTCCTGACCGGCAAGGATCAGGACGGCACTGCCAAGCCCCGCACCGTCGTCGTCGGTGCCGGGTTCGCGGGGCTGGAATGCGCGGCGGCGCTGGGGGCCGCCGGAGAGTTGGTGACCTTGGTCGACCGGCACAACTATCACCTGTTCGTGCCCCTGCTGTACCAGGTCGCCACCGCCGCGCTGTCACCGGCAGACGTCGCGCAGCCCATCCGGCGGATCCTGCGCCGCCACCGGTCGGTCACGGTTCGCATGGGCGACGTCACCGGCGTCGAGACGGACCGGCGCCGCGTCCACCTCTCCGACGGATCCGAGTTGGCTTACGACCGTCTGGTGATCGCGGCCGGATCCGTGTGCAGCTACTTCGGGCATGACGAGTGGGCGCGCTACGCCCCGTGCCCGCGCAGCGTCGACGACGCCGGCGATATCCGGTCGCGCCTGCTGCTCGCCTTCGAGCGCGCCGAAATCGCCACCGACCCGACGGAGGTTCGGGCGCTGCTGACCAGCGTGGTGGTCGGGGGTGGCCCGACGGGGGTCGAGATGGCCGGGGCGATCGCCGAGTTGGCTCGCCACACCTTGGCGAAGGACTTCCGCCGCATTGATCCGACAGCGGCCAGGGTGTTGCTCGTGGAGGCCGGGCCCCTGCTTCTGCCAGGCTTCTCGGAGGGTCTTTCGAAGTACACGGCCGAGCGGCTTCGCCGACTGCGTGTCGAGGTCGTGACCAACACGGCTGTCGAGGACATATCGGCCGATGGGGTGGTCATCGGTGGCGCCCCTATCGCGGCCGCCACGGTGATCTGGGGAGCTGGAATGCGGGCAGCACCCGCCGCCGACTGGATCGGTGTCGGGGCCGACCGGGGCGGACGCATCGCGGTGCGATCCGATCTGTCCGTTCCAGGCCTGGACGGGGTGTTCGCGATCGGCGACGTCGCCGCGTGCCGCGGTCCCGACGGCAAGCCGCTACCGGGCCTGGCCCAGGTGGCCAAGCAGCAGGGCCGGCATCTCGGGCGGGCGCTCGCCGCCGCGTCCCGCGACGGCCGGGCGCTGCCGGCGTTCCGGTTCCGCAACCGCGGCAACGTCGCCATCATCGGTCGGAACGCTGCGGTGTTCGAGACCGATCGGTTCCGGCTGCGGGGGTTCCTCGCCTGGCTGCTGTGGGCGGTCGTCCACATCTACCTGCTGGTCGGATTCGAGCAGCGGGTCCTGGTGGCGGTCCAGTGGCTGTGGCGATACCTGAGCTACGAACGCGGCGCCAGGCTGATCACCCGCCTCGTCGGCCGATCGCGCGGCGGCAGATCCGGCAGCGCACCCGGGGGCCGCTGACCGCGGTGATCGGAAGCCGACACGGCACTGTTGCTCGATGTGGGGACAGATGTGGAACACAGCTCCAATCGTCGCGGTTCAGCGGGCTCAGGCGCCGCTTGCAGGCGCCACCTGTCAAAAGGAGACCAGAATGACACCACAGGAACAGGTCCTGGACTGGCTGCGTGACGCGCACGCCATGGAAGAGCAGGCCGAGCAGATGCTGACGGCGCAAGCGTCCCGGCTTGAGCGTTACGGGCCATTGAAGGCCCGGATCGAGCAGCATATTTCCGAGACGCGCCGACAAGCCGATCAGGTAAAGGCGTGCATCGAGCGCCTGGGCGGCTCAACCTCGACCATGAAGGATCTGAGCGCCAAGACCATGGCCTTCTTCCAAGGCATGAGCGGCGCGTTCGTGAGCGACGAGGTGGTCAAGGGGGTCCTTGCCTCCTACACATTCGAGCATATGGAGATCGCATCCTACCGGACTCTGGTCGCCGCCGCCGACGCGCTCGGCGATCACGAGACCAAGCGGGTCTGCGAGGGTATCTGCAAGGAGGAAGAGGCAATGGCCGGCTGGTTGCACGATCATATGGGTGGCATCACCACCCAGTTCCTGCAGTGCACCGAAGCTCCCGACGCCACCGCCAAACGCTGAAGGCACGCGCAACGCCCCGGTCAGGTGCCGCAGAAGGTCTGCCGGACAATTTGGTCGGAGCGCGGCGGCCGCCGGTAGCGGGCGTTCTCCGGCGTCTCCTCCCACGGCTGCGACAGCACGTCGAGCAGCGTCTCGAACGGGCGGAGGTCGCCGTTGTCCTCGGCGGCCCGGATCGCCTCCTCGACGAGGTGGTTGCGTGGGATCACCGCCGGGTTCGCGGTCCGCAGGGCAGCGGCGCGCTCGGTCGTTGGGAGCGGCTCCTCGGCGAGCCGGGCCTGCCAAACCTCGGCCCAGGAGTCGAAAGCCGCCGGATCCTCGAACAGGTGGCGCGGCCCCGCCAGATCGTCGGATGGGAGGCCGGCGGGCGGGTCCAGCAGATCTGCCAGGCCGCGGAAGGTGAGGCTGAAATCGGCGCCGTTCTCTGCCATTTTCGACATCAGATCCTGCGCGAGGGCCAGATCGCCGTCCCGGGTCTCCCGAAGAGCCAGCTTGCGGCGCATTTCCGCAGCCAACGCTACCTCGAACAGCGCGGGGAACCCGTCGATGGCGCTCTGCGCTGCGGTCAAAGCGAGGTCGTCATCATCCGCGATTAACGGCAGCAGGCACTGCGCCAATTGCGCCAGGTTCCACTGCACGATCCCCGGCTGGTTGGCGAAGGCATAGCGTCCAGCATGGTCGATCGAACTAAACACTGTCTGAGGATGATAGCGATCCATGAAGGCGCAGGGCCCGTAGTCGATGGTCTCGCCGGCGACCGAGGTGTTGTCCGTATTCATCACGCCGTGGATGAAGCCGAGTCCGAGCCAGCGCGCCACCAGCGCCGCCTGGGCGGCGATCACCGCGTCCAGAAGGGCAAGATAGGGTCGCTCGGCCGCGGCGGCCTCGGGGTAGTGGCGGGCGATTACGTGGTCGGCCAGGCTGCGGATACCCTCGTGGTCGCGCCGCGCGGCGAAGAACTGGAAGGTGCCGACGCGGATGTGGCTGCGCGCCACCCGGGTCAGCACCGCGCCGGGCAGGGCGGCCTCGCGGTAAACCGGCTGGCCGGTGGTGACCGCCGCCAGCGCCCGTGTGGTCGGCACGCCGAGGCGGTGCATGGCCTCGCTGACGATGTACTCGCGCAGCACCGGTCCGAGGGCGGCGCGACCGTCACCGCCACGGGAGAACGGCGTTCGCCCGGCGCCCTTGAGCTGGATGTCGCGGCGGGTACCGTCCTGGCCGACCACCTCGCCGAGCAGGATGGCGCGGCCGTCGCCGAGCTGCGGCACCCAGCCGCCGAACTGGTGCCCGGCATACGCCATCGCCAGCGGGTCGGCGCCGTCGGGAACGCGGTTTCCAGCCAGGATCTCTACGCCGTCCGCCGACGCCAAGGCGTCGGCGTCGAGGCCGAGTTCCTCGGCCAGCCCGCGATTGACCCGGATCAGGGCGGGAGCGGCTACCGGGGTCGGCGGCAGCCGGGCGAAGAAGCGCTCGGGCAGACGGGCGTAGCTGTTGTCGAACCGGATGATCGGGGGTCGGATGACCGGGGGAATGGCCGTTATTCTCGTCATGGCTAAATACTCTATCATGGGCTGCGGCGGCCGGTGGCCACGACGCTGCGGGCGACTTGCCACCGTCTTGACATGGCGAATTGCGCTGGTTTTTCCAGTCTTCCGTTTGGCGGCGCGGTACCGTTAGAACGTCCCGCCGACCGGTGGTGGCACGATTGGAAAGCGCTGCACCAGGATCGTGGCGAGCCGGTCGAACTCGGCCCTTTCGACGTCAGACGATATCGAGTGGCGACGCGCGTTCAAGAGGTCGGTGAGGTGCGGCGCGACCACTCGGACCGCGTCGGGGTCGATCTCGCGGAGCAGCGTCAGGTTCCAGGAGATCGCGTCGACAGCGAGCGGCCGGGTGCGCAGGATCAGATCCGAGAGCCGCGCCGTGATCGCCCGGGTAACCGCCAGCACCGACGCCGCCTCGTCCCGGCTGGCGAGGCCCAGTCTGCGGAGTGTCACGATCGCACCGGTCGCCTGTTCGACGTCCACCGTGCCGGCGTCGGCGAGCGCGGAGGGCGCGGCGCGCGCGTTCAGCCGCTCCACCAGTGTCCGGCGCGGTGCCTCCCACCCGACTCTGTCGGCCAGCCGATTGGCCAGCGCCAGGCTTTCCTCCGGACGATCTGGGAGCGGCCGGAGGCCCGCGAGATCGACGGCGAGGGCAATGGCCTGGTGTCCCGTGTCCCAACCTGCCTGCGCCTCCTCCGGGTGACGATGGCTCCAGGCGACCAGCCCGGCCAGCACCGCCAGCGCCAGGCCGCCCGCGGCAAGGGTCACAATCGGGAACGGCCTTCGCAGTCCCGCGACGAACGCCGCCATCGTTGCCGGCCGCTGCTCACGGCGCAGCGCCAGCCCCCGGCGCAACGTCCGCCAAGCGTAGGCCGGAAGCCCTGGCGGACGGGCCGGACGAAGGTCCAGATGACGGGCTCGGTCGGCGGTGTAGCGCTCGAAGGGGTGCCGGCCGACGACCAGCTCGTAGGCAATCACCGCCAGTGAGAATATGTCGTCTCGAGGCTCCGCCGAAGCGCCGAGCAGCATCTCGGGGCTGGCGTAGGCGGGGGTCAGCGCGCCGCCGGCAGGGTCGTCGTCGGGCTCGCCCTCAAGCCGGGGATCGTCGTGCATGATCTGGGCGGCGCCGAGATCCAGTACCCGCGGGTCGCCGTTTTCGAGCAGGAATATGTTTCCAGGCTTAAGGTCGGCGTGGATCAGACCGTGGCGATGGGCGTCGGCGATGGTGGCGCCGATTCGGACCAGGATCCGACGGGCCACCGGCCACGAGACGCCGGTGGCGAACTGCCTCTTCATCGCCGATCCGAGGCTCTCACCCTCCAGGTACTCCAGCGCCAGGAACGGCCTGGCCTCGATCCAGCCCTGTGCCAGCACCTGGACGAAACCCGGGTGCCGCAGGGTCCAGGCGTTGTCGGCCTCGCGCTCGAACGCCGCCACCAGGTCCGGGTCTTCGGCGAGCGACTGGCGCAGCACCTTGAGGGCTACTGCCCGGCCGTCGCGCCGGTCGGTGGCGCGGTACACAGTCGACATGCCACCAATCGCCACGGGCGCGTCGATCACGTAGCGGCCGGCGCACAACGTCCCCGGCGGCAGTTCAGGGTCCGCCGCCGGCCTTCCGGGCGCCCCCGGATCAGGACTGACGAGGGGCGTGGCATCCGATCCGGGGGGTGGGTCGGCCTTGTCCGCGGCGGCGGCGGTCGGAGGGGTGTCCCCGGAGGCGAGCAGCACGGTGTCATCGACGGCGTCTTCGGCGGGCGGGATGTCGAGCCAGGCCGAACTGACCGAGTGCTGTCTGGCGGAGCGCTGGGCGTGGGCCGCGAATGCCCGCAGGGACGCCAGAGACGATAGCGGCAATTCGTTGGCGACCGAGAGCTCGGCGACGACGTCGTTGAACAGGGCCACAGCACCCGGGCCGTAAGCGAGCAGGGCCGCCAGCTCCCGCCGGGCCGAGCTGTCATCCGGGGCGGCGGCGAAGAACCGGACCGTCGAGACCATGCGTTCCCGGAACGCCTGTTGAAGCGCCTTGGTCACGCCTCCGCTCCGACGGCGTCCAGGCTGACGGCGATGGCAGTCATGTCGTCGGTGGCGCCGCGCGCCTGCGCCAAATCGACGACGCCGCGCACCGCTGCCTCGGGATTGTCGACGACCAAGTCGGCCATTTCAGGGACCAAGACGTGCCGACTGATGCCGTCGGTGCACAGCAGGAACCGGTCGCCCGGCCACACTTCGATCGCGATCCGCTCGATCTCGGCGACGTTGCCGACCCCGACGGCGCGGGAGACGATGTGGCCGGCGCGGTGGTCGCGGGCGCCGTCGCGGTCGATTTCGCCACGGTCGAGCATCTCCTGGACCAAGCTATGGTCGCGGGTGAGCAGGAAGGCCTCGCCGTCGCGCACCAAGTGGACGCGGCTGTCACCGCACCAGGTGCACACCCCGTAACCGCTGTGGATCGCCAGCACGGCGACCGTGGTGCCAATCAGCGTCGGCGGGTGGGCCGAGGTTCCCCGCACCAGGAGGGCGTCGTTGGCTTCGGCGATCGCCGCCTCGACCGCCATGGCGAGCTCCGGTAGCGAGCCGGAGGCTGGAATGCGCCCCAGCGCGCGGCACAGGGTGCGGCTGGCAATGTGGCCCTCGGCGTGACCTCCCATGCCGTCGGCGACGGCCCATAGGCCGACTTCTGGGCGATCCAGGCAGGAATCCTCGTTCTCGCGGTGGCGGACTCCGCAATGTGACATGGCCGCCGAACGCCAGGGTGCGGTCAGACGCTGCATCCCCCGTCCTCCGAGGCTCCCAGCAGCATCGCGCAGGCGGCCTCGGCCGGTGGCAGGCCGGCGAACATCGCGGTCGCGGCCGATCGCTCCTCCCAGTCAAAGTGCCACCAGATCGAGTAGCCGGTGTCGGCCTGGGACAGCAAGGGCAACGCCAGGGCAGCTGCCAGGGTGGCGAGGTCGCCGGCGCCCCCCGGTGCCCCGGGCAGGCGGGTTCCGGATCCTGAGGCGCTCGCCGATCGCCAGCGCTCGACCGTCGAACTCGCTGGATCCGGTACATTCCAAGGCGCCGGCAGGTCGGCAAGTCGCTGGATGAACACCTCCGGCTCTAGAGCTTGGCTGATCGCGCCGAGCGCCAGCATCTCGGCCCGCTCGTACCCTTCCTCCCAGGCCATTGCTGACGCGATCGAGGTGGCCTCGTTGGGCAGCGATTCCAGGATCGTCAGCGGAAAGCACCGGCCGATCCGGTCGACGCTGGGCACCAGGATACCGGCGCGGGCGTGCCCGCCGCCGGCGTTGGCACTCAGCACGAAGCGCCAGATCGGCGAGCCGAGGTACCGATCACTCCAGTCGCCGCCCGACTGCGCACAGCCCGCCATCACCCGGCGCAGCCAGCCGTCCCAACCCTCCACGAACGTCGCCGGCAAGTTTCGGGACAGGAAGTCTCCCAGAGACGGTATCTTGCCGTAGCAGCCTGCCATGAGCCTCTCCGAGTGCCACCGTGCCGCATCGACGAGCCCATTGGTAGCGGGCCGTGCTGGCCGACGGAAGTACCGCAACCGGCGACCCGGCTGTCACAGCCCCGGTTGGCACCGGAATTCGCTCAACTCCGGAAACTCGAAGGGATTCGTGATGCTGTCGGCGCTCAACTCGAAGGTCGCCTTGCGCCCGCGGATCTCGATCGGCAGCACGAACTTGTCCGCCAGACCGGTCTTCTGCAGCTTCAATTGGTCGAACAGCCGGAACCACGCCCACGGCCCGACGGTCTGGATGCTGTTTGAATTGCCGTTGGTGTCGGTGATGGTGATCGCGATCTGCTGGGCGGAACTCGGGTCTGGCCAGGACAGGTTGAAGGTGCGCGGCGGCTCGTGGCGGTAGGTGATGATCTGGGAGCCGGTGTCGATCGCCACCCTGGCAGCCTGGGCGTCGAGATAGGTCGGCTTCAGGGTGAAGTTGACGGCCGCCGACGAGGTGCCGCTGCGGAAGAATGTGCTGCGCACGACGGCAGCGCTCTCCAGCGCGCTCAGGAACGGCGCCGAGAGATTCAGGCCGTCGCCCTGCACCAGCCGGTTCTTCCAGGGCCGGGTGGATGTATCGATGAATTCCGCGAGGTACGAGGTCTGGAACCCATCCAGGGTGCCGCCTGGGCCGAAGAATGTGCCGAAATCCTTCAGGGTGGTCTCGTCGCGGCCATCGCGGTGGACCGGATAGCGGTTTAGAACGGCCCGGGTGCATTCGCCGACCACATCGCGGCGCCACTGATCGTTCAGATAGCCTCGGGCCTCGGACAACGTCACCGACCATAGACTGCCCGGGATCTCGCCGAGAATGTGGCGAAGCGGCTCCGGCTGCGAGACTGCGGTGGTGGACAGACGCGACAGCGCATCTCGCTGGTCCTTGGCTTGCAGGCGCTGGCGGACCGCGTCGAACGCTGCCTTGCCCACGTCGGAGGCGCTGTCGATGGCGTTGATCTGGCCGTAAGCGGCGATGATGTCCTGCTGCACGTCGGCGATCCCGGGACGCTGCCCGTTGCTACCCTTCGACAACGCGATCACATCGGAAAACGCCCTCGAGATCGTGGTCCCGGGCCAACGGTTGAGCGCACCGGTTGCGCCGGCGGCCCGGGTTGCCAGCGCCCCGGCGGCGGCCCCGACGCGCGACAAGGCGGCGGTTGCTGGCGAGGCGGCTGTGGACGTACCGTCAGCCCCAGAACCGCTCTCCGGCGCGGTCGCCTGGAACGGCAGCTCGGTGTTACTCGCCACGAAGTCCAGCAGCCTGACGATCGGCGATTGGTTCCCCGAGAGCGTGGCCAGAACCGTGTTGGCGTCGCCGATGTCCCGTAGGCCCCGTATGTCGATGTCGTTCAGGAACGACCGCCAGATGGCGATGTAGGTCTCGACGTAGCGGTCGGAGGCATCCTGCAGCAGGGTTGCGAGTTCTTCTTGGCTGGCCGCCTTCGCTTCGGCGCCGACCACCCAGTCCTCGCTGGTGTGGCTCTGCGCCAGTGTCGGCAACTGCCGCAGGAAGATGTTGTAGAAGCCTTGGGCCGTGTAGAGATGCGGGATCTGCGGGGCGGAGCGCGACGGGCTGCGGCGTACGAAGATCTGCAGGCCGTCCAGGCCGATGACGTCACTCAGCTCTTTCGCCGGATAGCGGTCGCCCGCCGACTCCAGCGCGGAGTAGATCTGGTCGACCGGCGGGACGCTGACCAGCGCGCGGCGCGCCGCCGTGATGACGTTCTGATTCAAGGCCTGCGGCCCGGGCCAGGCGCCAAACAACGCCTGGGAATGACGCTCGACTGCCTCGCGGATGTCCGGGCGAAGCGGCCACGCCTGCTCGAGCTCCAGGGTCAGCCAGCGCTCAACCGCGGCACGGTCAAACTTCTCGGGGTTGCCGAGACCGAGGTAAAGCGCCAGCGCCTCGCCGATCGCCTCGGGGTCGCGACGGCTCACGGCCTGCTGCAGCGCCGCTTCCATGCGGACCTTGATCCGTGGCAGCCCGACGCGGGCCAGCAGCCGGCGATACGCTTGTTCGACCGTAGCGCGCAGGCGGGCGTCGGCGTCGAGGTCCAGCAATTCCAGCCGCTGCTCGATCGCGCCGACCCGCAGCGTGTCGACGTGCCGGCGCAGCAAGTCCAGCGGAGGCAGCGCCGTCAGCAGGGTCGGGTCGGCATCATAGGCGGCGATCCCACTCTGGATCAGCTCGATGTCGCGGTCGAGTGCCGCTACCTCCGCCTCGCTTTCAAGCTGGTCCCGGTACCAGTTGCTGCCTAGGGCGGCGACCAGCATCAGGCAGGCGGCGCACGCACCGGCGTAGGTCAGCAGGATGCGGCGCTCCATAACGCGGTTGCGGCCGACCACGCCGCGCTCCCGGATGATCACGTCGGTCAGCAGGCGGTTGATGAAGAACGGCTTGGCCGGTCCGCTGTGCGGCTGCAGGTTGGGCGCGTCAAATCCGAAGGCGCGGGCGTAAGCTGTCTGCATGCGGTCGATCGGGCGGCCTTCCTGGGTGCCGCTCGTGAAGTACATGCCGCGGAACAGCGGCTGCATCGAGTACCGGTTCGGCCGGAACACCTCCTCGATGAAGCTTTCCAGTAACGGCCGAATGCCGGCAAGCTGCTCCGGGAAGGCGTAGATCTGCCGCCGCCGCTCGGTGAGGCGTTCGTCGTTCAGTCGGCTCGGCACATGGCTGCTCAGTCGCTCCAACAGCTCGTCAATCCGGGTGTGCAACGCGCTGAGCGCGGTCGAACTGGTGCTCGACGCTTCCATCGGCAGGGTGATGCCCCAGACCTGCAGGCGCTCTTCCTCATCGAGATCCTCGAAGAACTCCGAGAACCCGGCGACCAGATCGCTCTTCGTGAACAGAACATACACCGGCATCCGGATGCCGAAGCCACGCATGATCTCCTGGAGGCGGGCCTTGACGGCCTCGATCGTGCGTTTCCGCTCGAGCTCGTCCTGCACCAGGATGTCGGCCAGGCTGATGGCGATGATGACGCCGTTGATCGGCTGCCGCGGGCGACTCTCCTTGAGGATGTTCAGGAATCCCCGCCAGGTGGAGGCGTCACTGGCAGCGTTGATGTCCTGGGTGGTGTAGCGCCCGGCGGTATCGAGGAGCACCGCCTGGTCGGTCAGCCACCAGTCGCAGCTGCGGGTGCCGCCGACACCCTCGATGACCTCGACGCCGAGGCGTTCGGCGAGCGGGAATTGCAGGCCGGAATTGCGCAGGATCGTCGTCTTGCCCGAGCCCGGCGGACCGATGATCAGATACCAGGGCAGATCATAGAGCTGGCCCCCGGAAGACGAACTGTCCTTGAGGGCGGTCATGGCGTCCTCGAATCGCTGGCGCAGAACCTCCAGTTCATCGTCCGACGTGCCGTCGGTCATGGCGGTCAGGGATTGGCTGTTCGTCAGGTTCTCGATCATCTTCCGGTTGAGGCGCCGTACACGCCAGTACCGGAGCATCTCGAGGCCTACCAGCAGCGCCACCACCCCGCCGATCGCTGCCACCCTGGCGCCCACTGTCTTAAGCGGACTACCGCCCATGACCTCGATCTTCGGCCCTACGAACCAGACAAGCGCCGCCAGCGCGGCCAAGCCGACAAGGATCATGGTCGTGCGGCTGAAGAACACCCGACCAAGGAAGGAGGCGACACCCATGTCGGTACCTAGGATCCGGAGGCGAGGGGCACGAGGGCGTTCACTTTGTCGACCGCCGGGCCTTTGATCTGGTGCTGACGGACGTCGAACCAGGTGAACATGCCGAGGATGACGATGCCGGTCACCGCGAACACCACCCACATCGGCAGCCGGTTGCGGATTCCGCGACCGGTCTTGACGCCCTCCCAGTCGACGCTGAGGGGCTTTGGTGTGACGCTGCGCTGCCGCCCGATCTCACGGTGCAGTTCGTTGCGCAGGTCCTCGATCTCGGCGCGTCCGTTCTCCATGACGCGGTAGCGGCCCTCGAACCCGAGCGCCAGTGTGAGAGCGATCAATTGGTTCACGTCGAGATTGCGGGCCGGATCCAGCCGCAGCCGCTGCAGCAGCACGAATACTTTCTCCCCGCCCCAGGTCTCGTTCTGGAAGATCGACAGCAGGCTGCGCTGGCTCCAGACGCTCTCGCCGCCCCAGGGCGTCAGCAGGACGGTCTCGTCAAGGGCCGAGCACAGCACGTAGCGCGCTGTCAACACATGATCGCCGATACAGCCGGCCGCCGTGGCGCGCTGCTCGAAGCGCTGTATCTCCTCGACGACCTGCCGCTGCAGGCCGGCGACGTCGGGATGCTCGGTCATTGCCGACAGTTCCACCATCAGGTCGAACAGGGTGCCGGCGGCGGTGATCAGCGGATTCTGGGGATAGGCCTTGGCCGATTGATAGGATTTGAGGTCAATGGGTCCGGCCGGGACGCCGCCGCCGCCGATTTTGGCGCGGATCCCGCCCGGCAGCCCCGCCGGAGTCAGAGGGCGGCGGGATGCTCCCGGCCGGGTCTGAACGACCGTCGGATCCTCGTCGACAGCAATGGGCGGGCGCACCGGTCAGTCCTCCCGAATGGCCCAGAATTCCAGCCGAAGGCCCGGATACTCGCCGGCGACATGAAACGCGAACGAGGCTGATCCGGTTAGCTTCGACCAGAGATCGGCACGCTTGTCCAACTCGAAGTACGCCGTATCGCTGTGGTAGGGGATCTCGCGCGGCGCTACCGGAAGCGCCCGCAGCCCGATGCCGGGCAGCTGCAGGTTCACCAGGTTCCGGATTTCCTCGACCGGGCCGATCTTCACCTGGTTCGGGAAGTCTCGCAGGATGTCCGCGCTGTTGACGCTGGCCTTGACCGCCAGCACGAACCGAGCCTGACGCAGCAGCGCCTGGTCGGCGATGATCGAGATGTAGACGCCGTATTTGCGGGCTTCGATCAGCAACTGCATCGCCGAGCGCTCGGTGACGACGCTGAGCGATTGCCTGATGTGCTGAAGCAACGGCGGAAAGCAGGTGTCGAGGGCATCGTGGACGTAGGGCGGGAATGCCGGCGGCCGGCGCGCACCGTCGAAGGTCGACAACTCCCCCGCCAGTTGCAGCGCCGCGGCGTAGACTTGGTCCGGATGCAGCGGCCGGGTCGCGGCGTAGTGCTCGAAAAGAGGCTCGAAGCGGTTCACCAACTGCAGCAGAAGGAAATCGGTCAGGGTGGAGACCCCGTCGGCGCGGGCTGGGTCGACCATCGCCGCCAGCGCCTCACCCCGCCGCCGGAGCAGGGACACGATTTCGCCGATGAAACGTCCGAAGCCAGCCTGCGCGCCGCAATCCAGGGCAGGGGGGAGGTATTCCTCGTCGAGAACCACGGCGCCGTCGGGGGTGCGCTCGGCGACCCGGGTGACTGGCAGCAGGACGAGATCGTCGACCGGCTCGCCTTCAAGCACCAGCCGCAGGTTGGGCACGGCGACCTGGACCTCGATCTCCCCGGATGATCGCTCGGTGCTGTTGCGCAGGTTCCGCGCTGCCGCCTGGAACCGCGGGTTGATGCGCCCGTCCTTGCCGGGATCGATCTCCGGTCCGTCGCCAGCCCGGACCGGCATCGCCAAGTACACCCGGCCGTTCGAGAACCGGGTAGGGATGTCGCGCGGCGCCACGGACAGGCCGTACGAGGGCACTTCGACGGGGGTTCCGTCCGGCATCACCCCCCGCACCCTGACGACAGCCAGCTTGCCGAGGCCGAGAGCCTGGCGGTCGAACTCCAACGCCACCACTCCCCAGGAGTGCGGGCGCAGCGCCGCGCTGCGCGCCTCCACGAGCGCCTCGACGTAGCGGTCGCGCTGCTGGAAGTGATGGGGACGCATGAACATCCCCTCGATCCACAGAGGCTTATTCTCGGTCGCCATGCCGGCTCCGTTGGTTGCTGTTCCTCACCGCCTGCAAGGCCACCGCGATCAAAAGATGTTCCACCAGCTCGAACTCGGCCGCTGAAACGCGACCGACAGGGTGTCGACGTTCAGGATCAGCGTGTTGGCTTTTTCCGGCGTCGCCGGCTCGACGGCCCGCCATGTGGCGTTCTCGATGTCGCGGAAGCCTGCGACGACGCCGATGTAGCGGGTTTCCGGGCTTACCGTGTCGTCGTAGGCGATCTTATCGCCGGGCTTGATGTTGAATTCTTTCTGCCCGAGCAGGTCGCCCCCGAGCACCTTGCGATCGCCGTAGAAGATCTCCGAGAACTCGGCCGCGTTGAAGGAGGCGTCCGACTTCAGCTGGTAGACCCGCAGCACCAACGGCGAGGGTTCGGAAACGCTGTTCGGGTTGATCGATCCGGTCGCCGCGATGGACATCGCCACGGTGGTTGGATCTGGTGCAGATGACCCGCAGGCCGCCAGCGCCAGGGTGGCCGTGATCGCCGCTGACCGCGTCCAGTCTCCGACCGACGCAAGCGTCCGGTTCACCATCCCCCACTCCCCCAAATCGCCCTGTCAGGCCAAACGGCTGATCTCTCGATGATACGCGTTCAGAAACGCCGTGCCGAAGATTTCTCTGAACTCGGCTGACGTTCGTGGCGGCGCATCACCGTCGAGTCGGTCCAGCACGGCTTCCAGCGCGGCTGCGGCCGCCGCCGCGTTCACGGTCAGTGTGGCGACGGACTGCCGGGTGGCGACATCGAGCGATTGGGACTGACCGGAGCCATGGGCCAGCGAGCGCTTCAGCGCCTCTTCTCCGGAGCGGTACACCACGAACGGGTTTTCGCCGCCGCGGTCGAGCGCCCGCGGGTCGATGCCGGCGGCGCGAGCGAGCGCGGTGCGGGCGTCGAGAGCATCGGCTATTCCAAGGGCCGCAGCGCGCGCCGCCCGGCTCGTCAGCGTGACCGTGGCGAGAGGATCAAGGCCAGTGAGCGCGTCGCGGTCGAGGCCGAGCCCGTCGGCAAGCGCGGTGGCGACCGTGTGATCGCCGAGAGTCGGCCGCGCGGCGGGCGGGACCGCTGGGGGCACTGCTGGAGGTGACGGTGACAGAGGGTCTGGCCCGTTGCCGGTCCCGGGAACCGGACGCAACAGCGGCACGCCTTCGGGAAGCACGCGTGTCGGAGCCGGCCCGGGTCGCCGGGCGACCGGAACCCGAAGCAGGTCGTCGAGGTCGTCCGGCAGTCCAGGGGGCGCCGGCGCGGTGGCTGGAGCGGGGGTGGTGGAACGATCGATGAGCGCTGGTTCCGGCGGCGCCGAGACCCTCGGAGACGGCCGGTCCGGCTGCGTCGAACCCGGAAGGAGGTCGTCCAGGTCGCCCGGCAGTATCGGCTGGGGGGGCGACGCCGGTGCCGGCGAACGGGCGGCCGTCGGGCGTGCAGCGGGCGGAAGATCGAAATCCTCGGGGATCCCCGACGTCGCCGAGAGCACGGGGGGCGGATCTGACGGCCGCGGCGGCGATGGCGGCAGTGGTCCGGTCGACCGGGGCCGGGGCGGCGGCTTCGGAAGTCCGGACGTTGTCGGCGGTTCGGTCAAGCCGGTGGGACGGCCCAACCGAGGTTCGGTACGGGTGCGACCGACCACGTCGAGGATGTCCTGCGGCGGCTGCGATTCGCCAACGCCAAGGCCTCCGGTTGGCCGGGCTAAGGTCACCGGCGCGGATGGCTTGGCCTGCCGTCTGGCGTCTTGCAATCGGACCGCGATCTCGTAGTCGCCGAGCACCAGCCGGTCGCCATCGGACAGGCTGGTGCGCTGGTCACGGCCGAGGGCGGTACCGCTGCCATTGACGAAGACGCCGTTGGTGCTGGTGTCGATGATTCGGAATTGGCCGTCAGCGAAATCCACAATCGCGTGGCACGACGACACGTAACGGTTGGGATCGGGCAGAACCCAGGCGTTATCACGGTTGCGGCCAATCGATCCGCCGGACGCGTCGAAGGTGTGGGTATAACCTTCGCCCATCAGTGACTGCTGAAAGCTGATGATCTCTAGCTTCAATTGCATTCGGTGCCCTCCGGCACGGTATTGCTTGGCGGTGGCGGCACGACCGCAGCCGAACCTCGCATCGCCGCCGGCCGCACGCAATCGAGTTGAAAGGGTCTAAGGATCACGATCGGAAGGGGACGTCGCAGGGGCGAACGGGATCTCGAACGACGCGACCGTCCCCGGCGCCGCCCGGCTCCCCGAATGCACCGCGATCGCCAGCACCGGGAGCCCCTCATCGTCGCGATCGATCGTGACTTCGACCCGGGCGCCCGGACCGGTCGAGCTGGCGAGAGCCGTCAAGTACAACTCAACTTGGTCGCGAACCGTTGCCGGATTGGAGGCGGCGAACAACCGGTCGGCGTTCCATTGCAGACCGTGTATGACTTGAGCCTGGAACAGGCGGGTGATCAGGGAAGCATTGGCACCCCTTCGCACCGCCGGCGCTCGCAACAGGCGGGCGGAATCGCGGCCCCGCTCAGGCACCAGCGTGATGAACCCGGCGGCGGCGAGGCTTTCGGCGGCCGAGACCGAGAGGGACGGTCTCACCGGACCCTCGAAGCCGCCCCCGGGCTTTTCCCGGAGAACCAGGTCGTCGATCACCGGCTCGCTGGCGGTGCCGACCGAGCACGCCCAGTCCGTCGCGGCGGCCGCAGCGGCGAACAGCGCGGCTACCGCCGGCGCTACGCCGACGTCGAGCGGTTGCCCGACGCGTCCGGTCAGGCTGAACCCAAGAGCGTTGTCCTGGCCGTCATGGCTGTCGCGCAGGATCATCCGGCTGAGACAGAGCCCCAACCAGGCAGCCTCCGGGGCATCGCGCAGCGTTCGCCAGGCGGCGTGTCGCGATGCTTCGAACAGCGTCTCGGGATCGTGCATGGCCGCCAAGGCCTCCAGCCCGCCGTCGCCGGCGATCGCCGGACTCGCGTTGGCCAGCAGTACGGCCCTACGCGAGGCACCGAACGCACCGAGCCGCCGCAACCGGGCGATATCCCGGTCACTGGCGTCATAATCGTTCAGGTCGACAACGAGACGAACCGGTCCGGCCGGGTCCAAGTCGTCCTCGGGCACGAGCGTCTCCAGGGCGTCGGCGAGGCCGTCGGAATCCGCCTCCAGGACGTCAACCGCGATGCCGGCGCGACGGTCGATCCGGCGCGCCAGGAAGCGCAGCGTCCCCCAACCCCGCTCGAGGGCGCGGAAGTCAGGATGATCGACGATCGCGGCGATTTGGTTCGCCAGTCCCGGCGCGGGTCGCAGCGATTGTTGCGCCGCGGTTGCTGACGGCCTGCGGGAACCGCGGGTCACCTCGGATATGAACCCGCTCAGCGCCGCCCGGGCAGGATCGACAGGTTGCGGGGGTGTAGCCGACGTCGGCGGGGCCGCGACCATGTCGAGCAGCCGGTCGATGGCGTCATCGCCGGACGCCTCCAAAGCCGGCTGTGTCGGATCGGGTGCCGACGCAGGGCCCACAGGCGGAGCCGGGGTGTCGGCTGGCGCGTCCGTCCTGGTTGTGTGGTCGGCGACAAACCCGTTTGCCAGTCCCGGTAAGGCTCTGGCCACGGCGGCGGCGGTGAAATCGCGGCGATGCCTGAAGCCAAGGGTGACGGTCAGATCCGCCGCATTGTCGTGCCGGTGGTCTGCGACCCGGATCGACAGGGTGGGTGCCGTGCGGTCGAGAAGGCCTTCGACCCCGTCATCCGCCAGCCGATGCAGCCGGTCACGCGCCAACCCCAGTCGGCCCACGACAACCAGCCGCAACTGAACCGCCCTGAACTGGACCGGTTTGTCTCCTGCCGTCCGAAACCCTGAACCCGATGGTGGAACGTTCGAACCCATCCCGAGCGTCTCCCTATCTGGTCCCATTCCAGTAAGCCCGTATCGGCAGCGCAAGGCAACCGGACGATCTCGACAGGTCGCCGCGAATCCCCGAGACTCCCACCGTGGTCGACATTGAGCCCCACCCGTTGAGAACCGTCGGCCCTCAGGCTGGGGTGTCGATTCTCGGCGTCGGCGTTCTGCCGCCGGTCGATGACGGAGACCCGACGCAGCGTACCGGCCCGCGACGCGTCTACGGCGGCGTTGCCGGATCGGGATCGGCCGGCCTCGCGGCGACGCTCGATCCGCTCGCCGGCCTGATCGGCCGCACGCTCGGCGGCCGCTACGAGATCGACGCGGTGATCGGTCGCCGGTCTCTGGGAACCGCGTATCGAGCCATCGACCAGGCGTGGCCTGCCGCCGGCGCGTCCCGGCGCCGCGTCACACTGACGGTCCTGGATCCGCCGGTCGGCGACGATCCCGACGCGATCGCGCAACTTCTTAGAGTCGCCACGCGCGTTCGGGATCTGGCGCACCCCGCGCTTGATGCCGTCATCGATGTCGTCCGGGACGCCGGCAGGATCGTCGCGGTCTCGGAGCACCGGGTCGGGCGCACCCTGTCCAGTCTGCTGGGAACGGGGCCCGGCGCCGGTTGGCCGTTGCGGGTTGTGCTTCCGATCGGGCACCGGATTGCCGACGGTGTCGCCCAGGCCCATCTCGCCGGATTGGCTCACGGAGGGTTGGGGCTGGACACCGTGGTGCTCACCGCCAACGAAGAGGTGGTGGTTCTGGATCTCGGACTGGCCGGAACATGGGCGACCGGCGAGAAATCGAGGACGGATCCCCGCGACGATCTTGTCAGCCTCGCGCGCATCGTTGTCTCGCTGCTGTCTGGGGGGCCGATACGATCGATCGTCAGAGAGGATTGCACGCGCCCGGCCGGCCTGGGCGACGCGGCTTGGCAAGCGCTGCGTCAGGGGCTCGCGGGTCGCTACGCCGCGCCGGGCGATCTGGTCGCCATGATGGTGTCTCTAGAGGATCCGGGCTGGCTCGGACGCCTGGTTGGGCGCCGGCCGCGCTGATCGTTGGCATCGCTCCCCGAGGTCGGCGGCGCGGGCACATCCCGGCACTCCTGCCTGTATGATCGGGTCGGCTTTCGCTACCATGTCGGCGGAAGGTCGGACCAGGGGATGATGTATGGCATCGCAGGATCTGTCGCGCGCCGGGCTCGGCCGCGACCCGATACCCGGTCCGGATCCGGCGGGCGAGAGCATCCGCTACGAGGAGATCTTCACCCAGCTTGAGGATGAGATCGGAAAGCTGCAGAGTGGCGGCCCGACGGCGGTCGATTGGCCCAAGGTGGCCGACATGGCGACCGATATCCTGACGACCCGCTCGAAGGACCTGCTGGTGGCGAGCTGGCTGACCTTCGCGCTGCACCGCCAGGAGGGTCTTGCCGGACTGCGGGACGGTTTAGGCGTTCTGCACGGCATCATCGACGTCTACTGGACCGACTGCTTCCCGCCGCTCAAGCGGATGCGCGCCCGCGCCGGCGCCGTCGAGTGGATCGCCGAGCGTGTCGGTCCGAGCCTCGCGGACACCACGGTCTCCCCCGCAAACGCTGCCCTGATCGGCCAGTTGTTCGGGGTGGTCGACGATCTCGATCGAGCCTTCTCCGAGAAGGCGGACGGAACCCAGGTCAATCTGGGCGATTTGTTGCGGCCGCTTCGCAACCTTAAGCGCGATGCCGATTTCATGGTCGCCGAGGCCGCCAAGACGGCCGCCGCCGAGGAGCAGGCGGCGCGCGACAAGGAGGGTGCTGACGCCGCCGCCGTGGGCACTCCACCGCCGGAGCCGGCACCCGCGCCGGCAGCGGGCGAGGCTCCAACGCCGGTGTCTGCCCAACCGTCTCCCGCTGCCGCCGCCGCTCCGGTAACCGCGGCGGCACCCGCCGTGGTCAACGCCACGCCGCCGACGGTCGCGGCGGTGGCGGTCCCGACGGCCTCCGGCCCGGAGATGGATCGAGCGGTCAACGCGTTGCGCAGCAACGTCGTCGCAATGGCCAAGGCGATCCGTGCCGCCAGCCCGGGTGACCCACGCTCATACCTGCTGCTGCGCAGCGTGCTCTGGCTGCCGGTCCAGGCGCCGCCGCCGGACCAGGGCGGGCGGACCATGCTGCCGGATCCGACCGGCGAGCTTGGGCCGATCCTCGGGGCGCTGGCGCAAGGCAGCGATCCCCAAAAGCTGCTGGAGTTCTGTGAAGCCAACGCCGTCGACCGGTTGTTCTGGCTGGACCTGCACCGACATTCGGCGGCTGCCCTGGGCGCGCTCGGGTTCTCCGCGGCGCGCGATACGCTGCTGGGGCAGACGGCAGCCTTCCTCAAGCGGTTTCCGTCGCTCACCGGATTGGCGTTCGAAGGCGGCACGCCGTTTGCCGATGCCGCCACCCGGATGTGGATCGCCGATGAACTGTTGCCGCAGGCCGGGAGCGGCGGCTCCGGCGGCGATCTCGGTGGGGACCTCGACGCCGCTCGATCCGAGGCGCGCGGGCTGGCGGCGAAGGGCAAGCTCGGGGATGCGGCCGCGGTGCTCGAGGCCGCTCGCGGCCACGCTTCCGGGGATCGCGAACGATTTCTGTGGGATCTTGAGAAGGCCCGCCTCTGCGTCGATACCGGACGGGCTGACCTCGGCATGCCTTTGCTGCTCCATCTGGACAAACTAGCCCGAAACGCGAGCCTCGATTCATGGGAGCCTGTGATCTGCATCGATTTGACGGTACTCTTGATCAGAGGCGATGCGCAGTTGGCAACGAGTGGCGATCCGGAGCGAATTGCGCTTCGTAGTGAATGGGGAACGCGCCTGTCCCGGCTCGATATGCGGGCCGCGGTGGAACTGTTTAAGCCGCCGGCCGAGGCAGGGGCAAATTAGTGTTTTGCCGCTCAGGCGGCTTAGGGGATCAGGAGGGACAGCATGGCCAACGAAGGATCAGTGGCTCCCAAGGAGCGTGTGAACATCCGCTATCGGCCGGCGACGGGGGATGCGAAGGAGGAAGTTGAGCTTCCGATGAAGCATGTGATCCTCGGGGACTTTACGCAGCGCCCCGACGACACGCCTCTGGAAGAGCGTGAGCGCGTCAACGTCAACAAGGATACGTTCAACGACGTCATGCGTGGGATGGATCTCAAGGTCGACGCCAGCGTCGACGACCGGTTGTCCGATGAGGCCGACGCGAAGATGAGCGTGCACCTCAAGTTCGACTCCCTGAAGGATTTCGAGCCTGAACAGGTGGTCAACCAGGTACCGGAGTTGCGCAAGCTACTGGAGCTTCGCCAGGCGCTGGTGGCGTTGAAGGGGCCACTCGGGAACACCCCGGCGTTCCGAAAGGCGATCCAGAGCATCGTCGACGACGAGGGTGCCCGGGCTGCGCTGCTCAAGGAACTCGGAGCCGGCGAGGGGAACTGATTCCCGAGCGGTAATCGCACGCAATTGATATTTCCGGAGACAAAGGCGCGGGCCCGCGGGCCCGACGCGTAGGGAGGGCGATCGTGTCGTCGACTGAATCCGAGAACCAAGCGGCTGGTGCCCAGACGGTCGAGAGCGAGTCGCTGCTCGACCAGATCATGCAGGAAACCCGCTACGCGCCGAACCAGGAGGGCTACGACGTAGCCCGTCAGGGGGTGGCCGCGTTCATAGCCGAGTTGTTGAAGCCAAACCGCGGCGCCGAGAAGGTCCAGGCCGGTATGGTCGACCAGATGATCTCGGAGATCGACCGCAAGCTGTCGGCGCAGGTCGATGCGATCCTTCACAACGAGAACGTGCAGGAGCTGGAAAGCGCGTGGCGGGGGCTCAAGTTCCTCGTCGACCGCACCGATTTCCGCCAGAACATCAAGATCGAGCTGCTCAACGTCTCGAAGGACCAGCTTCTCGAGGATTTCGAGGACGCCCCCGAGGTGGTGCAGTCCGGCCTCTACAAGCATGTCTACACCGACGAGTATGGCGTGTTCGGCGGCCAGCCGGTCGGCGCAGTGATCTGCAATTACGAGTTCGACGCGGGTTCCAAGGACATTCAACTCCTGCGCTACGTATCGAACGTCGGCGCCATGGCGCACGCACCGATCATCGCGGCCGCCTCGCCGAAGATGTTCGGGGTCGACAAGCACGAGGAGATCGCTGGCCTGAAGGATTTGCAGGCGATCTTCGAAGGCCCGCAATACGCCAAGTGGAACGCGTTCCGCGAGACCGAGGATGCTCGCTACGTCGGTCTGACAGTCCCGCGCTTCATGCTGCGCGAGCCCTACGGCGAGGAGTCGAACCCGATCAAGGCGTTCAATTACAACGAGGAGTCGGACGGCAAGACCGACAACTACCTGTGGGGTAACGCCGCCTTTGCGTTCGCATCCCGGTTGTCGGACAGCTTCGCAAAGTACCGTTGGTGCCCGAACGTCATTGGCCCGCAGAGCGGTGGTGCCGTTGAGAACCTGGCCATGCACAACTTCCAGAGCATGGGCCAGAACGAGACCAAGGCGCCGACTGAAGTGCTGGTGTCGGATCGACGGGAATACGAGCTGGCCGAGCAGGGTTTCATCGCGCTGGTCAACCGCAAGGGCGCCAACAACGCGACGTTCTTCTCCGCCAACTCGGTGCAGAAGCCGAAGTACTTCGGCAACACGACCGAAGGCAAGGCGGCCGAGACCAACTACAAGCTCGGCACCCAGCTCCCGTACATGTTCATCGTCAACCGGCTGGCCCACTACATCAAGGTTTTGCAGCGCGAGAACATCGGCAGCTGGAAGAACCGGGGCGAGTTGGAAAAGGAGCTCGGCGACTGGATCCGGCAGTACGTCTCGGATCAGGAGAACCCCTCGGCCGAGGTGCGCAGCCGCCGGCCGCTGCGCCGTGCCGAGATCAAGGTCCTGGACGTCGAGGGCGAGCCCGGTTGGTACAGCGTCAGCATGGCCGTCCAGCCGCACTTCAAATACATGGGGGCGGACTTCACGCTGTCCCTGAAGGGCAAGCTCGACAAGGCGTGATGACGACGGACGAACGGCTCCGGCCGCCGGGTTTCCCGGCGGGCCGGCGCTGGCGTCGGCAGCGGGTTCGGGAGGGAATGAGGGGATGCCGGGATGGCTGAGCGGACGCTGCTGCAGCGCCTGATCGACGACGACCCGCCGGCGCCTGGACGGCCGTTCGACTCGTCGCTGGCGGTCCAGTCGGTGCTCGACTACCTGCAGATCCTTATGAATACCCGCCAGGGCTCGGTCGGCGCCCGGCCGGATTTCGGGCTGCCGGATTTCAACGACATGGTCAGCGAGTTCCCCGCCGCCGTCCCGGCGATCGCCCGCGCCATCAAGCACCAGATCGACAGTTTCGAGCCGCGCCTGCGGAACGTGGTGGTCCGCCACGTTCCCGATCCCGATCGGCCGTTGACGCTAGCCTACCGGATCCGGGCCGAACTCGTCATTGACCGGGGCGAGGATGCGGTGACCTTCGAGACCGTCTTCGGGAGCGACGGGTCGGTGCGGGTCCGATGAGCATCAATCGCTACTTCCAGGACGAACTGGCGTACCTGCGCGAGATCGGCGACGAGTTTGCCCGCGAGAATCCACGCCTCGCACCTTACCTCTCGCGCGAAAGCCAGGACCCCGATGTCGAACGCCTGCTGGAGGGGTTCGCCTTCCTGACCGGGCGGCTTCGCGAGAAGCTTGATGACGAGCTGCCGGAGGTCGCTCATTCGCTCATCGAACTGGTCTGGCCGAACTATTTGCGCCCGGTGCCGGCCATGACGGTCGTCGAGTTCTCGGTCGTCCCGGGATCGGACGCCAGCGCCCCGGTCGCCCGCGGCACGATGGTGGATTCCCGCCCCGTCGGCGGAACCATGTGCCGCTTCCGGACCAGCTACGAGGTACGCTGCCTGCCGTTCTCGGTGGCCGCCGTGGAGATCGATTCCACACCGACGAGCGGGCGGCTGACGCTGCGCCTGCGGACCGTGGAGGGCTCCGACCCGAGCCTGATTGCGACCGATCGCCTGCGCCTGTTCCTGGACGGCGCCGCCGACCTGAGCGTGGCTCGCGACCTCTACCGAGCGCTGATGCAAGACGTGCGTTCCGTCGAGGTGATGGGCGCTGGCGGCACCGGGTTCACACTCGGTCCGGAAGCTTTGTCGCCGGTCGGCTTCGCGACCGACGAGGCGGTGCTGCCGTACCCGGCGAACGCGTTTCCCGGCTTCCGGATTCTCCAGGAGTACTTCGCGTTCCCTGAGAAGTTCATGTTCGTGGATTTGGCGACCGGCGGTCGCCTGCGGACCCTGCGCGGACCCGACGTCGAGGTGAGGATAGAGTTCTCGCGGCCGCTGGATCGCGGTGCCAACGCCGGACGTGGGTCGATCCGCTTGAATTGTACGCCGGTCGTGAACGTATTCGAGGACGACGGCGAGCCGATCAATCTCGACCACCACAAGTCGGAGTATCGGGTCCGGCCGATGGGCGCCCAGAACCGGCACGTCGACGTCTACGGCGTCGAGAAGGTTACCGGATGGGTGCGAGGCCGCAACGAGCAGGTGGCCTACCGCCCGTTCGCCTCCTACCGCCCGATCGTGGCGAGCGGCCGCGGCGAACTGTACTACCGGATCCGCCGACGCAGCGGAGTCGCCGCCCAGTCGGTAGACACCTACGTCTCGTTCGTCGACGCCGAGAACCGCACCCTTCCGATGACCGCCGAGACCGTCTCGGTCGAATTGACCTGCACCAACGGGCGGGCGCCGGAGGCGCTGACGATCGGCGCCATCGATCAGCCGACCGCGTCGACGCCGACATTCGCGACGTTCCGCAACCCTGTGCGGGTGACGGCGCCCACGCCGCCGCCGATCGATCGCAACCTGTTGTGGATTCTTATTTCGAACTTGGCGCTGAACTACAGCAGCCTCGCCGACCCGCACGCGCTCGGCACGATCCTGTCGACCTATAACGTGCGTGCCCATGTCGACGAGCAGGAACGCCGGCGCATGGAACTCATGCTCGAGGGCATTCAGTCGGTTGAGTCCGAGCCGATGGACTGGATCCGGGCCGGTGTGGTCATGCGAGGTGTTCGGTTCGTGGTGACGGCGCAGGAAAGCAAGCTCGGCGGCGACGCTGAGATGTTCCTGTTCGGCACCGTGCTCGATCGGTTCCTTGAGATGTTCTCGAACATCAACGCCGTCCACCAATTGGTCCTGCAGGGCCTCGAGCGGAATGTGAGATACCAATGGGACGTGCGGACCGGACAGAACCGGCTGCTGTGATCGACGACCTCGTCGCCAGGAGCCACCGCTTCGAGTTCTTCCAAGCGGTGTCGCTGTTGCGGCTGGCGATCGGCGCGGATGACGACGGGCCACAATCGGAAACGGCGGCGCCGGGACGTCTGCGGTTCCGGGCGTCACCAACGCTCGGATTTCCGGCGTCCGACATCACCGCGCTGTCGCGCCGGGAGGACGAGGAGGGGCGCCCGATCTTCGAGATGGAGGTGGCGTTCCTCGGCCTGTACGGGCCATCGAGCCCGCTGCCGGCGTTCGTCACCGAGCACGTGATCGCCCGGGACCGCGACACCGGCACTCTTCGCGACTTCCTCGATCTGTTCAACCATCGTGCGGTCGAACTACTGTACGGCGTTTGGCGCAAGTACCGGCACTCGGTCACCTATCGAACCGGCGCCACCGACGCCAATTCGCGCTATGTGATAGCCCTTATGGGGTTGCTCGGGGCGCGCGCTTCGGACGGACCGTTGTCGCTTGAATCGCTGCTGCCGTTCGCGGGCCCGCTGGCGCTGGCCGGCCACTCGGCGTTGATGTTGGAATCCCTGGTCTCGCAGCAGTTCGGCGGGGTGCCGGCGCGGGTCGAGGAGTTCGTACCGCGCCGCGCGGAGGTCGCCGAGGTTCAGCGCTGCCGGCTCGGCTCCCGCAATTCGAGACTCGGTGACGACTGGGTTCTGGGCGCCAGCGTGCCCGACCTGACCGGCAAGTTTCGGCTGTGGATCGGGCCGCTCGGCCTCGACGAGTACCATAGCTTTCTACCCGGACAGCCGAGCCGCCGCCGGCTTGCGGCGGTGGTCGAGGCCACCATCCGCTCCCGTCTCGAGTATGACGTCGTGCTGACCCTGCGCGAGGGGGAGGTTGCCCCGTGGCGGCTCGGTGAACCAGCAGCGCTGGGGTACGATGCCTGGCTGACGGACGGTGAAACATTCGAAAATGACATTGTGTCGGTTGCCTAGTCGGGCGCTGGCGCCGCGATCTTGAAGGGGGAGGTACCGCCATGATCACCGTCGACCTGAAGCCGCTGCTGGGGCGGTTGAATCCCTACACCAAGAAAGCACTGGAGGCCGCCGCCGGCCTGTGTGTGTCGCGCACCAACTACGAGGTCACGGTTGAGCACGTGCTTCTCACCATGGTCGACGACACCGAGCGCGACTTCCAACTCATCCTGCGCCACGTCGGCGTCGAGCCGGCGCACCTGAAGCGCGAATTGCAGCGCGAGGTCGAGGGGCGCAAGACCGGTAACACCGGTCGGCCAGTGTTCTCTCCGGTGCTGATCGAGTGGATCTCGTCGGCTTGGCTGTTGGGATCGGTCGAACTCGGGCTTGGGCAGATCCGCTCAGGCCTGCTGATCGTGGCGCTGCTGGCCGACCGCTCGCGGTTCGGCGGCGGGCGCTATCTGGAGCTTCTGGACGGCGTCAACGTCGAGGAGCTGCGGCGTAAGCTGCTCGACATCGTGGCTGGCTCGAAGGAGGAATCGGCCTCGCTTGGCCTGCAGCAGTCGAAGCAATCAGCCGACGGCAAACCCGGGGCCGCCGCCGGGATCAGCGAGGACAGCGCGATCGGGCGTTTCTGCATCAACGTCACCGAGCAGGCCCGGTCCGGCAAGATCGACCCGGTGTTCGCCCGCGACCGCGAGATGCGGTTGATCGTCGACATCCTCGGCCGGCGCCGCAAGAACAACCCGATTGCGGTCGGCGAACCGGGCGTCGGCAAATCGGCGATCGTCGAGGGCCTGGCCCTCAAGATCGTCGAGGGCGACGTTCCGGAGTTCATGCAGAACGTCGAGCTGCTGAGCCTCGACCTCGGCCTGCTGCAGGCCGGTGCCGGCGTGAAGGGCGAGTTCGAGAACCGCCTGCGCGGCGTGATCGACGAGGTCAAGGCGTCGCCGAAGCCGATCGTGCTGTTCATCGACGAGGCTCACACCCTGATCGGGGCCGGCGGGGCGGCCGGCGGCAGCGACGCCGCCAACCTGTTGAAGCCGGCGTTGGCGCGCGGCGAGCTGCGCACCATCGCTGCCACCACCTGGTCCGAGTACAAGAAGTACTTCGAGAAGGATCCGGCGCTGACCCGGCGCTTCCAACTCGTCAAGCTCGACGAGCCGTCGCCGGACGACGCCGTCACGATCATGCGCGGCATCCGGGGGATCTACGAGGCGGCTCACGGCGTCTACATCCGCGACGACGCGGTCAGCGCGGCGGCGCACCTGTCGGCCCGCTACATCTCCGGCCGCCAGCTTCCCGACAAGTCGGTGGATGTCCTCGACACCGCCTCGGCGCGGGTGAAGCTGAGCCAGAGCGCCAAGCCGGCGGTGGTAGACGACGCCGAGCGGCGGATCGCCACGCTCAAGCGCGAGCTTGAGGCGATCGAGCGCGACCTCGCCTCCGACAACCTCGCCCAGGACGATCGGGTCACCGAGCTGAACGACCGGATCGCCAAGATCGAGGACGATCTGGCGGTGCTGAACGAGCGCTGGAACCGCGAGCGTGGTCTGGTCGACCGGGTGCTGGCGCTGCGCGCGGCCCTGCACGGTACGTCGGCCCCGGCCACCGAGCCGCCTGCGACGGATGGCGCGGAGACTCCGGCCGAGATCCCGGCCGAGACCCCGGCCGAGGCGGCGGCTCCGGCGTTGGAGATTCCGTCCGACCCCGACGAGATCCGTCGGCAGATCGAAACCACCCGGGCCGAGCTGGCGAAGCTCCAGGGTTACGACCCGCTGGTTCACTACGAAGTGACGGCGGATGCCATCGCCCAGGTCATTGCCGACTGGACCGGCGTGCCGCTCGGCAGCATGGTCCGTGACGAGGCCAAGAACGCGCTCGGCTTCGCCGAGACCATGAAGACCCGCATCAAGGGCCAGGACGATGCCATCGCGGTCATCGACCAGGGCATCCGGGCGGCCAAAGCCGGTCTGAACAACCCGGGGGCTCCCATGGGCGTCTTCCTGTTCGTCGGGTCGTCCGGCGTTGGCAAGACCGAGACCGCGACCGCGGTCGCCGACATGATGTTCGGTGGCGAGCGCTTCATGGTCTCGATCAACATGTCGGAATTTCAGGAGAAGCACACCCTTTCCCGGCTGGTCGGCTCCCCGCCGGGCTATGTCGGCTACGGCGAGGGCGGTGTCCTCACCGAGGCGGTGCGCCAGCGGCCGTATTCGGTAGTGCTGCTCGACGAGGTCGAGAAGGCCGACCTCGAGGTGATGAACCTGTTCTACCAGGTGTTCGACAAGGGCACTTTGTCGGACGGCGAGGGCCGTGAGATCGACTTTAAGAACACCATCGTGTTCCTCACCAGCAACCTTGCGACCGACATCATTACCGAGTTGGGCATGCGCAACCCGAAGCCGTCGGTCGAGGAACTGACCGAGGCGATCCGGCCGACGCTTAGCCGGCACTTCAAGCCGGCCCTGCTGGCCCGCATGCAGATCGTGCCGTTCTATCCGCTCCGGTCGGATGCCCTCGGCGGCATCGTGAGGCTGAAGCTCAACAAGGTCGGGGCGCGTCTACGGGCCAGCCAGAAGATGCGGTTCGAGTACACCGACGCAGTGGTCGAGCAGATCACTCAGCGCTGCACCGAGGTCGAGACCGGGGCCCGGAACATCGACCACATCATCAACCGCACCCTGTTGCCGGAGATCTCGACCGAGATTCTCCAGCGGCTCGGCGATGAACAGCAATCCTCGGCACTCAAGGTCGGCATCGCCGAGGACGGCAGCTTCGCCTACACCTTCGAAGCCTGAACCCTTCAGGCTGATTCCGTGGCGAGGACGAACAGCAGGCCGATCACCGGTCTGCGGCCCTCGTCGCGGAGCTCGGCCGCCTGGCACGACAGGACGCGAAGCCCGGCTGTCGCGGCGACAACCTCGACATAGTCGCGGCGGTGCGCGTAGCGCCCCTGGCGGCCGAGCGCGTAAGGCGCCGAACCGTCGGCCTGCTCGACCGATACCGCCATGACGCCACCGGGCGCCAGCACCCGGCGGGCTCCGGCAAGCACCCGCTCCAGGGCGCCGAAATACACCAGCACGTCGGCGGCGACGATCAGGTCGTAGCGGGCTTGATCGCGTTCGAGAAAGCCGTCGATGTCGGCCTCCACCGCGGCGTCGTAGCCACCTTTCTCGATCAGCTTGGCGAGCATGCCGCCCGAGACATCGACACCGGTCAGATGACCGAGCGCGACGCGCTGCCGCAGCGCCGCTCCCATCAGTCCGGTGCCGCAGCCGAGGTCGAGCACCCGTTCGAACCGGCGCGCCGTCGGGCGCGTCCGCGAGATCGCCCCGGCGAGCGCGGTCGGCGTCCGGTAGCGCAGCCCGTCGGTGAGATGGCTGTCGAACCGGTCGGCGTACTGGTCGAACAACTCGCGGACATAGTCGACCGGCGCGGCCCGCGACGCACGGGTCTCGATGGAATCCAGGACATGACGCCAAGCGGTGACCTCCGGGGCCAGCATCACCGCGCGGCGGAGCGCGGCCGATGCTTCGGCGTCCCGCCCGGCATCGCGCAGCGCGCATCCCCGCTCGTAGTGTACCTCGCCGTCGAGCGGCCACCCGCAGCGCAGGCGATCGAGGTTGGCGATCGCCATCGTTGCCCCGCCCTTGGCGGCGATCAGGTGGTGGAGCACTAGCTCGTGCCCGGGTATCGCCGGCTGCAGAGCCAGCGCCCGGCGCAGGGCTCGCGCCGCCGACGGTCCGCCGGCGGCGGTTCTAAGCAGGGCCCGGGCCCGGTTACCATGCAACCCCGGATCGCCAGGTGCGATCATCGTGGCCCGATGGTGGGCGCGCACGGCGGCGTCGAGGGAGGTGGCGGTGTGGAAGTTGCCGATGTTGGACCAGGCCTCGGGCACGTCGGGGGCCAGCGCCAGGGAGCGACGAAGCGCGGCAACGGCGTCCGCGACCGTGCCCCGACGGCCCTCTGCGACGGCAAGGTTGATCCACACCGCGGCGACGCCGGGCGCCGCCCGCACCGCTGCGACCAGCAACCCGCGGGCCGGATCGGCGAGCCCGGCGCGGTCCGCCAGTCCGGCGGCGGAGGACAGCGTCCGAGCGTCGTTGGCTGCCGATGCCCGAACCCGCGCGAGATGGTGGGCACCGCCCCGGCGGTCGCCCTGCGTCAGCGCCGTCGCTGCCACGGTCATGAGATCGGTTGGACGCGCTGGCTCCCACAGCAGGCTCCGCCGGGCGAGATCGGCGGGCGCACCGCCGGGTGACGCCAGGCGGGCCGCCAACCTGCCGAGACGGTGGCCGTAGCGGCGCCAGTTGCCGACACGACCTCGATCAATCGGGCCGCGCACCCGCTTCCACGCGGCGGTGTTGGCGGGGTGCGCCGACCGCGTGAAGTTGAGACAGTCGGGATGCCAGTCGAGGCCGCACCTGTCGAGCACGTCGCGCAGTGTCGACTCCGGATCGAGCACCAGTCGCTCGTAGGAAACGTCGAGCAGCCGTCGGTCTCCGAGGCCGTGCCAATGCGCCATGAGCGCCCGGTACAGGCCGTAGTGGTGGCCGAGGTCGTCGAGCGTCGCAGCGTAGCTGTGGCCGTGGGCGAAATCGGTCAGGTAGCAGGACAGACATGTGTCCAGCGGGTCGCGCATCAGGTTCAGGACACGGGCCCCCGGGAACATCTTGAGGATCGGCCCGACCAGTAGAAAATTGGCGGGCAGCTTGTCGGTAAAGACCGCCGATTGACCGCGGCGCTCGGCCGTCGAGGCAAGGTAGCGCTCGGCCGCCCATGCCCAGTCGGCGGGAGTGGCGGCGCCGAGGCAGTCCGGAAATTCCCCCCCGAGGCGCTGCGGCAACTCCCTGAACAGAATCGATTGCAACGCCAGACTTTCTCCGCCGGCCGCCAGCGCGGGATGCCGGGACAGCATCTGCTCGAGAAGGGTGGTACCGGATCGCGGCATGCCGACGATGAAGACTGGCCGCGCGCCGTCGTTCCGAAGGTTCTGGGGGCGCAGCCACCACGCGGCGCTGCAGGTCTGGGCGATCGACGCGAAGAAGGCGGTGTCCTCGGCGGCATCGTACGCCTCGACCCGCCGTCGCAGCGCGTGCGCCGCCGTCACGGCGTCGAAGGCACGGTCGACGTCCCCGGCGCGGTCGAGCATCCGGCCGAGGCAGTGCAGCAGCCTTGCCCGCAGCCGGTCGCTGAGCCCGGGCCGCCGAAGCGCTCCGTCGAGAGCGGCGGCGAACGCCGGGCACTCGTCGTTCTCGGCAAGGTCGGCGCGGGCGATCAGGCTGGTCGGCTCGGTCGGGACGATCAGGCGCGCCCGGTCGATCGCCCGGCGCGCCGATCCGAACGTGCCGGCATCGCCATCGAGCAAGCCGGCTGTGGTCCAGCCAACCGCCAGGTCGGGCGCGATGGCCAGAGCGGTGCGGACGTGGCGCGCCGCACCGGTGCTCTCGCCGAGCTGGCGCAGCAGAAAACCGAGATCGTGATGGGTGGACGAATGCCCGGCATCCTGGGCCAGGGCTGCTTCAAAACACGCCCGCGCACCCGACAAATCGCCATTGCGGTAGCGGGCCTGTCCTTCGGCGTGGGCGAGATCTGCCGTCATCTGAACAGTCAGGGTCGGGATCCGCCGCCGGATCGCGGCGGCCCCAGGCCCTTCAGGTCAATCGCGATCAGGCGTTCCAGTCGTCGGCGCCGGAGGTACCCGCCACCTCGTGCGTGGTGGTGATCTTCTTATAGGAGAGCGAGACGTCCTCCATGTGGCCGATCGGACCGTTCTGCGGCTCCAGGGCGTTCGGGAACCACGGGGTCAAGTCGGTAACCAGGGCTTCTTCCAACTCGATCGTGTAATAATGCTCCTGGGAGCCGGCCGATGAGGTTCGGAAGAACTTGAAGGTTGCCTTCTTGATCTGCTCGCCGGTGGCGAGTGCCTGCATGATCATCGGAGACGACTTGTCGAGCACCTTGGTAAAGGACACACCCTGGTGTATGCGGCGCCCCGTCGGCTGGCCGGACTGCGGATCTTTCGGGACCATCAGGTTCATCTTGAAGGCCTGGACCTGGATCTCGTTCTCATGGTCCGACTTCGACATGGTGCCGATGGAATCGGCGCCGGTCGCGCCCGCCGACATGTCGCCCTGGTTGGCACCGCTCATCGTCAGATAGCAAGGTATCGGCATTTCTGGAGGCTCCCTCTCGTCGTTCCTGGAAGTGAATTTTTACCGTGTCGGTATCCCCGCATCATAATTGTCGAGTTTCGGCGACGGTTAAAGCGTTGTTTCATGTGAAATTTGTAACATGGCGTCCACTGGGCAAAACTACCCGGGCTCTGGCCGGTCGTGGTGCGTTCTGGCATTCTCGCAAGCGCTTCTAGTGTTCAGGGAATGGGGATCGAATGACGATCGTGAAGCCCATGCGTCTCGGTCTCCTCACCCGCGCGCACCGCGAACCACCCAAGGTCTACTTCTTCGTCAGCGCGCTCGGCTATTTCGACCTGGTTGCCCCCGTCGATTTCGATCTCGAGACCAAGATGTGGCCGATGGTTGCCGGCGCCCTCGGCGCCACGCCGCTGGATGTCGCGATGCCGAAGCCGCGCGGCGAAGTGCTGGTGGTCGGCGAGGCGGCCCCGCCCGGCGGCCTCCCGGTCACCCAGATGGCGGTCGAGTTCGCTGTCGGGCCGTTGCGCAAGCGGCTGACGGTGTTCGGCGAGCGCCATTGGGAGATGGCCAACGACGGGCCGGTGTTCACCCGACCCCTGCCGTTCGCCCGGATGCCGCTGGCCTGGGATCGTGCGTTCGGCGGATCCGAGTTCCCCGCCAATCCCTCCGGTACCGGCCATGCCGCCCGGGCGGCCGTGGCCGAGGGGCGCCGGGTCCGGCTGCCCAACATCGAGAACGCTGACGACCTGATCCTCGACGTCGAGCACGCGCCGGAACCGGCAGGGTGCGCGCCGATCGACGTCATGTCGCCGTCCCGCCAACGCTTCGCCGGGACCTACGACGACGCCTGGCTGAGGCGCCATTTCCCCGGCCACGCGCTCGACTTCGACTGGTCGTTCTACAACACCGCGCCGGCGGACCAGTGGCTGCCTGGGTTCCTGACCGGTGACGAGCGCATCCGCATCGCCGGCATGCATCCGGATCACCCGGTCATCGATAGCCGGTTGCCCGGTATGCGGGTGCGGGCGTTCCTGAACCTGGAGCGTGACGGCAGCCGGACGTTGAACGAAGTGGAAATGCGCTGCGAGACCGTGGTGCTGTTTCCGGGCGCGCTCAAAGGCGTGGTGATCTACCGCGGTGGCTGCGGGATAGCCGATATCGACGGCAAGGATGTGGTCGACACCCTGCTGGCCTATGAGCGGCTCGAGGATGCGCCCCGCTCGGTCGAGCATTATGCCCGCACCCTGGCGGCGCGTACTGATCCGGAGACCGCGGCGCTGAGCTTCTTCGACGAGAAGCCTCTGAGGCCGGAGATTTCGGAGACCGATCGCGCCGAGCGGGAGGCCGAGCGGGAGGCGGTGGCGGTCGAGCGCGAGGAGAAGTGGGATAAGCGAGTCGAGTCGATGATCGGCAACATCTACAAGGCGGCGGGAGCGCTCCCGCCGTTGCCTGGCTCGCTCCCGAAGATGCGTTTGCCGGTGCCGATCCCGACGATCACCCCCGGCGACATCGAGCGCATGGACGTCGATATGGTCGCGGTTTTGGATGCGATGAAAAAGCTGAAGGCCTATGGCGACGAGCAGACCACTCTCGCCAGGAAGTACACCGGCAGTCTGCTGAGCGGTATTGCCAACGCGGTCGCGGGGCCGGCCGGCAGCCTGGTCGACACGGCTAGCGCCGCGAAGATCCGAGGGGTTGCGTCCACGTTTCCGTCGCCGACGGACGGTCCGCCGCCGGCACTGCCGGACGGCGCCCCGACGCTGGAGGGGCTGCGGCAGGAACTTGCCAAGAAAGCCGGTGCCGGGCCGGAGTCTGATCCCTTCGCCGACATTCTGGCCGCGGTTCAGGCGATTGGCCCAGTCGACGGCCCGCTGACAGAGGTGGAGAAGGCGGTGCTCCGGGCTCGGGCCGAGGGCCGGCCGGAAGCCGGGATTGCCGCGACGATGGTCGAGCAGGTCGCAGAGATGGACCTGACCGCTGGCGGCAAGATCGAGCCGCCGGCAAGGGCCGCGGAAGGCGGCGGCGCCGGCGGGGTCGAGGCGTTCCTTGAGCAGTTGGGCCTCGGCGGCAGCACCGGCGCGGCCATGGCGGCCGTCGGTACTGCGATCGACGGACTCGGGCCCAAGGCCGACCTTGTAAAGCCGCTGATGGCAGCTCAGCCGCCGCAGCCGAGCGGTGGCGCCGACCCGATCGGCCAGGTCAAGGAGTCCGTCGAGGAGGCTGCCGGCAAGCTCGCGGAAGCGTTCCTGGGTGGCCGCCGCATCAGCCCGGAGCCGGTGGCGCCGCTCGAGCCGATGACCGCCGAGGCGTCGCGCTATCTTGGCGAGGTCGTGCGGGAATGCCTGGCGGAGGGCGGCGTGTTCGCGGGCCGCGACTGGGCGGGGGCGTCGCTGGCCGGCGTCGACTTTTCCGGGCGCGACCTGCGCGGCGCGTTTTTCGAGCGCGCCGACCTGAGCGGCGCCGTGTTCCACGGCGCCAAGCTGGACAAAGCGGTGTTCACCGGCGCCACGCTAGCCGGCACCGACCTGTCCGACTGCGCCATGCGCGGGGCCAACCTGTCGGGTGCCGACGCGTCGGGGGCGAAGTTCGTCGGCTCGGACCTGTCCGATGCGCGCCTTATGGCGACCAAGCTGACCGGAGCCGATCTGTCGCGGGCAACTCTGGAGAACACGATTGCGCTGAACATAGACCTGACGGGCGCCGATCTGACGGGTGGACGCTCGACCAAGGTCGTTTTCATGACGTCCGGGCTCGACGAGGCAACGCTCGACGGCGCCGAGTTCCAGCGCTGCGTCTTCCTGCAGTGCGCGATGAGCCGCCTGTCGGCGCGCGGCACGGTGTTCGCCCGGTGCGCGCTGGTCGACTGCAAGCAACGCGATGGCGACTTCACCGGCGCCGATTTCTCCGACACCGGCAGCCTCGGCGGCGCCGTCTACGACGGCTCGGTCATGCGCGACCTGGTCGCCCCGCGCTCAGGGTGGCATGCGGCCAGCATGGTGGGGGTCGACCTGCACGCCGCCCGCTTTGACGGCTCCGATCTGGGAAAGGCCGACCTGACAGACGCCAGCCTGACCCGGGCGTCGCTGCGGCAGGCGGTGATGGTGGAGACGGTGATGGCAGGTGCCGACGCCACGGCCGCGACATTCATGGAGGCGGTCATGCGTCGCGTGGACTTGCGTGGCGCCAGCCTGCGGCAAGCCAACCTCTACCGCGCCGGGATCGACGAGACCGACCTGACGTGCTGTGACCTGACCGGGGTGAACAGCGCCGGGACTAACCTGATGCGGGCAGTCGATGTCGCCTGAAGAGTTCGCCGACATCCTCGCCTTCGACGGCGAGTTCATTCAGGAATCCTTTGCCGGCTGGTCGCTGGCGGGCCGGTCGTTGCCGGCGGTGAGCTTCCTGGAATGCGATCTCACCGGCGTCGACTTCACCGGTTGCCGGTTCGAAGGCACGACCTTCCTGCAATGCCGGCTCGAGGGTGCCCGGTTCCGCGACGCGACGATGAAATCGGTTAGGTTCGTGGATTGCGGGCTGACCGGCCTCAGGTTTGACGGCGCGACACTGGTCGAATCCAGCTTCCTGAAATGCAATCTGGTCAACACCCGCTTCGACGGTGCCCGATTCGAGCGAACGATGATCGTCACCGGGCAGGTCGAGGGAGCGTCGTTTGCCCGGTCGGTGCTGTTCCGGTCCGGTATCCTGGAGGCCGGGTTCCGCAGATGCGACCTGACGGACGCCAATCTGGAATTGGTCATCGTGACCGGCGCCGACCTTCGCGACTGCCCAGTCGCCGGGTTGCGGGCGGAGTCCGTGATGCTGATGGAGGCGCAGCTTGACGGGCTCGACCTGTCGGGGCTCAGCTTGGCGCGTTGCAACTTCATGAAGTCGTCCCTGGTCGGGGTCGACCTGTCCGGTTGCGATCTGACCCAGAGCAACTTCCAGGAGGCAGCCCTCGCCGGCGCCTCGCTGACCGGTGCCCGTGCGCCCATGTCGCTGTTCATCAAGGCAAACCTGACCCGCGCCAAGATGGCCGGCATGGACCTGACCTACGCGATCTTGGATGGCGCCGCGCTGGACGGTGCAGTCCTGGACGGTTGTCGGATGGAACTGGCGCAGCTCAAATCGGTATCGGCCAGGGGGGTGCGGCTTCGCCGTGCCGACCTGACCAACGCCGACGCGTCCCACGCCGACCTGACCGCGGTCGATCTGTCCGGGGCCAATGTCTATCGTCTGAACCTGCACGGCGCGACCTATGCGCCAATCGCCAACGGCGTCGGTCACGCAACCACCTTGGGCACCGACGATGATCGCGCCATTGCGGAACTGTACGACCCGATCGCGGTCGAACACCGCCTGCGGACGAGACGTCGCTAGGAGAGAGGGGAAGTCCATGGTTTTTCTGAACGCTCAGGGGCCGATTCCGGCACTCGGCTTCGCGTTTCCGGACGTCTGCCTGACTCCGGTTGTGGTGCCGGTGCCGATCCCCTACCCGAACTTCTCGATGCGACCAACTTCGATCCCGACGCAGTTCACCTGCTACACAATGATGATGCCGAACCATAACCTGCTGACCATGCAGCCGATGACGATGGGCGACAACGGCGGCGTGAACATGGGCGTTGCCTCGGGGATGGTGATGGGGCCGAGCCGGAACTACACGTGTTCAATCAAGGTGTTCCAGGGTGTGGCGCCGGTCACTCGCATGCTTGACGTCTCCGGGCACAACGGCATGAGCCCGAACATGGTCGGAATGTCGATCAGCCCGGCTCAGCCGCTCGTCATGGTTCTGACTTGAGCGTATCCAGCGCGGTCAGGCCACGATCGGCTGGGTCAGGCGCAGCCGGAGGATGCCGCCGGTGGCAATGTCCAGGACCACGTCGCCGGCGACCGGTACTGCCCCGCTTGAAAACCGCGCCTCGCCGGTGAGCGTCAGGAACAGCGCGTAGCGCGCGCCGTGATCGCCCCGGCGCAGATCGTGGCCCACCACCGACAGGCTGGCCGACGGGTCGTCGGCGACCGAGAGAGCCGTGGCGATCGGCCTGGTTGGCCGTTCCGAATCCCGTTGGGCGGCGTCGAACAGCGCCGGCGTGACCCGGCGCAAGCCGATCAGCAGGACCCTGGCGATCGCCGGCGGGTCGTCGAGCTGAGGTGACCAGGCGTTCATACGGGCTCTCCGTGTGACGTGGCGTTGGCGGACAGGGTGGCGAGTGCGTCGAGCAGGGCGTCGAGCGCTGCCGTCCAGGTGCCGTCGGTTGCCTGCGGGAACGCCCGGCTGGATGGGTACCAGTCGGAGCGCCGGCCCCCATGCGGCCAGAACCAGGCGCCGTCACGACCAACAAGGACCCAGGTAGGGATACCCAGGCTGGCCGCCAGATGCGCGACCGGCCCATCCGGCGTGATCATCACGTCGACCGTCTGGACCGCCTCTGCGAGCGCCCGGAAGTCGTCGAACCCATTGCCGCCGCCGGACCGCATCGCCACCAGGTCGATCCCGCTGAAGCCGGACAGCGCCTCCGGCAGGGCGGCACCCGGGCCCGGGCCTTCCCACCACACGCCGATCCGGGGCGCGCGGTTTCCTGGTGGTGCGAAGTCGGCACGTGCGGGGAGATCGAAGATCGGAAATCGCACCGGCGGCTGGTCGGGCGTGACGCGCAGCCGCCAGGGTAGGGAGTCGAGCAGCAGCGTCTGCCGGCTGTCGGCGGCGAGGGTCGCGAGATCCACGGTTTCTGCCGCCTCGACCTGCGACACGCCGCGGACAGCGACCATCAGGGGGGCGAGGACCGGGGGACAGATCACCGTCACCAGCGCGCCGCGCGCGGCCAGCCCGGCGACGAATCGGGCGGCGAACAGGCTGTCGGCGGCGCTCATCGAGACCAGCCGGAGCGCGACCCCGGCCAGTTCGACCCCGTCCGCCAGACTGGTCTCGGCAAGCGGCCAAGAGCCGGCACGGGCCAGGGTCTCAAACCGATCCCAGGCATCGCCATACTGGCCGCGCAGCAGAAGCAGCTCGGTGGCCTGGGTGAGGGCCGGACCGGCGCCATCCTGAAATTCCGCGGCACGGTTGGCGGCGATCTGGGCGCCATCGAGATTGCCCTGACGGCGCAGTACCCGGGCCAGATTGAGCGCGATGCCGGGGTTCCTTGGTTCCGCGCGCATGGCGCCTGCAAGTTCCTTGCCGGCCTCGGCGAGGCGTCCGAGTTCAAGCAGCACGGCGCCCAGAGCTTCCCGCAGCCGCGGGTTCATCGGCGACAGGCCGACCGCCCATCGTATCGTTGCCAGGGCGGCGTCGCGGCGCCCGCGCATCAGCAGCATGTCGGCGTGGTTGGCCAGCAGCTCGGGATTCATCGGGTCGCGCAGAAGCGCCTCGTCCAGAAGCGTTTCGGAAACGTCCAGATGGCCGTCCTGCTTGTGAAGGATTGCGAGGTTGTTCAGGGCGCCGACATGCCCCGGGTCGATCTCCAGCACGGACCGGTATGCCTCGGCCGCCTCCGCCCGGCGGTCGGTCGCGACCAGGAGGTTGGCCAGATTGTAGCGCTGCGTTGCCGCGTCCGGCGCCAGCGCGATCGCGTGGCGCTGCGCCGTCTCGGCAAGTCGGGGTTCGCCGCGCGCCAGCATCAGGCTCGCGAAGTTCGAGTGCAGTTCCGCCAAGCTGGAATCCAGGTCAAGGGCGCGCCGCAGGCAGGCTTCGGCCCGATCCAACTCTCCGCGCGCCTGATACACCACGGCGAGATTGCCGAGGGCCAGGGCGTCGGTCGGGGCGGCTGCGACGGCGTGTCCAATCAACTCGAACGCACGGGCGATTTCGCCGCTGCGCAGCGCGATTGCCCCCAACCCGCACAGCGCTCTTGCGTGCCGCGGCTGTTCGCGGAGCACCTGCTCATAGATCGCCTTGGCCTGCCCGGTCCGGCCCGCCGCCAGATGCGCGCCGGCGACTTCAGCAGGGTCGCTGCGGAGCAACGTCTGCACGCCCTCAGCCCATCGTGATGCGTTCGCCGTTCACCCGGACGTCCTCGCGGGCGTCCACCAGGACGATGCCGGCGCGCTGAGCCAGCACCGATCTGCCCTCCAGCATCAGTTCCCGGGCGGTCACGCTTTCCATGCCTTCGACGGTCCGGGTGGCTGTCTTGGCGTGGCTGAACTCATGGTCGGCGGTGCGACGCAGCGTGCGGGCGACGACGTCGAGCCGCTCCGCAACCGCACTCAGGGTCTGTCCCGCGACCTGCGCGAGCCGGCTGCGCAGGGTCGCGTGGCCGGCATCGACGCTGAGGGTCTCGCAGCGCAACGCCAACTGCTCCTGGCTCAGCGTTGCCGAGGCAACCCCTGGAACCGACAGCACGGCTCCGGCGCCGCCCGCCCGGTCTAATACCGCGAGCACATAGGTCTCGCCGTCAGCCTCGACCGCAAGGACTACGTCGCCCGGCGCCGGCTCGACCAGACAACTGGTCGCCCGTCGGCCGGAAACCCGTTTGCGGCCGATCGCGAGGACGACCGAATCGTCCGAGACCTCGATCACCTGTCCGGCGTGGGCGGCCGCCGGTGCCTTCTGCGATGGCGCGATCGGTACCGGGGTCAGATTGCCGTCCATTATTTCAGGCCTCGCTAAATATCGATTGAAATGCCGGATGTGACAGAGAGGGTCCTGGTAACCGATTCCACCAAGTTGCTGGCCACCGTTGCGAGAGAATTCTCTGACTTTACGCCGACAGTAGTGACCTCTGCGCCGGTCGTGTCTACCGAGGCTGCCGTGGCGGAAACGCCGACCGTGCCGAGGTCGACCGCCGGGCTGCTCGCGAACTCGAAAGCGGGACCGATCCGGATGTCGCAGGATATTCCGAGGAACATCTCGAACTTGCCGCCGGCCGTGATGTCGATGGCCGCCGACAGGTTGATCGACAGGTCGAACCCGAGCGTCATCGAGATCGAACTGCCCATCATGAAGTCGGCCGTGCTGCCCCAGGTCTGCGAAACTTCGGTGCCTTCGGTACGAGTGATGCCGTTGCCGGCGATCTCCTGCGAGTAGCTGCCGCCTACGACCTCGGTCAGGTTGTTGGCGGATGTGATCAGGAGGTTGCCGGCCCCGGCGTCGGTCGGGGAGGCATTATCGGTCGGGCTGGCGGCGCTGGCTTCGAGGCTGAGGCCGTTGGAGATCACCCCGTACTCGCCCTTGGCGACGGCGTTGTGTACGGCGGCGCTCATTCGCCGATTGCCAACCACGTAGTCAAGGCGGTCGCCGCCGACCTGGATGTAGCTCGATCCATCGACCAGCGAGGTTCCGTCGCCGGCAGTGTACTCGAAGAGGCCGGCGCCGCCGGCGTCGTCGCCGCCGGTCATGTCCGACATCCCGGGCGTGCGGCTGTCCTCTGTGGTGTCGGTCGGCTTTGAGCCTTGGCGCCAATAGGAATCAGTGCCGGAGGGGGTGTGCAGGCGGGCAAAGGACGAGCTGGCGCCGCCCGAGGTCTGGGCGTCGGCCTCAGCGCGCTGCCTGGCGAGCGGCTGTGAAACGGGGCCCACTGTAGGCGATACCTCAGCCGCTCCAATCAGCCCCTCGAGGGCTCGTTGCGGCTCCAAGGCGGCGCCCAAGGAGGCACCGCTGCCGCCGCTTCCGCCCGAGGCCGGGCCGTCGTCGACCTCGAACAGGGCGCCGCTGGTGGTGCGCATCCGGTTCTTTGTGTTGCTGCGGGAGTTCACCACACTCGGATACTGTTCGTTCTGCATCGCACCGACGATGATCGGCCGGTCCGGATCGCCGTTGACGTAGCCCAAGATTATTTCGGTGCCCTTCAGCAACGGAAAGTGCATGCCGGTGTTGGCGCCGCCGTAGGGCTCAGTCTTGCGAATGAAGTGAGACGACTGGCCGCCCGCCTCGCCGCGCTGATCGAACTGCTGGCGGATCTTGTAGCGGCCGGATGCGTCGATCTCGGCTCGCTGGCCGGCGCCTGAAGCGTCGACGGTGGCGTTGGTAAGGCCGGTCATGCGGGGCTTCGGGGTTTTTCGGGCCGGCCGGAAGTCGACGTTCTTCGGCAGGCACTCGAAGCGATTGCGGTAGGAGGTCTCGTGGTCGGGGCCGGTGAATTCGGAGATGCCGGGCAGGGCTTGGCTTGATTCGTGCTCGATCCACGTCACCAAGTAGCTGGCGTTGAAGTCGTTGCGGAAATGGTCGTCGAGGTCGAACACCGCTCCGGCAGTCATATGCACGTTGTCGCTGCTGCCTTCGAACACGAACTTGCGGGCCGCCAGTTCCTGCGCGCGCACCCGGGCGAGGTCTCTGCCCTCCTGGGGGGTACGGAAATGCGCGCCGAACTCGACCACCACGCCATGGCCGTTCGCGTCGACGGTTTCGTCGATCTCGAGGGCGAGGTTGGGGATGCGATAATTGTAGTCGCGCAGGCAGACCCGGGCGGGCAGGAGGTTGGAACTGCCCACGAACCGGAAGACGCCCGATGCCGCGGTGTTGGCGAGTCCGCTGGCTGTGCGGTAGGCGATGCTGGAATCGCCGGCGATGGTCGGAAACGCCACTCGGGAATCTCCGAACACTGCCACGTCCCGCCCGTTTTCATGAATGAAGAAATAGAAGATCCCGTAGTGCTCGCAGAGCCGGGAAATGAAGTCGAAGTCGCTTTCGTTGAACTGCACGACGTAGTCGCGCTTTGGGTAGGATTGGGTAAGCCGCAGCTCAAAGTCATTCAACCCGAGGCGGCCCGACACAGCCGAGGCGGCTGATCCCTTGAGGTCGTCACCGATCAGTTCGTGGGCGAGTACATCGCTCACCGAGACCGGCGTAGTGGTCCCGTGGATCTGGTTCTGTCGGCTGAGCGCCAAGCGTTTGAGGCGGGGTACCACGACCACCCGATAGACATACTGACCCTGCATCGTGGCGGCGCGCAGTTCGATCCTCTCGACCATGCCGTGGATCGTCCGGCTTTGACCGAGCCGCGAGATCGTCAATGTCGCGCCTTTCCCGGCGAGCCCATCGAGCGCGATATCGGCGTCGTCGGACAGCATTTCGACCTCGAACCGGAACAGCTCCGAGATCGCCTCCCGGCCGGACATCCGGAACACCGCGAAGGCATTGTCCGGCTGGCTCTCGATCTTGATCTCCAAGCGCTGGGTGTAGGGCTCGGCCATGGTCGATTTCCCCTGCTTCGACGCCGTCACGGTCCACCGCCGGGAATACTAGCCCATTATGTTCACTGGGCTTCCTTAACAATTGTTACTTTCACGGTCAGACGCTGCGTGGCGATTTCAGACGCCAGAAGCCGTCCCGAAACCGGCTGCAATTCGGCGAGACTGCGACCCCGCCGCAGCACGACGTGCCGGCTCGGCGGCGGCAACCCGGTGGTCGGATCCGCGTCGATCCATCCGGCGGCGGGGTCCCATGTGGCCAGCCAGGCGTGCGGTTGGCTTTCCTCGAAGCGAGGCTCGCCGTCCGGCGACCGCACCAGGTAGCCGAGCACCGCCTGCACCGACACGCCGCGCGCCCGCAGGCAACCGAGCGCGAGGCCGACATAGTCCTGGCATACCCCACGACGTCGGGCGAAGAAGGCCGGGGGAGGGGTGGCGGGGTCGGTGGCGTCGGGGTCGAAGGCGAAGGTCGCGCGGAACCCGGACAGGAAGCCGGCTATCGCGGCGCGGTCGGGATCGCGGTCAGGCAGGGTGCGGGCCGACCAGTCCCAGATCGCCCCGCCCGGTTGCGCCCAGTCCGGAGCCGGCTCCGGGTGCTCGTCGGGCCCTGGCGACCGACGCGTCGCTGCCGTCGCCGGCGACCAGCGAAGACGGCTCTGGCTGCGCAGCTCGATCCGCCGCACCGGACCCCGCACGGTCAGTTGTTCCGACGGGGTGCCGTCGGTGTCGGCGAGACGGGTCCTGGCGGACGGCCAGGGGTGGCACAGCAACTCGCTCTCCAGCACGGCCTGGGCGGCGTCGTCGATCGGACGCAGCCGGGCGGTCAACTCGACGCCGTCGACGCTTCGGTCGAACTCGTAGCTGGTCTCATGGGTGATCCAGATCTCGTGCACCACCGCTCCCGTTTCCGCCCGTTCGTTGCAGGCAGCATACCCTTTTTGGTTGGTGACGGACGTTGTCACGGGCGCCAGGGTTGACGGCGGCCCATGCCGGAAACACGCTTCCAAAACATCGCAGAGTCCTGTCCTCCTCCCCATGGTCGGAGTCCTCGCATGATCGCGGCCGCCGCATCGCCCAGCGCGCTCGGGCCGCCCGAAAAAGTCGAGGCGTTGCGCGCGCAGCGCGACCGGCGCTATCCCTTCATCGTGCGGTTCACGGACGGTGCGGCGAGCGCCGAGCGGACGCTCGGAGTCGACCCCGCAGCCACCGACGCGGTCGAGTTGACGTTGATCAACGGGGTCGCGGCGACGTTGAACGTCGGGGCCGCGCTCGACCTGTCGGGACGTCCCGGAATCGCCCAGGTCTGGTACCTGCACCCCGACCTTGCCCCGCTCTATGTCCGGACCATCAAGGCGCTGCAACACACTGTAGAGACGGTGCCGCTGCCGGCGGTCGCCAACATGAGCATCGGGCCGGAGCCACGGTTCTGGACCCTGGAGCCGCTCGAGGACGAGCCTATGCACGCCGCCACCAGGGCATCGACCGAGGCCGGGCTGGTGCCGGTCGTCGCCATCGGCAACAACCCGCGCGCCGAGAGCATGCCCGGGTGGATGAACCCGTGGAGCTGGCCGCGATGGGTGATCTCGGTCGGTGCCTATGACGGCCAGCGCGTCGCCGACTTCTCGGCCCGCGGCGCCCCGGACCGGCCTGAAACCTGGCCGGACGTCGTCGCCCAGGGAGTAGATGTCGTCACCACCTACTCGACCGGTCTCGCCAAGTCGGCGAGACGTCGGCGACGGGACGAGGAAAGTCCGCTGTTCCGCCGCGCGGTGCCGCGCGAAAAGTGGGATCTCTACACACTGGAGTCCGGAACCAGCCAGGCCGCCTCGACCGTCAGCGGGGCGGCAGCGCAGATCATGCATTTCGTGAAGGAGACCATGGCCCGGGCGCCGTCGACCGACGACGGGCGACCTCTGTTCGCGCTGACCGCCGATCCCGAGCGCCGACGCGCCGCGGCGGTTGCGGACGCGCCGAGGCTCTGCGGCACCGCCACGGTTGCGGCCGACGGCTCGGTGACGTTCGAGTACCGTCCCGCGACGCCTTGGAAACTGGTCAAGCAGGTGCTGGTCGATACCGCCGTCCCGCTCGATGGGGTGGAGCCCGCCGCGGCGGGCGCCGGTCTTGTCGATACAGACCATGTGAAGCGGCAGTTCGGTCGTTTCGGGGTGATCGATCCCAAGCTTTTCGCCGCAAAGGTGCTCGACGGATGAGCCTTACAGATTTCTCTCAGGTGTTTCTGGCGCTGGCCGTCGCGCTGATCGCCGCGGGGCTGGCCTACCTGTTGTTCACGCGGGCCCGGAAGCCGGCGCCCGTCGTCGGCTCGTTCTCTCTCGAGGAAACGATAAGCGGCATCAAACGCGAATTGCAGCGGCTGGAGAACACTCCGGGCCCGACCCTCGGCCTGGTCCTGAGCGAGGTGAAGGTCGCGCTGTTCGTCCAGCGTCAGGAGACATCGTCATCCGAGTTCGGACTGTCGCTGCCGGTGTTCGACGAGACCAAGTTCGGCGTCGACGAGACCGCGACCGGGCAGGCCGGCTCCAAGGTCACCGTCGTGCTTGTTCCGCCGCGTGGCAGCCAGGTGTTGAGCGCCGACCACACCCAAAGCATCCAGTTCGCCGAGCTACTGATTTCGGCCCGCGAGGCACTGCATCGATCGATGGCGAACGAACCCAGGCTCGAGGCGAAGTCGATCGAGGTCGACCTCGCCTTCGTGCTGACGGCGGAGCGTTCCGGCAGCGCCTCGGTGAAGGTCAAGGTGGTCTCGGTCGGCCTGTCCGCCGACAGCAAGAGCACCAGCAGCAACTCGATCACCCTGACCTATCTCAACCCGACATATCAGAAGAAGGACCCGGCGGTCGCCACGGCGCCCTGACCGCCGGGCCGGACGTCTGGCCGAGGCCGCCGGCCGGCTCTAGGATCGCCGGGCGGTCGTGACCGCGACCGGCTTTCCCTCGAGACTGGATGGCGTGGCCATGACGACATCGTCGCCTTTGCGGATCGGCATGATCGGTGCCGGCATGATCAGCCGGTACCACCTCGCCGCGTGGCGGCGCTGCCCGGGCGCGGAGGTAGTCGCCATCGCCGACCCGTCCGAGGACGCGGCTCGCGACCGCGCGGCGGCGTTCGATATCCCGGCCGTGTATCCGGACGCCGGCTCAATGCTGGACGCGGTGGCGCTCGACGCTGTCGACATCGCCGCTCCGATGGAGTTGCACGCCGGGATCTGCCGGGCGGCCGCCGTGCGTGGCATCGCCATCATGTGCCAGAAGCCGCTCTGCCCGACCCTCGAGGAGGCCAGGGCGCTGGTCGCCGAGATTGCCGACCGGGTGCCGTTCATGGTGCACGAGAACTGGCGTTTCCGCCCGCAGTACCGGCTGATCCGGCAGTGGCTGGAGGAGGGGCGCATCGGCCGGGTGCGGGCGTTCACCATGGAGGTGTTCAGCAGCGGCCTGATCGCGGACCTGCCCGATCAGCCGCCGCCGGCGCTTCGCCGGCAGGCCTTCATGGCGACGATGCGGCGGCTCACCGTGCTGGAAGGCATGATCCACCAGCTCGACACGCTGCGCTTCCTGCTCGACGGACTCGCCGTCGTCGGCGCCCGTCTCGCCCGGCTCAGCGGGCACGTGGTCGGCGAGGACACCGCCATGCTGCTGTTGCAGAGTCCCGGCGGCGCCATCGGCACCATGTCGACCTCGATGAGCGTCCCAGGCATCGCCTCGCGCAGCAGTGATACCCTCCGCCTGGTCGGTGAGCGCGGTACCATCATCTTCGAGGACTGGGCGCTGCGCTGGTCCGGCGGGCCGGAGGTCGAACGCTGGGACCCCGAGGCTGCCTACCAGGCCTCCTTCGACGGCGTGATCGCGCACTTCGTCGAGGCGCTGCGGTCCGGCGCACCGTTCGAGACGTCGGCAACGGAAAACCTCACAACCCTGGCGCTGGTCGACGACGTCTACCGGCTGGCGGGTTGGCCGGAGGGCTCCTGAACCGCTGCTGCGGGCGCGGGTTTCCATGGGATGCGCGGCGGATTGCCGGCAATCACGATCCGAACATCCCGCGGCTGTCGGAGGCAACGCTTGACCATGCCCGATGAGACCAACGACCAGCGTCGGGCGCTGCGCCGGCACCGGCTCGGCGCCACCGCCTTGCTGGTGGCGATGGGGCTGGTGTTCGTCGCCGCCAGCGCCAGCGGGTTGTCCGGTTTCTGGATCGAGTTGGTGCGCGCCGGATCGGAGGCGGCGCTGGTCGGCGGCCTCGCCGACTGGTTCGCCGTGACCGCGCTGTTCCGCCGCCCGCTCGGTCTGCCGATCCCGCACACCGCGGTCATCCCCAACAGCAAGGACCGTATCGGGCAGGGCCTAGGGACCTTTATCGAGCGCAACATCCTCGAGCCCGAACTGGTGCTGGCCCACCTGCGCGCCGCCGGCGTCAGCCGCCGGCTCGGGACCTGGCTGGCGGTTCGCGACAACGCCGAGATGTTGAGCGGCCGGCTGGTCGTGATCCTCGGCTTCGTCTTCCGGTCGCTGAACGACCAGAAGCTGCAGCGCCAGGCCCAGCTGCTGCTGCGCCGCAAGCTTCGGGAAGCCGAGTTCGCGCCGGCTTTGGCAACGCTGGTCGAGGTGTTGCGTCGCAGCGGGACGCATCACGATCTGTTCGACTATGTGCTCGCTGCGATGCGCGAGTACATCGCCGCCCGTCAGGACAGCATCGTCGAACTGGTCGAGAAGCGCAGCGAATGGTGGGTGCCGCGCCGGGTGGATCGGAGGGTGGCGACGGCGATCACCAAGGGGCTGGTCGGTTATCTGGACGATCTGGGCAACCGCGATCACGAGGCGCGGCGGAGCCTGGACGGGTCGATCGAGCGGCTGATCCGGGATCTCCGGGAATCCCCGGAATGGCGCCAACGGATCGCGTCTCTGCGAGACGACGTGCTCGACGCACCGCAGGTCGCCAGCTACTTCGAGATCCTCTGGAAGGGCATGCGGGACGCGCTTGAGGGGGATCTCGAACGCCCGAATCCCCGCCTCCAGCAGACGCTCTCCGGCCTTCTCCGCGCCATGGGAGCGGCGCTGGCTGAGGACCGCGACGTGCAGGCCCGAATGGACCGGCGCATCGAGGCCATGGTCCAGGACCTGGTGGTGCCCTGGCGGCGCGACATCGGCGAGTTCGTCGCCGGCGTGGTGCGCGGCTGGGAAACCCGCACCATCGTCGACCGCATCGAACTCGCGGTCGGCAAGGACCTGCAATACATCCGGATCAACGGCACGCTGGTGGGAGCGGTGGTGGGGTGCGCGATCTTCCTGGTCGTGGACGTGCTGCTGTAATCCGTCGGTCCTGACAGCGCTACACCGCGTCCTTCTCGTTGCCGTACGGCGCGATGTCCCGGGCGTCAAACAGCACGCGGACCAGAGCCGGGCCGTCGTGCGCCAGCGCCGCCGAGAACGCCGGGCGCCATTCGGCCGTGCGCCGCACCGTCCAGGCGGCCGCCCCGTAGCCCTCCGCGATGGTCGCGAAGTCGGGGCTGCCCATCCGCGTGGCGATCGACGAGTCCTCGCCGTAGCGGTCCAACTGGCCCTTGAGGATCGAGCCGTGTACCTCATTGTCGCACAGCACCACCTTGACGGGGATGCCCTCGCGCACCGCCGTCGACAGCTCCTGCCCGTTCATCATGAAGCCGCCGTCGCCGACGAACACCACGACCGGCCGCCCGTCGTTGGTGGCCAGCGCCGCGCCGAGCCCGCCGGGGACACCGCAGCCCATGGCACCGCAAGGCGATCCGCCCTGGGTCTGGGGCCGCGAAAACCTCAGGTAGCGGTGGAACCAGCGCGCGAAGCTGCCGCCGTCGGTGATCAGGACCGCGTCCTCCGGCAGCGCCGCGCGAACCTCGGCGGCGACCCGCGACAGGTCGACCTCGCCGTGCACGTTGACGTTGCCCGGTGTCGAGAACGCGAGGTACCGGGCGTGCAGCTGGTCGCGCCAGGCGAGCCGGTCGGCGGGCGGCGGGGCGAGCCGGCCGGCGACGGAATCCAGAGTCGGGGCCACGTCAGCGAGCACGGCGATCTCGGCGCCGAACCGCGCCAGCACCGCCGGGTCGGGGTGCACATGCGCCAGCCGCTTGCCCTTCACCAGCGCCTCCTCGCGGCTGGTGATGCCGTCGAGCCGGCTGCCAAGCACCACCAGCAGGTCGGCCTCGGCGACCGCCTCGGTCTGGTAGGGAACCGGGTTGATCTCGAGGTGTCCGGCGTAGCCCGGATGGGCGTTGTCGATGACGTCCTGGCAGCGGTAGGCGGACAGCAGCGGTGCTCCGATCGACGCGGCAAACGCGGCGAGCGGTTCGCGGGTGTCGTCCCGGCGGGCCAGTTCGCCGGCGATGATGAGCGGCCGGCGCGCCTCGGTCAGCGCCGCCACCAGGGCGTCGATCGCCGGCGAGCCGGCGACGACTGCCGGACGCTCCACCGGTCCCCGCTCGGCCGGTGCGGGGACGTCGACGTCGCCGAAATCGCGCGGCATCGTCACCACAACCGGACCGGGCCGGCCCTCCACCGCGATCTCGACGGCACGGCGCGCCAGCGCCGGCAGGTCGGCGGCGGTCGCCGGCTCCAGCACCGCCTTGGTCATGCTGGCGAACGCCGCCGTGGCGTCGATCTCCTGGAAGGCCTCGCGGCCGCGGGCGTAGGAGCGGATCTGCCCGACGAACAGCACCAGCGGGACGGAATCCTGCTGCGCGGCGTGCAATCCGATGGAGGCGTTGGTGGCGCCAGGTCCGCGGCTGACGAACACCGCCGCCGGCCGGCCGGTCAGCGCGCCGTAGCCATGCGCCGCGAACGTGCCGCCGGCCTCGTGGCGAACCGACACCAGCCGCACGCGGTTGCGGCGATGGCGAAGCGCCTCGAGCACCGGCAGGAAGCTCTCGCCGGGGACGGTGAAGGCGGTGTCGACGCCGGCATCCACGAGCGCCTCGACCAGGGCCGCGCCTGCTTCCATTCTCGAACTCTCCTGTCGTGACCGTGTGGTCGGAACCTGCCGGCGAGGACCGCCGACGAGCACATGCAGTTGGGCGGGAGGCGGCGCGCGGTTGGCGCCGCCCGGCAGTGGTTCTACGCGACGCCGGCGCGCGGGTCGATGGGCAGGAGCCGCGACAGCCCGGTCAGTTCCTCCAGCAGGGCGGCGGCGGCGAGCAGGCGGGCCTCGTCGTGCGGGCGCCCGACCATCTGCAGGCCGACCGGCCGGTCGTCTTCGGTGAAACCTGCTGGCAGTGATAGCGCCGGGCAGGCCGTCAGGGTGATCGAGGAAGTGGTCATCGAGGCGGCGATGTAATTGTCGAACTTCACCCCGTCGACCTCGTCGATGAAGATCCGGTTCACGTCGTAGGGCGGGACAACCGAGGTCGGTAGCAGCAGCAGGTCGTAGGTGTCGAAGAAGCTCACGATCCGGCGATAGAAGGCGGCGCGCTCTCGCTCGGCCCAGGCGACATCCTCGGGCGTCAGCTTGAGGCCCTTCTCGGTGTTCCAGATGATGTCCGGCTTGATCAGGTGTCGGTGGGTCTTCAGCCTGGGGCCGTGGGTGACCACGAAGATCATGGCGCGCAGGATCTGGAACGCTTCGCCGATGCTACCCATCTCCGGACAGGCTTCCTCGACCGGGACGCCGGCCGATTGCAGTCGGCGGGCCGCCGCTTCGCAGACCGCGCGGACCGCCTTTGAGACCGGTGCCGCGCCGCCGAGATCGGGTGTCCAGGCGACCCGCTTCGGCCACCACGCCCGTTTCTCGGCCAACGCCGCGTCGACGGTGTCGGCGTACCCCCGGGTCGGCGCCGGCCGGGTCAGTGGGTCGTGGCGGCACTGGCCGGCCATGGTGTCGAGAAACAGGGCGATGTCGGGAACGTTGCGCGCCATCGGTCCTTCGACCGAGCTTGGGCTGAACAGGTTGTTCGCGGTGCCGCGGGTCACCCGTCCGGGGGTGGGGCGCAAGCCGACTACCGAGGTGTGCGAGGCCGGGCCACGAAGCGACCCGCCATGGTCCGAGCCGTGTGCCAGCCAGACCTCGCCGGTGGCGAGCGCCACAGCCGCGCCGCCCGACGAGCCGCCCGGTATCAACGCGGTGTTCCAGGGGTTGCGGGTCTTGCCGAACACCTCGTTGTAGGTGTTGCCGCCAGCGCCGAACTCCGGTGTGTTGGATTTGGCGATCACGACGCCGCCGCGACCTTCGACGCGCTCGACCAGCGGGTGCGACGCCGTCGGCACGTGGTCGGCGTGGATCGGCGATCCGTAGGTGGTGCGGACCCCGGCGACGTCCATCAGGTCCTTGATCGCGATCGGCAGACCGGCCAGCCAGCCGCGGCCGTCGGCGGGTGGCGTTGGCAACGCCTTGGCGGCCTCCCGCGCGCGCTCAAGGCAGAGCGTCGGCAGCGCGTTGACCGCCGGCTCGACGGTGGCGATGCGGTCTGCCGCAGCGTCGATCAACTCGATCGGCGAAATCTCCCGCCGGGCCAGCAGTCGAACCGCCTCGCGCGCCGTCAGCCCGATCAGTTCCTTGCCGCGCGCCATTGCGTCCTCCTTCGAAGCCGTCGGCGACTCAAGCAAGCCGCCGACGCGCGGTCAACAGGCCGGCGCCCGGGAGCCGGCGGTCGTGGGCGATTGCAGGCGGTCGCGGCGATTGATCGTTCTCACTCCATGGTCTCCCGGTTTAACGTGATCCGGGCGGCACCAATGAGAGGCGATCATGGAACTCGACGAGGGTCAGGTTCGGCATTTCGAGGAGCAGGGCTGGCTGTTGCTGCCCTCGGCGTTCGACGCGGCCGAGGTCGCGCTGCTGCTCGGCGAATTGCCGGGCATCGCGGCGCAGAACCGTCCGGAGAACCTTCGCGAGCCGGGGAGCGGGGCGATCCGGAGCGCGTTGTCGCCGCATTTGTACAACGAGCCGTTCCGACGGCTGAGCCTGCACCCCTGGCTGGTTGAGCCGGCGAGACGGCTGCTGGGCGGCGACGTCTACCTGCACCAGTACAAGGTCAACGCCAAGGTCGCCCACGACGGCGCGGTCTGGCACTGGCACCAGGATTTCCGGACCTGGCATTCCGACGACGGGATGCCGGAGCCAAAGGTGCTGAACGCCGGCGTGTTTCTCGATGACGTCACCGAGTTCAACGGACCGCTGATGTTCATGCCGGGCTCGCATAAGCTCGGCTTGGTGCTGGCCGATGCGATGGCCGACCGTTCGAGTGTCGAGACCTACGGGCGCCTCGCCGCCGACGCCGCCGGCAGCCCTTACGCCCGCGAGACCCTGGATGGCTGGGCGCAGCGGTTCGGAATCGTCGCCCCGAAGGGGCCAGCCGGGTCGGTGCTGATCTTCCACGGCTGCATCATCCACGGCTCGGCGCCGAACATGTCGGCGTGGAACCGAACGATGACGCTCGCCAGCTACAACCGGACCGACAACGCGCTGCGCGAGCCGTCGCGGCCCGGTTTCGTGGCGCTGCGCGATTTCGCCCCCATCACGCCGCTGGAGGACAACTGTCTCCGCGAATTGGCACGATCAACCGCGGCAGCCGAGTAGCGGATCAGCCGAGCTCCGCCCGAACACGCTCGGCAATAACCGATTCGTCGCCGGGCCTGAGGGCGACCGGGCTGAACAGCACCAAGCCTTCATGAACCCGCGAGGGGTTGGCGTGCACCGATGGCACGCCGTCCTGCAGTCGACGGACCAGATCGAGGGCCGTCATCCCGGCGGCCTCCTCGTCGAGCGCCAGGTGGACCGTCGGGATTGCCGGCCGTCGCCGGTCGTGGACCAGGGTCGCGGAGGCGTGGGGTACACCTTCCAGGCCGGCCGTGAGGGACTCCATCGCCGCCGTCCAACGCGCGACCCGTACCTCGTCGCCCTCGGCGACGAACAGATCGAGCGCCGTGAGCAGGCCGACGACGGCTTCCTTGCCGACCTTCGCCGGACGCCCGATGCCGTGGTGCGGCAGGCCCGGAATTCGCGCCTTGTCGAACAGTGATGCCGGCGGGTTCCACTGTTCCCAGTGGATGTCCTGGTCGAGGTGCTGAAGGGCGGCGGCCATCACCAGGTCGCGGCGCCCGCACAAGATCCCGGAGGCCTGCGGCCCCCCGATCGCCTTTCCGCCGGAGTAGCAGACCAAGTCGGCTCCCTCGGCGATAAAGCGCTTGAGATTGGCGGCGGGCGGCAGTTGCGCGGCGGCGTCGACCAGTACGGGCACCCCAGCGGAGTGTGCTGCCGCTACCACCTCGGCGAGGGACGGGCGGGCGTCGGGTCCCGCCACGTACAGCACCGCCGCCGTGTTCGCGGTGATGGCGGCGGCGATTTCCCAAGCCTCGGTGTCGCGCACGCCAGCCCCGGCGAACCGGTCGGAGAGGCCGACTTCGACCAGTGTCACCCCGGCGGCACGCACCGCGTGGTCATAAAAATTGCGGTGGCTGCGTGGAACCACCACCTCGTTCTTCATCCCGCTGGTGTCCGGCAGGCGATTCATTCGCGCCGGGTCCAGCCCGGTGACACAAGCGGCCGTGCCGAGCAGCAGCGCGGCGGCGGCGCCCGCCGTGACATAGCCCGCCTCGGCGCCGGTGTGGACGGCGATCAGTTGCGAGGCCCGCGCTTCCAGCGTCGCCATGTCGACGGTCCACTGGGTCGCCTCGCGCATGGCGTCGGCGACTTCCGGCCGCATGATGCCGCCGGAAAGCCGGGTCGCCGTGGTGTGGGCGTTGATTATTGTTGGAACGCCGAGCCGATCGTACACGGTGGAGTTCGCGCGGGAGGTCATGGGCGGGTCTCCGGAGAGATCGCCCCAGGCGGGCGACCACGGGCGAACCTTAGTTCAGCCCCGCCAATCGCGCCAAGCAGTCAGGCGTCGCCGGCTCGCGGATGGAGCGCGGCTACTTGCCCTGTTTCTCGCCCTTTAAGTACGGCTCCAGGAAGGCATAGAGGTCCTCGATCTCCTTCTCCGACTTGATTCCAGGGAAGACCATCTTGGTGGTCGCCTTCGGCTTGCCGATCTGCGCGCCGATGTATTCCGACGGAGTCGCTATGTAGGCCTTGAAATGCGTCTCGTCCCAGGGATCGATCTTGGCGCCCGCGGCGGTCATGTCGGCGGAATGCTTGAAGCCCTCGGCGTTGCCGGCCTTGCGGTTGAACAGGCCATTCAACGACGGGCCGATCATTCGTTTGCCCTCGGCCAGCGAATGACAGGCCCGGCATTTGTTGAAAGCCTTTTCACCGGCCTCCGCGTCACCGGCGGCCTGTGCCGTTCCGGCCAAGCCGGTGATGGCGAGCAGGCTCAGAGTCCCGGCGACGGCAATGGTACGGATCCGCATTGATGACCTCCTTTGGATTTTTGGGGTTCGCAGATCAAACTGGTCCGGGAGACTAAAGTGTCAATGCCCTTTCACAGCATCGATGCAAAATGCCGAGCTGCTACGGGATTTGCTGTATGTGCATCTTGCTGCATCGAGCAAACAGTCGATCGCACGTGCCCGACGGTTATACAAAGATCTCCGGGGTTCGGCCTATCCATTCGGCGAGGAATCATTGCTTCAGAATCTAAATCCACATACCGAGACAACAATCACGGTTCCAAATCCATTTTCGGCAGACGATATGCCAATAGAGGAAAGTTTACTGGGATCGACTCCACGTCTACATCAGTAAAAGTGTTGTTGGACTGAAGTAAAGCCTGGATGTTATAAGAATTGATTATATGAATAATATATGCTTTCTATCTGGTCGTCATCTGGGTAATGTAGCCAAAATGTGTTCTTCTGGCGAATTCTTCGGTTGGCATGCTGCGCTTCAGCGCATCAAATCCGATCGGCGGTCCAGGTAGATCCGGAACCAGGGAGCGAAACGCTCGGGTTCCTCGGCCATCTCCGCGAATAGCTCGGGGAGGGCGATCCAGCGGATCTCGGAGACTTCGGCGGGGTCCGGCCGGAATTCGGTGCCGGGTGCGGGTTCGCCGCGGTACAGGTGGACGCGCTCGTTCTCCACGAGGCCCTCGCTGACCTCGGCCCGGTACGACAGTTCGCCCTGCGGGACCAGGCGCACGCCGGTGACGCCGAGTTCCTCAGAGAGCCGCCGCGCGGCGGCGTCCGCCACCGACTCATCCCAGTGCGGATGGCTGCAGCAGGTGTTTGCCCACAGCCCGCCACAATGGTACTTGCCGAGCGCCCGGCGCTGGATCAGCAGGCGGCCGTCGCTCACCAGGAACACCAACACCGCGACGTGCGGAACGCCGAGGCGGTGCGCCTCCATCTTCTCGATCGGGTAGAGCGAACCGTCTTCGGCGATCGCCGGGATCGTCAAGCGGCTGCCGTGCAACGAGGCTGGAAACGCCGCGCTCGCCATCACGCCGCCCGGCGCAGCCCGATTCGCGCCCAGATCGTCTCCAGCGAAGCGATCAGGTGCGCGATGTCGGCGTCCGAATGGATTGGCGACGGCGTGATCCGGAGACGCTCGGTGCCGCGCTCGACGGTCGGGTAGTTGATCGGCTGGACGTAGACGCCGAACTCGTCGAGCAGGGTGTCGCTGATCCGCTTGCACTGAACGGCATCGCCGACCATCACCGGCACGATGTGGCTCGGGTTGTCCAGGTGAGGAATGCCGGCGGCGTCCAGGCCGCGCCGGACCTTCGCCACCCGGTCGCGCTGCCGGGCTCGCTCGACCGAACTGGTCTTCAGGTGCCGGATGCTGGTCATCGCACCGGCGGCGACCGCCGGCGGCAGCGCGGTGGTGAATATGAAGCCGGAGGAGAAGCTGCGGACGAAGTCGCATAGCGCCTCGGAAGCGGCGATGTAGCCGCCGAGGACCCCGAACGCCTTGCCGAGTGTTCCCTCGATTACGGTCAGCCGGTGGGCGACGCCTTCGCGCTCGGAGATACCGCCGCCGCGCGGGCCGTACAGGCCGACTGCGTGAACCTCGTCCAGGTAGGTCATGGCGCCGTGCGCCTCGGCGACGTCGCAGATCTCGGCGATCGGAGCAATGTCGCCGTCCATTGAGTAGACCGACTCGAAAGCCACCAGCTTCGGCCGATCCGGCGGCAGCAAGGCGAGCTTGCGGTTGAGGTCTTCGGGGTCGTTGTGGGCAAAGATGATCTTTTCGGCCCGGCTGTGGCGGATGCCCTCGATCATCGAGGCGTGGTTCGAGGCGTCCGACAGGACCGCGCAATTCGGGATCCGCGAAGCCAGGGTTCCAATCGCCGCCCAATTGGACACATAGCCGGAGGTGAACAGCAGCGCGTTTTCCTTGCCGTGCAGATCGGCGAGTTCAGCCTCGAGCAGCACATGATAGTGGTTGGTGCCTGAGATGTTGCGGGTCCCGCCGGCGCCGGCGCCGCATTCGTCGAGGGCCTGGTGCATGGCTGCCAGGACCGGCGGGAACTGCCCCATTCCGAGGTAATCGTTGGAGCACCAGACGGTGACCTGACCGCGGCCGTCCGAGCCATGGCGGGTGGCAAGCGGGAACTCGCCGCGACGGCGTTCGATGTCGGTGAAGACGCGGTAGCGGCCTTCCTGGCGGAGGCCGTCGAGCTGGCTCTTGAAGAAGGACTCGTACATCATAGTCGCCTCCACTTTGGTCGCGGTGGTCCCGCGGCCCTCTCTGGTTACCCTCAGCCCGGTCCGGCGGCCGGAGCCGGCCGGGTCTCGAAGCGGGCGGTGTCGTCGTCGTTGCCGCCGGCCGCGGTCGATCGGCCGCGGTTGGCAGCCCACTGCCAGAGCGCCGCGTCGCGCACTGGCAATACCATGAACCAATACTCGAGCTCTGCCAGCGCGACCAACGCGCCGAGGCAGGCGTAGCCGGCGACCTCGAACCCGGCGACCTCGAACCCGGTGACCTCGAACCCGGTGACCTCGAACCCGGTGACCTCGAACCCGGTGGCATCGATCCGCCAAGCATGATCCAGCATCAGCGCCGCCGTCGCCGTGATCGCGGTAACCGACACCGGGAACAGCGGGTTGATCGCGCGCGTGGCGAAATAGCTCTTCAGGTGGAGGAGCCGCACCGGCAACAACTCGTCGCCGAAATGCGGAACGCCAAGAAAGACGTTCAGCTTCGCGCTCAGCCGGAGCACCCAGAGCGCCACGAAGGTCCAGGTCGCGATCTGGTTCGGCGCATCCCAGGTCAGGGCCACGATCAGCGCCGCGGTGAGGGCGAACGCAAGCTCGTGATACGCGATCGATGCAGCGGCCTCGCGGAAGCGCCGCGCGCCGCTGGCGTTGGGTGACTGCGCCAGCTTGCGCGGTCCGGTGATCATCCCGAGCAGGAAGGTCAATTCATGCCAGGCCCAGACCGCCAACGCGTAGGTGAAGGCGTGGTAGCCGCCAACCGTGCTGGTGTCGCCGGCGCTGGAGGCCACGCCGACCAGCGCCAGCGCCAGTCCGGCGGTGGCGCCGGCCAGCAGCGCTGGCCGGGCTCGCTCAGGCAAGCGGGTGAGCCACAGGATCAGCCCTGTGCTGAACCACCAGATGAATAGCGCGTACAGCGGCGGCAGCGCGTAGTCGGCGAGATCCCACACCCGCTTGTTCCTCTGTCTACCAGGTCGGATCGAGGCGCACGGACTCAGGCACCTGATGCTTGCGCACCGGGTGCAGATACAGTTGGGCGAAGGTGAGGCCGGCCGCCACCGTCAGGCCAATTCACCGGGTTGGCGAGGCCGAGGCAGGTTGAAGTCATACCGAGGGTCTTGCTGGTGCACGGAGTGCCGGATGCTGGTGATCCTCAACGACAATGACATGTCGATCGCCCCGGCGGTCGGCGCCATGAGCGCGTACCTCTCGCAGATCGTCTCGTCGCGCTCCTATTGCTCGCTGGGCGAACTGGCCAAGCAGGTGGCGAAGCGCTTCCGAAATCCATCGAGCGCACCGCACAGAGGGCCGAGGAGTTCGCGCGCGGGCTGGTGACCGGCGGCACGCTGTTCGAGGAGCTTGGCTTCCTGTACGTCGGCCCGATCGACGGCCACAACCTCGACCACCTGCTGCCGGTGCTGCGGAACCTGCGGGACACCCCGGGCGACGGCCCGGTCCTGCTGCACGTGGTGACCGAGAAGG
>Ga0208414_1000120_pt1 | contig 86531 bp, 99 predicted proteins | sample AntAceMetag02UKE_FD_184770 | JGI IMG/M metagenome (GOLD analysis project Ga0208414, IMG submission 184770) | Saline lake microbial communities from Ace Lake, Antarctica - Antarctic Ace Lake Metagenome 02UKE (SPAdes) (version 2) | ecosystem: Environmental > Aquatic > Non-marine Saline and... | reverse complement strand
TGCCTCCAAGACAGAGATCAACAATCTAGATGTATTTAAAGAACAGTGTGAAGATCTTGGATTTAAACCCAAAACAGAAAAATTTGGAGATTGTGTTTTGCGATTAGTTGAATCTTCTAAAAAATAGTTGGAATTGTTTTTTAACTATTTGTTAATATAGTTTTTAAGTTCAGCGTATTCTTCACATTTACAATTTTCTAGCTTTTTTAAAGTTGCATTTGCCAAATCCATTCTTTTGGTATCGACATAAAGTTCTCCAATATATTCAAGAGCTCCTCGGTGGGTAGGTTCAATAGATAATGCTTTTTGATAGACCTTTTCTGCTTTTGTTAGATTGTTAGTTTTTCTTAAAGAAAAAGCATAGTGATTTAAAATATCAGCATCTTTGTTATATTTCTTATTTTCTAAAATTTTTTCTAAACCTTGTACTGCCTCTGCATATTGCTCATTTTTAATTAGCTTTAGCATTTTAGAATAAGAAGAAGGTTTAACAACTTCATTGGCAGAATCATTGCCTGCGGCAAAGGAGTTGTTCTGCGTTAATAAAAACAAAGCGATTATAGCAATAAAGTGTTTCATAATTTTAAAAGTTATTTTACTTAATTTTAACAACTATCTATAACAAAAGAATAAAAATGGAAAGTATATACAAATCAGATGTTGTAGTTGTTGGTTCTGGTATTTCAGGTCTAATGGTTGCTATCTCTCTATTCCCCAGAAAAGTTACTCTGGTGACTAAAAAAAAATTAGGAGAAGTTTCTTCAAGTGCATGGGCACAAGGAGGAATTGCAGCAGCAGTAGGTAATGATGACCACCCAGACATTCACTTTGCCGACACTATCAAAGCAAGCTCTGGTTTAAACAATGATGAAGCGGTCAAGCTAATCACTTCAGAGGCTTTAGAGATTGTTCAATTTTTAGAAAAAATAAACATCCAGTTTGATAGAGATGAAGAAAAAAACTTTTGTTTATCCATTGAAGCTGCGCATTCAAGGAGAAGAGTGCTAAAAATTAATGGGGATCAGTCAGGAAAATTCATTATAAAAAAATTAATTAAACATGCCAAAAAACAAGATCACATTACTTTTGTAGAAGATGTATCGGTGGATCACATTGTTCAAAAAGATAATGCCTGCGAAGGAATTGTTGGTCACATGAATAAGCCAGGAGTGGTAGATAATTTTGTATTTCTACAGGCGCCTAACGTAGTTTTAGCAACAGGTGGCATAGGAAGTATTTATGCTTATACGACCAATCCAAGAGATATTTATGGAGAAGGAGTTGCTATGGCAGCGCGTGCGGGAGCAAAACTCAGTGACATGGAATTTGTTCAATTTCATCCTACTGCTTTGGATATAGGATTAGACCCAGCACCACTGTTAACAGAAGCAATACGTGGAGAAGGAGCTCATATAGTAGATGAAAATTATAATCGATTTATGCAAGCAATTCATCCAGACAAAGAGTTAGCTCCTAGAGATGTGGTTGCCAGAGCTATTTTTAGAGAAAGAGAAAATGGCAGATCCACCTTTTTAGACTGCAGGCATTTCAAAAAAAATAGCTTTCAGAGCTTGTTTCCAACCGCATATGAATTCTTAAAAAAAACCAAAATAGATTCTACCAAAGATCTAATACCCATCATCCCAGCAGCTCATTATCACATGGGTGGCGTGAAAGTAGATTTGACTGGGCAAACATCGGTCAAAGGATTGTGGGCGTGTGGAGAAACTAGTTCCACAGGAGCTCATGGAGCAAACCGTTTAGCAAGTAACTCTTTGTTAGAAGCTTTTGTATTTGCCAAAAAAATAGCAGAAGCAATCAATTCTAAAGCAATCGATCAGACCAAATTAGAAAAAATTAATATTGAAAATTATTTTCCTAAAGAAAAAACAATAAGCAAAATAAGAGCTAAAAAATATATATGGCAATTACGATCGAACATGACAAGAAATGTCGGTTTAGAAAGAAACAATCAAAGCTTAAATCAAGCCTTTATAGAATTTGACCGAATAGAAAGAGAATCAAAACACTTGTCGGCAAAATTAAAAGATATGATTTTAATATCTAGGCTAATAACATATGCTGCCATTATGAGACAAGAGAGCAGAGGAACTCATTATAGAAATGATTATGCAAAAATTGATAATACATTTGCTTTTAGTAATGTGTTTACAATGGAAGATATGAATCAATATTTATTAAATAAAAATTTTGCAGAAGAAGCTAATATAGCTTAAAGAAAGTATCAAATTATGAGAACAGCATATGTAAACGGAGAATTTATTGCAGAGCAGGATGCAAAAGTTTCAATTTTTGACAGAGCATTTTTATTTGCAGATGCGGTATATGAAGTAACTTCTGTATTGAATGGAAAGTTAGTAGATTTTGATAATCACATAGAGCGATTGAAAAGGTCTATGAAAGAATTAGATTTTGGACCTACAATTAATGAAGAAGAATTTTTAGCATTTCACAGAAAGCTAGTGGAGCTTAATGAAATTAAAGAAGGAATCGTTTATTTGCAAGTAAGCAGAGGTGTTGCAGAAAGAGATTTTACTTTTCCCGATTCTAAAACAGCGTTAACGATTACTGCATTTACGCAAAAAAAAGAACTAATAGACAATCCAAGCGTACACAATGGAATTTCTATAATTACTGTTGATGACTTGAGATGGAAACGTTGCGATATTAAAACTGTACAACTTCTTTACCCATCTATAGCAAAAACAGAAGCCATGAAGCAGGGTGCTGATGATGCTTGGATGGTACAAAACGGTTATGTGATGGAAGGATCTTCTAACAATGCTTGGATTATTAAAGGGAAAAATATTTACACAAGAGAAGCTGACAATCTAATTCTAAAAGGCATTACCAGAGAAGCGATTATCAACGTTGCAAAGCAGCTAAATTACAAAGTAACCGCTAAGCAATTTACGGTCACCGAGGCAGAGAATGCAGACGAGGCATTCATTACGTCTGCCACTACATTCGTTACAGGAGTAGTAAAAATCAATGGAAGCAATATAAGCTCTGGAAAACCAGGTATTTTTACGAAAGCTTTGAGAGAGGCTTATATAAAACAGGCCTTAAAGCACCTCAAATAGATCAAGAATCGTTTTACGCGATTCCCCTCATGGTTGGTTTCTAAATGGAGCAAATCATATTAGCAATTTATATTAAGTGTGCTTTGGTTTTTTCATTCAGTCCCCTGTTAGTTAAATTAAAGCACACCCCAACCTAGCCAAAAATTCATAGCTCCTATTCTGTTTTTAGATATCTATAATCTTCATGACAGTTAAGCATTCTTAACTGTCCTTATTTAATTTTACATCAGTATGTTCAGGATTTTAATAATCAAAAAGGAGATAAATAATGAAAATAAAAAATTTATTGCTTGTAGCAATTTTTTCATTACTTTTTGTAAGTCCATCCTTTGCTGCCGAATCGACAGTAAATGCAGAAACTCAATTCGTATTTAATACGTTATTGTTTTTAATTTGTGGCTTTTTAGTAATGTTTATGGCTCCAGGGTTTGCCATGTTAGAATGTGGACTGGTAACATCAAAGAGTGTTTCTTCGATTGCTGCAAAAAATATTGGTTTATATTCTATCGCTGGAATTATGTTTTGGCTTTGTGGATACAATGTAGCTTATGGAATTTCTGAAGGTGGTTTTATAGGAACCTTTTCTCCATGGGCAGACGGAACAGACTTTAAAAAAGATAGTTATGCGGCAGGATCTGACTGGTACTTCCAAATGGTATTTGCTGCAACAACTGCATCAATTGTATCTGGAACTTTAGCTGAAAGAATTAAAATTTGGCCTTTCTTTTTGTTCGTTGCTATTTTAACTGGGGTTTTGTACCCAATTGAAATGGGATGGCAGTGGGGCGGAGGATGGTTAGCTGCAAAAGGATTCTCAGATTTTGCAGGATCAACTTTAGTTCATGCAGCAGGTGGAGCAGCAGCTCTTGCAGGTGCAATCATTTTAGGACCAAGAGTTGGACGATTTACCAATGGAAAAAATCTTCTTCCATTTGCAGCATCTTCAATTCCTTTAGCAACCCTTGGAACTTTTGTTCTTTGGTTTGGTTGGTTTGGTTTTAATGGTGGATCTCAGTTGGCACTTGGAACGTTTGCCGATGCCTCTGCAATATCTACTATCTTTATCAACACAAACTTAGCAGCAGCAGCTGGAGTGCTGGTAAATGCATTAATCACAAGATTTGTTGGTGGAAAAACCGATGTAATCATGATGCTTAATGGAGCACTAGGTGGTTTAGTTGCAATTACTGCAGAGCCATTAGCGCCATCTCCTATTGCAGCAATTTGTATCGGTGGTATCGGTGCAGCAGTAGTTATAGTTGGTACATCATTGCTTGAAAAACTAAAAATCGATGATGTTGTGGGAGCTATTCCAGTTCACTTATTCGCAGGAATTTGGGGAACTTTAGCAGTGCCCATTACCAATAAAGACACATCATTTGCTACTCAGTTCTTAGGAACTTTCTCAGTAGTAGTGTTTATGTTTGTCGCATCCATTATTGTCTGGTCTATCTTAAAAGCTACGGTAGGCATCAGAATTAGTGATGAAGCTCAGAAAAAAGGAACAGATGTTTCTGAAATCGGAGTACGAGCATACGCTATCCGAGACTAATTATCTCTTTAGTTAGTTGTGCAATTATAGGCCCGTAATAATTTACGGGCCTATTCATTTTTCAGCTACCCACTTAGGACATAGCTAGTAAGCTAAGAAAATACTCGCTTAATATTTTATTTAAGATATTTCAGTCTGTATGGATTGGAGAAGAATACAAGTTTTTGCTAAAATTTGTGGCAATAAAAGTTTCACAGCTGCTGCACAAATAGTTGGCAAATCACAATCCACCTTAAGCCGAGATGTTATCCAATTAGAAAAAAAAATTGGATTTACAGTATTTAAAAGAAATATTCGAGGAATAGAACTTACGGAACAAGGAAAAAAACTTCTTATGATTGCAAATGAATTTAAATTTAAACTAGATAAAATTTAACCAACACAAGCCTTAACTATCTAAGGTTTAGATATCCTATTGAAATATTATAGCTTAGCTTTACTTTGCTACCAAGATAACACCAACACCAATAGCAAATACTAAAATTCCAATTACTTCAATCAATTTGATCTTTTCTTTAAAGTAATATCTAGAAGCTATATAGCTAAATAATAATTCAATTTGCCCAACAGCTCGTACTATAGCTGCCTGCATTAAAGTAAATACATAAAACCACGATAGCGTTGTAATGAATCCACAAAATCCTGTCGCAATACATTGTTTTTTATTTTGATACATTTTTTTAAATTGTTCTTTTTCAAACAGAGAAATATAAATTGTTAAAATAAAAGTTTGAATTGAAACCCCAAAAAACAAAGTACTTAAAGCCATTTCAAAGTTAGACTTTAAATCCCCCAAACTTAGAGATGCCGCTCTAAAAGCTACCACGCTTAACGCTAATAAAAAACCACAGGCCAACCCAACTAAAGTAGATTTAGATAATAAATTTTTAAAAATAGCATTACGATCTTTAGTCGAGAATATAAATACTCCGATCGTTGAAACAACAATACCCACAATGGTCCAGTAATTAAATTTATCATGTAAAATAATAATTTCTAAGACTGCAATTTGAACAACCTCTGTTTTGCTTAAAGTTGTTCCAATCATAAAATTAGAAAATTGAAAAGAATACAAAAGAAGAAAAGTAAAAAAAATTTGAGAGATGGCTGCTAAAAAAATATAAAATAAAAAATCATCCTGTTGAATCGTAAAAAGTACTATTTCAAAATTTTGAAAATAAGAAAAATACAAGATAGCAGCAAATGGCAGACAGAAAACAAATCTCACATAAGTGGATGCAACTAGAGATATCTCTTTATTGAGGTTTTTTTGCAGGCTCGATCTTAAATTTTGAAAAAAAGCCGCAAATATTGTGATTAATATCCAGTTCATCTATTTTACTTAATCAGGTACCATTGCTTAAGGTTTTAAAATTATTAAAATATATAATCTTTATTTATGAGCTCGGATATAAAAAATTTTTCTAAAAATAGTATTTCTAAAATGGATCCACAAGAAATCGAGGAGTGGATTCAGTCTCTAGAAGGAGTGGTGCAAAGAGAGGGTAAGGAAGGTGCTAAAGAAATTTTAGAGGCAATTGAGCAAAGAGCAAAAGAGTTAAGGATTTTATATGAGCCACTTCCTTATTCTCTTTACCGAAATACAGTAGCTTTAGAAGAGCAGGGAATTTATCCAGGCGATCTTGAGATTGAGGAAAAAATAACCGCAATCCTAAGGTGGAATGCTCTAGCAATGGTAATGCGAGCGAATGAAAAATATGGAGAAGTAGGAGGCCATATAGCAAGCTATGCATCCTGTGCAGAAATATTTGAAGTAGGATTTAATCATTTTTTTAAAGGAGGAGATAACGCTGATTTGGTATTTTACCAGCCCCACTCTTCAACAGGCGTTTATGCTAGAGCTTTTCTTGAAGGTAGGCTGTCTAAAGACCAGTTAGAAAATTACAGACACGAAGCAAATGGCGGAGGACTTTCTTCTTATTGTCACCCTTATTTAATGCCAGACTTTTGGAGCTTTCCCACTGGATCTATGGGGATTGGTCCGATTAGTTCTATCTATCAAGCAAGATTTATGAGGTATCTAGAAAATAGAAATTTATTAAAAACAGACAAGCACGTTTGGGGAGTGTTTGGAGATGGAGAAATGGATGAGCCAGAAAGTCAAGGAGCCTTATCCTTTGCTGCAAGAGAAAAACTAGATAATTTAACATTTATTGTAAATTGCAATTTACAAAGACTAGATGGACCTGTTCGGGGTAATGGTCAAATTATACAAGAATTGGAATCTCTTTTTAAAGCCGCAGGTTGGAATGTCATTAAGGTATTGTGGGGATCGGAATGGGACCGATTATTTGCTCTTGATAAAAAACATTTATTATTAAAACGTTTTGCAGAAACAGTGGATGGAAAATATCAAACGTTAGGTGCAAGAGATGGCGCCTATAATATAAAAAATTTTTTTGGAGAGGACCCGGAAGTTATGGAGTTAGTTTCTCATATGTCAGATGAAGATATAGATGCGCTTAAAAGAGGAGGGCATGATCTTAAAAAGTTATATGCAGCTTACAATCAAGCAATAAACACAAAAGGTAAACCCTCTGTTATTTTAGCCAAAACTAAAAAAGGTTACGGAATGGGAAAAGCAGGCGAGTCCCAAATGACTGCACACCAAGCTAAAAAGCTAGATTTTGAAGCGTTAAAAGTCTTTCGAGACAAATTTTCCTTACCCATGAATGACCATGATATTGAAAATTTAAAATTTTATAAGCCAGAAGAAAGCTCTCAAGAAATCCAATATTTAAAGAGCAAAAGAGCTAAGTTGGGAGGATTTATTCCTCAAAGAAAATTTACAGAAGTTTCCATTAAAATTCCCCCTATTGAAAAATATGCACAATTTGCTTTCGACGGAAGTGACAGGCTCGTTTCTACCACCATGAATATCACAAGACTGTTAAGTGGATTGCTAAGAAATAAAGAGATTGGACCAAGATTAGTTCCTATTGTTGCAGATGAAGCTAGAACTTTTGGAATGGCAAATTTATTTCAACAAGTTGGTATCTATTCTCCCGAGGGTCAACTTTATGAGCCAGAAGATGCAAGTACCATCATGTCTTATAAGGAATCTAAAGATGGACAGTTATTAGAAGAGGGAATCAACGAAGCAGGAGCTCTTTCGTCTTGGGTTGCAGCTGCCACTTCTTATTCCAATCATAGTTTTCCCATGCTGCCTTTTTATATTTTTTATTCAATGTTTGGATTTCAAAGGGTAGGAGATTTAATATGGGCTGCAGCAGATCAAATGCCAAGAGGCTTTCTTATTGGGGCGACAGCAGGAAGAACAACCTTATCAGGAGAAGGTTTGCAGCATCAAGATGGATCTAGTCAAATTATAGCCTCTACCGTTCCTAATTTAAAATCTTACGATCCCTGTTTTGCTTATGAGCTTGCAACTATCTTTGATTATGGTGCAAGACGAATGATGGAAGAGTGTAAAAATGAATTTTATTATATCACAGTAGGAAATGAAAAATATGTTAATCCTAAAGCGCCCAAAAATATACAAAAACAAATTATTCAAGGCGGTTATTTATTTGAGAAAAATGAAGGAGAAACAAATATTAACTTGTTGGGATCCGGTCCTATTTTAAGAGAAAGTATTGAGGCTGCTAAAATTTTAAAAGAAGAGTTTAATATTGGAAGCCATGTTTATAGTATTACTAGTTTTACAGAACTGTCTAAACAAGCAAGAGAAGTTGAACGATCAAACCGATTAACTGCAATTGAAAAAAAAGAAAAAAGCTTTGTCCAAAAATTAGTTAATAACGAGGATCCAATCATTGCAAGCAGTGATTACACAAGAGCTTACCCTCAATTAATTAGCTCCTATTTATCCAACTCTTTTGTAGCATTAGGAACAGATGGTTTTGGTAGAAGCGATACCAGAGAAAACCTTAGAAAATTTTTTGAAATAGACAAATTACAAATTGTAATTGCAGCATTAGATGCCCTTTGCGACCAAGGAAAAATTTCTAAATCAGCACTCAAGTCTGCACTTAAAAAGTACCATATAAATGCCAATTCTGAGCACCCTTGGAATAAATAATCCAACTTGTATTCCCAGTCAAAGTAAGGTTAAATTAAGAAAATAATCTATAAGGGGATACAATGAAAAAAATTAAACAATTAGTATTAGCTTCTGTTTTAGTTTTGTTTACATCTGCAGTTTTTGCAGAAACTAAAATGAGAATTACTCTTCAACTTCCCTTAAAAGCCCATTTAGGTCAAAACCTTTTGGTTTTTAAGAAAGAATTGGAGAAACGATCAGATATCAAAGTTGAAATCTATGATTCTGCTCAACTTTATAAAGATAAAGAAGTTCCACAAGCTGTAGGCTCAGGAGCAATTGAGGCAGGCGTGGCGTCACTTACAAGGTTTGCAGGTACAAACCCTGAAGTAGATGTTTTTTATTTGCCATTCTTATTTGATTCAGAAAAGAAAATTAGAAAAGCAACTAAATCTGGATCTAAAATTAGACAAGTGTTAGACCCAGCAATTTCAAAATCAGGAGCTGTGCCTTTATACTATCAGGCATATGGTTCTGCTGTGATGTTATCTAACGGAACACCGATGAACACTCCGGCTGCTTTTAAAAATAAAAAAATAAGAGTATTTGGAAAAACACTAGGTGCATTTGTTAGCTCTCTTGGAGCTAAGCCTGCTTTAATTTCAGGTTCTGAGCAATATTTAGCTTACCAAAGAGGAACTGTGGATGCAGGAATGACAGGTGTATCTGGAGTTAAATCTAGAAAACTTTATCAAGTGATGGATACTCTAACGGTAACTAATCACGGTGATATTGAATTTGTTCTTGTTGCTAATAAAAAGTGGTTGAATTCACTAACTATGAAACAAAGAAAAGCAGTAACCGAAGCGTCAAAAGTTGCAGAAAAAGCAGTTAGAGATGACATGTCTGGAATAGAAGCCAGAGCTTACAAGGAAGCAAAAGATAATGGAATGAAGATCGTAAAATTATCTGGTGCTGAACTTAAAGCGTTAAAAAAAGCTTCTTCTTCAGTAATCACTGATTACATCAAAAGAACTGGTGGAAAAGGTGGAGTTGGAGATAAGTTAGTTACAGCAGCTAAAAACCTTTAATATAAAATCTATCAAGCCCTGCGTTATTATTAATAGCGTAGGGCTTGTTGTATTTAAAATGAATTTAGAAAAACTTATAAAATATTCAGGTTACCTATCTGCAGGCTTATTTATCATGATAGGTTTTATAGTTTCGTTTGAGGTTATATCTCGCTATATTTTTAACTCTCCAACCATATGGGTAAATGAAATATCTAGGTTTTTACAAATTTGGGCTACCTATTTAGCTCTTACGTATTCTTTTCATAAAAACGATTTTATTAGAATTACGGTCATTTATGACCGTCTCGGGGAATCTGGAAAAAGAATACTAGACTTCATATCAATGCTTTTTATTTTGTTCTTTAGTTCCTTTGTTGTTTATTACGGATGGCTCATTGCCTACGATTCTTTAAAAGTAGGTAGAACAAGTTCAACAATTTTAGATGTTCCATCTTTTTTAACAGAGCTCGCAATCCCGCTCTGCTTTTTTTTATTAGTTATTAGAGCCTCAATAGAGTTTGTTAGAAAAATAAGGCTATTTATAAAATAATGACTACTGCACTAATTATTTTTTCACTATTTTTAATTTTGTTCTTAAGTGTTCCAATTGCTTTTGGACTGGGATCTATAGGGCTAATATTAATGTTACTGGGAGATATCTCTCCATTAATGGTTCCACAAACATTTTATAGTGTAGGTGACAATTTTATACTTCTTGCCGTTCCCATGTTTCTAATGATGTCAAATATCCTATTAAAAGCTGGAGTTGGAGACGATCTATTTGGTTTTGCACAAGCTTGGGTAGGAAATTTTCCTGGAGGTTTGGCAATTGCCACTATTCTTTCTTGTAGTATTTTTGCAGCTATTTCAGGTTCTTCTGTAGCTACTGCCGCAACTATTTCAACCGTTGCTTATCCTGCAATGATTAAAAGGGGATATCATAAAAATTTTTGCTTAGGTATTTTAGCTGCCGGTGGAACACTGGGGATTTTAATTCCTCCTTCGATACCAATGATTGTTTATGCTTTTGTAGTTGAGGAATCGGTATTGAGTATGTTTTTGGCAGGTATCGGCCCAGGAATATTGTTGGCATTACTTTTTATATTGTTTTCAGTTTTGTATGTAATTTTTTTTAATAAAGAAGTTACGAATGTAAAAACTACCCATCAAGAAAAAATAGAATATACCAAAAAAGGACTTCCGATACTTTTAATGGCTTTCATAATGCTTGGAGGAATTTATGCTGGTATTTACACTCCAACAGAAGCGGGTGGTATAGGTTTTTTAATTTCATTTATATATGTGGTTGTTAAAAAAAGATTAGACCTTAAGGGATTTATTGAAGCTGGTCTCGAGACTATGAAAACAACAGTTACAATATTTATTATTATAGCTGGAGCTAAAATTTTTGGTAAGGCAATATCTCTCTATCGAATTCCTCAAGATCTATCAGCAATCATTGTAAGTAATATTAGCGAACAGGGAATGTTTATATTAGTAGTTTGTATTACGTTGCTTATTCTTGGTTTTATAATGGAGACCCTGTCTTTGATTTTAATTATGATGCCTATTTTTGCAATTTCGATTGCTGCAATGAATATTGATTTAATTTGGTTTGGAATTATTTTTACTTTAATGATCGAGTGCGCGTTGATCACGCCGCCAGTAGGACTAAACATTTATGTTCTGCAGGCAATATGTGATGCAAAAATGTCTGAAATTGCAAAAGGTGTTATTCCTTTTGTTATTATTATGTTATTCGCAGTTTTTTTAGTTTATTTATTTCCACAAATTGCATTATATATACCGTTTAAATTATGACATTATTTTCATCACAAGATTCAAAGCCAAAAGCAGATAAGTTAAAAAAACTATTAGACCAAAAAGGAATTGTAGTGATGCCTGGCTGTTACGATGCTTTATCTGCAAAGTTAATTGAACGAGAAGGAATAAATGTAGGCTTTATGTCTGGATTTGCAGTTTCTTCTACTAGACTTGGAATGCCAGATGCAGGTTTGATTTCTTTTTCAGAAATGGCTGAGCAGGTAAGAAATATTTGTAACGTTACTTCCATACCCATCATTTTTGATGGAGATACAGGCTATGGGAATGCTGTAAATGTTTATAGAACTGTCAGAGGATTTGCAGATGCAGGTGCAGCAGCAATAATGATTGAAGATCAGAAATGGCCTAAAAAATGTGGTCACACCAAAGGAAAAGATGTGGTTGAAGTAGATGAGGCAAATTCAAGAATTAAAGCTGCAGTAGATGCTAGTAAAATGAACAATAAAGATATTTTAGTTATGGCCAGAACAGATGCTATAGCAACCAGAGGATTGGATGATGCAATTAAACGTATGCAAAAATTTTCAGAGCTTGGTGCAGATATTCTTTTTGTAGAAGCAATTAAATCTAAAGAAGATATGAAAAGGGTGATCAAGGAAGTTCCCGGCCATCACATGATCAATTTAATTGAAGATGGTGAAACACCCTTGCTTGAAATAAACGAACTAGAAGATCTTGGATTTAAGATTGCAGTTTTCCCTTTAACTTTAATGAGTGCTTCCGTTAAGACAATGCAAGAATCTTTACAAAATATGAAGAACAAAGTTTACAACACCAATGTTTCAAAATTCTCCGATCTAAGAGACATTGTTGGTTTTAATGAATATTACGAAATTGAAGATAAATATAAATAATATTTTTATATATTAGTAAGTTGCTCTTCCACCGCTCAAATCAAATACCGCACCAGTAGAAAAAGAATTCTCTTCACTGGCTAACCAAGCAACTAAAGAGGCTAGCTCCTCAACTTTAGCAAATCTATTTCTAGGAATTTTAGAAAGCATATAATTAATATGTTCCTCGGTCATTTGGTCAAAAATTCTTGTTTTTGCAGCCGCAGGGGTAATGCAATTGACTGCAATATTTTTATCAGCCAATTCTTTTCCTAATGATTTAGTCAATCCAATAACTCCAGCCTTTGCAGTGCTGTAAGCACTGGCATTCGGATTTCCTTCTTTTCCAGCAATCGAAGATATATTAACAATTCTTCCAAAGTTATTTTTAATCATATGTGGAGCGATTGCCTTGCAGCAATAAAAAACTGCATTCAGGTCTAGATCTAAAACTTTCTTCCATTCATCGATAGGATAATCCCAAACTGTTGCATTTTTCCCTGTGATGCCAGCATTGTTTACGAAAATATCAATCTTTGTTTGGTGAGAAATTTTTTCAATTTCAGAAGAAATTTGATCAAAATTAGTCACATCTATTTTTGCAGCAGAAAGTTTAGGGTTATTTTTTTCCTTTAAAACTTTGCCACTAGTATCTTCATCAATATCCCACATGATAACGTTTGCACCAGATTCTAAAAACCGCTCTGTAATTGCAAGCCCAAATCCCTGAGCACCTCCGGTCACAATGGCAGTTCTATTTTTTAAATTAATTTGATTCATGTTTTTTCCTTTCTTAAACAACTGTTTGATTTTGTGTTCCTAGCCCTGTTACTTCTAGGGTAATTTTATCTCCTCTTTTGAGGAAAACTGGTGGCTTCATTCCCATTCCCACTCCAGGCGGTGTTCCTGTGGTAACAACATCTCCTGGCTGCAAAGACATAAAATTACTCAAATAAGATAAAATAAAATTAAAATTAAAAATCATTTTATTAGTATTGCCAGTTTGCATTCTTTTTCCGTTTACGTCTAACTGAAGTGATAAATTATTAATATCTTTAATTTCATCTTTGGTTACTAGGTAAGGACCAATGGGACCAAATGTGTCACCAGATTTTCCTTTAGTCCAGTTACCACCTCTTTCTATTTGCCACTCTCTCTCACTAACATCATTCACAATGCAATATCCCAATATATGGTCAGAGGCTTCTTGCTCTGTGATATTCTTGGTTTCTTTTCCAATAACAAATCCGATTTCTACTTCCCAATCAAGTTTCTTAGAGTCTTTGGGCATAACCACATTATCATTGGGCCCCACAATAGAACTGGTGGCTTTATGAAATATAATAGGCTCTTTGGGAATTGCCATGCCTGATTCTTCAGCATGATCAGAATAATTTAAGCCAATCGCAATAAACTTGCCAGGATTCTTAACACAAGATCCAATTCTTTGATCAGAATCTAAGTCAGGAAGTTTCGATACATCAATTTTTTTTAACTTTTCTAAAGTATCAAAATTTATTGTCGCCGGATCCAAATCTAGAATATGTTCTTCTAAACTTTTTATTTTACCCTCATGCAATAAGGCTGGTTTCTCCTTACCTGCATTTCCTACTCTTAATAGTTTCATATTTCTCCTTTTAGTTTGTTTTCTTGTTTTTAAAATAGGTATGTTTCTTTTTTTTTAGATATGGAAAAGTTAGGGCAATTACAGATAGTACAAAGAACGCAACTACAATAGGTCTTGTAAAAAATAATAAATAGTTTCCATCAAAAATAACTAAAGATTGTCTCAATGTAAGTTCAACTAGTTGCCCCAAAATTAAACCAATGATTATAGGAACTACTGAAAAACCAAATTTTCTTAAAACAAATCCAATGACTCCAAAAATAATCATAAGCAATACATCGGAAAAAGATTGATTGAGAGAGTAGGTACCACATACAGAAAGTACAAAAATCATGGGCCATAACAATCTACTTGGAATTAATGTAATTCTTGCAAATAGCTTTGCTCCGAAAAATCCCATAATAAAAAATAAAATATTTGCAAAAAACATTGCTCCGAAAATCCCATACAAAAACTCTGGCTGCTCTTTAAATAGATCTGGACCCGGTCTTAATCCATGAATAATCATACCTGTTAAAATAACCGCTGTCGTTGCGCTGCCTGGAATTCCTAAGGCAAGAGTAGGGACCATCGCTCCGCCAGTCGCTGCATTATTAGCAGTTTCTGCACCTGCAATTCCATCGATCGCACCTTTGCCGAATTTGTTTGGATTCTTAGACCATCTTTTAGCTTCTGAATATCCAATCAATGAAGCAACTGTTCCACCCTCTGCTGGCAAGATTCCAATAAACGACCCAATTCCAGAAGAACGTAAAATTGTTTTAAAACAATATTTAAAATCTTCTTTAGTAGGAAGTTTTACAGCCTTCATCGCAACTCTTTTAAAAATTTGATTAGTTAATGTTGATTGAACTAGCATCTCACTTATTGCAAAAAGACCAACCACGACTGGAATAAAACCAATTCCTTCTGTTAATTGACCAACTCCAAAAGTGAATCTGTCAACGGAGGTCATAATGTCTTTTCCAACAGTTGATAACAAAATACCAAAAGCACCTGCTAGTAAATTTTTAACCGGGCTTCCTTCTCCAATGGAGGCCAGCATAGTTAGGCCAAAAATAGCTAAGGCAAAATATTCAGGTTGACCAAATTCATAAGCAATATTTGCTAAAATTGGAGCAAACAATACTAGCACTATCACACTAAAAATTCCTCCAAAGGCACTGCCAAAAGTTGCCATACCCAAAGCTCTTGCAGCCTCTCCTTTTTGTGCCAGTGGATATCCATCTAAGCATGTTGCAGCAGCAGCAGGAGTGCCGGGAGTATTAATTAATATAGCAGTAATAGCTCCACCATATGTTCCTGCACAATAAATAGAAGTGAGTAAAATAATTGCTGAAAGAGGTTCTAGAGTCATAGTAAAAGGTAATATTAATGCACCACCGGTAGTAGGACCCAGGCCTGGTAAAACTCCTAAAATCAAACCAAATAATGTTCCTAAAAGTAAAATTAAAAATATTTTACCATTCATTATAGGCGCAAGCATGTAAAGAAAGTTTTCAGTCATAAGTAGTTAGTTATAGTACAGGTTAGTTAGTATTCCAGAAGGAAACCTTAGGCCAAGTACCACCTCGAATAAGACAAATACTAATATTGGAAATATAATAGAAAGAGATAAAATTAATAATATATTTTTTTCTCCCCACCAATAGGAAATTAAAAAAGAAAAAATAATTAGAGCAAGAAACAAGTCTATAAAATGAGAGACAAACACAAACATAAATAGACCAAAAATAGTTTTGTAAAATATGCGAGGAAGATCCTTATTAGAAGCTGTTTTGGTTGTAAAATAGAGGTAAGTTAAAATAGAGTTTAGAAAAGCAATCAGTACAATCAATCCCTTTGGGAAAGTAGCTGGTTGAATTCCTCTCATCAAAATAGGAGGAACCTCACTGAAATACAAAGAAGATGTATAAGTAGCAATACAAAATAAATATATAAATAATAATAAAAGAAATTCTGGATTCAAAGAAAAAAGGGCAGAATTAAATCTGCCCTTTTTAAGTACCTTAACTTTATTCATGGGAGAATATAGTTGGGTTTATTTTATGTAACCTAATGCTTTTAGTTGAGCGGTCATTTCTTTAAGCATATCTTCCATTTGCTTGCCCCACTCGTCTGCACCAACTACACTAGTTTGATCTAAACCAATTTCTGTTAAGAAATTTTTGTAGTAGTTATGACCCATAGCTTTTAGCATTCCGTTTTCAAGCTCTTTAGCTCGTTCAGCCGAAACACCTTTTTTAGTTACAAATCCACGAACTGTAGATAGTGCAACAGGTATTCCTAGCTCAGTCGCTGTTGGAACTTTTGAAAGTTTAGCCATTCTTTTTTTAGCTAATACAACAGCAACACAAAGTTTACCTTCGTTGATTTCAGTTAATGCTTCTCCTAAATTCAAAACACCCACATCAATATCACCCTTGATTAGGTTTGTTTTAATTGGAGATACACCTTTGTAAGCAACAATTTTAGGATCTTTTAATTTTCCTTTTTTAGTAAAAGCAATTGCACTTACGTCATCAATTCCACCTGTGTGAGTTGTTCCATAAGAAAAAGACTTGCTCTTTTGCATTTTCACAAAAGTTTTTCCGTCTTTAAATTTAGATTTGCAACTAACAACAAATAACTGAGGATCATCTGTTCCTCTAGCCAAAGGTTGCATGTCGCTTAGCTTCACTTTAGTTTTTCCTAAAGCCATAGAAACAGCATGACCTGTTGTCCATGTTAAAGTATGCTGACCATCAGCAGGTAATGACATCATGTAGTCCATAGACACAGCACCACCACCACCTTTTTTATTTACTAATTGCATATCTTGTTTCAGAACTCTTCGAGCTCTTAATAGCATCATTCTAGTAGTTACATCTGTTCCACCACCAAAACCTGCATGAGTTACAGCTTGGATCGCTTTTTTACTATGCGAACCAGCTTTTGCACTCATCTCAGTTATTGGCATGTCAAGAACCATTACTAGAGCTGCTAACGCTACTGTAAGTAGTTTTTTCTTTATCATTATTGACTCCCCTTTTTAGTTTTTAATTGTTTTGATTAAAAACGTTTATACAAGTACAGTCAACAAAAAAACGATATTTTTATGAAGCAGAGTATTATAAAAAAAAATACTAAAATTTTAGATTTACATCCTGAAGTTGAAGAGAGACCCACCTCTTATATCGCACAAATTTACAACCAAATTAAAAAGTCTTTAATCAATGGTGAATTAAAGCCAGGAGAAAAGTTAAAAATTGATTCATTAAAAGAAATTTATAATGTTGGATCTACACCAATTAGAGAAGCTCTGACTTGGCTAGTTGCAGATAACTTAGTACAAAAAATAGACCAAAAAGGATTTGTTGCAACAGAATCTACTATCCAAGATTTTAAAGAAATTTTAAAAACAAGATTATGGATAGAGGAAATAGCCTTTAGAAAATCCATGCAAAACAAGAAGGGCATTGATTCATGGGAGGAAGAATTGATTATTTTATGTCATAGAATGGAAAAAAGAGACTGGAAGGAAGAGTATGATCCATCCAATACTAACTCTTGGGAGATGATACATAAAAAATTTCACATGACTTTAGTTAATAGATGTCAGTCAGAGTATTTAGTTAAATTCTGTGAACAACTTTATGATTTAAATTTAAGATTTAGGTTTATATTAATTAAGCAAAAAAAATCCTATCACAAACGCCAGGTTAATACAGAACATGCGGATATATTAAAGCATGTGTTAAAACGAGATGAGAATAAAGCTGTAAATGCGCTAATTGGTCATTATAAAATTACGGATAAGTATTTTGATAAGTAAAAAAATATAATAAACTATTAAATATTAAAAAAAAGAAAGGCCACTTTAACAATGAATAACAAACCAACTATAGGAATTATACTAGGAGATCCTTCTGGAATTGGTCCAGAATTAGTAACAAAATTGCTTACAGACAAGATAACAGACAAGGCAAATTGTGTTTTGATCGGCGAAAGAAGTATTCTGGAAGATGGAGAAAAAACATCGGGAGTAAAGACAGACTTAATCCCTGCAAAAAATTTTGATGAAATAGATTTTAGCAAAGGTTCTAAATTTTTTATAGATATTACTAATGGTAAAAATAGAACATATGAAAAAAAAATAGCTAATGCAGAATCGGGTGCGAGTGTTTTAGAAAGCCTAGATTATGCACTTGACTTAGCAAAAGAAAAAAAGATTCACGCTATCAATTTTGGACCTATGAATAAGACTAGTTTAATTTTAGGTGGCTGCAAATACAACGATGAACATGAATTTATGCAAGAGAAACTAGGGATGAAAGAGTTTTGTTGCGAATTCAATGTGGTAGACAATTTTTGGACTGCTCGTGTCACTTCCCACATTCCATTAAAAGATGTTGCACAAAACATCACAATTGAAAATATTTTAAAACCCATAAAATTAATTGATAAAACTTTACGAATGAGTGGCATGAAGAATCCAAGAGTAGCCGTTCAAGCACTAAATCCTCATGGAGAATTTGGAACGGAAGAAAAAGATGAAATTATCCCAGCTATTGAGGAAGCTAAAAAAATGGGAATTAATGCGGGAGGCCCTTTGCCGTGCGATACTTCTTTCATTACTGCCTTTAAGAATAAAGAATATGACTGCATTATTGGCATGTATCACGATGCTTTACAGTGCGGACTTAAAGCTTTTGGTTTTGATAGAGGGGTAACTGTATCTGGAGGATTGTCCGTTCCAGTAACAACACCTGCACATGGAACTGCATTCGATATTACAGATAAAAATATTGCTAATATGGAGCCTACAATAAATTCTTTTCAAATAGCTCTAGATATGAGTCACGGTTTAATGAATGACAAAAATTAAAGATATTAAAACTACCGTCTACCAGTGGAAGGGAAAAACTGTTCCTCCTCAGAAAAACTTTTGTACTAACGCCTCAGATTTACTTTATGACCGTGGTGACAATATGGGGTCATTTAGATTTCATGAATGGCTTGTTTGTGAAATAGAAACAGATGACGGCATTGTAGGAATTGGTAATGCAGCCTTGGCGCCTCAGATTGTAAAAAAAACAATCGATCTTTATTTAAAACCATTGTTAATTAATGAGGACCCTTTTGACTATGCTTATCTTTGGGAAAAAATGTATCGAAGAACATTAGCTTGGGGAAGAAAAGGGGTCGGTATGACAGCAATTTCTGCAGTCGACATTGCTATTTGGGATTTGATTGGAAAGATTACTAAGAAACCTGTTTTTAAATTATTAGGCGGTAGAACCAAAGAAAAAATTCCCGTGTATGCTTCTAAGCTGTACAGCCAACCAATTAAAGATCTTCAGCAAGAAGCAGAGAAGTACGTCAAAGAAGGTTTTACCATGTTTAAAATGAGATTCGGATGGGGACCCAAAGATGGAATTTCAGGTATGAAAAAAAACTTAGAACTAGTAGAGGCGGTAAGAGAAGTGGTTGGTTACGATACAGATCTTATGCTTGAATGTTATATGGGATGGAATCTAGATTACACCAAACAAATGATGCCCAAGCTAATGAAATTTAATCCAAGATGGTTAGAAGAACCAGTCATTGCAGATGATATTCATGGGTATGCTGAGTTAAATAATATGAACATGATTCCCATTTCTGGAGGAGAGCATGAGTTTTCATTGTTTGGATTTAAACAACTGTTAGATTTGAAAGCAGTCAGTTATATTCAGTACGATACTAATAGAGTGGGCGGAATAACAGCCGCACAAAAAATAAATGCTTTAGCGGAAGCTTATCAAGTTCCAGTTGTTCCTCACGCAGGACAGATGCATAACTATCATTTAACTATGGCCAATGTGAATTGTCCTATTTCAGAGTACTTCCCAGTGCACGATGTGGAGATTGGAAATGAACTTTTCTATTATATATTTGAAGGCGACCCTGCTCCTAAAAATGGTTTTATCGATTTAGAGGATGACAAGCCTGGCTTGGGGCTTACAATTTCTGATAAATATTTGGACAGTTTTGATATTATTAACTAAATATCAAATAACTACATCCATCCTTTTTCTTTATAATATTTAATGGCACCAGGATGTAAGGGTGCAGCAATTCCTTGTCTAATCATTTGTTGAATATTTAATTTAGCGAATGCTTCATGTTCTTTTTGAAAGTCAGAAAAGTTTTCAAATACAGCTTTGACTAAATGATAAACGGTATCTTCAGGAACATTAGAGTGAGTAATTAAATTATCGACAAAGCTAACAGACTTAATCTTTTCTTTGTTTTTATAGGTGTCTTTAGAAATTTCTACTAAAGAAAAGTAAGTATTATTTTTTATGATATGATCGAGGTTAGAATCTTTTAAATCCAAAACAGAAGCCCCACATTTAGTTATTGCTTTTTCTACCTCTAGGTTAGGTACTGTACTTATAAGACCCACGGCATCTAATTTATTATTACAAATATCATCTGCCTTAAATATATTGTCGTCTTCTATCGTAATTCCAAAAAAACTTTTATTTACTCGGTTGGCATCCATGAGCAAATCAAAAGTTTTTCTCTCAACAGATCCTTCTTTTCCTATATGTATTTTTTTCCCCTTTAGAGATTTCCAATCTTTAATGTTTGACTTTTTTCTAGTGATAATTTGAAAAATATAAGGACTAGTAGAAAAAACGGATCTAATTTCTTTGAAGGGTTTAATGGTTTCAGGCCCTTGATCTGAAAATACAGCGTTAACCTTGTCAGATCTTACAAAAGAAAATTGAAAATTTTCTTCCTGAACTTGGTCTAAATTAAATGAAGCAGATCCAGTCGACGGTGCCGTGCAACGATAGGATTTAGAATTATTACCTGTGCCATGTTCTGCAGATGGTAACTTCCCCATCATTTTGCAGATCGCATTTCCTAATACAAAGTTAATTTTATTAGAAGCGCCCGATCCAATAGTAAAATATTCAGCAGAGATGGAGTTGGCAGTTAAGCTAAAAAAGCCTACGGCTAAAATAATTAAAATTTTTTTTAAAAATTTGTTCATTTGTTATATTAAGTTTTTAATAAACCTTAAAAGAAAACCATAGTAAACATAAATTTGTTTATTTGTAGGCAATTTTAAAAAAATCTAAACGGGGAAAATAGTCTCTGAAATTTTGCAAGAATCGCAGATCATAAACCCATACAGTAAAAAATTTGCATACACGGTTTCATTCTGGCACTTGCACTTCTCACATTTTTTGATGATTAATTTTGACATGGATAGAGACTAACAAATGACAGTGTAATTAAAAACAAAACTAATCCTTCCTAGAAACATTTATCTTACTGTGATATTCGCTAATCAAACATTGAGCGCTCGTAGATCAACTGGATAGATCGTCTGATTACGAATCAGATTACTCACTTCTACTTTCTTAATTAAGTAAGAATCTATGCCCCTTAATCGAGGTTGTCAAACTAGCTGTTACTGCAATACCCCAACAATACCCCAAGCAACTAAATTCAAACTTAAAATTTTTCACTTGCTTGCCATACAGCATTCCAACTAAAATCAGATAATGAAAAAGTTTAAGATATATCTAAGTCTGTCACTTTTTTGGATTATTCTCGTTGGCTATCTTGTTTGGGCGAACGGATTGTTAAATAAAGGGAGTAAAAACTTTATCTGGGATGAGTGGATATGGTTTGGTTTAGTTCCCGCTTTAGCACCTTATTTGTTTTTATATATTTGGAAACCAGAGCTTATAAAAAAAATATTTAACCACACGGATAACCAATGAAGGTAGTACTATATACGCCTGATCTAAATGCAGTCTATGAGCATGGAGTTGTTCTGATTAACTATTGTTATCAAGGCATTCTTCATTTAGCAGCATTCATACAGATTTAATGTTTTGATTATTTTTCATTCAACACTTATTTTTTTTATTGGAATTTGTTTAGGAAGTTTTGCCAATGTTTGTATTTATCGTTTACCTAAAAACAAGCAGACAATAACAGGAAGATCTCTTTGTCATCGCTGTAAAAAAATTATTAAATGGTATGACAATATACCATTACTTTCTTTTTTATTTTTAAATGCTAGATGTAGAAATTGTAAAAAAAATATTCCTCTACAATACTTTTTAGTTGAATTTATAACAGGACTTGGATTTTTAGTTATTTATTTAACTTACAATAATTATTTATTAAGTGTTTTTTTATCAATCTTATTTTTATTATACACCATTATTTTTTTTATAGATTTAAAGCATTATATCATTCCTGACAGTTTAAATTTTATTATTATAGGTTTGGGTTTGGTAAAAACTTTTGTACCAAATTTCGATACAATTTTAATTCACGATCTTACTCAATCAATTGTAGGAGGAATAGTTGGCTATTTTTCTATTTGGATTATTATTTATCTCTATAGAGTAGTCAAAAATATAGAAGGAATGGGCTTGGGTGATGCTAAATTAATGGCAGGTATAGGATGTTTGTTTGGTTGGCAATCTATTCTGCCTGTTCTTTTTATTTCCTCCGTATTTGGATTGTTATTTGTGAGCCCATCCTTAATAAGTAAGAAAAAAAACCTCACATCAAAAATACCCTTTGGGCCATTTATTATTTTAGCTTGCATTTCTTACTTTTTTTGGGGAGATTCCCTTTATAAAACAATATTGTTATAATTTTATTGTCTTTAACTTCTATGTATTATTATCCATTTAATGCATAATATCTTGCCATGATAGAAATAATATCAAAGCTAGCACAAACTAATAAAAATATATCCGATTTTCATTTAAGAGGCGGTTCAGATATTGCTTGCCGAATTATGGGTGATATTATTATTCAACCCGATAGCAAAGTTGCCGATAAGGATTTAAGTGAGCTTCTTAAAAAAAACTGTACTGAATCTGAAATTAAAAAATTTGAAACTAATAATGAATTAGATACAGCAGTTATGCTGGGAGATTTGCGATTTAGAGCTAATTTTTACAAAACATTAAATGGGTTGGCTGCAGTTTTGAGAAGAGTAGAAACTAAAATTCCTTTAATGGAAGATCTTAACCTTCCCCAAGTTTTGTATAGCCTATTAGATGTTCATAAAGGATTAGTATTAGTTACCGGTCCAACGGGATCGGGAAAATCTACTACACTTGCAGCTATTATTAATCAAATTAACGAATCTAGACCGGCAAATATTATTACCATCGAAGATCCGGTGGAATTTGTACATAAAGACAGAAAAAGTATTATTTCGCAAAGAGAGGTAGGAAAACAAACAGAAAGTTTTGCTCATGCCTTAAAAGCGGCATTAAGAGAAGACCCAGATGTAATTTTAGTTGGAGAATTGAGAGATCTTGAGACTATTGGTATGGCTCTGACAGCGGCAGAGACAGGGCACTTAGTATTTGGAACTTTACATACCAGCGGAGCTCCCAATACAGTTAACAGAATTATTGATGTATTTCCTCCAGCACAGCAAGGACAAATTCGAGCTCAGTTAGCCGAGTCATTACATATGGTAGTGACACAAAAATTATTTAAAAAGAAAGATGGTTCAGGACGGGTAGGCGCCTTTGAAGTGATGGTCTGCAATGCACCGATTAAAAATTTAATCAGGGAAGCAAAAATTCATCAAATTCCAAGTGTCATGCAAACAGGCCAACGTGAAGGCATGATGACTATGGATAAGTCAATCGAAGATCTAATTGGTACAGGTGTTATTTCAAATGCAGAAAAAAATAGTTAAGGGTTTTACATTAATTGAACTACTTGTTGTGATGGCAATACTTAGTATTTTAACAGGAGTAGGTGTGGTGGCTTATAATGGCTACACTTTAGCTGCCAAAGAAACCGCCACAAAGGCCAATCAGACAAAAATTGTTAATAATATGGAAAGCGAATTTGCCAAATGCAAACTAGATAAAGATTCTAAAATATTTGATACACATGCTTGCAGTTCATCCAGCAGACCTTCACCAAATACCATAAGTAATTTTACAAACAATAAATTAGGTCTAAAAAATCCATATAACAATACTTTACCAGTAGTACAATCTGATATTTGTACATCAGGATCTGTATCTATTGTTGAAAAAGAAGTGGGCACTTATGATGTTGCTTATGCATCAGTTAAAAAGCAAACAAAATATAATTCATTAGTAAGTTCAGGATGGTCAAGCAATTATTCTAAAACAAAATCAACAGAAATTGCCTACAATTGTACCGCCATTGCTGGCGCACCCAAAAATAGTTTTGAAAATTATAAACCTCCAAATTCTGGAGCTGGAGCCGGAATTATAGTCGATAAAGATGGTAATATTGTTCAAAATGGAGCTCATGCTTGTAGTGCTGATTGTTTTCAAACATACCCTAATGCTGGAGGTATGAATAATTGGTACACCGTTGTTAATGGACAAAAAATTTACCCTACTAGAAGTGATAGTCCTTATAGGTTTGTAATGTTTGAGGGAGCTAGTCCGAGTGGCAATATAGCTTCTCAGTGCGGAGGAGGAAATTGTAAATATAATTTTGCCGACGATACATTCACTAACACAACTTCAGGTCAAACATTTAAAGCAGGTGAGTAATAATTATTTAACTGTCATTGAAAAAATAAAACTCACTACAAATAAAGCATTTACCTTAATAGAACTTCTTGTCGTCGTAGCCATTATAGGAATTCTTACCAGTATAGGAGTAGTTGCTTATAATGGTTACACAACTAGCGCTAAAATTGGCGCAACCAAACAACAGCACGAGAATATTAAAAATTTTATTAAATCAAGTTACGGACAATGTGCTTTGGGTGATGAGTATATTACCATGAAAACTTGTGACAACGGAAGCTGGTCTTGTAAAGGATTGCAAGTAGGATCCTCACCCGCAGGTATTGTTAAGCGTCCTTGCAAATCTGGATCTGGCAGTGCCAGTAATTCCTCTTATCATTTTGTTTTTCACTTTAATTATAGCGGAATGAAAAATCCTTATGGATTAGATGGAGCAGTAGGAGATTCGATCGGCGGGCCCATGAAAGATCAGTGCTGCTTAATGCAAAGTTGGGATCCAACACCGAGAGGCAGAACTCATATTTGGAGCGTTTACCCAAATTCAACTATTAATATCAAAACTAATATTGGTGATAAAAATGGCAATAACTTTTATCTTTTTGATCAAATTGAGTGGCCGTATCAAGGATTTAACTAATGAAACAAATAAAAAAAGGTTTTACAATTTTAGAGCTCCTAGTAGTTCTTGCGGTCATAGGAGTATTCTCCGCATTTGCTTATCCTAATATTTCAAATTGGATTAATGATCGAAACGTAAAAAAAGAAGTCTATGAAACTATTTCTTTTATCAAAGAGAGAAAGTCAGAAGTTGCCAGCGGTAAGTATGGAATGATTCAGGTAATTCTTAAACCAAATCTAGAAGTTTACACAATGAGTCCAGAACAATTTTCAGGAACCTACCACAGTGTTAGCTCAAGCAGTTCATACAAAACAAACAAAAAGTGTGATTATGGAACTAAGCAGTCTGGTTTTGTGAGAGATCAAAGTAAGGAAACTTTAAAATTAAGCGTGTCCAGCAATGATAGTAACTCTCATGTTTATCCAAATGCTGCCCACAACCCCAGCGGAACTGTTGCATGCATTACTAAAGATGGAACTATTAGCTACATGGGTTTAAGAAAAACAGAAAATGATCCAAGCAACAATCAAACCATTGATGTATTTATTTTCTGCTCCAAATCAAATTCTGATCAATATTCATGCAATTACACAGCCAATCTTGATTTCATGTATAAAATTACTTTAGATAATTTTCAAAATACTAAAGTTTATAAAAAAAATAAAAATAACAATACTTGGATGAAAATAGATGGATAAATCAAAATCAATCAAAGGTATTTCTATAATTGAGTCCTTGGTTTGCATTGTTATTATTGGCATTGGTTTTGTTGCTATTATGCAGTTAGCTGCCTTCTCTATTGGATCAATGGATCGTGCTACCGAAAAAAATAAGCTTAATTATTTATCTGAAATGGTTTTAGAAGACATGATCGCAGACCCAGATAATGCGTCTAAATACAATGGTTTTAGCAAAACATGCTCTTCGGGAAATCAAGCAAGCTCTGACCTTCATACCATTATGAAAAAAAAATGGGATAATATGTTGCAAGAAAAAAATCTTATCAACATTGATAATAAAGAGAGAAAGCCAATTTGCAATACTGCGGATAGCAAAAAAACTTTTGTAACCGACGGTACGGGTCGAGTTAATTTTTTGACAGGCAAGGGAGATAGAAAAAAATATTTAGGTGTGGTGGTAAAATGAGCCAAAAACAATCAGGATTTACTTTGGCAGAAGTGTTGGTGGCCATTGTGATTGGGGTGATTAGTATTGCTGCAGCATTTTCCTCTTATAGTTATTTTGGTAAAGCGCACAAATCAGTTTCACAAAAATCAGCTATCAATAGTTCTGCAAGAGAAGCGCTTGCGGTTATTACAAGAGATTTAAGAAATGCAGGATATGTAGATATCAATTTTACTAGAGATGCCAGACCTGAAATTAAACTTATTAATTTAAAGCAAAAAAGTTTGGGAGATTTAGATGAGCTCGCTATCTGGCATACTACTTCTCCTAACGATAGGATGAGAATTTATTACCGCCCTATGAAATATCAAAATAGCAACAAAACATATTTAGCAAGAGAAGTGGTTATGAACCCAGTAACGCTCGGAACTGTTATTTATGATAATGTTGAATTTGTTCCTAACATTGCAGATTTTCAAGTTGTCTTTAGAGACAAATCTGGAGCAGAGCTTTATCCAGTCTGTGATTATTGCGGAACCATAGAGAACGCTCAAGGTTCAGGGCAAATGGTGGGTTCATATAACTTGGGGCAAGCAAATATGAAAAAAGTTCATACAGTAGAAATTTATTTAACTCTTGAGTCTGCGCAGGAAGTGTATGGTGAAAACAAATCCACAGTCATTACTAATGCGGCAGGTACTAGCAACGGAAGCACTTTGTCTTTTAATGACAAATATCACCGAGAAACTTTTTTTGCCAGTGTGCATACAAGAAATTTAGCCAAACCTATTGCAATCTCTGAATCGACAGGACAGAGCATTGGAGTCAGCACATCCTATAATAAATGAAGCACAAATTTAACAATTCAGAACAAGGTTTTGCTTTACCACTAGCACTATTGCTTATGGTGGTGATGGCCATTATGGGCGTAACATTAGTTACGGTTATTTCTAATGAGCACAATGCAAATAATAACAAGGATACTAATCAGCAAACTTTTTATGCAGCAGAAAGCGGAATAGCCGTTGCTAAAAAATGGATGGTAGACAACATGACAGCCTTAGCGGGAAATCCTCCTAATAATTTAAATTCTAAACTAACATTTTGCAAAGCTACTTTTTTTCCTAATTTGATTAATTCAAACAATGGGTTTCAGACAGACCGAAAATCACTAAATGAGGTAATTACCAGCGCTACCGGAGAAGAAGCAGCAAGATTGGGTAATTATAGTTTTGAATATTTTATAGCCTACAGCCCCGACGCAAGCGGTAACAATTCAAGTGCAAAGATAAAATCAGGATCAAATGGCGTTAAACTGTACACGATTTATTCCTGTGGCTGCAACAAGGCTAAGAACAATTGCAACTCTAGCGATACTATTGTTTCCTTAGAAGCCGTGGTAACCTTAGTCAACTAATGAATAAATTTTTCCTATATTTATTTACTTTTTGGATTGTGGCACAAGCAAATGCACTAGCTTGTAATTTTCAGATATCTAATTTTGGTGAATCTAAAAATAAAATTAAAATGGAGCCATTTCCGGTAACGTTCCCTGATCGTTTTGGTGGAGAAAGCGTAAATATTCCCATGGAGGCTTTATGCAAAGATGACAAGTCCTTGTATGGCACAATGGTAGTGTATCTTTATATAGAAGACAAATTATCTCAAGTTCAGCTTTTGCGAGCCAACATGAATGATAATAAGCTCATGGACTATGCCATGAGTAAATACGGAACATTTAATATTCCTGAAGGATTACCTAAAAACAAATGGAAAGGTAGTTACCAATGGGAAGTTGAAAATAATTATGTCAAATATATTTCCACCACCATTCATGATGGAAACATAGAAATACTAGAAATCAACAGCAAGCTGTACGCCAACATGATGGTAGACTACAATCAGAAAGTAGGAGAATGGCTAGATTCAGAAAAATAATTTTATTCTTCATTGTAAGTATCATTGCTTTTCAGGCTCAGGCTAAGAATCCACCTCCTGGAACTGGTACTTCGGATATTCCAGCAAATATTTTAATTATGCTGGATAATTCAGGAAGTATGAATGCCACCATTGGCTCTTCAGCCCTAATTTATGGTCCTTTAGACGTATCAACCGATAGCTCTGGAAATGTTTATGTTCTGGAATATTCTTACAACCGAATTAAAGTTTTCAATAGTTCCGGAACATACGTAAGAAGTTTTGGATCTTATGGATATGGATGTAATCAGTGGCGGTATGCAAGGCAATTTACAATTTATAACGATCAAATTTATCTTGCTGATTATTATGGAAGAAGAATTTTAGTGATTGGTTTAAGTGGCCAATGCGTAACTAACAGAGCTACTGTTTTTAGTTACCCTACTTCGATTGCAGTAAACAGCCAGTATGTTTTTGTAGGCAATACCGGAACTTCTATAGAAAGATTTACAAAGAACGGCTTGTGGCAGTCTGGTTATCAGTACTTATCAGGACCTGTAAATTATACTTGGGGAATGTCCATGAATAGTTCTGGGACTAGATTGACAGTAGCAAGCATTTATGGGCAAAAAATATCAGAGTTTTCAGTAAGTGGAGCTAATTTAAACTTTGTAAGAAGCGCAGGCGGTTCTTATTCAAGTTCTAATGGGTATTTTAGATGGCCGCGAGACACCGGCTATGACAGTAGTGGGAATATTTATGCAGTAGATGAAAATCACAGACTGCAAAAATTTAACTCTAGTCTAGCTTACCAAGCAAAAGTTGGTTCATTATCCAATACAGGCGCTTTTTATTATCCCATGGGAATGCATATCGATAGCAACGATAATATTTATGTGGCGGACTATTACAACTACACCGTTCGAAAATTTAATACTAGCTTATCAGAAATCGGGACCTTTGGAGGTCGTGCGACAACACGTTTAGCAGCTGCTAAAAAAGTTATTAAAAAAATAGTTTCTGACAATAATTTAACTTCTGGCGCAAATTTCGGTTTAATGGAATGGGGAACACGGCACAACATACGAGTAAAAATTAGCGATACAGGAGCACAACAAATTTATACAAATGTTGATGGAGTGTATGCAAGTGGAGGAACGAATCTTGCAAAGGCAATGAATATTGCTAGAAATTATTTTACCAGTGGTCAAGTTGACAATTGGAATTTAACTTGCTCACTAAACTTTTTAATTGTTATTAGTGATGGATCGTGGTCAGGACATAGTACCGTTCTTAGTATCGCCAACCAAATGAGAATCAATTACAATACACAAACATTTGCGGTGGGCTATGCCTTGGCTGGTGCTAGTTCTAATTACAATAGCTTAGCTACCGCTGGAGGAACTACCAGTCCCTTATACGCTTCTAATGAAACAGAGTTATTACAAAAATTATCTGATGCTATTAAACAGGCTATTTCTGGTCGTTTAACTTTTACCACTCCAGCTGTGATGTCGGATGTAACAAAGGGTGACTTTGTTTATCAATCCACCTTTACCTATGAAAAAGATATGCAATGGAAGGGAAGTTTAAAAAAATACCAACTCAATGCAGATGGAAGCTTCGGGACAGTCCAGTGGGATGCTGCAGACAAATTAAATGCAAAAAGTGCCTCAGCAAGAAATATCTGGACCTCAGGAATAGGTATCAGTGGGATAAATAATTTTACTACTGGTTATAGAGATTCTTTAAAGACGCTCATATTCCCTAGTCAAATCCCTACAGATACACAGACTGAAAATTTAATTAACTTTATAAGAGGCGTGGATGTTTATGATCAGGATGGAGATGGCAATAAGACAGAATCAATTCATAAACTTGCAGACATTTATCATTCCGAGTTAGTTGTGGTTGGGCCACCGGAAGCATCCGCTTTAGACGATGGTTCAAGCAATGGACAAAAGAAAGATTCTTATTATAGATCTCAAAATAATTATAATAACTTTAAAACAGGATCTAGCTGTGGAGGTCCATGCCCCACTAGAAAAGAAGTCGTGTTTGCTGGTGCAAACAATGGAATAGTCCACGCTTTTGATACCTCAAATGGTGAAGAGTTATGGGGCTTTATTCCACCTAGTGTTATTGGAAATCTGGAAAAAATACCGTCTAGTAAGGCTAATACCAGCAATGCCATTTATGGGGTTGATGGATCTCCTGTTGTTAAAGACATTTACTTTGATGACACTCCTAATGATGGCAGCACCAATCCAAGGTGGCGAACAGTTTTACTCGGAGGTCTTGGCTCTGGCGGACAAGGATTGTACGCATTAGATATTACTGACATTAACAATCCAAAACATTTATTTGCCATTAATCACGATGGTTCAGAACAGGTTATTCAACATTGGGGTAACAATGGATTTAAAAATGAATTTAGTTACCGAAGCGGAAGCATTGATGCAAAATATGATTATAGAAAATTAGGAGAGACTTGGTCCACACCTAGAATTATTCGAATTAAAGTAAGCGGTAAAGACAAATGGGTAGCAGTGTTTGGTGGTGGCTACAATGGAGCGGTTAATCCTAATTATGGTTCGGCAGTATTTGTTATGGACTTAGAAGACGAAGGAAGATTATTAAAAATAATTGATATCGAAGACCAAGCCAATGTAATGAAAAATTATGTTTTTGGCACCGTAGCGAATAATACACAAACAGAATTTAACTTAGCTAGTTATGGCTTAAGTTCTTATGACATTAATTGCTGTACCTTAAAAGTGTATGGAGCTGGTAGTATTCGGTACGCTATTACTGGAGACCAGTCTGGCACCACAATGAATAATTTAAAATTAAAATTTGACGAAGCTCCTCCAGGAGGAATTACAATAAAAGTTAGCATGGTAAACAAAACAGACATTGTTAATTCATTGCCCGCAGATCTTACAGTGATCACTGCTGATGGAACTAGCAAGGCAAATTATAATGGCGCATTAGTCTACGCGACAGACTTGGAAGGAAAGATAACTAAAATTAATTTAACAGACCAGGGAACTTTATATCAGACAACCACTTTGTTTAATGCGCAGTCTACTTCTGACAACGGCAGGTATATTTACACAAGACCTGAGGCTACTATTAATAACGACAGTAATTTATGGTTATATTTTGGAACTGGAAACACTCAAAAGCTCCAAGAACAATCAACTAGCGTTCAAAATAGAGTTTATGGAATAAAAGATGTTAACTTTCCTAATTTTGTTTCCCTAAGCTCTCCCGGAGATGTTTCTCAATGCAAAACAGCACCGAATTGTCCTGGAGGAACAGACTTGGGTTGGTATGTTAATCTTCCTAACTATCAAAAGCTATCGGCGGAACCTACGGTTGATAGAGATAGAGTCTATTTTCCGATATATGAGCCAAACTCAAGCAGCAACAAGTGTAATACAGGAATTGCTTATTTAAATGGATATGACACTAAATGTGGCAATTCATTACTAAATGTTAATATGGGTAAAGGAGTTATCTCAAAAGTTGTAAAACAAGGAGACAATTTATATATTGGCCTATCTGGAGAGGTTAATAAGAATATTGCAGGATTTACATCTAAAGATAACCTAATTACTGGAAAATCTGGTGCAAAATCAGTTTCAGGAGCAGTTCAGTTAGAAAGCTGGAAAGAAAACTACTAATAAATAAAATTATAACACAAAAAAATTATTTTCTAACACAAAATAGAAAAAGTTATAAAAAGCTATGTTTTGCTAGTTTTTTGACAAAGTGATAAAAATAAACAAATTATAACACAAATCAGTTATTTTATAACACAAAATACAATAAATACTTAAAAAGTTAAAAAACCTATATTTTAAAGGACTTTTTAAAAAAATATCAAATTATAACACAAAAAAAATACAGTCTAACACAAAACAAAAATTGTCTAAAATAATTGCTTCACCGTCCTTAATAATGCAAAACAGTATAGTTAGCTCTAACACAATTGAATATTGACTTATTTATAGTATTTGTGTTAGAATTTTTTTAGGAGATAATAATGGAAACAATTCATCGAAAAGATGGAAGGTTACATATATACGTTCGTCAAGATAAGTACAAAGGTGAACTAAAATCTCACAATTGGGTTGGAAGAGCTTACGTAAATGGCAAACAAAAAGTATCATCTTCAGGAACTACCAATATAGAAGAGGCAATACCCATTCTAGAAAAATGGTATGATGATCTTACTCAAGAAAATCCTGAAAATATCGAAGAAAATAAGCAAAATCAAAGTAAAGAAATTCTAGAACCTAATAACAAGGCAGCCGCACCTCAAAATAATAGCAGTAATGCTGAAGATGGGAAAATAGCGGTAGTGAATAGCTTAAATACCACTACTATAGATGTTAATGATAAAGAAGAAACTATCCAATCTTCAATTGCCAGTACTCCAAAGGGAATAACGATGAATATGTTGGAAAAATTAAAAAACATTAAATTTTCCAAAGATTCCAAAGAAACTTCTGATGTAGCTAAGTCGCCAATTTCCAACAAAGATAAATTAAAAAAATTCAAAGACACTTTCCAGAATCTTTTTGCTTCCAAGGTGAGCAAACTAAGCGTTGCTGGAGAAGAAATCGCCGGCATTGATATATCTAGAGAGGCAGTGAGAGTTGCACAAGTTTCTAAAGGCAAAGACGATAAATGGATTCTAGATAAATTTTCTTACCGGTTATTAGACCAAGACAAAATTACTGAAAATATTTTAGATAGCAGGGATTATTTGGCAGAAGAAATTGAATTGGCTATGGCCAATGGAGCTATTACTACTAAAAATATTGCTTTATCCATTCCAGTCACTAGCGCAATTATTAGAGTAGTAACAAGCCCATTGATGGTTGAAGATGAATTGCAAAAAGCAATTGAGACTAATTCTTTATGGGAAAATCTGGTTCAACTAACAGATAATTTAAATGATTATTCTATTTTTCATCAAGTCATAAACAGAAACAGCAAAAATAATACGATGGAAATATTATTTGTGGCATCCAAGTTATCAGACGTAAATGCCTTTAGTGCTATTGTTAAAAAAGCAGGTCTTAATCCAGTGATCATGGATGTTCGCTGCTTCTCATTAAAAAATGCATATGACAATTCTAAAATTCATTCGGTAGAAGGAAAAAACAACACTGCTATTTTAGAATTGGGGCTAGATGAAAATTATCTAATGATTATCCATAATAATATTCCAGTTATTACAGATATTTTTTTAAGACCACAGGAAAAGCAGAGCTTGTTAGAAGTGATCAGCGATCAAATTCCAACAGAAGCAGATGCGGTCATAAGAAGATATTCTATGCAAATTAAGCAAGCAATTGCGGATTACGAAGGCAAATACGACAATAAAATTAATAACGTTCAGGTAGTTTCTAGTTTAAAAAATATACATTATTTAATACCAGCATTTAAAAAGAACTTATTAACCCTGGGATTTGTCATTTTTGACCCTTTGCAAGAAATAGCTTTGCCTTCTTATAATAATGATAAAATACCCTCCGATAATAAATCAGTTCTAGCTTCAGTTCTTGGACTAGCGTACCGAAAACTAGACGTGTTTGGTTATTATAAATTTGTAACTGCAGTTAAAAATATTAACTTATTGCCTAATAGAGATGCGATTAGACAAGGCAATAAATTAAAGTTTCTATCCGGCTTTGCTGCAAAAGGTTTGGCAGGATCTATAGCTGCAATTTATTTGGTATTAATTATTTTTTCTTTCTTTCAAATTCAGAGTAATAAAAAATCTTTACTAGAATTTGCTAGTGTCCAGACTGAATTTAATAAAATGAATAAAGAATTTTCTGCTCTTAGCAAGCAACGAAGAACCATGCAGCAATCCTTAAATCTTGGAAAATTAATTAATTCTAACCAAACTCGTTCCTATAGGGCATTGGCACAGATTACTAGAAGTGTACCTTTGCGAGTGTCATTTAATAAAATGACTTTTGATGGCAATCAAAGCATAATTATTGAGGGTAAGGCATATTCTGATCAAGATATTTTAAATTTTGTTACTAATTTAAATAAAAAATCTTTAATTGCTCAAGCCTCACTAACCGCAATGAAAGTTCAAGAAGATCAAAAATTAAATACAGGAAATAACAATCGAAAAGGATTTGTCATTAATTGCAAATTAAAGAACACGTAATGGATTTAGCAGCTTTAAAAAATTTTGATGTAAAAGAATTCTTCGACAAGCTTAAAAGCGGAGGATTCTCTAATAAAAAAACATTAATGAAGTTTGGAATTGGTTTTGGAGCTATAATAGTTTTTCTAATTATTTATTATGCTTTTGTTTCTCCGATCGTTGAAGAACAAAAAAAACAAATTGCTATTATGAATGAGAACAAAGCAAAAATTATTCAATTCAATCAGAATAGTGGATCTTTAAAATCGACTATTAAAAAATTAGAACCAGAGTACAAAAAAAATAGTAAATTATTTCATAGCAAGGAAGAGGTAGAAGGCTTATATCAAAATATTAGCAATTTTGCTTTGAGCAATGGCCTGTCTATTGTAAATCTTAAAAAAGGAAAACCAGTGGGTGTGAAGGGTAAGCCAACCACAGCAACCACAGCAAACAATGGAGCAGCAGCAAATCCAGCAAATGCAAAACCAATCTATTACAAAATTCCCGTTGAGTACGAGATCAAAGGTAGTTTTTTAGGTTATCTCAAGTTTAGAAGAGCTTTATCGGATTCTCAAAAGGTTATAAACTTTGATAAGGAAGAAATTAGTATTTTGACGCAAGCTCAAGGAAATATTTTATCCAAAGGAACAGTCTCGATTGTGGGGCTGCCAAATGAATATGAAAAATAAAATTGCATTTATATTAATAATGACAATGGCCCTGTGTCAGTTTCAATGGACTGCTGCAAACGCAGAGACCAAAAAAATAGAGAATGAAGAAGAGTTACCAGCAATAGATCCGTTTTCTGGTGGATCGGGCGTTTCTTCACAAAAAAATTCTGACAACCAACCAAACTCTAATAATGGATTAATGAACGATTTAAGGTTGGTGGGAACTATTTTGAGCATTAATAAAAAGATAGCTATTTTTTCAGCAAGAGATGGAAGTGCTGTAAATTATAGAGAAAATCAATTTATTACGGACTCTACTATGCTGCTAGAAATCATGCATAACTTAATTATTGTTCAGGACGGCAATAATAAAAAATTTGAAGTGTATATGAATAATAATATTAAACCGAGCGAGGGCTAAGCAATGAAGACTCACTATATAAAAATTTTAGCAATGTTCATGGTTGCCATTTTGTTACAATCTTGTGCGTCCACTTCCTCAAAAAAAACAAAGTCAGTTCACGGCAAAGAACCTTTGATCAATATTCCTGAAATTGTCTCTGAAGGCCAAAAAGAAATGCGCAAAAAGGTGAATGCCGGACCTAGACCTTATGTTATGGAAGAAAGAATTTTACCGAACAAAAGACAAACCATAACAACAGAGAATGTTAAAAATTATGTAAGCATTCCAGATGAGTATGCAAACCTTAAGCAGCGTATTAATATTAATTTTCAAGGATTGGATTTTAAATATGTCATGTCCTTAATGGCTGAGATTGGCGATGTAAATATTTTAGTAGGGGATGAAGTCAGCGGTACAGTCAATGCAAAAATTAGTGATGTAGCATGGGATACAGCTTTTCAAACACTATTAGATATGAAAAGCTTAAGTGCTGATATTGATGCTGGTAACGGCATTATTAGAGTGCACACACCTTCAAAACTAACAGAACAAGAAACGGCCAAATCAGCAAGGACAGAAGTTTTAAAGAGAAAAATTTCTCTTCAAGAATCTGTGGAGCCTCAAGTAGCAGAGATATTTAAATTATATTACATCAGTCCTGCACAGGCTAAAAAAACCTTACAAGACTTATATACCAGTACAGCCTCTGCAGGAGGAGCTGGCGCAGCACCCATTAGTTCAATCAGCAATATTAAAATCACTGTTGAGAATACCACTCGGTCTATTATTGTAAGAGGTAGCAAATCGGATGTAGACACTATCGATGCAGTGATCAAAGCAATAGACGTAAAAACAAAACAAGTTTTAATAGAAGCGTTTATTGTGACTGTAGATTCAACATTTCAACAAGCTTTTGGAGCCAGAGTAGGAGCCATGTCAAAAGGAGGACCAAATCCTAGCGGAGATACTTCTGTTATATCAGGTACAGTGGGAGGAGCAGCAACTACGCCTGGAGGAGTTGCCCTTGGTGCAGCAGCCGGAACTATAGCAAATAACACCATAGCAGGTGCTACTAGCGGTATAGGAGTTTTAAAAACTCTTGGCACTTACGCACTTAAGTTAGAGCTGGAAGCATTAGAGAGTTTAGGAAAAAATAAAGTCATTTCCAGTCCAAGCGTATTCACTTTAAATAACCAGGAGGCTAAAATTACTCAAGGAAATCAAATTCCTTACAAGACTACAGTTGATGGAACTACCACCACAGCATTTAAAGAGGCGGCATTATCTTTAACAGTGACGCCCAGTATTATTGGTGATGGGAATGTTTTGTTGGATATTAAAGTGAACAATGATGCAGCCGTCGAGATTGCAGGTGCAGATGAGCCAGGTATCAAAACCAATGAGATCACCACTAAATTATTAGTAGCCGATGGAGATATTGTTGTTATCGGAGGCATAAAAATTGATACCACTAATAACACAAGCACAGGAACTCCTGGAGCAAACAAAATACCAGTCTTCGGAAACTTGTTTAAAGGAAAATCATTAAATGACAAAAAAGATGAAATGTTAATTTTTATATCTCCACGAGTTATAGAATAAAATGAGCAAGATCAGACTAGACTCTGCTAGCGAACAGAATATTTTAAATATGTTGATGGAGAATTCCATCATCAGCGCTGATCAAATGTCTAAAATTAATTCCACAAGTTTAGAAATAGGAAAATCTAAATTAGAAACAGTCTTCGAGCTTAATTTGTCCAATGAAGATGAAATATTAAAAATTTTATCCACTTCTTATTCTTTACCTATTGTAAACTTGGAAGATTATAAAATAGATGAAAAGATAAAAAAAATTATTGATCCGAGATATATAGAAAATAATGGTTTAGTTCCCTTTGAGATTAAAGAGGGAGTTTTAAAGATTGCTATTGCCGATGCGTCTAAATTTGGTTTGATGAAAAATTTAAAAACAATGACTAGTTTAGAACCTGAACTTTTTGCCACATCTATTTCTGGTATCGAAAAATTTATTAATGGATTGTCAAAAAATAATTCAAAAAAGATATCAGAGAAAGCTGTCAAAATTAAAAGAATTGAAAAAAAAGAGGAGCTTGTTGAAGTAGGAACTGAAGTTATCGTTTTTGGAAATAAAATAATTACAGAAGCTATTAATTTGGGCGCTAGTGATATTCATATCGAGAGTTTTAGAGCCAGCTCATCAATTCGTTTTAGAGTAGATGGAATTTTAAGAGTTATGGATAAACACAGCGATTTTTTACAAGCAAACTACAATGCAGTAGTTGCTAGGATTAAAATTATTAGCAAATTAGACATTGCGGAGCGAAGAATTCCACAGGATGGATCCTGTTCTTTTAAATCAGATACGAAAGAAGTTGATTTAAGGGTTTCTATTCTACCAACAAAAAATAATGAACGTATTGTTATGAGGATTTTAAGCAAAGAAGCCGGTGATCAAGCGTTAAGTGATTTAGGGTTTGCCGCAAAAGATTTAGACAAGCTTATCAAAGCAATTACATCGCCCCAAGGGATGATATTAGTTACCGGTCCAACTGGAAGTGGAAAGACAACCACTTTATATAGTGTGTTAAAGCACATTAACAAACCGGGTATGAATATCTTAACTGCTGAAGATCCGGTGGAATATGAAATGGAAGGCATTGGCCAGGTCCAAGTTAAAGAATCAATCGGTTATACTTTTGAAGAAGCACTGCGATCTTTTTTACGACAAGACCCAGAAGTTATTTTAGTTGGAGAGATTAGAGATAAAGCAACGGTAGATATTGCATTAAAAGCCGCATTAACAGGTCACTTGGTATTCAGCACGCTTCACACCAATGATGCACCGAGTTCGATTACTCGTTTAGTAAACATGGGAACACCCAGTTATTTAATATCAGCAGCCCTTACTTTAATTATGGCGCAACGGTTAGCGAGAAAAACATGCACCGAATGTAGAGTGATTGATGAAAATATTACTCCTAAACTTTTAAATTCTATCGGCTTTTTACCAGAGCAATCAGCACGAGCTAAAATGTATAAAGGTAAAGGTTGTGAAGCATGTGGCAACCTTGGTTACAAAGGACGAATGGGTATTTATGAAATTCTAGAAATTGACCGAGAAATGAAAGCTGGAATTCTATCTAATCTTCAACAAAATGAGCTAACTGCTTTAGCTAAAAAAAATGGTTTTAAAACTATGCAAGATATGGGCCAAGAACTTTTATTGAGTGGGGACATGTCCTTTGCAGAGTATGAAAGAGTTTTGCAATCTAACTGATGTTAAATTTTGAATATAAGGGAATTTCTTTAGGAAAGTACGTCGAGGGTGAGATCGAAGCATTAAATAGTGCTGAAGCTGCTCACAAACTTAAAGATCAAAAAGTAATTATCACCAAATTAAAAGAAGCCAAAAAGAAAATAGAAAAAGTTAAGAAAAAATCAGACCCCTTTATTTTTGGCACGGGTGTTACAGCTCAAGAAATTTTAATTTTTTGTAAGCAGTTTGCAACCATGTTACGTGCAGGACTGCCAGTATTAAATACTTTGCAAATGTTAGAATTGCAGACCAAACGACCAGGTATGAAAAGAGTTATTCAAGCTATTAAAAAAGATTTAGAATCTGGAAATTCTTTATCCAAATGTTTTGAAAGACATCCTAAAATTTTTGATACAGTGGTCGTCAATTTAATTAAAGCAGGAGAGGCCAGCGGAAAGCTGGATACGTTTTTACAAAAAATAGTTATTAATTTGGAAAAAACTGCAAAAATTAAAGCACAAATTAAAAGCGCCCTGTTCTATCCTGCTGTTCTTTTTACAGTGGCAATTGGAGTTACTGTTTTTATGTTGATGAATGTAGTTCCAACTTTTGTGAACATGTATGAAGGAATGGGACTGGGAGACCAGCTGCCGACACCAACAGCAGTTATTATGTCGATGAGTAAATTTGTTAGATCATCGGGCGGTTTTTTTCTTTTAATGTCTATTATTTCATTTGTAGTAGGTTTTAAATTTTTGATTAAAAAAAACTACGAAGCTAGAAGAGCATGGCATGTAGTTTTGTTAAGATTGCCCATTTTTGGAAACTTAATTCAAAAATCTATTTTAGCAAAAGTATCGCTAGTGATGGGAAACCTTAATTCAGCAGGAGTAGATTTAATTGAGAGCATTGATATTGCAAAATCAGTCACGGACAATGTCCCGGTAGTGGAGGCGTTAGAGAATATTAAGAAAGGTGTTTTTTCAGGAGAAAGTTTAACCGATTTATTTAATAAGGAAAAATTCTTCCCCACTACTTTTAGTCAGCTTATTTCGGTAGGAGAACAAACAGGTAGTTTGGACGAAATGTTTAATTCGGTTGCTATGTATTATGAGGAAGAGTTTGACACTGCAGTTGCAAACTTGGCTAGTTTGATCGAACCTATTATGATCGTATTTATGGGCATTACTATTGGAGGGTTGATGTTGGCTATGTATGCCCCAATCTTTAATGTTGGCGCTATAATAGGCTAATGTTTTAGCCATTTTTAAAAAATATATAACACAGATTTGCCTTGTATCTCTTAGTTTTAAGGATTATCTTTGAGCTATGTTTGGATGTCTTGATATCTAAATCAAAATTACAACATAAGTTAATAAAGGGAGAATAATGAAACAATTAAACAAAGGTTTTACACTTATCGAGCTTTTAGTCGTGGTGGCTATTATCGGTATTTTAGCAGCAGTAGGTGTGGTTGCTTATAATGGGTATACATCGTCTGCAAAAGTAGCAGCAACAAAATCTAACCAAGCATCAGTAGTTAAGTATATAGCTGCCGAAGATAAAAAATGTAGCTTAGGTGAAACAACTGCTATGAGCGGAAATTTAACGTGCAGTGGTAAAACAGGAGCTTCAGTTGTAGCAGCTACTGTAACTGCCATGGCAAGTTTTAAAAATGCTTACTCAACACAAAATGCAGCAGTTACTTCCGGTGGAAACAATACTGCAGATACAGATGCTGGTTATATTAGATTAAGTGCTAGTGGAAACACTATTACAATTAAGTCTTGTAACAAAACAGGCTGTTCTACAACTGCCAATCAGCAAAGTTCAACAGTTGAGGCTGAGTAATTAAATCATTCAGATTTTTACAATGAGCAACTACTACCGAGGGTTTACATTAATTGAACTCTTGGTTGTGGTTGCCATTATAGGAATACTGTCGGCAGTAGGTGTCGTTTCTTATAGTGGCTACAAAGCTTCTGCTGAAAAAAAACAAGCAGAGATCACTTTAAATTCTATTTATCTAGCGCAACAAGAATACAAATCCAATAACGGAGAGTATTGCATTACGGACTGCTCATCTCCTCAAAGTATAATAACTAAATTATTTGATGGTGTGGATGATCTTTCTGAGCAAGCCTACACCTTCTCTATTACTAGCAGCTCTACTCTTAGCCTTATTGCAACTAACAAAAGCAATTCAAGCTGCAAGATGACCATAACTGAAAAAATTAAAAAACCTTCAACGGTAGGATGCTAGAGCAAAAGCACAAAGCCTTCACCTTAATAGAACTCCTAGTCGTTGTAGCCATCATTGGAATTTTAGCAGCAGTTGGAGTAGTTGCTTATAATGGGTATACGACAGCTGCAAAGAAAAACGCTAGCAATTCTCAACATAAAGCTGTAGCCAATTTAATTAGAAATAACATTCAACTATGTGAAATTACTGGAACAAATATTCAGCTGAATGGAACTACTCATGTTTGTGATGAACCTTCTGGTACACTCATGTACAAATATGTAAATCACTTTACAAATGAAGGATGGAAGTGCCCTTACGATCAATCTCTAATTATGGATAGTTTTAAATGCAAACCTGGAAGAACAGGGATCTCAGTAAACGTAATAAATGGAAAAAAACATATAGACGTTCATACTTACGATACAGCAACTACCTACTACAAAACTTTTATTGAATATGATAAATGAAATTATTAGTAAATTTAATCTCAGCTAAATGGCAGATGTGCAATGTGCTCAGTGAAGTTGAGTATAATATTAATGGAACAAAAGTTACTCTTGCATGTGGAACAAATGCTTATCAGCACTTAATCAATGCCTCCGCCGAGATAAATGCAAAAAATCCTTACGACCCTTCCTTAGGAGCATTTTCTGCAAATAATGATAATTTTAAACCAGGGCTTGGTAGAACAAATTTATCTTGCGCTAAGCAGTTTACCGGCAGTGACAAAGTTTGTAGATTAACTACAAATACTGGAGAAGATTCACGCGCGTTTCAAATTCAAACAGATATTACCATGGAGTAGTCAAATCTATGAACAAATTAATTAAGTTTATTTATTATAATGTTTTTTTAGGTGTAGCGATGTGGCTTATATCTTTTCTTTATTCTATTAATATCTGGTTGGCAGTCGCTGGCTCTGTAGTAGTTATTTATTTTTTTGTAATTGTAACATCTAAGTTTTTAATGTTTATTAATAATTCATGAAACGAAAAGGTTTCACCTTAATAGAACTCCTAGTTGTTGTTGCCATCATTGGTATTTTAGCTGCCGTAGGTGTCGTTGCTTATAATGGGTATACAGCATCAGCGAAAGAAAAGGTTTGCGTAAATAATTTCAAGCTTTGGAGTAAATTAATAAAAGAAAAATATACTTTTTGCCAAATACAGGAAACTATAGAGCTTCAAGCTCAATATTGGAAAAATACTCCTGGAGCTAAATCAAATTTTAATTGTAGTAGCATCACAAGTCTCTCTTCTATGATTGGCCCAGTATCAAAACATATAACTAATTTTATGCGCGACCCATACAATCCTGACTTTCATGGCAATGTTGAGTTAGTATCTTGGAATGGGGTTCCTTACAAAGATGGAATGATTGCCTATTATGGAAACAGAATACGAAGTCGTTGTAGAGGGATTCAGTATGAAGAAATTTTTGAATAAGCACAAAGCCTTCACCCTAATCGAACTTTTAGTGGTAGTAGCCATCATTGGAATTTTAGCTGCCGTAGGAGTCGTTGCTTATAATGGGTACACAGCAAGTGCTAAAAGAAATGCAACATTGGCTAATTTTAAGACGGTGTCAAAACTAATTCATAACACACTTCAACTCTGTGAAGCTCAAGGTCAGGTAAATTTATCTCCAACAAGAATAGTAAATTGCAATGTTGCAAATACATCCTCTGGAATAGGACAGGTTGCCAATGTTTTTTTAGATTATGTTAAAGAAAATGGTTTTAAAAATCCCTATGACAACAATGCTGAAATAATCAAATACACAGGTAGTGGTGGAGATACGGTGGATGGAAGAATGAGATTAGACTATGAGGCATGCAAAATAGGAACTAAGCTAAACTTGTGGGTAAAAACACACAAAGAAACTTTAAAGGAATCACATAGTAGAGATGGTTGGTGCACTAACTAAAAAAAAAGGCTTCACCCTTATAGAACTCTTAGTCGTCGTAGCCATCATTGGAATTTTAGCTGCCGTAGGTGTGGTTGCTTATAATGGTTATACTACAGCCGCTAAAATTAGAGCAACAAAATCCAACCATGCACAAACAGTAAAATTCGCTCAAGCAGAGCTTTTTAAATGTGAAATGGGAAACACATTAATAATGTTAGACAATCTTAATTGTAATAATAGAACAGCAACTACTATTATTGAAGCTATAGAAAAATCTTTAACTAATTTTAGAAATCCTTACAAATCTACTGAACCTGGTGTTAAAGATAAAACTAAAATTACAAATAATGATGATGTAGGTTATGTGTATGTTGAGGGAAATGCTGGAGAGGTTTATATAAATTCTTGTTTTCAAATTGATTGTTCAAATTCATCTAATCAATTAAATGTGATTTTAAAATGGTAAATCGGTAATTATTTAACCATTTTGATTTTGTTCTGAGAGTGATAATAATATTTCAATTTTTCTCATTTTTGTTATTTTTCAAATATGAAATCTAAAGGTTTTACTCTCATAGAGTTATTAGTTGTTGTAGCCATTATCGGAATCTTAGCAGCAGTAGGTGTGGTTGCTTATAATGGTTATACAAACAGTGCGAAGTCATCAGTTATTAAGTCCAATCACAAACTTGTTGTTCAAAAAGTACTACTATTAATTAACGAATGTGAAATTAACAGTTCCGCCAATATGATGAGCGCAAAGAATAGTCAAAACATAAATAGTTTAGCTTGTTATGGAAATCCTTTTTGGTTTTTTGGTGAGTATTTAAAAAATGATTTTGATAATAGGCTTAAATGGATAAATCCACTAAATCTTACATCCATGGGCTCTTCAAATATGGGGACTATGCAAGTAGGATCTTGTTATGGAGCAACTCAAGACAACTATCAGGGATTTGTTTGGGTTAGATCAAAAACAGCATCAAACCCATCAGACAAAAATATTGAAATATGTGCTTGCTTTAAATCACCATGCAACAATAGCTCTAACAGACTAGAAATAGAAATACCTTTTAATTAGAAAGTAGCAAAAAGAATATTTTTTATTTCATTCTGTTAAGATTATTAACTCAAACACAATTGTTAATCTGGAATGTCTATATAAACCCTTGCTGTAGTAGTGGCGCATCCCGAACAACCCTTCGTTGGTCCGAGGTTAGTTTCCATCCACATTCTTTTAGGGCTTTCATTGCATATTAAAGTAAAACCCATGGCACCACTATTTCCGCAGGAATATCCAATCATATAACCTTTCATTCTGCTATCCCCAGCAACTGCACAACAAGTTTCTGTATCCCAAACATTTTTAAAACCATTCCAAAAAAAGTGGGCTGTAAATTGTACTCTTAAATTAGATGCTCCAGAGCTACACTGAAAGTCAGAGGTTGAACCATCTGGGCCTGTTTTTAAATTAACTGTGCCAACCGTTTCACATGCAAACAATAAGGTTTTTATATTCTTAACAGCTTGGGTATGATTGTATAAAGTCGTTTTAACTTTAGCACTTGAGGTATACCCATTATAAGCAACCACACCTACTGCAGCGAGGATACCAATGATGGCTACAACGACTAAGAGTTCTATTAAGGTGAAGGCTTTATGATTCATAATTAGTTATTTCCAATTAGCTCTATGATAATCGTAATCAGAAATAGTATCAAAATAAACAGTCGTAGTATCATTGTTTCCAGTTCCATATCTTGCATCACAACCACCTATATTATTTTTCATAAAATTATCCCAAGTTCCATTTGCATCAGCAGCATCCCATTTACAGTGAATTCTACCAACTTGATCAATAGTAGGCATTCCTTGTCCAGATTTATTCCATCGTTGGTGAACCATTAACTCATTATTATTGAAAGGATTCTTTACACCTTTGAAATGGAGTTCAGTTATAGTATTCATAGCATTGCTAAATGCATTTTCTGTTCCACCTGAAAAAACTTGAGAACAAGAATATGGTGAGCCTATTTTTTTCTCATAAGCTTCCATTTCAATACCAACAGAGCATTTTGACATTTCTGCTTTTATATATCTAACAATTGTATTAAGATTTGATTTTACGACTGTTTTTTTAGCACTTGCAGTATAGCCATTATAAGCAACCACACCTACAGCAGCGAGAATACCGATGATTGCTACCACGACTAAAAGTTCTATTAGGGTGAAGGCTTTGTTATTCATATTTAATCTCTTCCTCCAATCTATTATCAGAATTACTACACGGCTCCTTGAAGCAAGAACATAAGGTTATATGATCCCAGGAATTTAGTGAATCAATATGAGTTATACCGACATATTGTCCTCCCCACGATGCCACTTTACAACCATTAAACCTTTGTGCACTCCAGGCAGTAGGGTTATCAGGATGTGAAGGATATGGATTTGTATATCTACCATTATTCTCCATATGATTAATAAGATATCTTGCTATGAATGTTCGTTGATCAGGTTGATAACAAGTAACTACACTTTCAGTTTTAGAACCATAGACTTTCATCATTGTTACACTTCCATAAATATCGCATTTTTGGATCACAAGATAAATTTCCTTCTTAATCGCTGCATGATTAGATTTTGCAACTGCTTTTTTTGCACTAGATGTATACCCATTATAAGCAACCACTCCTACAGCGGCTAAGATTCCAATGATAGCAACAACGACTAAAAGTTCTATTAGGGTGAAACCATTTCGTTTCATGTCTAAAATTTTACCTTAGTATCAAAGACTATGTAACCCAAAAAATATTGCATGATTTGCTTATTGATAAATGTGCAGAAAGAGAGAGAAATTCCTAGAGAGCATTTAGGAAGCCTCTTTTCCTGCAGCACCCCAACAGCACCCCAAAACAGATCCAATCGGTAGAGTCAGTGAGTGACTCCAACGATTCAATTTGTCGTAGAAAGATGAATTGACCTATGTTATTTACAAGCAAACATTGAGCGCTCGTAGATCAACTGGATAGATCGTCTGATTACGAATCAGACAACTCAATTCTTCTTTCTTAATTAAGTAAGAATCTATGCCGCTTAATTGAGGTTGTCAAACTTGCCTTAACTGCAACACCCCAACAGCACCCCAAGCTACTAAATTCAAACGTAAAAACTTATATAAAACTTATATTTTCTTTTTTGCAATTAAATAAAAAATAAAACTAAAAAGCTAAATAAAACATAGCGATGAGGATTCCAAAATGGACTCCATTTCGCGTCTATCTAGTGGTGCAAGTGTCGAGCAGCGAGGATCAAGAAGCATCTGTTTATGGACTCCTGATTAAGTTTTTAGGCTATTTTAAAATGCACCTGCAATCGCTGTTGCGATCGCATCTCGTTCGCTGCTGTTGCAGCTCACTCGATCTAATGCCAAAGGTCTTTAAATCAAATGGATCCTAAGGGGATCTGAAATAGTTATAAAACTATATTAATGTTTAGGGGGTACCAGATAGGGCTTCGTATATATCAGTATATATATCTAAAATTCATAAATAGATAACGACTTAAAACTTTTTCTTCTAAAAAAAATATTACAAAAATTTTATAGCAACTAGATTCTAACTGTCCTATAATTTCCTATGTCCAAACGTGAGTATTACTCAAAAAATAAAGAGAAGATTTTAAAAGTAAGAGCGGAATACAGAAAAAAAAAAAAAAAAAAAATAAAAGAAATAAAAAAACAATATTACTTAAAAAATAAAGAAAAGATTTTAAAAGCAAGAGCGGAATACGTAGATAAAAACAGAGAAAAAATAAGTGCAGCAAACAAAAAACTTTGGGCAGAAAATCCAGAACAGCATCAATCCAAAGAGTACTTCAAAAATTACAGAGAAAAAAATAGAGAAAAAATAAGGGTTAGCATGAAGAAGTATAATACGCTGGCAAAAATTAAATATCAAAATGACCCCGCCTATAGAGAAAAACACCTAAAAAGAAAATCTAAATACAGACAGGACAATCAAGAAAAAGCTACTCAATTTAGAAAAAATGATAATAAAGTTAAAAAGAAAAAATACTACACAGACAGTTATTATAGGCTTAGGATTACTTTAAGAAATAGATTAAGACACGCAATGAAAGCACCTGGTGTGGCCGTTGTTTGAATTTAATATTCTCTAAAATAGAAACACTTATAGAAATAGTCTTTTCTTTCTAAAATTGTTGAGAGCCTTTTTTGCAATCATAATCAAAACTGAGAAGAAATTCCTTAAGTGCTAGTAGTCGCATTAACTCAACAACAATTCCCTCATTTTCTTTTTTTGAGAGTTTATCATCAAAATCATCCATAAGTTTGTTATGTTCTTTTGGTTTCAAAATAAAAGATTTAACATTTAGTCTTCCAGAAATTCTATTTAAAATATGAGCAAAAAATACGGATGCTTTTCCACCCATTTTTTGATTTTCTACCCAAGCTATTGAGGTATCCGAAACTTCTAGTGGGGGTTCAAGTCCTTTAGGCATTTTAATATGATTTTTTGAAATTAATTTTTTTTCCTCAAGATTAAAAATAAGAGTTGTTTGTTGTGTTTTATCTTCAAGATCAACACAATTCAAAATTAGTTCTTCTGCTAAAGCTTGGATGCAAACCATCAAAACCAGAAAGACGTATAGAGATAGTTTTTTCATTTAACCCAGAACCATGGTCTCTAAAAGTTTTTTCATTTATTACAATAAGTATAGACAGTACTTTCTTCTAAAATCTTTAAAAGTTTATCTGAATTACTTGAAAAATTAAAACGAGATATGGAAGGACTAACTTTATTTAGTTTGAGAAATGCTCTTGCAGCATCAGCTTTAATTCCAAAGTTAATACTCTCTGTTGATTTCTTGCTTAATCCAGAAACTGCAATAGCTACTAATTCACCACTTTCATTTACAATTGGACCACCACTATTTCCTGGGTTAATAGCGGCATCTACCTGAATTTCATTAGAGTTATCTTTAAATCCTTTCAAAGAACTTACAATTCCAGAAGTTATTTTTAGATCATCACTCAATCCTTTTCCTAAAGGATAACCTGCCACAAATATTTTTTGTAATTTTTTTGGATCACTGGATGAAAATTCTATGAAGGTATCAGGTCTAATATCTGCTTTTAATAAGGCTAGATCTAAATTTGCATCCGTTGCTATTAGCTTGGTATCGTAATCTTTGTTTTTATAACTAACTTTAGACAACGTGCATCCTTCAATAACATGATTGTTAGTTAACAAATGTCCTCTGCTATTAATAAAAAAAGCTGTACCACTGCTGACGTTACCTTTTTCGCTACCAGAATAATTTGTTTTTGCACATTTAAATTTAGCTACATTAGTTTCCGCAACCCCTTTCATTTGATGAAGTCTTGTTAGGCTCATGTCTTCAAAATCAATTGTTATTGTTTGCTGAAAAAATTTCTCTCTTTTTTTTGCAACTAATATTCCTCCTACGTAATTTTCAATCAAAAATTTTTCTATATGTGTGTCCTCAATAATTCCCTCAAACCCTGGTGGCCACGATTTTGCTTTATTGTAATCTTTCTCGTATTCAAGTCTTTGCTCACCATATTTTATTAAAGATGTAATCGTTTTTGCTTTTGTATTTATTGACCAGAGATATTTTTGAAACCAAACAAATCGTTTGCCACCAATTGAAAGTAACTTCTTAATCTGATTATCATCTAAAAGGATAGTAGCTATGAGCAGATAATCGAGCTTCGAAGGACTTATTAATTCTTTGTAAGTGTCAAATAATATAGTATTAGATATATTTAATTGATCCATGCCCCATTTTTTGTAGTTCTCAATAAATTTTTTTTAGGGACCTTAATATACGTAATAATTTTTTTATAAATATCCTTGTCATAGACAAATTGATCGTGTGAAGTTACGCCTTGGTAAGCTAAAGCCCAAGATCCTTTATCAGTAGGTATACAATTATTTATCTCTATCTGTTTTGCTTTGGCATTTCCACTCAACAACAAACCCAGAACCAGGCCAAATACAATCTTCTTCATCCCAGAAACTTACCTTAAAATATTGAATATAGAAACGCTGTGAAAGGGCTAGGAAATGAGGATTTAAAGAGGACCCATAACCTTTCTTAAATCCGAAAGCTCTTAAACACCCACCACCCCCTGAAATCAAAAAATAGGGTACCTTATATGATTACCTATACACTTGGATTTAGACACAAGTAGCTGGGAGAAAGTTATTTGGTTTTGAAATGGAGATCTAAAATATTATAAATATTTTAAAACTTTTTGAAGTAAAAGATTGGCGATGAGCAATCAGCGGGCACGAGTCTCATGAAACGCTCCTTCTGTTGTATTAAATATTTTTTTAATCTCATATATTGTTATGTTCTTAATGTTTCTTAATGCGTTCAGAGTGTGGGTCATCGCCTGATGCCATTTCCCAGTTGAGGCTGATGATGATTACCATAAGCCATAATACCAATATAGCCTAGACCTCTTATCTTGTTAACATCCTGTAATTGATTGGTGGCAACTGTTACAATAAAAATCCTGTAATAAACTTAAAATTATAATCATAAATATGAAAACAAGAGATATATTTATTGCATTAATAGTGCCTATATTATTAGGGTTTGGTTTTGTTATCGCAAAACCAGCTATGGAATATTTTCCACCATTTTTACTGATGGGTTTACGTTTTACTATACCTGCGCTAATTCTTGTTTGGTGGTTCCCTGTACCTAAAGGACTATTATTAGATATATTTAAAGTTTCATTTATTGGAAGTTCATTACAGTATGGATTAACTTATTCAGGTTTAAACCTTATAGATGCATCTTCAGCTGTTCTTCTTGTACAGTTAGAAACTCCTTTTGGAATATTAATTGCATTTTTTTTATTAAAAGAAATACCCACTATAAAAAATATAATCGCTTTAACGATTAGTTTTATCGGCGTAATAATTTTAACAGGAGCACTTAATCTTGAAGGTCAATATCTTGGAGTTTTTTTGACAGTATCTGGTGCGTTTACATGGTCTCTTGGAGCTGTTATGGCAAAAACTCTTGGTAAAAAAATTGGTGCTTTTGCACTTATGACTTGGCTTTCTGTATTTTCTGGACCAATGTTAATAATTATTTCAATAGTTTTTGATGGCAATCCAGTAAATTATATTTTATCAGCAAATCTTAATAGTTGGTTAACCTTAGCTTTTCTTGGACTTGTTATGCAACCAATAGCTTATGGTGCTTGGTATTTTGTTTTAAGTAAATATCCAGTGAATAAAGTAATGCCTATTATGCTTTTGCTTCCTATCACTGGTCTTATAACAGCTATAATTTTGCTTGATGAAGAACCTTCAAAACAAGTATTTCTTGGTGGAGCAATTATAATCTTTGGTGTTTGTTTAATATTGTTTAGAAATAAAAAACAACAATCCTAAAAGAAGATACTAAGTAAAATTAATATAGATTTTGTGCAGCTACCATAGAAAGTAACATCGGTAGAGATAAAAGAGTATTGGTTCTAGAAAATAACATTGCAGTTCTCGCTGATTTTGTTTTTACATCAGGCTCACATGCTACAATTCCTAAAGCTCTTTTTTGATTTGGCCAAATTATAAACCAAACATTAAAAGCCATATATAATCCAAGCCACATACCAATACCTATGGCAGTATTTTTGCCACCACCAGAACTAATGCCTAAAGTCATAGCCTCATGAACGTACCCATTTAAGTAAGCTAAAATCAATCCTGAAATAACCGTAAGTAAAGCAGCCCATCTAAAATAAAATAATGCTGCAGGTGCAATAACTTTAGCTATAGCAGGTTTCTGATCGTCAGGAATTTTCGCCATGTTAGGAATTTGAACGAAATTAAAATACCAAAGTAAACCTACCCACATGATTGCAACAGTCACATGAATCAATCTTGTTAACCAACTAAAAAACATTATATCAAAATCAAACCCCCCATTTGCATAAAATAATCCTACAAAAAGAATTATTGTTAAAGCTAATGATGCATGAATTGTTTTAGGTAGAGATGATAATAAATTTCCCACAATTTTTATAACTATACACTAAAAATGTTAAATTTATCAACTATTTATTGAATCTTTCCTCAAGCATTGGTTTTAAATATTAACCTGTATAAATGTTTTTAATTTTTACTATTTCCTCTGGTTTCCCTTTGGCTATGATATTTCCATCCTTAACACCACCTTCAGCACCCATGTCTACAATATAATCAGCTGTTTTTATTACATCTAAATTATGCTCAATTACACTTACAGTATTTCCGAGTGCTACAAATATGTGTAATATTTCTAATAATTTTTTAATGTCATGTTGATGTAATCCTGAGTGCCATTAGCACCAGTGTTTACTTCTGTTCGAAGAGTCTTAAAGAATGTTCTTTCTTTTAATGACTTTTCTAAAGATTTAACAAGATTTTTAAATTCAAATTTGTTCATTCATAATGAATACATTAGATATGCATAATTTTTAATGCTGGTGTGCGTATTTGTTATATTAGGTTTTAAAGGATTCTCCACAACCACAACGCTCTGTTTCATTGGGATTATTGAACACAAATGATGAAGAAAACTCTTCTTTTTTATAGTCCATTTCAGTTCCAAGTAGATACATTACAGCTCCCGCATCAACAAAAACTTTTACGCCTTTGTCTTCAATTATTTCATCTGTGGGATTAATTTCTTTACTATACTCCATGACATATGACATGCCTGCACAACCACCAGATTTAACTGCAACCCTAACTCCAATTGAATTTGATTCAATTCCTGACATAATTTCTTTAATACGGCTTGCAGCATTATCACTTAATTTAATTATAGGATTCATTATAAATTTAACTCCAGTTTAGCTGCTTCAGACATCATTGACTTTTCCCAGGGTGGTTCAAAAACTAAATCAACATCAACCTCTTCAATACCCTCAACTTGCATGGCGCTATCTTTAACATCTTTTGGTAAACTTTCAGCAACAGGACAATTAGGTGCAGTTAAAGTCATTATAATTTTAGCCTTATCCTCTTTTATCTTAACATCATAAATTAAACCTAATTCATAAATGTTAACCGGTATCTCCGGGTCATAAATTTTTCTAATTTCAGCTATTACTTGTTCTCTTAAATCCATAATTTAATCTAGTAGTTCATTATTAATTTCTTCTTGAGTACTGTCAATTGCAGAAATTAAAGTCATGCCATGACAATGTGGCACACTTTACCCGCATTGAATATTGTTTTACTCCAAATAAGCACATTAACTTAGTTTTTTTATCTTCCTGCAAATTTTTTGATTTTAATTCAGGGTTTTCTTTAATCATGCCCAAAAAATCATTTACAATTTCCTTAACTTGAACTTCTTCTTTTCCTTTAATTAAATCAGTCATGATTGATGCTGAGGCCATTGAAATTGCACAACCACTTCCTTCAAATGAAATATCTTCTACTTCTTTATTTTTCTCTAATTTTAAAAATATATGAACATTATTTCCACATAATGTGGTTTTTACCCATTGCATTTTTGTTAAAATTTTCTTTCTTTCTTAGGTTACGGGGATTTTGTCCTATATCCCTGTCCTATAAAAAACAGAGCGATCGGCAGAATAGCACTATGAATTATTCTATCTCCATCTCTCTGAAATGGTGTTCTATTAAAGTGAGTTAGTTTCCTTAAATAGAGCTAAATTTGAGTAATTATTCATACTTTAAATTTAATAAATTGATATTATATTAGTAATATCAGTGTTGTTATATTAGTGATATCAGTGTTGTTATATGATTAAAGAAATTAAATTTACAGATAAAGCTATAAAACAGATTAATAATTTGTTGTCTCAAAAAGATCCCGGGTCATTTTTTAGAATCGCTATTAAAGGAGGTGGTTGCTCAGGTTTTCAATATGAGTTTACTTTTGATAAAGAGTTAGCTTCTGATGACATAAGACGTGAAAATATACTTATTGATAAAACTTCAGCTGATCTATTAAAGGATTCAGAGGTTGATTTTGTTTCTGAACTAATTGGTGATCAGTTCAAAATCTCAAATCCAAAAAGCAAATCTTCTTGCGGTTGTGGTATTTCATTCTCACTTTAATGATTATCACATCCTGAAATGCAAATTCTGTAAGAGCTAGGATTAAAAATATTAAAGAATAATTACAAAAATTTTCTACTGACCTTATTATGATTCAGGAAATTAAATACATTAAAATCAGAAGAATCTGGATCTACTCAATATAGCAGATACACAGTAGAAAAAGGGAAAGATTACAAAGAATTAGTTTTTAAATACAAGCAAAAGGCTTAAAAAAATAGGCTCTCCAATACACAAATTAGAATTTAATGAAAATAAAATTAATCTTTTTTTAAAAAATGAATTAATCAAGTAATATTTGAATTGAATGTATGTATTCTTTTAATTCGATATTCAAAACACTATACACTCTTTTAGTTGACACTATCTTGCTAAATTTGGCTAGTTCATCTGATTTTATTGTTAACTTTAAATGAAACTTTCCTTTTTGGTGACTCTTATGATTTTTGTGCAGAAAACTTTTATCTTCAATTTTTAGATCTTGAATAATAATTTCTGTTCTAAGTTTATTTTTAACAATTGCAATTAATTCATTTATATTCATTATTCTCAAAAAAAATTACATCTATCATAACTAAGCGACAATATGTCAACTTTTTTTATGCAATCTATACTTGACTAATTTAGTCAAGTTTATATAAATAGGTCATACAAATATGAGTAAATATGAAATTAACGTCAAAAGGTAGATATGCAGTAATGGCATTAGCTGACTTAGCTAATTTCAATAGTGTAAATCCTGTATCTTTAAGAGACATATCATTAAGACAAAACATATCATTAGATTTTCTTGAGCAGATATTTTCAAAGCTAAAAAAAAATAACATAGTCAAAAGCATCAGAGGTATCCATGGGGGGTATGTTTTAAACAAAGATCCTGTTCAAATTAAAATAGCAAACATACTTAATGCTGTAGATGAAAAAGTTAAAACACTTCGATGTAAAAAAGAGTCAAAAATAGGATGTAATAGCAAAACATCAAAATGTATTACTCACAATTTGTGGGATGAGCTTGAGATGCATATTAATTATTTCTTTGAACAAAAAAATTTAAAAGACCTTGTAACTAACACCTCAGAAAGTATTAATTAAAATGGACGCTAGACAACAAGAAATAGAAAAATTAAAAGATTACAAATACGGTTTTTCAACTGCTATTGACAATACAAGAGCACCCAAAGGATTAAGCGAAGAAGTTATTAAATTTATTTCAAATATAAAAAAAGAACCTAAGTGGATGCTCGATTGGAGACTAAAAGCTTTTGAAAGACTAAAACAATCAAAAGAGCCAAATTGGCAAAAACCAAAATATCCTAAAATAGATTATCAAGATCTTTATTATTACTCTGCACCAAAAAGTATGGATGATAAACCTAAAAGTTTAGATGAGTTGGATCCAAAATTATTAGAGACGTACAAAAAACTTGGAATACCATTGCAAGAACAAGCAAAATTAAATGGCATAGCTGTAGATGCTGTATTTGATTCTGTTTCTGTTGCAACAACTTTTAAAGAAGAGTTAAATAAAAAAGGAATAATTTTTTGCTCAATGTCCGAGGCAATTCTAGAGCACCCTGAACTTGTGAAAAAATATCTAGGAACAGTAATTCCATTGTCAGATCATTACTTTGCAACATTAAATTCTGCAGTATTTACAGATGGTTCATTTGTTTACATTCCAGAAAATGTTAAGTGTCCAATGGAACTCTCAACATATTTTAGAATTAATGATCGAGAGACAGGTCAATTTGAAAGAACATTAATTATTGCTGATAAAGGAAGTTATGTTAGTTATTTGGAAGGTTGTACAGCACCCATGCGAGATGAGAATCAATTGCATGCAGCTAATGTAGAATTAATTGCACTAGATGATGCTGAAATTAAATATTCAACAGTTCAAAATTGGTATCCAGGTGATAAAGATGGAAAAGGTGGAATTTACAACTTTGTTACTAAGAGAGGATTGTGCAAGGGAAAAAATTCAAAAATTTCCTGGACCCAAGTTGAAACTGGTTCTGCAATCACATGGAAGTACCCAAGCTGTATTTTGAAAGGGGACAATTCACAAGGAGAGTTTTACTCTGTAGCTATTACCAACAATTACCAAAAAGCTGACACTGGTACTAAAATGATTCATTTGGGAAAAAATACTAGAAGTAAAATTATTTCAAAAGGAATATCAGCGGGACATGCAGATAACACCTATAGAGGCATGGTTAGCATTCACCCCAAAGCAACAGGAGCAAAAAATTATACTCAATGCGATTCATTGCTAGTCGGAAACAAATGTGGAGCTCACACGGTTCCTTATATTGAAAACAAAAATGCATCATCTGAAATTGAACATGAGGCAACAACTTCAAAAATCAGTGAAGATCAACTGTTCTATTGCAGACAAAGAGGATTAAATCAAGAAGAGGCAGTTAGTTTAATTGTAAATGGCTTTTGTAAAGAGGTTTTGCAACAATTGCCAATGGAATTTGCAGTAGAGGCACAAAAATTGGTTGGCATTAGCTTGGAAGGAAGCGTTGGTTAAATGTTACAAATTAAAGACCTTAAAGCAAAAATAGATAACCAAGATTAGCAGACTGACCTCTTGCCCTGGTTCATTGTCCCTGTCCAAGAGCCCTATTGTTTTTAATTAAGAGTTGGAGACACTTTATATATTCTGATCAGTTTATTTTTACTACTCATCTGACATAGGACTCGTAATTGGTGTTGATATAATAGGTTCTAATTCTTCCTGTGATTGATTGTACGAAAGTTTCATTTCCCATTTTGTAATGATGTCGCTAATCTCTTGGTATGGGTAATTACGAGCAACCATATCATTACGATATGCTTTTATCTTTTTTAATAAATTTGCAATATCATTCCTTCTATAAATAAATATAGTTTCTAATGTCTTAATCCTTTCATCACTCCATTTTTCATTTCTAATCTTATCTGTTAGTTTTCGAAAAATCATGACGAGCAGCTATAATACGACAATCCACCGACCTCAAAGAACTCAGACGGCTTCAGTCTATAGTATTTTTCCTCAACGTCTTTAGATTGCTCGGCGTATGGCTGTGTCATTACTTCCTGCAACTCTCTAACTAGAGAGTAGTTTCCTGTGGTCGCTTGCTGATATGCAGGCATAACAAACCACTCTTGTAAACTGTATTTCGGGTTGACAAGTTTCATTTGCATAGAGATATCTTCACGAGTGCGGAGCGGAGTAGTATTCGTGTTTATCTTGCTGGTACTATCGATGAGAGATTTCCATTTTGTGAACCACTCTGACCAGCGCTTATCTATTCCTTCGGGGTCTGTCTCATACGTCTGGTGTATTGAAGCCATAGTATACTTCGAGTCCTTGTAGAAGCTTTTTTTGAGTGGGGTAATATCATCAGGTACCATCGAAAGCTCGCGAAAGAAGATTGTGTAATCAACAGGAGTTTGTACCATAAGCGTTTCGAGCTCACTGAATAACTCCGTGTGAAAAATGTCAAGTCCAAGTTTGGCAGCCCACATCTTCTCCATTTGTGATTGCATCACTTTCGAAAAGCTATTTTGAATCTCATCGAGCTGTTTCAAATAGTCGGGATACGACGTTAGCAACGGCTGCAACGCCCTCCAAAACACATCGAAGTTGCGTTCTGCTGCCACTGGTTGGTTCAGAAACGAGAAGTGATTTCCACCACCTATCCACGGCTGGTAATGAGGGTTGAACACATCGCAGAATCCGAATGGACCGTAGTCGAGTGTGAAACCACCGGCAGCGCAGTTGTCGCTGTTGAAGTTACCCTGGCAGTAGCCGACGCGGATCCAGTTCGTCATAAGCGACACAAGTCGGTTGCGGAACTCACGAGCGAGCAATACCACTTTTTTAGCGGTGCTTAGTTTCTTGTCTATTACGTCACCGTATTCACGATCGATTAAGTGCAACACAATCTTCTCGAGTTCCTCCATCGCTTTTGGGTGTTCATTCTTGCGAGCACGGCGACTGAAAAGTTCGAGTTGTCCGACACGAATGAAAGACTGTGCGACGCGCGTCGAGATAGCGACTGCCTCTGATATAAGAATGTCAGGCTCCTTCGAGCGCGAGCCCTCAGAGTACCACGGTCGTTTGACCTTCTCGGTTTTCGAAACGTACAAACTCAGAGAACGTGATGTCGGCACTCCGAGCGCGTGCATATGTTCTTGTGCCAGAAACTCCCGGATACTTGAGCGAAGGACGGCTCGACCATCAGCGCCACGGCAGTATGGCGTCCTGCCAGCACCTTTTAACTGCATTTCCCAGCGTCGACCACTGATGACGGCTTCAAGCACAGAAATCGCTCGACCATCGCCGTATCCGTTGCCAGTTTGGAATGGACATTGTTGGTAGTATTCGGTACCGAAGATGGAAAGTGCATACCCACATGCCCAACCGACCTTGCGCATCGGCTCCGGAACGTGTGAGATGTCGCCGGAGAACATGCGGATGAAGTCGTCTAACTGCGCCATACTGTCGGCGAAACCAAGATCGTGAAAAAGGTTTTTGCTATGCATGATGTACTCGGGGTTTTTGATTGGCGTAGGATTGACAGGGACATAGTGGCCAGTGAAGACTTGTCGTGACTCGTAGTCATCGCCGTTTGCTTTCGCGTCAGGATCGCAGTTGAGAGTATCCATGAGCGAGTAGTTTGCCAACTTTGCGAGATTGTCGATCGTTGACACGGATGGAGAGGTTTCGTGGGACAGTCGATTTGTCATAGGTCAACTTCGGACTCATGACGCGGGTAGAACGGCTCCTTTCCTGCTGCGTGGTTCGTCGTATCCACGATTTCCTTGATTTCAGGAGTGACTCTTTTCAGCATGACTTCGAAGCCCTGTCGCAGTGTCACCTGAGATGATGCGCAACCCTGGCAACCACCGCTCATCTTGATAAAAAGCTTTTTTTCCCGTATTTCCACAATCGAAATCTTCCCTCCGTGCTTAGCAATTGAATGATTAACTTCCTTATCCAGGAGTTCCTGAATAACCGTATTAAGTTCTGCATCGGACCTTCCTTGGATGCCGGTGTAGACCGTCTCCAAGATCGCCGGCACACCAGTCAACAGTTGCGTCCGGATGGCTGTCCCAATGGCGGCTTTCAGTCCTAACCACGAGGCGGTCGGCTTTTTGCAGATGGTTACCACACTCTCAGCAATGAGCACGTTAGATACTCCAGGGAGAGCAAACAGTCGCTCTCCAAGAGGTGAACCAGCAGCCCGTTCCTTGTTGACGAAAAAGAAGGGGCCGCCAGGATGTAAGATACGACTCACGATGAACTTGCAAGTATCAGGGTCGGCGAGTGAATTCTCCACGTGAATGCTGGGTAGATCTACAAGTAGGACTTCAGACATTTTCAACGCCCGCCGTCGCAGTGCGCGTGCCTAATATACGCAGGTTTTTAAACGAATATATCCCGCTGTTATGGCCGTCGCTCCAATCGAACTGGATCGCATAGTTGCCTTTGCTCTCGATTTTTTGCGGGCTCACATCAGAGCGTATCGTCTTTGGATCAAGCAGGGGACGTCCAGTCATCTCTTCAATACAGAGCGCGCAACGACATGCTAAACGGAGGTCGCGGACGTCGAAATCATGACGTTGTCCGTCCTCCCAGAGGATAGATAAGGTACGTGGGTCGCGACGCAGGAAACCGATAGGGGTGGTCTGTGATCCACCAGGCTGCGCAGCATCTTCCAGCCAGCCAGGCTCTCCATCGTTACTATCCCATTTCCACACAAAGTGCTTCAGAGTTGTAACCGTTTCGTGTATCTGTTTCATGAGAGTAGTGGCAATGTTGGCATACAAATTGGCACTAACCGACGTTGGCTGCTCCGCCACGATAGGGAGACCCTTATCACCGCAGATGACGATATCGATATCAAGAGGTAAAGCCCCCAAAAATGGAACGCCAAGCTCCTGGCTCATTTTCTCACCACCGCCGTGACGAAAGATATCCGTATTTTCACCACAGTGGGGGCAGGTAAAGGTGCGCATATTTTCTACGATCCCAAGAATCTTGACCTTCACCTTCTCGAACATCCTTAAGCCTCGGCGGGCGATCTTGAGGGCTACGGTCTGTGGTGTCGTTACGATCACCACGCCCGACAGCGGTATACTCTGTGCCAGCGTTAGTTGGACGTCTCCAGTACCGGGTGGGAGGTCGAGGATCAAATAGTCCAGTGGGCCCCATTGCACGCCGTCGATAAATATTTTCAAGTATTTTCCTACCATCGGCCCACGCAAGATGGCTGGTTTGTCATCTTCACTGAGCATGCCCATCGACACCACCTTTAAGCCGTGCCGCTCCGCCGGGATTATTTTTCCGTCCTGGCTCATCTTTGGCGGCTCACCAGTTGGGATGCCGAGCATGCCTGGGATACTGGGGCCAAGAATATCTGCATCTACGATTGCGACGCGTGCCCCGAGCTGAAGCAACGCAAGCGCCAAATTAGCACTCACTGTGGATTTTCCGACGCCACCCTTTCCGCTACCTACGGCGATGATATGCTGTATTCCTGGTAACTTCTCTGTGCTAATAGTCGACGCGGATGTGATAGCTGGATGGATTTGATTGTGGTTCAAGTCAGTTGTCTGCATGGTTAAACTCCCTGTATCTTTACTCACTAATAATTTCACCGTCAAAGTTCACTCTACGTTTTACCATAAAATATTCTATTAATTGATTATAACCACCGATTAATTTATCATCAATTTTAATTTGTGGCATGTTCTTACAGGTCTACCTATGTCTTCTAACATCGCCTGTGGTGATACAAAATCTTCCATCATCTTTTCTACGTATTTAAGGCCAAGTGATTTAATCATGTGTTTGGCCTTATTACAAAATTGACAGTTTAATTTACTGTATAGTACTATTTCCATCATCTTTACCTATTAAGTTTTCTCGCCATTTTTATATTTTATGTTTATTTTATTGCCATCAAGATCCTAGCACAAAAATGTTACTCGTAGATAGGATTTAATTTCGTTCAAACTTTTAATTTTTGCTCTATCAACTTGTTGCTAACTAAGAATCATAGAACAACCCCACTTATTTTTTTGACAGCTCATCTTTCATAGCTAATTTAAGCTTCTTTAAGGTTCTTAAATCGTACCAACTTTTAGGTCCTCTTTTTGAGTTTCTTTGTTTTTCAGCAACAGTTACTTTTTTTTTAAGATCTTTGTGTTTTTCTTTAATTTTCATTTATTTGATCATAACCACTCTGAACAGAACAATTTATCGTAATAATCTTTACTCATCTGACATTGGACAAGGAGGCAATGGCTCCAATTCCTCTTGGAGTTTTTCTGATGTAGTTCGTTCTTTTTTATTTCTTTTAGATTGCTTATAGCTTTCTTCTAATTCTTTTTTTTCTTTCTCAGCTTCTTCTAAAAAATCTCTACGCATTGTGTAATTTTACTAAATTTATAATAAAAATTAATGTTAAGACTTCTTAAAATCATACTAAACATAATTATTTTAAAATTATATTTTCTAATTTTAAGGGCGTCACCCTTTCAGTAAACTCCAAAAAAGTTCCACTATAAGTGGTAGTCTAAGTCAAAATCCATAATAATGGATTTATGTTTTTTTGATCTTAGTTAGTCTTTTATTATTTAGCCACAACCAGATAAATTTGAGATGGTGATAGGCTTATAGCCATGATTACTATTTAGTCTGTTTCTATAAAACTCTTTAACCAAATCGCCCAGAGTAAGCTCTTTTTCTAAGGATTGTTTGATTAAGAACGGATCCTGTCCAGAAAAAACCTTCGTTTTTATTTCAGTCATTCTTCTAACAGCCGCCGCTCTAGATATTTCTTTAGAAGTTCCAAGAAAGAATCTTTTCTTTTCTTCCCCTTTAGGTCTGTAAGAATAGTAGTAAGCTTTGCCGACTTCTGTAGGTAGAATATTTCGTCTGTTACCTGACTTGTCTAGAATCGAACTGACCTTTAGTTTTAAACCAGGAATCTCATCGTTAAATATTTGAGTCTTTTCCTTACCTTCAATAGAAGCAATGAAACTCTCTGTTAGTTTCTGCCTTATTATTTTCTTCGTTTTCTTATCTTCGTTTATCATTAGTACTACTCCTTTTTTGTTTAATCTTCTGACTACCAAAGCAATCCAGAGAGAGAAATTCCTAGAGAACATTTAGGAACAACTTTTTCTGCAATACCCCTGCAATACCCCAAGACAGATCCAATCGGTGATGACAGCAAGTGTTACCAACGATTCAATTTGCCGTAGAAAGATGAATTGACCTATGTTATTTACAAGCAAACATTGAGCGCTCGTAGATCAACTGGATAGATCGTCTGATTACGAATCAGAAGGTTAGGGGTTCGAATCCCTTCGAGCGCACCAATTTTATTTTTTAAATGTTAAACTGGCCCACAAAGAATGCCAGTCAGCATTTTTGATTTCTGATTTTTTAAAATGTACTGCGCTTATTAAAAAAGCTCCTTTTTTTTCAAGAGAAATAATTGCCTTGCCATCATTGTTAGTTCTAATTTTGCTAATTGTAGTTTCATTTCCAGTTTTATTAAAAATAGTAATTTGTGAATTGGGAAAAGGTTTATTTTTATAAAGCAAAAGAACATCAACTTTATTTTCACTTCCATAAGGATTGTTTAATGCAATTAATTCAAAGAGAAGACCTGTATTAAAATCCTCACCTCGCCTAGACCCCACTTGAATAAGAGATTTTGCATACCTGGTGTAGGTTTCGTTAATATCAGAATTAATAAAGTCAGGATTTTTTGCACTCCATTCATTCCAAATTCCCTCATCTTTTAAGAAAGTTTTAAATATTTCAAAATTTTTATAATCAACTTTTTCTGGAGTAGATTCATATGAAAGAACATGCAAACCAGATCCCTCTAATAAAGATTGAATAGCAGGATAATCTCCATCTCTAGGTTGTAGGGTAATTGATTTTTGTTCTAAAAAAAGTTTTAGACTTTTTGTTTCAGAACGAAGGTAAGGAAACTTGTCCCCATTAAATTTTTGGCCAACTTTAATATGTGCATTTAGTTTAGAATTAGGCTGTGTGATAAAAGCCTCAGGTTCTAGCCATAGTTCATGCGCAGAACTGGTTAGAGAGATAGAACTAAATAAAAGGACTACAGTTAATTTAGCTAGAAAATGGTTCATTACTTAATTATATCTTACTTAAATGTTAATACGCTCTTTAATTATTTTTTTCAGTCTCTGTCAATTTGCATTTAGTCATGAATTGAAGCCGGCTATTGCCAATTTAGAATTAACTTCCAAACCATCAGAGATACATTATGAACTTAAGATTCAGCTAAATTTAGAATCGATTATCTCTGAAGTAGATCCTAATCATGACAATACAAATGAATCAAAGAATTCAGAGCGGTATGAACAATTAAGAAGATTTACGCCTGAGCTTTTGCGGCAAGAATATCAAAAAATTAGATCCTCTTTTTTTCAAAATATTCATTTTCTAAATGGAAATGATAAAATTACATTTAAAGATCACGATATACAGATAAGTGAAGTTGGTGATGTTTCTTTGGCCAGAGAAACAGAAATTGTAGTCAGGGGTAGTTTTTCTTCTAGCAATCCTTTGTTACAATTTCGTTGGGACCCTTTTTATGGCTCTATTGTTCTTAGGGTTAATAAAGATAGAGAGGAGCTATTCACCAAATATTTACAAAATGGAGATACTGCTAATTTTTCAACTTCTACCAATCAACAACAAACTTTTTTAAGTGTAGTTCAAGATTATATAGTTATTGGTTTTCAACATATTGTACCCAAAGGCTTAGATCATATTTTATTTGTGGTGGGATTGTTTTTGTTATCTACCAGACTACGACCTTTGATTTGGCAAGTATCAGCTTTTACTCTTGCCCATACCGTAACTATTTTTTTAGGAGTTATGAAGATTATAGTCATCCCTGCTTTTATAGTAGAGCCCATCATCGCTATCTCAATTGTTTATATTGCTATTGAAAATATTTTTCTCAAAGACCTAACTAGATGGAGACCAGTGTTAGTATTTATTTTTGGATTGTTGCATGGTTTGGGATTTGCCGGAATTCTAAATGAAATTGGTGTAGCAGAAAGCTATTTTATAACGAGCCTAGTCTCTTTTAATATCGGAGTAGAGATTGGACAGTTGCTTGTCATCAGTATTTGTTTTGTATCGATCGGACTTTGGTTTGGTCAAAAGAAATGGTATCGAAATTACTTAACCAATCCATTATCTGCAATCATTGCTATAGTTGGCTTGTTTTGGTTTATAGAAAGAGTTGGTTTTTTAATTTAAATTTTGTTATGATTATATATGGATACAATTGTACACAGAACTTCCAAAAGAATATTTAGGTTCTTAGACCCCATTTACGATCTGTTAGATCCATTAGCATATCCTATGATAAGGTTCGTTGCAGGTGCGATGATGATACCTCATGGGTATGGAAAAGTGTTTGGAGGAATTGAAGGAACTACCCAATTTTTTGCAAGTGCAGGATTAGAACCTGCTTTAATGTTAGCCTGGTATGTTGGTTTGATTGAATTGGTTGGCGGTATTTGCGTGGCTCTTGGATTGTTTACTAGATTCATGTCAGCACAACTAATCGGAGTTCTTGCGGTTGCTACTTTTTATATTCATTTACCAAGTGGTTTTATGTGGGTTAAGGGTGGATATGAATACCCATTGTTTTGGTTAGTAGTCATGGTTGCTATTACCATTAAAGGTGGTTACAGATTGAGCATAGACAACCTACTCGGAAAAGAATTTTAATGAATTTATCAAGCTTACCTCTTAGCAAAGCTGTTGTAGTATTTTTGATTTTAGTTGCAGCAGTGATTCTTGGAATTACTTTAATCGTATAGTCATTACTTAATTAAGTTCTCTGTTTTTTAAAATATTTACAACGATAGTCTTATAAGCCCCAATATACATAGGTTTTTCAAGTAAACAGATTTTTAATACAACTATAAAGTTTGCTTTTGTCATAAAACTTTAACAATTCTGTAACACAATTGTTCCAAATACAAATTACTTAAACTGCAATTAAACAATTAAAAAAAGGAAAAATAACAAATGAATAAAATAAAGTTTATTGCAGCTTTTGTTTTGGGGCTTAGCATAACTTCTGCCGCTTCAGCAAGAGATCAAATTCAAATTGTAGGATCGTCCACAGTGTATCCTTACGCAACTGTTGTTGCTGAAAAATTTGGTAAAAGCGGAAAATTTAAAACTCCAGTTGTTGAAAGCACAGGTACTGGTGGTGGAATGAAATTATTCTGCTCAGGTGTTGGAACGCAACATCCAGATGTTACTAATGCATCAAGAGCTATCAAATCTAAAGAAAAAGCTCTTTGTGCTAAAAATGGTGTGAATGATATTATTGAAATTGTTGTAGGAAATGACGGAATTGTATTCTCACATTCTTTAAAAGCAAAAGATGCAAATTTTACTAAAGAGCAACTTTGGAGAGCTTTAGCACATGATGTTGATATCAATGGAAAGATAGTTGCTAATCCTTACAAAAAATGGAGCGATATAGATAAGTCACTTCCAAATTTTGGAATTAAAATTATGGTTCCTCCCCCAACTTCAGGAACAAGAGATGCTTGGAACTCATTGGTTATGGGCAAAGGTTGTTCAAAAGCTTATAAAGAGCTTGCAGGAAAAGATGCAAAAAAAGGTTGTCCAAAACTTAGAGAAGATGGTTTGGCAATTGAAGCGGGTGAAAATGATACTTTGATTGTAAACAAGCTTGCAGCTGATCCAGAATTATTTGGATTATTTGGCTACAGTTACTTAATTGGAAATAAAGATAAAATTAAAGCTGCCTCTATCAATGGAGTAAAACCTTCATTAGAAGGCATCCAAGATTACTCTTACCCAATAGCAAGACCTCTTTTTTTCTACGTAAAAAAAGCTCACATCGGTGTTGTTCCTGGTATTAAGGAATTCTTAAATGAATTTACTTCCAAGAAAGCAATGGGAAATTTAGGCTACTTAGCGGACATTGGTTTGGTACCTTTGAGTAATGACAAATATAAAACCACAAGAAACTCAGCTACGAAACTTACCAACATTAAGATGTAAGTTTTGCAAGCTAGTTGCTTGTAATTTAGTTAATAAGATTAAGAGCCAGAAATTTTCTGGCTCTTAATATTTTAAGGGGTAGGAAAATATGAATATATTAATATTAGCTTTTATAGCCTTATTTAGTTTTTCCTGCTTTTTCTTAGGAAAATCTCAAATTAAAAAAATTGCATATTCACAAAAATTTAAACCCAAGGCGCTACCTCATTTTTATGGTTTTTATTTATCTTTATGGTGTGCGTTGCCAGCTCTCTTAATTGTTTTGTTATGGTCTATTTTCGAACCATTCATTGTTAAATACTTAATCATTAGTGGTTTAGAAAAAATTTCAATTAACTCTATTGATCCCGATCAACTGAATTTAATATATCAAAAAATTAAGGCATCTTACTTCGGAAATTTTACTGGTATTGCTAGCGAGCAAATAAAAAAAGGAGCTGAACAATATGGTCATTTTCTTTCTATAGCCCAGGGTGCAAAAGTTGTCTTAGTATTAACTCTTGTTATTGGTTTTGCCTTGGTTGCTTACAAGAAAATTCAAAATAATACCCATGCAAGAGAAGGTGTGGAGTTTATTTTTAAGATTGTATTAATCTCTTGTTCCGTTGTCGCCGTATTAACTACTGCTGGGATTATTTTTTCACTATTATTAGAAAGTATAAAATTTTTCTCTCAAATTAATTTTTTTGATTTTTTATTTGGTCTTGGCTGGAGTCCACAAAAAGCATTTGTGAGCGATACTTCAGTAGCTCTAAGTGCAAAAGAAGCAAAAGAATTGAGCAAGGCTTTTGGAGCGGTTCCATTATTTGCTGGAACTGGATTTATTGCTTTTATTGCAATGTGTGTGTCTGTACCGATAGGTTTGTTTTCTGGGATTTACTTAGCTGAATACGCAACTCCTAGTGTAAGGAAGTTTGGAAAACCAATTATTGAAATTTTAGCTGGAATTCCAACGGTGGTGTATGGTTTTTTTGCTGCTTTAACGGTAGGGCCTTTTATCAAAACTATTGGAGAATCTTTAGGGTTAGCTGTTTCTTCTGAGAGCGCTCTTGCTGCAGGTTTGGTAATGGGTGTAATGATCATTCCTTTTATTTCTTCATTATCAGATGATGTTATCAATGCAGTTCCCCAATCACTACGAGAAGGATCTTATGCATTGGGTGCTACGAAATCAGAAACAATTAAAAAAGTAGTATTACCAGCGGCTCTTCCAGGAATTATTGGATCAATTTTACTGGCTGTATCCAGAGCTATTGGAGAGACTATGATTGTGGTGATGGCCGCAGGATTAGCAGCTAAACTGACTATTAATCCACTAGATTCAACTACTACCATCACTACACAAATTGTTATGATTTTGGTTGGAGACCAAGAATTTACAAGTGCAAAAACACAAGCTGCTTTTGCTTTGGGACTAACTTTGTTTGTTATGACATTAATTTTAAATTTTATTGCTCTACGAGCGGTAAATAAATACCGAGAAAAATATGACTAAAGAACAAAGATTAAAAAAAAGATATTCTGCAGAAAAAAGATTTAAAGCTTATGGAATTATATCTGTATGTGCTGCCTTACTTTTTGTTGGGATTTTAGTTTTTAAAGTTTTTTCTGAAGGATCGGGAGCGTTTGTTAAAACAGCTATTCAGTTGGAGCTGGATCTTAGTAAAGAAAAATTAAACTTACCTGAAAAACCTACCAAGGAAGATTTTGAAAATATAGATTTTTATGACTTTGCTCAACAGCACATTTTAAAAATATATCCTGCAATAACCACTAAGGAAAAAAAAGAATTATTAACCTTATTTAGTTCAGACTTTGAATATGAAGTAAAAGATTTTATCCTGTCTAACAAAAATTTAATTGGCCAGAAGGTTTTTTTTAAAATTACAGCAGCATCGGACTTAGATCAAATGCATAAAGGAAATTACACGAGAGATATTCCTGAAGAGAGAAGAAAAGTTTCTAATTTTCAATTAAAAATTTATGACTTTTTATTAAAAGAAAATAAAATTAGTAAAATTTTTAATAATTATCTTTTTTCTAATGGAGATTCTAGAAACCCAGAAATTGCTGGTATAGGAGGTGCTATGCTGGGTTCATTCTTTAGTATTATAGTTTGTTTAATTATATCTTTTCCCATAGCTCTTCTTGCTGCAGTTTATTTAGAAGAGTTTGCGCCTAAAAATGCTTTTACTGATTTTATCGAGATTAATATAAATAACTTGGCTGCAGTTCCTTCGATCGTGTTTGGACTTTTGGGCTTAGGTATTCTTCTTAATGTTTTTGAATTGCCAAGATCTACTTCTTTGGTAGGAGGAATTACATTGGCACTTATGACTTTACCAAGAATTATTATTCCATGTAGGGCATCTCTAAAAGCGGTTCCACCGTCTATTAGAGAAGGAGCGCTTGCAGTGGGGGCTTCAAAAGTTCAATCCGTGATGCACCATGTGGTTCCTTTAGCGATGCCAGGAACGTTGTCTGGTACAATTATTGGCTTAGCGCAAGCCTTAGGAGAGACGGCCCCCTTGCTATTAATTGGAATGGTTGCCTTTGTAGTGCAGGTACCTGGTACCCCAATGGATCCATCTTCTTCTTTACCAGTGCAGGTTTATTTGTGGTCAGAATCAGCTGAAAGAGGGTTTGTTGAAAAAACTTCAGCAACAATTATGATGTTACTTGGTTTTTTAATTGCGATGAATTCCATAGCAGTTTATGCAAGACAAAAGTTTGAGAAAAAATGGATTTAACTATGGATAATAAAATTAAAATTAAATCAAATAATTTGAATGTTTTTTACGGACAAAAACAGGCTCTGTTTGATATTAATTTAGAAATTAATCAAAATGAAGTTACAGCACTAATCGGGCCTTCTGGTTGTGGAAAATCTACATTTATAAGATGCATTAATAGAATGAATGATGTGATTGATATTTGTAGAATGGAAGGTCAGATACAAATAGATGATAAAAATATTTACGATCCGGGCGTCGATGTAGTTCAGCTTCGAGAAAAAGTAGGAATGGTTTTTCAAAAACCAAATCCTTTCCCAAAAAGTATTTACGAAAATGTATCTTATGGTCCTAAAATTCATGGCATTGGCGAATCTAAAGATGATTTAGATCAAATTGTAGAAAATAGTTTGAAAAGAGCAGCATTGTGGAATGAGGTAAAAGATCGACTAGAAGAGCCTGGAACAAGCTTGTCAGGAGGTCAGCAGCAAAGGCTTTGTATTGCTAGAGCAATATCTGTTAATCCAGAAATTATTTTAATGGATGAGCCTTGCTCAGCATTAGACCCCATTGCTACAGCAAAAATTGAAGAACTAATTGATGAATTAAAAAAAACTTTTACTATTGTTATCGTCACGCACTCCATGGCCCAAGCAGTTCGTGTTTCACAGAAAACAGGTTTTTTTCATATGGGAAAGATAATCGAGGTAGGAACTACTGAGCAAATTTTTAAAAATCCCACGAATAACATGACACAAGATTACATAACTGGTAGATTTGGATAAACTTATGACGAATGACACACATATTGTAAAATCTTACGGAGAAGAGCTTCAATTTTTAAATGATAGTATAATTCAAATGGGAAGCCTAACAGAGTCGCTACTTACCGATTCTATGAATGCAATTACTATTTTAGATAAAGATGCGGTAGACAGGATTGTCCAAAGCGATAAAAAAATCAATGAGTATAGAGCAAAAATTGACACCCAAATTATGACTATACTAGTAAAGAGAGCTCCTATGGCTATTGATTTAAGGGTTGCCATAAGTGCTTTACGTATTTCACAAGACTTGGAAAGAATAGGAGATCTTGCAAAGGGAAGTGCAAAAAAAATAGTTCCTTTGCCTGAGGATTTATCTCAAACATTGTTGGATAGTTTAAAGCGTCTTGGCAATACGGTTAAAAACCAACTGAACAAAACATTAGATGCATATATTAAAAAATCAAAAGAGGGTGCGATTGAAGTAATTAAATTGGATGAGAATGTAAATGAGCTTACTTATTTATCCATTAAGGAAATTTTAAACTTTTTATCAAAAGATAATAAAAATTTAGAGTTTGCAACTAACCTTTTATTTGTCGCTAAAAATTTAGAAAGAGCCGGAGACCATATTAGAAGAATTTCAGAAAATATTTATTATTTAGTAGAAGGTGATTATTACAAAAAATAATAATTTATATTATGAAGGCTAAAATTTTTATAGTTGAAGACGAGCCTTCCATTGCAACTCTAGTTAAATATAATTTAGAAAAAGAAAATTACAAAGTATTTATTTCTAACAATGGTGAAGAAGGATTAAAGGAAATAAAAAAGATAGAGCCAGATTTGATATTGTTAGATTGGATGCTTCCAGATTTATCGGGTATTGAAATTTGCAGGAGTCTAAAAAAAGATAAAAAATTTAAATTCATCCCTATTATAATGTTAACTGCCAAGGGACAGGAAGAAGATAAAGTATTAGGATTAAATACTGGAGCAGACGATTATCTTGTTAAGCCTTTTAGTCATTCAGAACTTGTTGCAAGAATCAATGCATTGCTAAGAAGAGTTAAACCTCAAGCTATAGAAGACTCAGTTACTTTTGAAGATTTGAAAGTAGATCGTTTGCAAAAAAAAGTTTCTAGGGGTAGTCAGCAAATTATTTTGGGCCCAACAGAATATAGATTGATTAATTTTTTTATCACTAATCCTAGAAGAGTTTTTTCAAGAGAGCAGTTGTTGGAAAATGTTTGGCTAAACTCTATTAATGTTGAATTGAGAACTGTGGATGTTCATATAAGGAGGTTAAGAAAAGCAATTAATTTACCAGGAAAAAAAGACTTAATACGAACTGTGCGTAGCACCGGGTATTCTTTAGACAACACTTAAGTTTAGCTAGCCAAAGGGAGGTTGATAATAAACTTTGACCCAATACCTTCTTCGCTTTCAATCCTTAGATTTCCCCTGTGCTGGATGATAATATGTTTTGCAATTGCCAATCCAAGGCCGGTACCACCTACTACTCGGCTTTTTTTAGGATCGGCTTGAAAAAACCTTTCACTAACACGAGGAAGTAGATCTTTTGGTATACCAATTCCTTGGTCTTTAAAAACAATTTCAATCTGATGAGAATTTTTTTTATAGGTTTCTACATGAATTTTTTTTTGAGGCTCACTGTATTTGATAGAATTATCAACTAAATTAGAAAATACCTCTATTAGCTTATCTTTGTCCCCAATCACATTTGTAGCGTCTTCAGGAATATCAATATCAAGAGTAATATTTTTTTTATCAAGAGATTCTTTGTTAGAACTTTTTACATAATTAATAATTTCATTTAAATTTATAATATCTTTTGGTTTGATATGCTCTTGCTGCTCAATTTTAGAAAGAATTAGCAAATCTTTAATTAAATTTTCCATCCGGTATGCCTCTTGAAGCATAATAGGTAAGAATTTTTTTTGAGAATCTTTGTCATCAATAGTTTCTAGTCCCATTTTAATTGACTGAAGAGGTGTTCTCAATTGATGGGAAACATTAGCAACAAAATCTGACTTTATTTGTTGAATTTTATAAATCTCAGTTAAATCTCTCAATAATATAATGATAGATCTTTCATTTTCAAAAATTGGAGCTTGAAAAATATTTGCTTCATAAGCTTGGTAGGTTGGAGTTTGAATCTCAGTTTTTACTGCAGTGGGTATATTTTTTTCTATTACAAAATCTATTCCATCTAAAAATTTAGATGTTCTTATAACTTCTGCAATATGAGAATCTTTTATATTTCCACCAAATCTATTTAGAGCTGATTGGTTTGCAAATACTATGTTTTTTAATTTATCTATTACTAGAATTTGATCTGGTATTTGATTTAAAATTTTTTTTTGATTTTTAAATAAATCTTTCGATTCAAGATTTTTTTCACTAATATTTTTATTTAATAAATTTTTATTTTTAAACTTGATAAACGAGAAAGATAAAGCAAAACCAAGTATTAAAAAAAATAATTCGTACATAACTAAATTCAGATATTAAATTTTATTCCATCGTAGCAGGGTTCAATATTTTTGTATTTTTTTAATTTATTTTTTAAATTATTGTAATCAAGATCTTTGCTCATATGAGTTAAAAAAGCCTTCTCAGGCTTGATTAGATTAATATAATTCAAGGTTTCTTTTAAACTGACATGCAAGTTATGCTCTTTGGTCCTAAAGCAATCTATTATTAAATATTTAATATTTAATATTTTTTTTATAGTTTTTTTAGGAATAGTTTTTACATCTGGGATATATGCAATATCATTATTAATTTTGTAGCCAATAGTTTTGGTGGATCCATGCCTCACATCCAATCTTTCTATTCTGATTTTATCCTTACCATTGCCAATGTTGATATGGCTTTTGATTATATTGCTTTTTAAGACAGCAGGGTAATTTTTGTTATTCTTAAAAAGGTAACTAAAATATTTTTTTAAATAAAAAATACATTGCTTAGTTGAAAAAATATCAATTTTTTTTTTATTTTTTATCCAAAATGTTCTTAATTCATTTATTCCAAATATATGATCGGCGTGAGAGTGTGTAAAAAAAACATAATCAATTTCAGTAATATTATTTGCCAATAACTGGAATCGTAAATCAGGAGAGGTATCAAACAGTATTTTGTAATTATTAAGACTTAAATAAACGGAACTTCTAGTTCTAATATTTTTTTTATTTTTTTTACAATTCCCCCAATCACCATCTGGAGTAGGAACTCCCTGAGAGGCACCACAACCTATGATTTGTAAATAGTTTTTTTTCATTAATAAATTAAGTACTGGTTATAAATTATTTTTTTATATTTTAGCCTTTTTTGACAAAAAAGAACCTCTTTTGAATAAGAGTTTGTTTTACTCTTATTTCTCTTTTCTTATTGTACGTAAATTTTAATTAAAGTAGGCTTAACATTAAATAAACAAAGGGGACAACATGAAAAAACTATTAGCAATCTTTATTGCTTTATTGTTTGCTTCAAATTCTTTTGCAGCTTCTGGAAAAGTGGTAGTAGTCACTTCCTTTCCAAAAGATCTTTCAGGAAAATTTAAAGCAGCATTTGAGAAAAAATATCCTGGTGTTACGGTTGAAGTTGTAGGAAAAAAAACTACTGCTGGAATTAAATACATTCAGGAAACAAAATCTAATAATGGAACAGATCTTTTTTGGGCTTCCGCACCAGATGCGTTTGAAGTTTTGAAGGGGGACAGTTATTAGCTAAATACACATCTAAAGTGAAAGGAATTCCATCCAAAGTGGGTTCTTATCCTGTGAATGATCCGGATGGTTTTTATACTGGATTTGCTGCAGCTGGATACGGCATGATGTGGAATACAAGATATTTAAAGGCAAATAAATTACCCGCTCCTAAAGAGTGGATTGATTTAGCAAAACCAATTTATTTTGGCCACACAGGAATGAGTGCTCCTTCAAGATCAGGAACTACGCATTTAACTGTTGAAACTTTATTACAAGGAGATGGTTTTAATAAAGGTTGGGCTAAAATGAAAAATATTGCTGGAAACTTCAAAACAGTTACTGCAAGAAGCTTCGGTGTTCCGGATGGTGTGAACAGTGGTGACTTTGGTATTGGAATTGTAATTGACTTTTTTGGTCTCTCATCAATCGGAAGTGGTTTTCCTGTAGGATTTGTTTATCCAACAGTAACAACTTTGGTGCCTGCTAATATTGGGGTTATAAAAAATGCTCCTAATAGCGCAAACGCAAAACTGTTTATTGACTTTTTATTAACTCCTCAAGGACAAGAAATTCTTCTGGATCCAAAAATTAGAAGATTGCCAGTAAATCCAAAAACTTATTCAAAAGCTCCGAAAGACTTTCCTAATCCATTTAAGGATAGTTCTATTGGTGCTGCCGTTAAGTTTGATGTTTTGCTATCTAAAGGAAGATACAATCTTGTAAACTCTTTATTTGATGTAATGATCACTTATCGTCTTGATGATTTGAGAGCTACTATGTCAGCAATTTATAAAGCAGAAAAAGCTCTTGGAAATAAAAATAATCCAAAAGCTAAAAAGCTAATAGCAGATGCTAGGGCTTTAGTTGCTAAGTTGCCCATATCTGAAGCAAAAGCAAACGATCCTGATTTTAATAAAATCTTTAAGAAGAAAAGAAAAAAAGCTAAAGATATATCAAAATATGCAGGTACTCGTCAGGCTGAAGTAGAAGCTGATTGGGATAAGCAAGTTGTTAGCAATTACAAACAAGCGAAACAAAAAGCTGAACAAGCGTTAAAATCTCTATAATATATCCTTGCGGCCCTAACCTTTATGGTTAGGGCCGTAATTATCTTTTCCTATGTTTAAAAATCTTTTTTTAAAATCTACTGCTATTTTTATTGGATTATTTTTATTTATTTTTTTAGCCGTTCCTATTGTTCAAGTCTTTTATGTTTCCTTTTTAGATCAAAACGGTCATTTTACTTTTTTAAATTTTTATGATTTTTTTCAGAGTGCTCTATTTATAGAGTCACTTTACAATTCTTTTTATGTTGCATCCATGTCAGTTATTCTTGCTTCATTTTTTGCTATTCCTTTGGCTTATTTTACAGCACGTTTTAATTTTAAAGGGTCCGTTCTTATTCAAAGTTTGGGTTTTATTCCATTAATTATGCCACCGTTTGTAGGAGCTGTAGCTATGAAGCTCCTCTTTGGTACCAATGGCTCAGTTAATTTGATGCTCGATCAATGGTTTGGTTTTAAAATTCCATTTATGGAAGGGCTGAACGGAGTGATTTTTGTGGAATCTATACATTACTTTCCGTTCATTTTAATTAATTTGATAAGTAGCTTAAATAATATTGATCGAACTATGGAAGAGTCAGCTCAAACTCTAGGTGCTAAGGGCTTCCGTTTATTTCGAAGAATTGTACTTCCTTTATCTATGCCAGGCTATATTGCGGGAGCAAGTTTAGTTTTTTTAAAAGTATTTGATGACCTTGGAACGCCTTTGCTTCTAGATGTAAATAATATGTTAGCTCCACAGGCCTATCTTAGAATTTCCTCTATCGGAATCAACGATCCTATGGGTTATGTGATTGGTGTGATTTTAGTATTAACTTCAGTCGCTGCGGTTTGGGTCGCAAAACTAGCGCTGGGAGGAAAAGATTATTCTATGCTGCAAAAAGGTGGTGGTGGTATGGTCAAAAGAAATTTTTTACCTCATCAAAAGTTTTTTGCTTATTCTGTAGTATTTCTTATTTTGTTTTTAGTTTTATCACCCCATATTGCTTTGGCTCTTTTATCTTTTGGAACTGTTTGGTCATTTAGTATTTTGCCAGACGCATTCACTTTTAGTCACTATAAAGCTGTATTTGAAAATAGTGTCTTCATTAAAAATACCATGCTGTATTGTTCCATTGCAGCATTGATCGATATTGTGCTAGCATTTTTTATTTCTTACATTGTCTTAAGAACGAAGTTTGTGGGAAGGCAGCTTTTAGATTATATTGCTATGAGCGCGCTTGCGATCCCAGGCCTTGTTTTGGGTATTGGTTATTTAAGGACTTTCTATTCAGTTAATTTACCTTGGAATGACAAACCATTAGCTTCTTGGTGGTTTATGATTGTTATTATTTTGGCTGTACGAAGACTTCCTTATGCCTTGAGAGCTTGCAACGCGGTCTTAATGCAAATAAGTAAATATTTAGAAGAGTCCGCTGAGTCATTGGGAGCAAAAAAAACTACGATTTTTAGAAAAATACTAATTCCTTTGATGACAGGTGGATTGCTTGCAGGGTTTATTACTAGCTTTTCAACAGCCACCGTCGAATTATCAGCAACTATTATGTTGGTATCTACAGAAACCGATGCACCTTTAGCTTATGCAATCTATTCTTACATGCAAACAGCCGCAGGAAGAGGTCCTGGTGCCGGTTTTGGTGTGATCGGAGTTTTAATTGTAACTGCAGGAACATATCTTTCTCAGTTAATTATAGAAAAAAACTACAAACAAAGAGGGATGGAGGCTAAGATAGACTAATGAGTGATTCAATAATTGAAATAAAAAATATTAATGTGTCTTATGGCTCAAACCATGTTTTAAAAGACGTCAATCTCAATATTAACAATAAAGATTTTTATACTTTTTTAGGACCTTCTGGATGTGGCAAGACTACTTTGTTGCGATTGATAGCTGGTTTTGAAAAATCCCAATCAGGAGAAGTTTTTATTGGAGGTCAAGAGGTTAGCAGTTTGAATCCATGGGAACGAGATGTTGGAATGGTCTTTCAAAACTATGCTTTGTGGCCCCACATGACTGTTTATAAAAATATTAGTTTTGGTTTAGAAGAAAAAAAAATTAATAGCAAAGAAATAGAAACAAGAGTAGCTGAAGTTTTGGAGCTAGTAGACTTGGATGGATTGAGCAAAAGATACCCTTACCAGCTATCTGGTGGACAGCAGCAAAGAGTTGCACTGGCTAGAACATTAGTTGTGAAACCAAAAGTTTTACTTCTTGATGAGCCACTTTCTAATTTAGATGCCAAACTAAGAGTTCAGATGAGAAAAGAATTGTTAGAACTTCATCATAAGTTAGATATCACAACGATTTTTGTTACTCATGACCAAGAAGAAGCTAATGCCATGTCCACTAACTTGGCTATTTTCAATGAAGGAATTGTCCAGCAAATGGGTAGACCTGTAGATTTGTATAACAATCCAACCAATGCATTCGTAGCTAATTTTCTTGGAACAACCAACGTAATAGAAGGAGAATTTCAAAACTCTGTCTTTACGAGCAAGAATGGAATGGTAATCAAGGGCATTGGTGCAGATGCAAAGGGAACTTCTGTTTTATTAAGACCTCAAAATTTATATTTGGAAAATAAGAACAATTCATTGGGATTAAGAGGATTACCATTGGAAGAGTTTGAGGGTACGGTTGTAAACCATGAATTTCTTGGAAATATTGTAAGGTATGTTGTGAATGTTAAAAATCATTCCTTAGTTATCGATACTTTGCATGAGGTAGATAAAAAAATTTACTATCCAAAGGAAAAAATAACTATGTTCTTAGATTCCAAAAAAATTAAGTTTTTGTAATGGATCTAAAAAAAAAGAAGCTAATTATATTTGATTTGGATGGAACTTTAGTTGATTCTCAAACAGATATTTTAATAGCCAATAATCTTACCTTGCAAAAATTTGGTTATAAAACTATTAGCTACCACAAGGTAAAAAGTATTATTGGCCAGGGAATTATGGGCAATATTATAAAATCATTAGCTATGCAAAAAGTAAAAGCAAGTAACCAGCAAAAACAAGACATGTATGATTATTTTTTTTCTTATTATAAAAAAAACGTCTATGTAAAGTCCAAGCCTTATCCTGGTATTAAAAACTTATTAAATAAATTACAAAAAAATTATAAACTAGCAGTGTGTTCCAATAAGTTAGAAAAGTTAACTAAAATTGTATTACAAAAATCTGATTTAAAAAAATATTTTGATTTTGTAGCAGGCGGAGACACTTTTAAATTTAAAAAACCTCATCCAAGTGTATTAAACAATGTGGTAAAAAAATTTAAGATAAATAAAAAAGATGCCTTATTCGTAGGAGATAGTGAACATGATTATCATGCAGCTCAAAATTCTAAGATTGATTTTTGCCTTAAGCAAGGAGGCTACACTAACAAAAAAATAAGCTTTTTTAAGAATGCGGATAAAATAAAAGACTACAGAAAAAATAACAAACTCATTTATTAATTTAGAGTTTAGGGTCAGACGTAAAAAATTATACAATTCAAGATATGCATACAACCTACAATTAGTAAATTTTTTTCATTTTTGGCCCTATTTCTTGCTTTTTATGACAAATATAAAATTTCTCTTTTTTCGATAGGGGGTATCTTTTTTTACTATTGGTCGAAACTTGAGACTTGTTATGTAATGTTAAGCATTAACAAAAGAGGGGAAAACATAATGAATATAATTAAAAAAATTGGAGTTTTGATTTCAATTTGCTTGATTGGTACCAGCGCATATGCCGCTAAGTGTAGCAATCCTAAGCAACTTAGATTTTCAATTATTCCAACAGAAGAATCGTCTTTTGAATTAGACTTATACAAACCGATTCTTTTAAAATTAAAACAAAACACTGGTAAGAAAATTGAATTTTACATGCCAACTTCTTACGCTTCAGTTGCAGAAGCTTTAATAGGTGGTTTTGTTGATATAGCTGTATTGGGACCTTATGGTTACATAACTGCTAAAAAGAAAGAACCTTCAATAACGGTATTTGCTACATATGCTAAGAAAAAAGGATATATGCAAAATGAAGGACCAGGTTACCAAAGTGTTTTGATTTCTAAAAAGGGTTCAAAATTTACAACTGAAAAATCTTTAAAAGGTGCTACGGTGGGTCATGCTGATCCAGGAAGTACTTCTGGAGATTTAATTCCAAGAGTAGTTTGGGCACCTCATATGAACACTGATGCAGACAAATTCTGGAAACGAATTGTTTACACAGGTGGTCATGACCTTACAACTCTAGCAGTCTATAGTGGAAAAATCGATGCTGGCTTCGTAGCAAGTCACCGATTTGACAACGTAGTTGCAAAAGGAAAAGTAAAATTGAGTGATTTTAATATTTTATGGAGATCACCTTCAGTCCCTCAAGATCCTTTCGTATTCAGCGGTAAGCTTTGTAAGGATATTCAGGATAACATTAGAAAAACTTTTCTAGAGCTTGGAAATGATGCAAGTGCTGCAAAGTTTCTAGCTAATCTTAAATCATCTAAGTTTGTTGCAATGACAGACAAAGATTATGATGTAATCAGAACTTTAGCTAAAGCTAAAGCTGAGTTTAAGAAAAAGAAAAAAGCTAAGAAATAATTAACTCTCCTGTTAATTAGTTGAATAAGTAGTATGCGTGGGTTTAACAATCTACGCATACTCTAGATGGGATTTTATGAACGAAATATTAAAAGTAGAAAATTTAAACTTAACATATCAAAAGGGAGGCCCCCAGGTTTTATTTGATATATCATTTTCAGTTTCCAAAAGTGACTTTTACGCAATCATTGGACCCAGTGGAGCTGGGAAGTCGTCATTAATTAGATGTATTAACAAATTAGCAGATGCTAACAGTGGTAATGTTTTGTTCAAGGGAGAAAATATAATTAATTTAAGTGGAAAAAAATTAAGATCTGTAAGACGAAAAATTGGAATGATTTTTCAAGAATTTAATCTAATCGACAGAATGTCAGTTATAGACAATGTTTTAACAGGTAGACTTGGCTACATGAATACTTTTACCAGTCTTTTTAGAATGTTTGATAAAAAAGACATCAGTAGAGCCATTGCCTTAATAGAAAAGGTGGGTTTAGCAGATTTTGCAAATAAAAGGGTTGATCAATTAAGTGGTGGTCAAAGACAAAGAGTTGGTATTGCTAGGGCCTTAATGCAAGAGCCAGAGATTATGTTGGTAGATGAGCCTACGTCTAGCCTAGATCCAAAAATTGCCATTGAAATGATGGAACTAATTAAAGGGATAGCAGACGAATTAAAAATTCCTGTATTATGTAATATTCATAATATTGATTTGGCAAAACAATTTGCCAACAGAATTCTTGGTCTTCAAGATGGAAAGAAAAAATTTGACGACACTACAGACAAGCTAACCCACGAAGTTCTTCAAGATCTTTATAAATATGAGGTCTTATAATGGAATCGTTTGCACTTGATGTAGATACCTATTCACAACAAAATTCTAAAAAGATAATAAAAAAAATAATTTTCTACATCTCTCTCGTAGTCATTATTTTTTTTAGTGTTTATTTTATTATTGTTTTAGATACCGATTGGCATCGAATTGGCTCAGGTGGAGGAATACTTGAGCAGTTATCTTATTTTGTTGGTCTTGATTTTACAATTATGAAGCACTTAATTGTACCAACTTTTGAAACTTTTTTAATGGCTTGTTTGGGTACAATGCTTGGTTTATTTCTTTCCTTACCTGTCGCATGGCTAGGCGCAAGAAATGTAACCCCTTTGGGAATGGTAAGCTTTGGATTTGCTAGATTTCTAATGACCATAAGTAGGTCTGTGCATGAAATAATTTGGGCATTAATATTTGTAGGAGCGGTTGGACTCGGAGCATTACCTGGAATTTTAGCTTTAGCTTTTCGATCGGTGGGATTTATTTCAAAAATTATATCGGAGGCAATAGAAGGAGCTGATAAAAAACCGATAGAAGCAATTAGAGCGGCAGGCGGCTCTGGTTTTGATATTATGTATTATGGAATTATACCGCAAATACTACCAACGGTAATTGGAACTATTATTTTTGAGTGGGATATTAATATTCGTAGGTCTGCGATTATGGGTTTGGTTGGTGCCGGTGGACTAGGCTTAGCTTTTTTTAGACAGATGCACATGTCTAATTATCCAGGAGTAACAACGGTAATAATGTTTATTTTTTTACTAATTATTATTGGAGAAATTCTGTCACACTTTTTAAGAAAGAAAATAAATTAAATTATGAAAGATATTTATCAAAACAATACTTCAAAAAAATTTGTAGGTGTAGCCCTATTCTTTTTTGTTATTTATTTATGTTTTCTTTATCTGGGTATAGATTTTGAAAGATTTTTTTCTGCTCTTGGTCGATTTGGAAGCCTAATAGCAAATCGTTATTATCCAGTTGATTTAGAGTATGCTTTGGACCCTGGTTATTTGCAGTCGATCTTGAACAGTGTTCAAATGGGTTATTTAGGGCTGGTGATTGGTGTTATTATAGCATCAGTTTTAGCTTATTTTGCAGCTGGAAACATAACTCCTAGTAAGAGAATTGCATATCCTATCGGAAAATTTTTAATTATTTTTTCGCGATCTATTCATGAAACGATATGGACGATCCTTTTTGTAACCGTTGTTGGCTTTGGAATGTTGGCAGGAGTTATGGCTCTTACTATGTATTGCATAGGTTTTTTTGGAAAGCTTTTTTCTGAAGAGTTAGAAAATGTAAACATGAAACTAGTTGAAACTATTCGCTCCAATGGAGCAAATGAACTTCAGGTTTTTGCCTATGGGGTTTGGCCGCAGGTAAAAACAGCCTTTACAGGAATATTAATTTATACTTGGGATGTATGCTTCAGAGCATCAACAATCATTGGTTTTTTTGGAGCAGGTGGCATGGGCTGGTATTTAAAGAGAAATGTGCTGCAGTTAGAGTATGCAAGAGTTTCGGCTATTATTGTTTCCATTATAGTTTTAGTTGTCTTGTCTGAATCTTTGTCAGCTTTCATGAGAAACAAAATTCAAAAAGAAACTCAATAAGATATGTCTTTTTATAAAAATGATCAGAAAGAACTAATCAATTCTATAAATTTGTTTTTAGATAATATTTTAGAAGTAAACAGTCTTTTTGAGAATCTAATGAAAGAATTTTTTTTAAAAAATTACAAAAAAGTAGAAGATCTGACTCTGAAAATATCTGATTTAGAAAGTGCATGTGATAAACTTCGCAGGACTACTGAAAGAAAAATATATCAAGAAACTCTTATTCCAGAACAGAGAGGGGACGTTTTGGGGATGTTGGAAAACCTTGATAAAATTCCTGGTCAATTACAAGGGAATGCCCATAGAATAAATACTGAAAAGCCAGATATTCACAAAGAGTTACATGATGATTTTAATAATCTTGTTCAAAACAATAGTACCTGCGTAAAGCTTTTGATCAGTGGATCAAAACAGTTTTTTATTGATCCTAAAAAAACTATTGAGGATTGCTTGTTAGTTTCAAAGCATGAAAGCACGGGCGATAAAATTAGCACTAAACTTAAAAATGCAATTTTTAATAACAATAATTTAGATCTTTCTCAAAAAATGCACTTAAGATACTTCGTTGAAATTGTAGATGAGGTTGCCAACCTTGCCGAAGATGTTGCTGATCGTTTAATAATATCTTCAGTTAAAAACTAATTACATGACATATTTAATTCTAGCTTTGGTACTAGGAATCATTGTTGGTGCGAATGATGCAGTAAATGTTTTTGGATCAGCTATTGCTTCTAAAATGCTTAAATTTTCTCGAGCAATATTATTTTTTATAATTTTTATAATCCTTGGTGCTATTGTTAATGCTCAATACCCATCCGCTATTTATCAAAATATTATTCCTTCTTATTTTTCAATAGATAAAACTTTTATTATTTTAGTCCCCGTTATAGTTGCAACTTTATTTTCTATAAAATTAAAAATTTCAAGTTCTATTTCACAATCTTTAATTTTTTCGATTATCGGTTTTGCTATAGCAACCGAAGTAAATGTTAATTATAATATTTTTGAACAATTGGTTTTTGTTTGGATTCTAACTCCATTTATCTCATTTTTTTTAGTCATTATTTTACACCTCCTAATAAACTCTTGTTTAAATATTTTAAAATTAAATATGTTTTATAAAGATTTTGTCATAAGGGCTTTACTAATCTTATTTGGTTGTTTAGCTGCATTTGCACTGGGTTCTAATTTGACCGCATCAATTGTAGGTATCTTTTCTCCTTTCATAAATTCTTCAATTCATATTAATGAAAATTTATTATTTTTTTTAGGCTCTGGATGTATTGGATTGGGAGCTCTTTTTTTCTCCAAAAAAATTATTCATAATATTGGAACTAAAGTTTCCAAAATTAATCCGGTATCGGCATTGGCAATTTTGGCTACGCAAATAGTCATATTACTTTTTTTCTCTTCGAAGCTAATTATTGACTATGTAAATTTAAAGTTTGGAATTAATTTGTTTGCAATGCCCATCTCTGCCTCACACGTAACCTTGGCTAGCATTTTAGGTATAGCTGCATTTAAAGGATTTAGAGAAACTAATATTAAGAATTCTTTATTCATAATAAGTAGCTGGATCTATTTACCAGTTATTGTTTTTATTTTTAGTTATTATTTATCTTTAACTTTTAGATAAGTCTTTAAAACTTGGAACAATATCAAAAAAAGCTTTTATGGCATTAAAGTCATATCTTTTAGTAAGACAGCAAACATATTCAGTAGCATAGAAATTTGTATTAGTAAGCTTTACAAAATTTACCTTTGGTAAGTCTATCTTCTCAGTACTATAGACAAAGCCCACACCCATATTATTTTTTACTGCTTCAAAAATTCCCTCCCTACTTCCAATAGTGTATAATTTTTTTTTAATCCCCAGGTGTAGCAATTCTCTTTCAACTAGAGCTCTTGTTTGAGATCCTTTTTCCCTTACAATAAATGTTTCGTTCACAATGTCTTTGAAAGAAATATTTTTTGTTTTTGAAATAGTATTTTTAATAGATGCAAACAATAACAATTTATCACGTACCAAAGGCTTTGAGTACAGTTGACTTTGATCATTTATATCAGCCAAAATTCCAATATCTATTTCTTTTCTTAAAAGCTTTTCTTTAATTTGAACTGAATTACCAAAAACAATATTGCAATTAATCTTGGGAAATTTTTTTGAGAATTTACTCAAGATAGGCATTAAGTGTATAGGTGCTACAGTTCCAATATTTAATGTTCCACTTGTGAGTTTGTTAGATGATTTTAAAAGATTTAATGCTTGCTCGTGAATGTCATCTATATCTTTTGTAATATCATAGAGTTTTTTCCCATAGTCGGTTAATGAAATTCCACTACCATTTCTTATAAATAGTTTTATTTTAAATCTGCTTTCAACACTTTTTACCTGCTCTGAAATGGCTGATTGGGAAACATTTAGTATTTTTGCTGCTTTTGTAAAGCTACGATGTTTAGTGACAGCATTAAAACTTCTAATTTGGGTATAGTTCATATGAATTTTCTATAAGCATTATATATAAAAGCGTGAGGACTAAAAATATTATATTTGATATAAATCTTTTTAAATAATTATGAAAAATTCAGTATCAATAAATAATCGATCTTATAATTGGCCCAAAAAAACTACTATAATCATCTGCTTAGATGGCAGTGAGCCTGGTAAAGATGGGTACATCGAAAAAGCAATAGAAATGGGCTTTATGCCTTGCATGAAGTCTATTATCAGCCAAGGAACCTATGAGATAGGAAAGTGTGCCATGCCAAGCTTCACTAATGTGAATAATTTATCAATTGTAACTGGTACCACGCCTGACGTTCATGGAATTTGCGCTAACTTTTTTTATAATCCTGAAGATAAAAAAGAAACATTAATGAATGATGACTCTTTTTTACGGGCACCAACTATCTTTGAAGCCTTTGAAAAAGCAGGGGCGAATGTAGCTGTCATTACTGCAAAAGATAAGCTTAAAAAGCTGCTTGGTAAAAACTTAAAAAAATCAATTTGTTTTTCTGCCGAGAAAGCAGATCTTGCTAATTTACAAGATAGTAGAATAGAAAATGTTTTGGAACTAGTAGGAAAGCCTATTCCAGAAGTTTATAGTGCAGATTTGTCAGAATTTATTTTTGCTGCTGCAGTTAAAATTTTAGAAAAAGGTGAAAAAATTGACTTAATGTATTTATCTACCACAGATTATATTCAGCACAAATGTGCTCCAGGAAGCGACATAGCAAATGCATTTTATAAAATGATTGATAGTTATATAGAAAAACTTCTAAGCTTTGGGTGTAAGGTTGCATTTACAGCTGATCATGGGATGAAGGCAAAAAGCAAGCCGGACGGAACCCCAAACGTAATTTATTTGCAGGATTTATTGAACAAAGATTATCCTGAGGACAAATGTAATGTTATATGTACCATTACTGACCCGTACGTTATTCACCATGGGGCGCTAGGTTCTTTCGTTACAATTTACTTAGATAATAAAGATAAAATAAATGAAATCAAAAATTACATTCAAGCCATTGAAGGAATTGACGTCGCTTTGACAAAAGATGAAGCTGTAAATAAATTAAATCAACCAGCAGATCGTATTGGTGACTTGGTTGTAACCTGCAAGGCCAGCTTTGCTCTTGGTAAAGGGGAAAAAGACCATGACCTTAGCCAATTAAAAGAGCCCTTGAGATCTCATGGGGGTTTAGACGAAACTTCAATACCAATTTTTATTTCAGACAAGCTAGACGATAGTTATAAGAAAAAAGAGAAATTGAATAATTATGACATATTTGATTTAGCTTTGAATTATGATCGATAAGTTATTTCAAATAAAAGGAACTTACGTAAATGGTCAATGGATGAACAATCCAAATACCTACGAGGTTATCAATCCTTCCAATGGGGAAAAACTTTGTGACGTTCCTATCTCTGACAACCAAGAACTAGAATTGGCTGTACAGTCTGCAGCAAAAGCTCAAAAAATTTGGGAAAAAAAATCTTTAAACCAGAGGGTAGACGCCCTTTTAAAGCTTTGTTCTAGAATTGAAGAAAGAGCAGAAGAATTTGCGCTCATAGACTCGTATGATGCAGGAAATGCATTAACAGGCATGAGGAAAGATGTGACTATGAGCATCGAAAATATTAAATATTTTTGTGGATTGGTTCGTGAGGTTAAGGGCGAAACATTTTCTATGGAACCGAAACACTTAAACTTTACAAGATATCAGCCATATGGGGTTGTTCTTAAAATCAATCCATTTAACCACCCATTTCGATTTTGTGTTGAAAAAATTGCAGCACCTTTGCTAATGGGAAATTCCCTGGTGATAAAAAATTCTGAACAAGCACCAATTTCACCACTTAAGTGGTGTGAGTTATTAAAAGATATTTTTCCAGACGGTTTGATCAATGTTGTTACAGGAGGGCCTGAGGGAGGTTCTTTTCTTGTTAAACACCCTCTAATTAAAAGGATTGGAGTGATCTCATCAGTCAATACAGGTATTGCAGTGAATAAAGATGCAGCACCCTATCTAAAAAATGTTTCTCTTGAGCTTGGCGGTAAAAATCCACTAATGGTATTCGATGATGCTGATCCTGAGTTTGCAGCTGATTTGGCAATTAAGGGAATGAATTTAAGTAGACAAGGACAATCTTGCAGTTCCACTTCCAGAGTTTTGGTGCACAAAAGTTTAAAAGAGGATTTTGTAAAACACTTAGTAGAAAAGGCAAAAAAAATACCGGTTGGTTTACCTTGGATTGAAACAAATGAAATAGGCCCTATCGTTTCCAAAAGACAATTTGATAAAGTAATGGAATATATTGAGACAGGTAAAAAAGAAGGAGCGAAATTAGTTCTTGGCGGAGATAACCCACAAGACCCAGAATTAAAAAATGGTTTTTTTATCAATCCTACTATTTTTACAGACGTCAAGCCCGACATGACTATTGCAAAAGAGGAAATATTTGGTCCAGTGATATCTGTTTTAACTTGGGAGAATTATGAGGAATTAATTGAAATTGCAAATTCAACTCTTTATGGATTGACAGCAATGATAGCTACTAACTCTTTAAGCAATGCAATGAAGACAGCTGAAGATATTCAGGCAGGTTATGTGTGGGTCAATACGTTTGGTAGATATTCAGGAGCTCCCTATGGGGGATGGAAATTGAGCGGTTTAGGTGTCGAGGAATGTTTCGACGAAATGAAAAGTTATGCGAAGTTAAAAAATATAAATATGAAATGGTAAATTATGTGGAATTATCACAATCCGTCAAAAATAATTTTTAAAACAGGATTCTTAGACAATCTAAAATCTTTAGCTTTAATTCCAAAAAAAAAGTACTGTATTTTCACCTATCCAGATAAAATTTTTAAAGATCAGGTTAAGAAAATTACGGACGTACTTGGAGCACCCTTGCTAATTGTAGACGAGATATCTCCTAACCCAGATTATAAAAACTTAGAAGCTATTGCAAAGAAATACCAAAATATAAGCTCAGAAAATAAACAAATTATATGCTTGGGTGGAGGATCGGTGATTGATTCTGCTAAATTTATAGCCTTCGGGCTTGGAGATTTTAATTATACAGTTGATTTTCTAGAAAAGAAAAGTGAATATATTAAAAAAGATCACCCAGACTTAATTTCAATACCTACAACTGCTGGAACTGGTAGTGAGTTAACTTCTTGGGCAACTATATGGGATAGTGCCAATCAAAAAAAGTATTCATTAGCGCATGAGTGCCTGTATTCAAAAATGTCAATTTTCGATTCTAATTTAATGCTTACATTACCTAAGAAAATTACATTAGAGCCCGGATTAGATGCGATGTCCCATGCTTTTGAGAGTATATGGAATATTAACTCAAATCCTCTTTCTAATATCTATGCGATAAAAGCAATTAAAATTATTATGGAATTTCTTCCTCAGGTACTAAAGGAACCAACAAATATAAAATATAGAGAAATGTTAACGATGGGATCTATGTATGCAGGTTTAG
>Ga0208414_1000112_pt1 | contig 89338 bp, 60 predicted proteins | sample AntAceMetag02UKE_FD_184770 | JGI IMG/M metagenome (GOLD analysis project Ga0208414, IMG submission 184770) | Saline lake microbial communities from Ace Lake, Antarctica - Antarctic Ace Lake Metagenome 02UKE (SPAdes) (version 2) | ecosystem: Environmental > Aquatic > Non-marine Saline and... | reverse complement strand
TTTTCAAATTCTTTTAAAATCTTTGCGATTTGGGTTGGACTAAATTTACTCTTTCTCATAATTTTACTGTTTAAAGTTAATGCTTTTTTCTACTTTTAAACAGTACTAGTTTTGGGGGAGCTTACAACAATAAGAAACCATTGTTTTTAACAAGTTGGTAACCTTTCTCGATAAAAATGGAATACAGATTAATTCTATTTTCTGTTGTTGTATAGGTTTTAAAGAGAACTTTTACCAAATCATTATCTAATGCTTTTATGTCAACATAAGGCGGATTTCCAATTATTACATCAAAACCTCCTTTTGCAAATACTTTAGGAAATTCTTTTTGCCAATTAAATGCTTTGTTACCAGCTACTTTTGGGTCGTCAATTAAGCTATTTCCACATTTTATATTACTATTTAATGTTGTCAATTTTCTCCCTTTTTGTGCTGTTCTTAACCAAAGCGAAAGTTTAGCAATATCAACACTTTCATCATTAATATCTACTCCAAATAGGTTGTTTTCTAAAATAGAATTTTCAACTTCACTCAATATCATTGTATCTCCAAAAAGTTTAGCTTGCAATTCATCAATGTAACTATGTTCTAAAATTAGAAATTCTAATGCTTGATTTAAAAAAGCACCACTTCCACAAGCTGGGTCACAAATTGTAATTTGCAACAACCACTTTCTATAATCTTCTAATTTTTGTGTTAATTTTTTAAGCGTGGCTTTTTTTCGTCCTTTGCGTTCTTTCTCGTACTCTTCTTCTTGAATGTCAAGTTCTGTTTTCTTTTCTTCACAAAGTTTACCAACTGTATTATCTACAATGTATTTTGTTATGTATTTTGGTGTGTAAAAAACACCGTCTTTTTTTCGTTTGGTTTTACTTTGTTCTGTTGCGACACCTTTAATCTCTGCTTGAATTTCATCAATATCATTTAAAGAATGCTCAAATATATGTCCAAGTATATTTACACTTACTTCACTTTCAAAATCATAATTACTTAAATTGACTGTATGTTTATGAAGTAATTCATCATTTATTTTAATTTTATCTAAAATCTCATCTGATGCAAATAATCCACCATTGTATGCAAAAATATCGTGCTGTTGTCCTTTATGACCTGTATTCATATAGGCGAAATACTTTTTAAATCGGTCGTATAAAGGAAAGTACTCGTCATATTTATCCCGTAAATCAGTCCATTGGTTTACGATAGAACGAATTGAGTTTGGCGGAAGTAATAATCTGTCTTCTGCAAAAAAGATAAATAGAAAACGGTCGAGTAGTTTTTGAGTTTTCTTGAATAAAGTTAGTTTGTCGTACTCTGGATTTTCTTTTTGAATACTGGCGAAAATCTCGTTTCTAAATGAAGCGTAATCTTTGTAAAGTTCTTTAGTAATGTTTTCCTCTTTTGTTAAGGATTCATCCTTAATCTTTTTTGGAATGTCTTTTAAAAGATATTCTGATGAAAGGCAAAGCCAAAGTATTTCGAAACGTTCCCTTGTCAGTTGGAACAAATTAAATTCTTCAAAATCTACAGCGTTGTCAATGTAGAATCGCAACTTCTCAAAGTTAGAAGTAATTACATAATTACAACCTGGTTGGTTGTTTTTATATCCAAATGCTTGAGTTTCTACTTTGCTTAAATCGGTTATGTTTGTTCCTTTCAGCTCAATTACTGCGAGTGCTTTTTCGCCTTTTAATATTGCTCCATCAGTTTTTTTAGAACCTTTTATGTTTTTTAATTCCGTTGTAAGATTGAAATCAGGTATTGGGTTCTTAACGTATCCGAATACGTTTACAAAAAGGTCAATCAGAAATTCGCCTTGATACTGTTCCTCTTTTGAATTGCGAATATTCTCTTGTATAGTTGGATTATGAAAATGTGTAGTAAATCTTTCGTAAGCTTCATTAACTTTTTCGGACTCTAATCCTTTCAAATATTTGTTTAGAACAGAGTTCTGAAATAGGCTCATATTTATTTTATCATTTTTCTCAAAGTTAATACGATTTTTAGCGTTGGCAAAAAAACAGCTCTTTTGTTTTTTTAGCGTTGGCTAATGTGTCGGCAAAAAAAACAAATGTACTGTTTGTGGGTTGGCTTTTTTAGTTCAAATTTTGACGTTTTTCTCCATTTCCCGCATTATGCACAACGAATTGTATATGAAAAGTAGGGGTATGAAAGCGGTTCAGTTTTCTGGAAGGTGTAACCCCTTAATTAACGGCAGTAAGTCTCGCTATAAGACTGAAACCCCTATTTTTTATATACATTGTTAGCAGTAGTTTTATAGCTTTTTGCTGACGTTAGCAATATGGTTAAAATATGAGATAGTGGCGGAACTGGTAGACGCTATAATGAAAAACGAAGTACAAGTTTTTTTAAAGAACCATAATAAAAGAAGTTTAGCGACTTTTAATAAAAATGGGTTGTTGGTTCGAATCCAACCTATCTCACAAAAATTCCACAGAGGGTCATTGATGCCCCTCTGTGGATATAAGTAATTGAATATTAATCAAGTAAAGAACTTAAAAATAAAAGAATTAGCACTAATACCTAACAAAGAAGGATTTGAGTTTATTGCAGCTTTAAAAGATGGCGGTGAAGTACAAACAAAAGTATTTAAAGACAATAGCGGACTTCATCGTTTTGTTGAGTTCAACGATACAATAGTTTGGTTTCCTTTAAATTACTGCTAATGACCCCGCGACTAAGCGAAGTCCAACAAATATACGTAAGTATTAATTTTTGGATTTTGTTTAGGCGCCTGTTCTGGGGCGTGCTTTGCGCAGCACAGCATGCAACAGGACAGGTGGCGCAGTCGCGGGGTCATTCGAGTTCATGCGTAGCTTCGCGGAGTATGGACTCGAACGGTTCGTGTATGGTGTCGTAGCATCCCGCAGGGTGCTATGCACTATACACATTGTTGTGTGGTCGTTATTTTTCTATTTTCTCTATAACTGCTTTTTTAATATTATCCGAACTAATACTTTTCTGTTTTAATAGACCAATTAAATAATTAAGATAAGCGTCATTTCTCGCACTCAAATCACAAAGTGCTATTACCTGAGAGTTTTGAATAATACCTTTATTATTAAACACTTTTAAAATGCCCTCATAGTTTTTAGAGTCTATTAATTCTTGAAATTCATTAAGAACTAAATTGTAAATATCCTTCACATCAAAACCAGCCCAAAAGGATGATAGACTTGACTGAAATTCAGAAATCGTTTTGACTTCAGAATTATTAGTAGCATGCTTAAAAAGACGTTCTACACGAGCCAAAGCATGCTCTAATGCTTGTTTTTCTTTTTGTGAATCAAAAAATGTTACAATATTAGATTTTACACTTTCAAATACTGAATCAGCATCTTTCATCATATTAGAAGCAACTTCTTTGACTACTTCTTCGAGTAGTAGAAAATTTTCAATTTCGGCTACTTGAGCAACCCATATTTTTGGGTTGTTAATATGAGATACTTCTTCATTTGTTCTTCTATCTCTATCAATTAGTCCTGCAGATTCTATATGGTGGAAACTACTCTGTTCATTAAACGATTTTGTAGTTTCAAATACTTTCTCACAACTCCCGAGAGGTTTTGTAGTGAAATCATCAAATATTAATTGAAGTAATTTATAGTCTATACTTGAGTCATCTCCTTCGATAAATAAAATCGGTTTTCTGCTGCCTAATATTTCAAAATATAATTGTTCAGGTAGTTCAGTATTAACATCTAGTATTTCATAATCCCAAACGCTATTATTGAAAGATTTAGCCCAAATTTTTACCGAGTCCTGTCTGGAGATTGCAAAGTCTATATCGTGTGTCAAATAAATAAAGGTGCAATCTTCTCTTTCAATCTCAATCTTGTCATATAGCTTTTTAATAATAGACTTATGAATATGCATTTCAGGTTCGTCAATTACTATAATAGCATTCTCAGGGGCAGAGATTACTGACCCAATAAGATAGAAAATGACTCTTTCCCCATCACTCATTTCAGCAGCGTTGTAGTTTTCTGAGGTGTTTCCAACAATAGAAACATCTATTGAACCTGCTTTTTTATGTAATTTTCTATGAGGTAGAACATACTCCCAAATATTCTGAACTCTGTCAAGTTTTGTTTTAGGCTTTATTGTGTCTTGTCCAGGGGAATAAGATTCTTTAAAGTTTATTGATTCTTCATATTCTTCTGTATGTAATAGAACCATTAATTTTTCATAGTCATTGAGTAAGAAGGTATTTGGTTTAGTTCCCCATTTTTGTCCGATTTTAAATCGTAGATTATTTGTTGGGTTTTTTTCGTCAAAATGACCATATAAATACTCTTGCTCTGCCCTTAACTTTGATTTCGGGCTAACTTCAGATGGCATTGATAATGACTTCTGAGCTGAAATTCTATGGGTGTTTTCGTTGTACCTAGTTTCTATGTCAGTTCCAAATCGAGTCTTACCTGCTCCATTTGCACCGATTACAACAATACTTTTTGAATCCGTTGAAGGAGGAGTTCCATTGAGTTTTGAAGGTAAGGTTATTGTCATAAATTCTGTTTTAATATTTTGTTGCGTTCTCTAATGCCACACAACGTTTAGTGTAAAATGCGTTTTAATGCATTTTTACACAATGTTGTAAATAGTTTATTTTTCCATTAGTGTTATTGTTCCTCCATCTGCCATCCATTTGTGGAAATATCCATGATTCTTATCTTCATAAAAATCTCCTCCTTGTTCGTTATCTGTTGTCTTTAAATGAAAACTGTTCACATCAACAAAGTCTTCGAGTTCTGTAATGTCTGTCCATCCATCTTCAGTTGGGGTCCAACAAGTATCGCAATAAACGGTTTTTAGCCAGACGTCTATCCATTTACCAGTTTCAAAATTTTCTCGGGTTCGAGATTTTAGATACAGATTACCTTCACTATCTGAATAAAGATTGTCATTGATTAAAGTATATTCTGTACTTGTTCCTTTCGAATCAATTATATTTTCTGAATTAAATTCTACTTGCTTGCCATCAGTTTTATCTGAACACGCTACAAAGAAAATTACGCTTATTACAATCAGGTATTTTTTCATTTCAATTATTTACAACACCCAAATATACGCATTGCGTATATCCACCTTAAAAGCGCAATGCGTTTATGCAATTTTATGTATGTGGGATTAAAGCTTGAAAGCAGGGCTATGTATAGGTTTGGGTTGTTTCTTCAAAAATAGAGGGAATTATAAAGCGATGCAATAATTGTTTGTAATTAATTAAAATCATTTGTTGTTGTATTGTGTAGGGCTTGTAATTTGGGATCTGTTAAATCTAAAATGCCATATTATTCCATTAATACCAATGTTATGCCCCTACACTGTAATGTTATGTTCCTTGGAAGCAATGTTATGCTTCTAAGCTACACTGTTAAGCTCCTTTGAAGCAATGTTACGGTTCTTAGCTTATATGTTACACTCCTAAGCTACACTGTTAGGCTTCTAAGCCATTTGTATTTACAACATAGCGCAAAGCAGCTTGCCATTGCGGTAAATAATGAGGCATTGCTTTTGGTTATCTAGTTAAGTCATAGTAAAGGAACGGTATTGCTAATAGACCAATTTGGTGAATTAATAAAGTACACGAACAGTGTAACGGTTAAAGGTCTTCATTTAACAGTTTTCCATTCGCCATTTTCAACTTTCAATTCTTTAATTGTCAACTAAAACCTACCGTCCTAAGCTCTTTTTCAAATATTTAAGCGCATTTCCTATTTGGTTCTCTACCGTTTTTGGGGATATATCCATGAACGCTGCAATTTGCTTATAGGTCATGTCTTCTTTGCGACTCATTAGGAATATCTGTTGGCATTTGGGAGGAAGGGAATCTATTAAAAAATCGACCTTTTGCTGCAATTCCATCAGTTCCATCTGATGGCTTGCATCGTGAAACTGAACCGGTACATCCCATTCTTCAATGGTTGTCTCCGAAAGTTGTTTGTTTTTTCTTAGGGCATTAAAACAACGGTTCTTTACGGAAGTAAACATATAACTTTTAAGCTCATCACTATATTCTAAAGTTTCACGTTTGTTCCATAATCCCATAAACACATCATTCACCACCTCTTCAGCTTGCCCTTCGTTATATAAATAACTCATGGCAAAAGAGATAAGCCCAGGTCTGTACTTTAGGTACAGTTGCTTAAACAATTCTTGTTCTTGGGTACTCAAAGCTACAAATTTAGGTTATGAATTTTAGTTTCCTACGTCGCTTAAAAATTGCAACTGAACCAGCTTAAGTTCTTCATCAGAAAACTCCCCTTCAAAAAACTTAACCGCTTTATGAATATCTGGGTCATCGTTGCTTTTAAAATAATCGGTAACCTCTTCTAACAATTCCTCATCTAAAAATTCTTCTAAAAAGTACTTAATGTTAATCTTGGTTCCATTAGAAACCACTTGTTCTAGCTCTTCAAGCAAGTCCTCAAAACTGATTCCATTTTGTTTGGCAATGTCCATTAGATCAATCTTTTTATCAATGTTTAGGATAATATTAACGCGTTTTTGAGAACGATTTGTATTCCCCTTAAGCATTATATCTTGCGGACGTTCTATATCGTTCTCATCTATGTACTTAGCTATATAAGTATAAAAAGGTTCTCCAAATTTTTTGGCTTTAACTTTATTTACCCCATTAATATTTAAAAGTTCCTCTCCATTAATAGGAAACTTAGTGGCCATATCTTCTAGTGCCGGATCTCCAAAAATAGCATAGGGTGGTAATTGATGCTTTTTAGCCACTGTTTTGCAAATAGCTCTTAGTGCATCAAATAATTCTTTATCCGAAATGGTCTCTATTTTAAAGTTTTCGAAATCAGTCTCTGCTACACTTTCGTATACGCTATCAACAGCCATGTTATATTTCATGGGCTTTTTGGATTTCATATATTCTTCTCCTTTAGCAGTAGGGCTTAGGAGGCCATATTTCTCTATATTTTTACTAAAATAATCATTTACTAATGCCAAACGAACAATTGATTTCCAGAATATTTTATCCCTATCCTTTCCAACTCCAAAGTACATGAAGGTATCATGTTCATAGGCCATTACATCATCGTATTTTTTATTTCCAATAAGGTAATTTACAATATGGTTCATGCTAAACTCTCCTTCTAAGCTTTTCAATGCTTTAATGGCGGTTTGAACATCTTTGGTTACATCTTCTTGAGGTTTTGGGTGTGCGCAATTGTCACACATTTTATTGCATCGTTCATCGTCAAAGAATTCACCAAAATAATGCAGGATCAACTTCCGTCTGCATTGAGAACTTTCGGCAAATGCACTGGTTTCAGAAAGTAAAAGTCCGCCAATTTCCTGCTCTGCCACAGGCTTATCTTTCATGAACTTTTCTAATTTCTCTATGTCATTTGGGTTATAAAGCAACAAACAGTCCCCTTGAAGGCCATCTCTACCTGCTCTTCCGGTTTCCTGGTAATACCCTTCTAAACTTTTAGGGACATCATAATGAATCACAAAACGCACATCGGGTTTGTCTATTCCCATTCCAAAAGCAATAGTTGCTACAATAACGTCACAGTCTTCCATCAAGAATGCATCCTGATGTCTGGCACGTGTTTTAGCATCTAATCCAGCATGGTAAGGAAGTGCAGATATGCCATTTCTTTTCAGCATTTCGGCAATCTCTTCTACCCTTTTCCGACTAAGACAATAAATAATTCCACTCTTTTTAGAATGCTTACTTATGTATCCTAAAATATCTCTATGAACCGTATCCTTTCGGCCCTTATGCTTAACTTGATAGTATAAATTGTCTCTATTAAAGGAGCTTTTAAAAACCTTAGCATCTGTCATGCTCAGGTTCTTTTGTATATCACTTTGAACTTTTGGGGTTGCAGTTGCCGTAAGTGCCATTATTGGCACATTATCTATTTCCTGAACCATTTGCTTAATTCGCCTGTATTCAGGTCTAAAGTCATGACCCCACTCTGAAATACAGTGAGCCTCATCAACAGCTACGAACGAAATTGTTATTTTTCTGAGTAATTCAATGGTATCTTCTTTCTTAAGTGTTTCAGGAGCAACATAAAGCAATTTTGTTCTTTCATTAAGCACATCATCAACTACCTCAGATAAATCTCCTTTGTTTAAGGAGCTATTTAAAAAATGAGCTATGGACTTGCTGCTTCCAAATCCACGGATATTATCAACTTGGTTTTTCATTAAAGCAATAAGTGGAGAAATAACAATAGCCGTTCCTTCCATCATCATTGCCGGTAGCTGAAAGCATAAGCTCTTGCCAGCACCTGTAGGCATGATAACAAAGCTATCGTTTCCTTCTAAAACATTATCTATTACTTTAAGCTGATTCCCTTTAAAACCATCAAATCCAAAGAATTCCTTGAGAGATTTTTTCGGATCGTAATTTTTTGGCGTGGGTTTCGACACAGTAGTCATTTTAAATTATTCTTCTTTCTTTAATCTGGGCTTGTTGGTGTAAATATACTACTATTCCAATAACTCACAAGGGCAAGTAATTTGTTTTTTACCTACAATTGGATAGTTTTTAATTAATTTTGCAAACCGATTGTCTTCTTGAGTAAACTACAACAAATAAAAGAATATGCTTTGCAAGCCGTTACTGACGAGCTTGACGCTATAAATAAACTACAATCCTTTGTAAATGAAGACTTTGCTCGCGCAGTTGATGCGGTAGCAAATGCTGAAGGTCGTTTAATTGTAACAGGAATAGGCAAATCAGCTATTATTGCTCAAAAAATAGTGGCTACCCTAAATAGTACAGGGCAACCTGCCATATTTATGCATGCTGCGGATGCTATTCATGGAGATTTAGGGATAATACAAGATGGCGATGTGGTTTTAGCCATTTCTAAAAGTGGAAACACACCCGAGCTCAAAGCTCTTATTCCTTATTTAAAAAGTTTTGGCAATCCCTTAATTGGAATGGTTGGCAGTATTGAAAGTCATTTAGCCAAAGAAGCAAACTTTGTCATTAACGCTACGGTAGATAAAGAAGCGTGTCCAAATAACCTTGCTCCAACTAGCAGTACAACGGCACAACTCATTATGGGCGATGCCTTAGCTGTTGCATTAATGAAACTTAAAAACTTCACATCTAGAGATTTTTCCAAATTTCACCCAGGAGGCGCACTAGGGAAAAAACTTTACTTAACTTGTGCTCAGATTGCAAGAAACAACCAGCAACCTTTAGTGGCTAGTAATGCAAATTTTGAGCAAGTCATAGAAGCTATTTCAAAAGGGCGCTTAGGAGCAACCGCAGTTGGTATTAAAACTAAAATTGAGGGCATTGTAACCGATGGTGATTTACGTCGGGCTTTACAAGATTCTGATGAATTTAAATCTAAAAAAGCAGAAGAGATTATGAGTAAAAATCCTATAATCTTATCTGGCGAAACCTTAGCTGCTGAAGCTGCTATTATTATGCAAGAGAAAAAAATATCCCAAATTATTATTTGCGAGGATAATCAATATATAGGAATGATTCATTATCACGATTGTTCAAAGGAGGGAATTATATAATGAATTCAAATCACTTTGTAGTTATTATGGCCGGTGGAATCGGCTCCAGGTTTTGGCCAGTTAGTCGCCAAAAATTACCGAAGCAATTCATAGATATTATGGGTACAGGCAAATCCCTCATTACCCAAACCTATGAACGTTTTGCCAAAATAGTGGCTCCTCAAAACATCTTTATTGTTACCAATAATGAGTATGTGGGTATGGTTCAAGAACATATTAAAGGAATCTCCCTTGATAATATTTTAGCCGAACCAACACCCAGAAATACAGCGCCTTGCGTGGCATTAGCCAGTCATAAGATTAAGTCTATTAATCCAAATGGAGTTTGCATAATTGCTCCTAGCGATCACTTAATACTTGAAGAGGGTGAGTTTCGCAAACAAGTATTAAAAGCTTTTGGCTATGCCGAGAACAGCGATATGCTTATTACTTTTGGTATAGAACCTACACGTCCCGATACAGGATATGGCTACATTCAAAAACAAAGCAAAGACAAGCATGAAGACTTATTTGCGGTAAAGACTTTTACCGAAAAACCAACGGAGGAAATAGCCAAAGAGTTTATGGAGACCGGTGAATTTTTATGGAATGCAGGGATTTTCTGTTGGAGTATAAAGACCATCCTCAATCGTTTTGAGGAGTTTTTACCGGAAATGCAAGACTCTTTTTCTCAAATTGATTTCACCTCTTCTCAATGCGAGAGTGAAATATTAAAAACCTATGAAACCTGTCAGTCCATTAGTTTGGATTACGGAATCTTAGAAAAGGACAAGAACGTATTTGTTCTTCCTTCTAGTTTTGGTTGGAGTGATTTGGGTACTTGGAAAAGTTTATGGGAAGTACTTCCAAAAGAGGATTCTAATAGTGCAGTAACTAGTAAAAAACACATTAGTGATTCTAAAGACAATCTGATTTTTAGTAAGAATAATAAAATGGTGGTATTGCATGGCGTAAACAACTTAGTGGTTGTAGAAGACGATGATGTAATTTTGGTAATGGATAAAAACCGAGAGCAAGAGTTGCGCAAAGTGGTGAATGAAATCAAGAAAGCCAATCCTGGTCAGTACGACTAGAACTTAATATTTAAGAATTTTAATACTGCATTTTAGAATTAAGGATTTAAACGGCCCTCTGATGTTTTTAATACAAGTATTTTTTGCAACCAATTTCTTTGTCTTACTTTTTTGCTCCGATAGCTATCGGAGCAAAAAAAGCAACAAAAACGCTAGCCTCGTAAACCTCTGTGCTTAAAAACTACACAATCCCCTCAGCGCAATGCTGTAAGGCATCGGGTTCTCCTTAATTGGAGTCTTTCTGAACTTGATTCAGAATCTCATATAATGTTGCGAATCACTCCTTTTATTGCCCTCTGCTGCACAGCCTTCTTTTGCTCTTCTGCTTGCTTGTTTTTTTACGCTTGACGTTTAAAGAGGCCATTGGCCTCTTAGTAAATTAATGGATGATTATTTTTTAGGTTAGATTTAATAATCACCAGCTTTGGAATTCTTTATATTATTTGGAAAGGTATAAAAAATCTAAAATACCTAAAACCTATCCAAAAAATCCTTCTGTTTAAAAAGACGGTAAAAAACTAAAATAGTTTTTGGTGCAAGATGTTAAAGGAACTTATATTTGCATGAGTTATAGTTTAAATACTATTAACTGTTACGCGCTTTTATATTTCTACATCCTGGCTGTGCTGCAAAGCGCAGCCTTGGTTTTTTATAAGCATCTCAATTAAATGAATCCAAAGAACAAAGCACTTTTATTTCTGCACTTCTCTGTGTTAATATGGGGATTTACAGCCATTTTGGGTAAGTACATATCCTATGGAACCTTTCCTTTGGTTTACCATAGAATGTTAATTGCTGCAGCGGTTTATATGCTCATTCCTACTTTTTGGAAAGGCATACGAAACACCAATTCTAAAACACTTTTCCATATAGCGCTAACAGGATTAATTGTTTGTGCCCATTGGCTTTGTTTTTATGGCAGTGTTAAAATCGGTAACAATGTGAGTGTTACATTGGCGGCATTAGGAACGGCCTCCTTGTTTTCAGCATTCTTGGATCCATTAATTAACAAACGAAAATTAGAACGTTTAGAAATACTATTAGGGCTAATTGTTATTGTTGGAGTACTATTGGTTTGTTATGCCATTATGGTAGGGAATAAGAATGTGCTTACCGCTAAAATCCCTATGAATGCTGTTTGGATTGGGATTGCAAGCGCAGCCTTAGCCGCATTGTTTACCTCCTTTAATAAAAAATTGATTCCCAAAACCTCGGCGGTAACTCTTTCGGGAGTGGAGATGATTAGTGGAGCCGTAGGTGTGGCCTTATTTTTGGCATTGTATAGCCCAAAAGGATTTGCGGCATTAAATTTAAGCGAATGGTCCAATCCATCCGATTTAATTGCTTTGCTTATTCTAGCTGTGGTTTGTACCAATTTAACATTTTGGCTGGGCACCTTAGCGCTGCGCGAATTGAGTGCTTTTACAGCCAACTTAACGGTTAACCTAGAACCTATTTATGGAATGTTGCTGGGAGCTGCTATTTTTAAAGAATATGAAACCCTAAACGTGTATTTCTATTTGGGTGCCGGAATTATATTAGCAGCCATAATTGCCAAACCGCTATTAAATTTGTGGCGTGCCCGACATAAACGAAATCATTCAAAACCGAAGAAGTCACTTTCCTAAAGAATTTACTGGAGAGGTTCTACCCGATTCAATTATTGAACAATGTTTGGAGAATGCAAATTGGGCGCCTTCTCATAAACTTACCTTTCCTTGGCGCTTTGTGGTACTGAAAGGAGAATCTGTTTCTTCATTTTATGATTTGGCTAAAACGGATTATCTCGAGAATACAGATTCCATCAATCCATTAAAATTGGATAAGATTGAAATGATGTCTGCTAAGACCAGTCATATGATTGGAATCATCTGTGTTAAAAGCGACTTGGTTCCAGAATGGGAAGAGCTAGCCAGTTGTGCCATGGCCGTTCAAAATATGTATCTAAGCCTTTCGCAATTCAAGAACGCTGGAGGATATTGGAGTACAGGATTGAGAGCTGATAAAGAAGCCATGCGAGAGTTTTATGACTGTAAAGACAATGAAATTCATATGGGTAATTTTATAATGGGATATGTGGAAGTGAAGAGAGAAGTGGCGGGAAGAGAATTAATCGGAAAATATGTTACTTGGGAAAAAATAGAATAAACCAAACGTTTAGTTAATCTTCTCCAGAAACTTTCTAATTTTGCTTGAGTGGCTATTATAAAAAAGAATTTCACCTTTTTGACTTAGTAAAATGCATGTTGGGAAGCCTTCAACATTAAAATAAGATTTCAACTCTGCTGTTAAGTAAGTCTGTTGCCAATTCAATTCCTTAGTTTTATGGTACTTTTCTATTGTTTCTTTGGAATCTCCATAATTCATTGCAACAAAGTTTATTTTATTTGAAAAGTCTATAGCTATTTTATTTACTTCTGGAAAATGATAATGGCAGCCACCGCACCATGTTCCCCAACAATAAAGTAAGGTGTATTGTTTGGATGAATAAATACTTGATAAAGATGCGATTGTACTATCAACATTTAATACATCAAGGTCCTTAATTTTATTGCCGATTCTTAGCTGTTTTTCATATCCAAAATTGGATCTTTCAAGATTTAAAGAGTCACCTGCCTCATTTAAACCCATCATATGATATTCTTTGCCATTTAACTCAATTAAAGTTGTATCAGCAATTTTCATAGCCCCCTTAATCGCCTTTCTGGATAGCGACAATGTAGAGTCCACACTAATGAGTAATTGATCTTTACCTACATCATTGTATTTCCCATTGCAGTCATAATCATATATACCAATCTGATACTTTATTCCTTCCAATTGAAAATAGGCTACGCGTGTATTCATTCTTTGATTCTCCAGCCAATATTTCTTCTCTCTAACAATAGAACCATCTTTTTTCATACCCACCTTTCCTGGCCATGTGTAAGTAGTACTTTGATTGTTTATGAATGAAACTGGGAATTTCGCTTTTGAATTTTGAGAGTTTAAAACTGTTACAACGAATGAAGAATCATTTAGAGCATCCACACGAGAACCATCATTAGAAAAATCAAAATCTCCATTCTGGTCCAACCAAATTTTTCTGTCATTAAATCCATTGTGTCCAATGATACAAAAAACAGCTTTACTCTTTGGCGATTTCTCTTTTCCAGTGAAATAAACACTAAAGTATGAGGTATCCTTACCTTCAAAATCATCCGGAAATATAACTCTGTTTGTATCGCCTTTATAGATAAGCCTAGCCCCTTTCATCTGGTAGACATTGGAAAATCCATAAGCATTTTTTTCTAAAACCATATGCTCGCCAAAATCTATATGAATGGTATTTTGAGAAAAGAGATTTATTGAGAAGTATAAGATGGTGCTTAATAAAATGAATGCTTTCATACTTTAGATTTTAGATTTGGGTATTGCAATTTAAGGAATACATCGGAGATTTGAAGATTTAATCAATTCAAATTAGGTATTAGACTCGTTGCACCAAAAGAATTTTACACCTGTACAAACAATACAATTTTATTACTTCGGAAAGAATAAAACCATACGAATTTCGCTATCCATTGAAGAACCAGCTGTCCAAATACTGTATTTAGTTAATAGGTTTAAGTTGTAATATTGTTCTTTTATTCGAACAAAATTATCTCCTGGGAAAGAATAGTCTGTTTCATACTCTAAAGCTTGGACCCCAGGTGAGCAAGAGCAACCATTGCAACAGTGTTGTAACGCTTTTACCCCTTCTTGTTCAATTACATCTTTTAAATCTTGGGCGATTGAATTTACAGCAATGGCAGAATCATTATTCTCTTTTTTGCACGAGGACAATGTCATGAGAATAAATAAAATTGTTAGATACTTTTTCATTTTCTTTTAGGTTTAAATTTTCAAATAACTTCATTATTAATAGAAGTGAGACGAAGATACAATAATTCTTTTGGTCTCTAATCAAGCTAGACATCCATTCTATTTAATAACTCAACTAAGATTGACTCTTTAATTTCTTCGCCTTTATATATTTATTGCAACAACAATTTTCGATAAATAATACATAAATATAATTAAAAACTGGTCTGAAAATAACCCATACCTGTTAATCCCTAAATCTAAAATACCATCTTAACATTCTAACAAAATAGCCCTAAATTTGCCCTCATATTATGAGTAGCGAAGCAAGCAATTTTAGAATAGAGAATGACACCATGGGTGAGGTTAAAGTTCCAGCAGATAAATACTGGGGAGCCCAAACTGAACGAAGTAGAAACAATTTTAAGATTGGCCCGGAAGGAAGTATGCCTATTGAAATTACACATGCTTTTGCTGTTCTTAAAAAATGTGCGGCTCAAGCAAACAATCAATTGGGCGTTTTAAGCAAAGAAAAAGCAGATATGATTGCGGCTGTTTGTGATGAAGTGTTGGATAACAAGCTTAATGATCAGTTTCCATTGGTTATCTGGCAAACAGGTAGTGGAACCCAAAGTAACATGAACATGAATGAGGTGGTTGCCAACCGTGCGCATGTAATGAATGGTGGAAAGCTAACCGATACTGAAAAAGCATTGCATCCAAACGATGACGTAAATAAAAGTCAGAGTTCTAATGATACTTTTCCAACGGCTATGACCATTGCTATTTTTAAGCAAGTGGTAGATTATACCTTACCTGGATTGCAAGCTTTAAAAACAACATTAAAACATAAGGCAAGAGAGTTTAAAGACATCGTTAAAATTGGTAGAACCCATTTTATGGATGCTACTCCATTAACGCTTGGACAAGAATTTAGCGGTTATGTAGCCCAATTAGATAATGCCATAGACAGTTTAAATGCCAGTTTAAAAAGAGCTAATCAATTAGCTTTAGGCGGAACTGCTGTAGGTACCGGATTAAACACACCCAAAGGATATAGCGTATTAGTTGCAGACTTAATAGCACGTGAAACTGGATTGCCATTGGTAACGGCACCAAATAAATTTGCTGCTTTAGCTAGTCACGATGAATTGGTAGAATTGCATGGTTGCTTGAAAAGAGCTGCTGTTGCCCTATTCAAAATAGGCAATGATATTAGAATGCTAAGCAGTGGACCTAGGAGTGGTATTGGCGAATTGTCTATTCCTGCTAATGAGCCTGGCTCTTCTATTATGCCAGGAAAGGTTAATCCTACTCAGCCAGAAGCTTTAACTATGGTTTGTGCTGAGGTAATTGGTAATGACATGACCATTAGTTTGGCAGCATCACAAGGTCACTTTGAGTTAAATGTATTCAAACCTGTAATTGCATCTAACGTTTTAGAAAGTGCCAGAATCTTAGGTCAAGCTTGCTTAAGCTTTGATACCAATTGCGCTAGAGGCATAGAACCCAATCATGCGAATATTAAAAACCTATTGGATCAAAGTTTTATGTTGGTTACGGCTTTGAATACGCATATTGGTTATGAAAAATCAGCTAAGATTGCCAAAAAAGCGCATGAAGAAGGAACAACCTTAAAAGAAGCTGCATTGGCTACTGGGTTTCTAACATCTGAACAATTTGACGAATGGGTTATACCTGGAAATATGGTAGGAAACCCGGATGATTCTGTAGTTTAACGACTAATACTTCCTTCTGACTTTTATCATACTTTTATACCTCAAAATTCGTTAATTTTGCAGCATGTTCGTAAAGCAATTGTATACAGACTGTTTGGCTCAGGCCGCATATTATATTGAAAGTGACGGGGAAGCCGCTATCGTTGACCCGATGAGAGATTATCAAGAGTATATTGATTTTGCCAAGGAAAGAGGCGCTAAAATCAAGTACATTTTTGAAACTCATTTTCATGCAGATTTTGTAAGCGGACATGTTGATTTAGCCGCTAAAACTGGAGCTCAAATTGTGTATGGAAGTAAAGCAAACACAAGTTTTGAAACGAAGCTAGCGGAGGATGGGGAAAATTTATCTATTGGTAAAATAAACATCAAGGTGCTTCATACTCCTGGTCATACCCCAGAAAGCGTATGCTACCTATTGCAATATGAAAAAGGAAAAGACCATGCTTTATTTAGTGGTGATACCTTGTTCGTTGGAGATGTTGGCAGACCAGACTTATGTCAAGCAGGCTTAGACTTAAGTAAAGAACAGATGGCTGAATTCTTATATGATAGCCTTCAAACCAAAATTGTTGGTTTAGACGATGATGTAATTCTATATCCTGGTCATGGCCCTGGAAGTGCCTGCGGTAAAAACCTTGGACCAGAAACCACAAGCACATTGGGCAAAGAGAAAAGCTTCAATTACGCTTTACAATTTAAAACCAAAGCGGAATTTGTAGAAGCCATTACCGATGGAATAGCGGAACCTCCATCTTACTTTTTTGCAAGTGCTGCATTAAACCAAAAAGGATACGAGGCCCTAGCGGATATTATGACAAGTGCAAATGAGCTAGGAATTGAAGACTTTAAAAACAAGGTGAATGAAAATGCCTTAATTATTGATACACGTCATCCAGATGAATTTGAATTGGGATTTATTCCAGGATCAGTAAACCTTGGATTAAATGGACAATATGCCATTTGGGCTGCGACCCTGTTTGATTTAGATAGAAAAATTATCTTAGTATCAGCAAAAGGGCAAGAAGAAGAAAGCATTATTCGATTGGCACGTGTTGGGTTCTCTAATATCGTTGGTTATTTAAAAGATGGAATAGACACATGGAAAAAGGCAAATGAATCTATGGACATGGTTATTTCTATTACTCCGGAAGAGTTCGCCTTAGATGTTAAGCATAGTGATGATCAAGTGCTAGATGTTCGAAAAGCAGATGAATGGGAGACTTGTCATTTAAATGGCGCTGAATCTTTAAATTTAGAAACACTAGAACAAAATTTAGATTCCATAGATAAAGACTTACGGTATATTGTTCATTGTGCTGGCGGATACCGCAGTATGGTGGCAAGCTCATTGCTTAAAAAGCATGGAATAGCAAATGTTAGAAATGTCTATGGCGGCATGAGCAAAATAAAAGAATTAGATTTGGATATTATTTATCCTGAAGAGGCAGCGGTTTAATAAAACTGCCTTCTACCATCTAAAATGCTAAAAACTCAATTTAAATCTCCGAACTGGAATCTCTATTTCGGAATTTTTATGCTGCTCTATGCAGCTTATGGGTTTTGGAGTATGCCTAATTTTGGATCTCCAACTGATGAGTTTACTCAACGTGCTATTGGGATGGAGAATGCTCGCTTTATTGCTGGAAATTCTGAAATAAAGAAAATAGCAGACCATCAGTTTTTTGGCCCCATTATAGAAACGCCCTTATACCTTCTAGAACAACTGGTCTATACTCAGGATATTTCTGTTAAACTATACTTGAGACATTCAGCAATTTTTCTATTATTTCTTTTGGGTCTTTGGGTGTTTTTTAAACTTATAAAAAGATTAACAGCCCATGAACCAGCAGCTTTTTTAGGGACAGCGGCCTTGGCTTGCAACCCAAGACTATTTGCCCATGCCCACTACAACACCAAGGATACCGCCTTTCTATGTTTCGTGATATTTGCGCTATACCTATTCGTGAAATTCTTGCAAACGAAAGAAATCAAACCTCTTCTATTTGCAGCCATTTGGATTGGTTTAGCCACCAGTATCAGACTCGCTGGTGCCTTTATTGGTTTGGCCTGTTTAAGCACCTTGGTGCTCGCCATTAAGAACAATAGTAAAATCTATTTCTACTTTGTGGGATTAAGCATATTTTCCTTTATTCTGGCATTCCCCTATTTATGGGTACATCCATTTGAGGGTATTTTAGATTTACTTGGCTACACCTCCAAAAACCCTTATCCATGGGATGTTCTGTTTGCCGGCCAGATGCTTTCAAAAGGTGAAGGGCTCTGGTATTATGTTCCTTTAAGTTTAGGAATTACCATTAGCATTCCAGTTCTTATTCTATTTTTGATTTATTTGATTCGTTCGGTAAAGTCCATATTGAAAAATAGGTTTACTCATGAACAAATTCTGCTATTTCAGGTCTTTACCTTACCTATTCTATACTTCATTTTTACGAGTCCCGTTTTTTACAACATGGGCCGACACACACAATTCATGCTCATTCCAATCTATATAGGAGCAGCTACCGTAATTGCGGCCATTTGGAAAAACGCAATGGCTAAATGGGCATCTGTAGGATTTTTAGCACTTTCTTTCTTGGCCTTGCCTGCATACCAAGGAAACGAAATGGTGTATTTTAATGGAATAAAGAGCCTTTGGAAACCCTATAGTTTTGAAATGGATTATTGGACCATAAGCACCAAAAATGCATTGGACGATTTACTGGAAGACAATGAAGAAGTGAAGGTTTATACTTTTGACGCTGCCTCTCAGAATTCATTGAATATGATGCCAGCGAAAGACCGAAAACGAATCTCTTTCACAAGCAAAGATTCGGCAGATTACGAGCTAGACTTTTTTAGAGATGTTCCACTTAAACCAACAGAGAAAACCAATAAATCGTATGGGGCAAAGCAGGAGCCATACCTCTTGGTAAATAGATTGAAGTGATAAGGGTCTTAAATCCTTCCATCTAAAATACATCCTAAAAATCTTCAATAAAAAATGCTAATTTCGCGGTATGACCATTAATAATGTAAGTGTGATTGGTGGCGGAACCATGGGAAACGGAATTGCCCATGTTTTTGCTCAAAAAGGATATAAAGTTACTTTAATAGATATTCGTCAGGAGGCATTGGACAAAGCCTTAGCAACTATTACTAAGAACTTGGATAGAATGCTTGCTAAAGAACGAATTGATGAAGCAACCAAGACTTCTACCCTAGCGAATATCTCAACCAATACAGATTTAAAGGCAGGCGTAAGCAATGCTGACTTAGTGGTGGAAGCTGCAACTGAAAACACTGACCTTAAACTTAAAATATTTAAAGATATAGATGCTTCGGCACCTGCTAAATGCATTTTGGCAAGTAATACCTCAAGTATTTCTATTACTAAAATTGCAGCGGTTACAAGCCGTCCGGAAAAGGTAATTGGAATGCACTTTATGAACCCAGTTCCTATTATGAAATTGGTAGAGGTTATTACGGGTTTCAAAACGGATCAAGCAGTTACCGATGGCATTATTGCTTTAAGCAAGGACTTAGGAAAAGTTCCTGCATTAACCAATGACTATCCAGGTTTTATTGCCAATAGAATTCTAATGCCAATGATTAACGAAGCGATTATTTCATTACATGAAGGAGTTGCAGGAGTTGAAGAAATAGATACCATTATGAAATTAGGAATGGCTCATCCAATGGGTCCTTTGCAACTCGCTGATTTTATTGGTTTAGATGTATGCAAGGCCATTCTTGAAGTTTTACATGATGGATTAGGGAATCCTAAATACGCACCTTGTCCATTACTAGTAAATATGGTAGCCAGTGGTGATTTAGGAGCTAAAAGCGGAAGAGGCTTTTACGATTACAGCCATGGAACGAAGGAATTGGTAGTGGCACCAAGTTTTAAATAAAGCAGAGACTTATCTTTGCCATTAATACGCCCAGTTGGAGAAATTGGTAGACTCGCCACCTTGAGGGGGTGGTGCTTCACGGCGTGCTGGTTCGACTCCAGTACTGGGCACTAAGAAAGCAAAAAGACGCACAGCGCAAGATGTTTGGATTGTTTGCTTGAATTTATTCAAGGGCAAACAAGACGAATATCTTGGTTTTCAAAGAAAACTTTTTGCTTTCGGAATTCGGCAAATCTGGAGCACGCTAGTACCCCAGTACAATTAACACTTACGCTTACTCCATAATCAATAATTTAACCCAACTGGTTTTCGCAGAAAATATTTTGCTCTCGGAATTCGGCGCGACTGAAGCACGCTAGTACCCTAGTGATTAAAACCTCAAAAGCTATTCATATTAATTCTCAAATGAATACGAAACTGTAAAATTAAAAGTCGAGTTTCTGATATTCTTTGTATCCACCTCATCCCACAATTGCTTATTTGGAACGTATTGGTATTTTAATCCAATATGAAAGTTATTGTTTACGGGAACCTGCATGCCTAAATAGAACATTGAATTTATACTTTTAGGTGCAGGTATCCTTTGCCATGTTTTTTTACCATAATGCCTGTAAAAATAATATTCGCTTTGAACAATAGGTTGTGCCCCGCCGCTGATATAAAAACCTTCTCCAAGATGCACAGAAACAGCAAGACCTAAACTCATAAGTGTAGCTCTTAATTTTAATGAATCGCCCCAAGCTCTTTGATGTCTTATGTCAAACCCTATTCCCACATTAACACGCTTGTTCTCACTTAGCAAATGAACAAACCTAAAACCATAAGCCCTCATGCGATAGTCAATAACATTAGGTCCTATTAAATATGGGTCGTTGTAAAACTCAAATGAATTTGGTTTGTATTTGAATGTTTCGTCGGTTTTTGTTACTTGATTTTCAAAGTCATTCTTTGTCTGTAATTTTATATGCTCAATGGCCTTTTGTTCATCTGTAGGATAAGTGAATTTCCTAATCTCGGGAACCGTAGTATTAGTTTCCCAAACGGAAAAGAAATCTCCATAGCAATGCTCAATAAAGTCACTCCCCATATGTAATTTGTTTCGTCTTAAAATATAGTTGTTACTGCCATTAATTGGAATAGAGTCATTTTGCAACCTGCCTAAGTTTTTGTAGGCTGGTGGGATAACGAACCTACCCTTCGTATTTATATACCCATATTTATTTTTGTATTTAACTCTAGCAAAGCCTAAAGAGTTAAAACTATCCGCCTCATTAAAGTGCCAATAGATAATAACTTTACCTGATGAGTCTTTATATCCCCATTTATCAGATGTTTCACTAAATTTAAATGGGTATAGGTTCTGTGCTTGGACTACTTTTACACTTAGTCCAAATAAACAAATTAGGGCTAGAATTGAATGTTTTACCATAAGTATTTATTTCAATTTAAGTCCAAATCCAACTTTAAAATACCCCTGTTGTTCCCAAGTTTTCTCACTCAAAGTAGGAATACTCTGAAAACCAATGGAAAGCAACAAGACATCATCAACCGTATAGACCAAATTGCCCCCAACCAGTACTTTTAAAGTTAATCCAGCATTCGTCCTTTTGGAAAAACTAAACTGCTCTCTAGGTCTAGTGCTAAAATCACGACTCACCACCGGGAAGGTTTTTAGATTCAATGAAACTTTATCAGTTAAGTTTATTTGTTGAATAATTCCAAGAGCAATTACATTAGACTTGTACACCGAATCAGACCAAACAATGCTTCTGCCAAAAGCAGTGCCTATTCCAAATCGGAAGTTGTCACCCATCAGTTTTTTTCCAAACATATATTCAAAACTTAACATGGCGAATTGATGGCCGGTTGTATTACTAAAGTCAACATTCGTACTTACATTTAGTGTGGCAAAACCCTGAAGGTCATCTTCCTCAGCCGTTTGCAAACTATTTCCATCTTTTTCCAATTGCTGCCTCTTTAGCACAGCCACAAATTCAGCGTCTTTGGGATAGCTGAACCTTAAAATATTTGGTGGCCCCGTTTCTGCCCATACATTAGTCCAAATATTATCAAAGTCACTATAGTAATAATTGCTATCCATCCGTTTTATTATGTCATTGGGAACGAATATTGTATCCTGGCTTTTCTGATAGATGGAAGTATACCTGGGAGGAATGATAAAAAACCCATTTTTATTAATCAATCCGTATTTCTTCTTGTATCCAACAATTGCATTTCCCCATTGATTAAATGGTCCTGCCTCATCAAAATGCCAATAGACAACAGTTCTACCCAAGGAATCTTGATAGCCCCATTTATTGGAAATCTCACTAAACTTAAAAGGGGTCAAAGTCTGCGCCTCTGCAACATCCTTAAAACCAAACAGGAAACAGACCAAAGAGGCCATGCCAAATAAACAATACCTTTTCATAAATCAAAAATACAGCTTATGAATCAGTTTTGAAAATAGCCACGAGTTAGACTGTTGGATTGACAATCTAAAATACCTAATTAAAACCTTAAAATCCTCAATCCCCTTTCGGCAATTTCTGCTGTAGCCAATATTTCAGCTCATCCAATTTTTCTGGTATGGCAATTTGCGCAGCCAAATAAAGCGCCGCTGGAAGAACCCCAAAATACAGAAACAATAAACTCTTGCCAGAAAACTGGGCCCCCAATAGGCTTAATAAGACGAACATAATAAGCACTCCGGTTAAAGCTCCACCTAAATGCCCTTCGTGAGAAACATTTCCTGATCTTGGCATCATGCTTAATACAATACTTCCTATGGTTATTATGATTCCCAAAATCCAACCTGGAATCGGTACAGGAATAAAGAGTAAACCAATGCCCATATCTGGAACTAGTAAAACGGCGATATAAACGATTCCAAAAACACCTCCTGAAGCACCTAAAGCGAGATAATTAGATTGTCGAGATTTTGCAAAGTAGCAATAAAGGCTGCCCCCTAAAATGCTTAAAATATATACAAGCAGAAATACAATTCTTCCAATGTCTACCCCAAATGCATATTGAAAATATTGCTCCAAATAAAGTCCAAAGCTGTACAAGGCATACATGTTAAACCCAATATGGAAAATGGCTACATGCATAAAACCAGAGGTAATCATTCTATACCATTCCTTGTTATGTTTAATCTCTTGTTGGTTATAAATAAATTTATCTACATCCAATTTTTTAGACATAATTAAGAAAAAGATAATGGCATTAATGCCAATTAGTAAATAGGTTACGTACATGTTATAGTTTAATTACTCCAGAACCATTTCCGGTTCGATTAAGGATTCTAGAAGGATTTGATTTTATGATAATATTACCACTGTTTCCAATATTGGCTTCTAAGACCTGATTTGGATTTAGGATACAATCGTTTTTAGTAAAGTGAAAAAAGTAGGTATCGTCGTTTTCTAAATCTCCTGCATCCAGAAAAGATCCTTTCTTCACGGTCCAGGCTAGAATGTTAGATTTACCTTTAAGGGTTAATGCGCCAGAGTTTTCACAAGATCCACTTACAACTCCCATATTTAGCAATAGATTTTGGTCTTGGTTACTATTATGTTTAATAACCAATTTATTCCCATTTATAGAATCAATACACTTTACCTGTGCCGACCCTTCAATAAGTAAAGATTCCAACGTTTTAAGAGTAAGTGTACATTTAGCATATTGCTTTAAATCCCTTACCCAATTGAAGGTGTTCTTATCATCAATTTTAAGAACTCCATTTTTTACATTTGTCTTTATTTTTGGAAGAAGGTTCTTCCCATACGAAATCGATATTTTATTTTCACTCCCTTGTTTCAAATACAGCTTAATGTTTTTGTAAACCTCTATTGAGTTAAAATCTTCAACGTTTCGGATTTCTGTTTCTAAACCGCCAGCTTTTTTAAACATGTCTGGCCCTTTGGCACAAGCCATTAGTAATATCAAACACATACAAAGCCACTTCACCATGCAATGATACGGATATTTAAGGTGTCGTAGAGGTCAAAGTATTCCCAAACTGTAGATAAGTGCTTTTGTAGCATACATTTCCTTAAACTTAAAGAATGGTAAGGTATTTTAGATTTTTATTGAACCAAGAACTAATATTTCGTAAAATTGCAAGGACTGTTTAATCTTAATTCTAAAATATCACCTACAAATAGAATACTTCTTGGCTATTCATTATTAACGGCAGCTGGTTTGTTAATACTTTTTGGAATTACAACTTTAGCAAAAAACGGGACTATTTCTCTTGATGTTGCACTTTTATTAGTAGCTGGTCTTATTATTCTTTTCTTTCTACTAAGCCAGCCAAAAAATGAAAATCCTAGTTCTAAAAATATAAACTTATTAAACCTAAGTGCACGCGAAAATGATGTTGCTGCTCTCTTGTCTCAAGGAAAAGATAATAAATCCATTGCCCAAGAGCTTTTCATTTCAGAAAATACGGTGAAGACGCACATTAAAAAAATATACACCAAGTTAGAGGTAAATAATCGAACCCAATTTGTTAAGATTTACCTTACTGAAGCGCATCACCCAAAGAGGTGATTTTTCTCAAATAGCTTGTATTCACTTGATTATACTACTTTTATAATCTTTATTTGCTTTCAATGAAAAACATAATAATTAAATATGGGCTTATTGCTGGAGCCATTATTAGCTGCGTGTTAATGGTAGGTGTATTCTACATGAAAAAAGAAGGAGTGAATCAAGATTTAGGTGGAATAATTGGTTATGGTGGAATGTTTATCGCCTTTTTGCTCATGATTCCTGCTGTAAGAAAAGCCAATGAAATTAAACGACTAAGTTTTGGAAAAGCTTTTTTACTTGGATTAAAAATCTTCTTAATTGCCGGAGCTTTATATGGCTTGGTTTGGTCCATCTATATTTACCTTATTGATCCAGTTGGAGCCAAAGAAATGGGAGAATAATATTTTAAAGCCATGAAAGATCAAGGAATCCCAGCAGAAAAAATTGCTGCAGACAAAAAGATGATGGATTTCATATACGGCAATCCACTAATATGTTGGTTGTTTACTTCTTTGTTTGAACCTCTAGCTCCAGGCTTATTAATGTCATTGGTTGCTGCAGGAGTTAATCATTTTAAGAATAAAAAAGAAGCGCAGTCTTAAGGTTCAATTCACCTTATTAAGTAGCCAAATAAAGGTATCTTTGCCATGGCTGCATGTTTAATAAAAACAAGATAATAAACGATCCACTTCATGGGTTTTTAACCATTCCCACAGAAACGGTTTTTGATATTATTGAACATCCTTTTTTTCAACGTTTACGAAGAATTAGGCAATTAGGCATGAGTGAACTGGTTTACCCAGGTGCCGTTCATACTCGTTTTCAGCATGCATTAGGCGCCATGAATCTAATGATTCAATGCATCTATTCCCTGAGAGCCAAAAACATAGAAATCACCGATGAGGAAGCGGAAGCAACCTATTTGGGAATTCTTTTGCATGATATTGGTCATGGTCCATACTCACACACTTTAGAACATACCATCGTTCAGGGCGTAAATCATGAGAAGATTTCTGATATCCTCATGCAAAAGTTAAATACTGAATTTGATGGGAAACTCGATTTAGCTATAGAGATATTCAATTTTCGCTATGAGAAGAAACCTTTCTTAAGTCAATTAATCAGTAGCCAATTAGACATGGATCGATTGGACTATTTACTAAGGGATAGTTTTTTTACTGGAGTAAGTGAAGGTGTTGTTGGAGCTGAACGTTTGATCAATATGCTCAACGTTCATAAGGGTCAATTAGTGGTTGAAGAAAAAGGCATCTATAGCGTAGAGAAATTCTTGGTTGCGCGGAGGTTAATGTACTGGCAAGTGTATATGCACAAAACAGTAACTGCTGCCGACCAATTACTGATTAGCATCCTCAAAAGAGCAAGAGATATAGCCAGCAGTGGAAAAGCACTAGGCTCCTATCATCCATTGGTTCATTTTTTAGGATCCAATATCAATGAAAATACCTTTGATGAAGAAGCGATAAGAACTTATACCCTACTTGATGATTCTGATATCTTAAATGCCGTAAAATCTTGGACCAGAAGTGAAGATAAAATCTTACAAACACTTTGTAAATTATTACTCAATCGTCAATTACCTAAAATTAGAATAAGCACAGAGCCTATAAAACCTGATCTACTTCAAAAAGAAAAGATAAATGCCATGAATCGATTTGGTCTTAGGAGCATTGAGGAAGCAGAGTATTTTATTCACTCTGGTGAGTTAGCCAACAATGCCTATAAATCAGATAAAGAAGGGATTTTAATCCTTCGTAAAAACGGAGAAGTCGTAGATGCAGCTGAAGCCAGTGATAATTACAACCTCAGTGCTTTGTCTGAAACCGTTACCAAATACTTTAGCACTTACTGGAAATAACCATGTACGTAAAACCTAAAAAACATCTCGGCCAACATTTCTTAACCAATCCTCAGATTGCAGAAGAAATTGCCAATATTATTAAACCAGAAGACGCTGATGTTATCATTGAAATTGGTCCTGGAACAGGGGTATTGACCAAATTCCTATTTGAAAACTGGGGCAAAAACCTACTTTGTTACGAAGTGGATGGCCAATCCATAAAATATTTAATAAAACAAGAGTGGGCTCAAGGATTAAACTTGAGAGAACAAGATTTTTTGCAGGCTAATCTCAACACACTAGCAGAAGGAAAATCCATAGGTCTCATTGGAAACTATCCGTATAATATTTCAACGGAGATTGCATTTAGAGCTATAGAGTCTAATGGTGTAATCAGCCATTTTGGTGGAATGTTTCAAAAAGAAGTTGCCGAACGGTTTTGTGCCAAACATGGAAGTAGAACCTATGGAGTCACTAGTGTTCTGTTACAAGCCTATTATGAATGCACCTATCTTTTCACAGTGGATAAAGAAGAATTTGATCCACCACCAAAAGTACAAAGTGGAGTAATGCTTTGTATCCGAAAGAAAGAACCCTTGGCCTGTGAGTATAAAACACTAAGAACATTGGTTAAAGCCGCATTTAGTCAAAGGAGAAAAACACTAAATAATGCCCTAAAATCATTGCAAGGAACTGGGTTTGAATTGCCTTTAGAATACGGTCCAAAACGAGCTGAACAAGTTTCTGTTGAAGAATTTATCACTTTGGCACGCAATTGGGACATAATTAAGCAATAAATTGAAAGTTATATTAGTAAGCATAGGGTTAATATTCCAATTTTTCTTGCAAGCACAAGGGTTATGGGTAGAAAGTAGAAGTAAAGATTACGGTAAGGTAAACTTCTGGAATAATGATGCATTTGATGTAAAAGTAGTTAATCAGTCGGACAAAGACCTTTACTTTTTGCCAATTTTTTACAATCAAGATTATAAAGTTTGGTTAAGTAGTCCAAAACTAAAACCTGGAGAAGAAGGGCAAATTAGCATCGTTTACTATTCTGATAAGAAAGGCAAATTTGATAAAAGCATTCCAGTATATCATACGCTGAGTGGTGACCCAATAAATTTTGAAATAAAAGGATACATCAAAGATTTTGACCCAGAAGCATTAATGGTTTGCCCAACCGTAAATACTGGGGCTACTAAGAATACATCAAAAATTAAAATTGAGGTACGTGATTTTGACACAGATGATTACATTGAAGCCGAGAGGTTATCGATGGAAAGCACCTCTGGTAGGAAAATAAAACTTTATGCCGATGGTAAATCTTATGAAGCCATAATTACATCAGGTCAATATAAAATTAATGCATATCACTCTGGTTATGAAAAATATGATGCCCAAATTGATTTAGCCTCATATCAAAAAAAGTTCATTGTTTACCTCGTCAAAAAAACGAATAAAATAAAGCCAGAAATAATCGTAGATAAACCCGTGGTTGTAGTGGTGAATGACCCTAAAAAGGAAATTAAAGTTATAGAGGAAGAAGAGATTGAGGAAGAAGAACCACATGATGATGTAGTTGTTTTTATACCTAATGACAGACCCGATATTGTAGTAATTGAGGAGCCTGTTTTAATCGACACCAACATGGTTGAAAACGTTCATGAAGATGAATCAGAACTTGATTTAAAAGTCTATAAATTTAATAACATCATACTAGTTGCTGATATCAGTACCAGTATGAAGTATAACAATAAAATGGATTACTTAAATTCTTCAGTTAATCAATTAATAGAGGCTTTAAGAATTAAAGATCAAGTGGGAATGATAAGTTTAGCCAGTACGGCCAATGTAATTCATGCACCTGGTTATGTTACCAATAAGGATAGTTTACGTTCCATTCTTTCAACCATAAAAATTGGAGGAGCTACGAATGGAGGATCTGCTTTGCAAATGGCATATAAGATGGCTTCTGATCATTATGTACCCGATGGAAACAATCAAATCATCATTGCAACAGATGGAACTTTCACCGGTGGTAGTTTAAGCCGCAGACAAATGCATGCACTTATTGCGCAAAAAGCTGAAGAAGGAATTCACTTAAGCACGATTGGCTTAAATCCAAACGATAGAGGAATTCTGTTTTTAAAAGACCTTGCCCTAATAGGGAAAGGGGATTACATCCAAATTAATGGACAAGAAAATGAGGATACCAAACTTCTAGAAATGGTAAAACTTCAGAGCAAGAAAAAATAAGAAGCCCTTAAATTTTTTGTAAATTTGAGCCATCAATGGCTGAAAAACCTTTAATTCTTATTAGCAATGACGATAGCATCAATTCTCCAGGAATAGCTGTTTTAGTCGAAATAATGAAAAAAATTGGCGATGTAATTGTAGTTGCACCTGATGGTCCTCAAAGTGGGCAAGGTCACTCCATTACAATAGAAGATCCAATCCGTTTGTCCAAGGTTAAACTATTCGATGGCATTGAATCTTACCAATGCACGGGTACACCAGTAGATTGCGTGAAAATTGCTATTGACAAACTCCTTTCAAGACAACCAGATTTAATGGTTTCAGGTATTAATCATGGGTCCAATGCAAGTATAAATGTTCTGTACTCAGGAACTATGAGTGCTGCAGTTGAAGCAAGTATTGATGGTATGCCGGCAATCGGCTTTTCACTTTGCGACTTTAGTTGGGACGCCAACTTTGACTACTGTAAACCCTATATTGAAACTATAGCCAGAGAGGCCCTTAAAAACCCAATGCCTTATGGCAATTTATTAAATGTAAATATACCTCCAGGTGAGATTAAAGGAATCAAAGTTTGTAGGCAGGCAAAAGGTAGATGGGAAGAAGATTTTGACAGAAGGCATGATCCCTTTGGAAGAGAGTATTTTTGGATGACAGGTCAATTTATTGACATGGATCACCAAGAAGATTCGGATGAATGGGCTTTGAATAATGGATACATTAGCATGGTACCTACTATGTTTGACCTAACTGCACACCAGCAAATACAAGAAGTACAAAAATGGAACCTAGAATCCAAAAAGTAAATTGGCTAATGGTTGCTGTAGGGTTTGTTGCAAGCTTGCTCATTCCTTACCTAATATCAGCTGGACTTTATGTTGCTCAAGGAGGTGGGTTTTCCAATTACAACTATGGCCTAAAAGTAATGAATGATCGAATGATGCTATTTATGCAATTGGGATTAGCCGGTAACATTGGAATATTTTTCTTGCTTTCAAAAAAAATGAAGGACATTTCTATTTTAAGAGGCTTCATCATTGGAAGCTTTTTCTTAGTCATTTGGATATTTTACGGAGAAATTAACTGATGATTTATCTGATTGCGGGAGAAGCCAGTGGTGATTTACATGGAAGTAATTTGATGAAAGAATTACTAAAGATCAAGCCTCAACAAGAATTTCGTTTTTGTGGAGGTGATCTAATGCAAAAAGTAGGTGGAACCTTAGTTCAGCACTATAAGAACAGAGCTTTTATGGGAATTACTGAGGTAATAAAGAACCTTGGCACTATAATGCGAGCTTTAAAAGAATTAGAACAGGATATTTTAGATTGTAAACCAGAAAAGTTGGTTTTGATTGACAACCCAGGTTTCAATATGCGGATGGCTAAATTTGCCAAAAAGCATGGGATACCTGTGCATTACTATATAGCTCCAAAAGTTTGGGCCTGGAATACCAAACGCGTAAAAAAGCTTGAAAAAACAGTGGATAAACTCTACTCTATTCTACCATTTGAACCTGCCTTTTTTAAGACACATGGATTGGATGTAGAATATGTTGGAAATCCTGTAATGGATGCGATTGCGCAGAATTCTCCGAACATTCCAGAAGAGTTGCCAAAAAACAAAACCATTATTGCCCTTTTACCAGGAAGCAGAAAACCAGAAATCGAAAAGATGCTCCCTGATATGCTATCCGTAGCAGCTATGCATCCTGAATGGGTTTTTGCCATAGCCGTTGCCCCAAATTTTGAACTTAGCTATTTTAAAAAGTTTGAAACTGCTAATGTTATTGCGATCAAAGACAATACCTATAATATTATATCTGCTTCAACTGCAGCTATTGTTACCAGTGGAACAGCTACTTTGGAAACTGCTTTATTGAATGTTCCACAAATGGCATGTTACAAACTCTCTTCTCTCAGCTACTGGATTGGAAAGCAGCTGGTTAAGGTCAAATACATCAGCTTAGTTAATCTAATTTTGGATAAACCAGCAGTTAAGGAATTAGTTCAAGGAGATTGTAATCCAATAGATATCAATAAGGAATTACAAAGAATACTTAGTGTAGAAGGAAAGGCGCAAATTCAAGCAGATTATACTGAACTTAAGAAAATAACAGGAAGTAACAACGCTAGTGAGACGGTTGCTAATAGAATATTGCAATCCTAAAATCTAAAATACATTATTTATAATCTACCCTTCTTGAACCTATCGCAGTAGGTGAAGAATGCCTCTATGGTAATGCATATCATTCTCATAGTCCTTAATTACAATTAAATATGCATAAACACCATCAGGAACCGCTTCTCCGCCGCTAGTGCCATCCCAGCCACCATTAGTTCCTTTATAAATTAATCCTCCCCATTGATCATAGATTAGTAATTCATAATTAACATGACCTAAGCCATCCGGCTTAAAAATATTGTTCGGCGGTTTATCGTTTGGTGTAAACGCATTTGGTATAAAGAGGGTGTATATAAAATCTATGTAAACATCATCAGATGTAGAATCCATACAGCCATAGCTATTTAAAACGTATTGATGAATTTTATAATAACCACTATCAGGAAAACGATGAACAAAATTTCTATTTCTATTTATTTTAGAATTTTCATATCGGTACCATACCGAATCTGCTCCACTGCTTAAATCTGAAATGGTAATTCGTGCTTCAGTAATGATTGACCTTTTGGGGTCAAGACCTAATCCAGGAATTGGCTTTGGATTAACTGTGGACTGCTCCATAATTGTGTATTCACAACCAATTTTAGTTACTATAGTGTGGGTGCAATTAAAAACACCACTAGAATTATATGTATGTGTGAAATTCTTACCCATTCCGCTTGTGCCATCGCCCAAATCCCATCGGTATTCACTAATTGGTAAGTATGCAGTGGATAGGTCTTTGAATAAACTTGGCTCATCCAAACATACTTCATTTACGGTAAACGATGGAACTGCTTTTTCATAACTTTGGAAAGCCACCTGTGTTGAATCAATACACCCTTTATCAGTACTTGAAACAACTGCAACTGTGCTATTGGTAGGGATAGTAAAGGAACGAGATACAGCCGCACCACTTATTCTAAAATTGTCCTTAAATATCCATTCAGTGGACGAAATAGAACCTGATTCAACTCCAACATTGGTTTCAAACTTCACCTTCTCATCTGAACATTCATTTTCGCTTAAAATTGAATTAAATACGGGCAAAGGATGAACCGCCAGGTTTTTGGAAGTTTTTGTTAAACACCCCTCTTTAGTTATTATATCTAGTTCAACCGTATACGAACCTACTTTTGGATATGTGTAATTGAATGCAGCATTAGATTGCAAATCTGAGTTACCCAATTGCCATTTAAGTGAGTCTAAAATCCCATTTCCAGTAAAATTCAAGCTAAAATCTTGGTTCAAGCCAAAGCAGTGATCACTAGTTACAATAGATGCATTTAGCAATGGATGCACTTTAATTAGTTTCTGTATAGAGTCTTCACATCCAAAGTTAGAAATTACTTTTTGAGTTACGGAGTAATTGCCTTCTGTGGAGTAAAGGTGAGTTGGGTCCGATAGGTTAGAAAAATTCCCATCCCCAAAATTCCAAGTATGAGAAGCCAATATGCCATCATCAATATTTGCTGAATCAATGAATTGAACAGAATTGCCATCACAGACATTTTTGGCGTTAAAGTTTGCTATAGGATTATCAAATACCCGAACTCGTTTTTCGATTGAGTCCATACATGAATAATCGCTTATAACAACAAGCTTAGTCATAAAGGAATCATATGAATTTAATAATAAAACCAAGGAATCCGTTTGCTTTTGACCATACTTGTTGCTCCAATTAATGGAAGCAATAGCACCTGAACTTAGCGTAGATGTATTCACCAGAACCAAATTTTGATTCTCACATGGCTTGTTAAAAGTAAAGTTAGCTTGAGGTATGGGATGCACAAGGATCAGTTTCTTTATTGAATCTTCGCAACCAAATTCAGATTTTATTAATAATGAAACATTGAAAGTGTCTGCACTTTTAAATAGGTGAACTGGAAGACTATCGCTTGAGTTGCTTCCATCATTAAAATCCCAGAGATACTCCTTTATCACACCGCTGTCGGAACTTGAAGTATTACCAATTTGGTAAGATGAATTTAAGCAATGGTTTTCTATAGAAAATGCCGCTTTAGGAATTGCTTTTTTACTAACTGGTTTCTGAATGGTATCTGAACAATTTGCATCATTCGTTACTATAAGTTGAACCACTTCATTCAAGCCAAGCATTGGAATTGGTGTTTTTTCTACTTGAACGGTATCCCATGTTCCTGTGCTCCAAACAATTTTATTCCAATTTAACGTACCCTTATCGCTATTATTAGTCACCACTAAAGGTTGATTTGCGCAAGCAATGGGAAATGTGAATTTAGCTTTTGGTCTATTATAAACTTTGATATCTGTAGAATCTGCATCAACACAACCATTGTTATCATCCACATATAAGTAAAAATAGGTATGCGAGTCTGGCTTAATAAGCAAGTCTTTTAGACTTGAATCAATTAATGGACTTGAACTTTTCCATTCATAATTAAATGGCGCTACACCACTAGCTACATTTGGATTCAGGTTAAGCCAACTTCCCTTACACAATTGAGTATCCTTAAGGCCAATACTTAGTTTTGGCAGAGGGTTTACTATAACAGCAACTGTATCTCTACTAAAACAAGTTCCTCTATTTGTACTCAATACAATTTTATAAAGCTCTGGTTTACCCGATTGATTTTCGGCGATAAATGATGTCCTAGCTTTTGTTGTGTTGGTGAGAACAGATGCATTGTTCCATGAATAACTAAAAGTGTACCTACTGGAACCTCCTAAACTAAGATTAGAACCTGAACATATGGCGGTATCTCTTCCGGCATTTCGCAGTTGAGGAGTTGGGAAAGCCAACTGGCCATAAATACAACTGCATGCGGATGAATCTATAACAGCCAAAATTCCACAAGATTCTCCTGCTGATATCCTCATAGCTTTTGATAAGGCTACCTTCTCTGTGCTTTTAAGAGCTTTTTTAATGGTATCTGTGCTTAAATATTTATCTCCAACATCCCATTTCCCATTGGAATTTTTGTCAAAGAAAAAGTTAATAATAATGGGTTCATTGGCGCTTAGGTCCTGACCATTATTGCTCATTTCATAGGAAAGATAAACCTGTTCGGAGTCCCCCTTAATCATGTAAGAATAGGATCCAAATGGGGTTAAAGTTAAACTTGCTTTATCTACAATTGGGCTTATCAATTCACCACCTGTGACAACTTTAATATCGCAATATATATTGGTTGAAACACAAAGTGCGGATTGAACCACAACTGTGCGGACAGATATATCAGTTGTACCACAAAAGAATTTATTTGATTCAGCATTAAACTTCGTTTCGAATTCAATACTATCACCTGGCTCCACATCAGCTGGCAGAAGCCAACTAATCAGTTTAGCCCCATTGATATTTGTAATAGTAAAAGAATCTTTTATTGGTGCATTTCTAATTTGTACAAAATAGGAGGAATCCCAAGACATTCCTTCAGGTAAAAGAACTTCAATCCTATCTTTTGCCTTCGTTTTACTAGGCCCTAAAATAATAGACTTAAAAAACACTTTAAAGGGTTTGGTACAAGGAAGAATTGAGTCCGATTTTAATTCTGCCAAAGTATAATAAGGCCTTGTAATCCCTACTATATCTAAAGGCCGGCTATACGCTGGAATCACCAATACTGGGTCTCCACAATTAATGTTGGCCTGAGCCTTAGCTATCACATAACTTCCAGAAGCATAGTTGCAATTGGTGGTGGTTCTAAAAACAACTTTTAATTTATTGAGTGAAGTATCTGATGTTCCACTAAATCCTTTGGATAAACCAGAAATAAGTTTATCTAGGTCCCACTGAACAGTGGTTCCACTTAGAATAGTTGGCATTGAAAAAGATGAAGGTGCTTTATTAACTGGATACTGGAGTTCTACCGAACCCTGTATTATTTCCATCCCAATTGGAAGAACAAGCTGGAGTTTATTCGAAAATGAATTTACATCTTGAATATTTTCAAGCAATATTTCCATTCTGTTTCCTGCACATAAATCAAGTAAGTCAGAACTATCTTTAATTGTTAGTTGCAATCTAGTGTTTTTGGGTTCAAGATATAGTGTTGTTTTATCGGGTATGCAACTAAATGAAGATAGGCTAGTAGGATATCCATCACATGCCCATGCTCCATATAAGATCAAACTATCAGGAGCACAGCTATTATAAGTCGCCCTGATTTTAAATCGCCTTACTTTTCCTACACCCAATGGTCCTGATCGATAGATGTCATTTACAGGTTTTATTAAGGTATCATTATCTAGATCCCATACTTCTACTACTTTTATATTGTTATTCTTTTTTTGTGCAATCCAAACTTGGTAAGCTTGAAAAGAATTGCTGGCATTGACATAGCGCAACTCCCATTCGGCGGTATCTGTATTCGCATAAACTGTTTGAATGGTTGGGGTTAAAGAAATCTTTGGTTTATTGAATGTTATTCTATCGCTTGTTCCTATTTTGTTCGAGAACATCGTATCAAACCCCGTCCCCATTGCATTGTGTTTCTCAAAGATATAATCGTAATCTATTAATTGACTGACACCCGATTCAAAATCACATCTAGGCTGCAATCTAAAATTAACAAAACCATTGAATCCATCATCACTTGCATTTATGACACCTCCATTGGCCTTATGTAACTTTTTTAAATCAAAAACTATTGGATTGTTGGACCCTGCTACTGGTGTTATGTTTAAGACATTCTCGCGTACACTAGCCCCCCTACCTGTAGTTCTGTATTGATAGAAATGAGCCGAAATAAGATCTAGACCTTTGGGTAAATGGACCCTTAATTTATCTATGGTTGCCCAGTTTCTATACTCAAATGGGAATGCATCATTTCCTGAATAATTGCTACAACATCTGCCAATTCCCAAATAGAAACTTTGACTTATTGAAAGTGGACCACAAGTACCATAATTTCTATTGTCAGCACCATAATTGGTAAAGTAATATCCTAAATATGAAAAGCTTCCATTGAACGTATCACATTGATAAGATTGCGCTAAAGTTGGGTTTGCATTGTTTGAAAGATAAAACCTGTTCCTAAATAACACATTCACATTATTTCCGCTTAGGTTCTCAGCAATCCGATACCTTACTTGTAAAATAAGGCTATCATTTTGCCCATACCTATAGGAAGAACTCAAACACCCACCGCTATAGATAGAATCTACAGAGAAGTTGAAATCAAAAACTGCATTATTCCCAGAAATTGTTTTTTTATGCCTTACTGAAGTACAGCCAGAACTTTGAACTGTTGATCCTTTTATTACAATCAGCTCTGCATCAATTACTTCTAAAAATTTTCCAAACGAAACAATGCTTTGAGCAAACCCATTTCTCCAAGTGGTATTAGAACCTCCTGCACTTTTTGGTCTACCAAAGAAACTCGCCATTACAGTGTCTCCATACATGGCTCTTTCTGTTCTTAACTTACTCGTATCTAATGTGCCAGACCCATCTGGCAGGCCATCGCTGTTATTATCTGGCAATCCGAAATTTATTCTCTTTACGCTAAAGTTTTTAAATCGCATTCCACCAGAACAGTTGAAATCACAGTGTACTTTGACATAATAAGTTTTACAAGCCATGTTTATCCAAGTGCTTGGAGTGCAACGCGTATCAGGATTACACTTAATTTGAAGGGTTATTGGTAAACTCTCGTTCTTTTTGGAATTACTACAATCTCCTTTTACTTTAATATAAAGCTCACCGTTGGTGATATTCATTTTTACCCGATTGCCAAAATATCCACGAATTGTATCACCATACCTTATCACACTGTCTGGATACCATGTGCTGGTTAAACGGTAATTATTTATATAAAAATCATTAATACTTAACGAATGCTTTAAGGTTTTAGGTAGAATTAAATCCATGTAAATTTTACCTGAACTGTGCATTGGAAGAAAGTAGGTTGATCCAAATGTGTATTTAAGGTTCTCGGTTATACCACTGGCAATATCAGTTGGTGCATCTATGGCTAATGATGTTCTAGAAAGAACACCCCATTTACCTGACGATCTAATAGTGCTATTTTTATCTCCACACACATCAAAATAGTGTACCTGGTAAGCCCAGCCTTCATTATAAAAACTAGAACCACAATTAGTGGGTGCACATTTAAACATATCCCAATTAATATAGATGGTATCTCCTGGTTTAAGGTCTCCAAAGGCAAGGGTCATACTCCCAATTGGATTGTTTCCTAAACAGGTATAAGAATAGTTATTTTGTACTGCAATAGGATAAGTTCTGCTCTTCTTTCCGATTTTCCCATACCTAATAAATACGCTACTTGTATCTATTCTACTATACATGTTTTTATAAAAACCCGTGGTATTGCCATAGGTTTGATAGATATCTATTTCGCTTTTTAAAGCAGTAAGTTGACCAATATTTGTAATAACAAGTTCTTGTGTGTTTCCAACAGAATTAACTGGGCAAGTACTAGATGTTGGGTATGCCCATGTTTTAATATTTGGGGCTTTATTGCTAATGTTTACTGATCCATTGTTTTTAATTATTTGGCAGAGCTGACTATTACAGCCCCATATTAGAAAAAACTTAGTGTTTAAAGACTTACATCCATTTATAGAAATTGTATCTGAAAACACAATACTTTCATTTTTGTCTAAAAAAGAATCCTTATTCCCAACAGCACTTATTAGTGATTTGGTAATGCGTGTTATAAGGGAATCTCCAGATTGGACTGAACTAAATTCTTTTTGAACTTGAGTTGATAAGTCACTGCCATTTAGGCGATAGAAATAAAGTTCTTGCAAAGGCCCTTTGCCAAAATTTTTAATCGTATAAGTACGAATAAAAGTACCTCCTACATCACCAGTGTAGCTTCTGTTGGTAATATTACTTAAAACAGGGGAAGGTACATTTGGGGCAAAAGGAAGTGAACTCCCTAAATCATAATTGCCACTGTAATCAACTCTAATATCTATTTGAGGCTGATAAGATCCTCCTAGCTTATAAAGCAGTTTGCAATCTGCTTTTAACCTTACCCTAAAATTGTAGTATTGTGCGAGTAGTAGCTTGCTTGATTTAAAAATTGGTTTATTTAAATTACTCAAGTTTGATTCGGTTACGGTTGATGAGTTTAAAGAACCAGCTATATAATTTACTCCAGGGGGTAAAATTAATGTTATATCACCGGCACTTATAACACTTGAACTAATATTATAAACAGTAATCCTAGCCGTATCTGTGGAGCCACAAATACTCATATCCTTAGGACTGGTAGACCGTATGGACAGTTTATTCCCTTGTGACCACACTTTAGAAAAGCACAAAACACTAAATATTATGAAAAACGCTATTTTAACCCTGCTAATAATCAATTACTTAACTATCAAAAATAGGTAAAATAATCAATAAATACTACATACAAAAAGTCAGAAGCTGGTATTTAATCTCCAAAAAGTAAAACCTATTTTCTTTTAACATTGAAAATAGTTTTGCTCAGTGTAATCTCCAATGACTTATTCACATGATATTTCTTTGGTTCGGAGTACCCAGAATTTGGCGAAAAATCAATCAATCCGATTGTGCCCTGAATTCCAATTCCCCATCCAAATTTTTTGCCGAACCGGTATTGTGCTCCCCCTATTAGACCTAAATCAAATTTCTTAAAATTTGTGAATCCAGATTTTACTTCTCCATCATATCTTGAACTACTAGTGGTTATTCCAAGCGCACTATTTACACTACTGAAATTGGAAGAATAGTAACCAGAATCTGTGGTTTTAACTTCCATATTTCCGTAATCTTTAAGCCGATATGACATATATAAACCCGTATTCACTGAAAATGATTTACTTAACTTTCTCTCTATAGTAATTGGAATTCTTATAAAACTCGACCAGTACGAAGAAATGGTATCTTCAAAGGTAATTGTCCTACTAGAACTGTTTCCTTTCACACTAGACAAGCCTTTCCTAGTGATTGGATCATACATATAATGCGTAAATTGAAATCCGAGGTTAGCGGCAACTTTTGATGAAAAGCCATACCTAAAATTTAAGCCTCCTCCAAAACGTGCTTGGCGTTCCGCTAAATTATTTTTATTAGGATTATAGAGCACCATTGCTTCTATTTTCCAATTCTTTAGAAAAGGAACCGCCTTAACTTTATTTAAACTATCAAGCGCTAAATTTTGTTTAGGCTTTTTAAGCACATCATCCTTTTTCTCCTTAATCCCATCAACAGACACTAAAGACTCTGTATTTTTTATATCTTCAACTAAAGCTTCTACAGACTGGCTTTTATCCCTTTTGTCAGCCTCTAAGACCAAGGCATTATTAGGCACTTGAGCTTCATACGCAGGGCGTTCTATCCGCGTTTCTTCAGGAAAGCTATCCTCAATTTTTCCAATACCACTTGTACTAGTTTTTTTCTTTGGTCCTAATGCATTGAAGTCAACTTTTGCTAAACCAACTATTTTAATGTTTTGTTCTGCCTTGTTTTTTGGTATTTTAGATTTTACTATTTCAGACTTGTCTTCTGTTCTTTTCGTTCGCAAAGGCTTTTTATCTTTGTTGATTTGGCTTAATGTATTTTCTGTTTTATCGTTTCTCTCTGATTTTTGTTTTACGTAAATACCATAAGCAAGACCTGAACTTAACAAAGCAACTAATACAACCGCACCGAAGGTTCCATTAAACCACCAAAATAGTTTCCTATCTTTCCTATTTAACTTAGCTTGAACCTTGCTCCAATTTTGATTTATGATTTCATCAGAAACAAAAGGCACTCCCCCATCATTTACCAATTCATCTATCTTTACCTTTCCCATCTATCTTTCCATTACAGTCTTTAATATGCTTCTTGCATTATGGAGCAATAAGCGTGAATTTCCCGCTGAAATACCGGACATTTCAGCTATTTCCTTGTGAGAATATCCCTCTACACAATACATGTTTAGTACTAATCTCTCACGATCGGGTAATTTCCCAATCCAATTATATATTTCTTTCATGCTCGTTTCTGGTTGAACAAAAATGAACACATCATTGTTTTCATTTATTTCTCCCATTTGCCTTTGAGTTTTCTCTTTTCTTAGGGCATCTAAACATGCATTAACCGTTAGTCTTTTTAACCAGCCCTCAAAGCTGCCTGTGTGCTCAAATTGCTTTATTTTACCAAAAAGTTTAATAAAAATATCATTTACTTTATCCTCTGCATCTTCTCTGTTACCCACGTATCTGTAGCATATTGAAAAAACCAATCTATAAAAGTGCTTGTACATTTTTTCTTGTGCTTCGCGATTATTCGACGCACAATCTTTTACAAGCGCTTCTATATTTAAGTTTTGGTTTTGAGGCAATCTGGTTGTTTAACTTGCTTCTAGTCTATAGACGAAAGTAAAAGAGAGTTTGTTAGAAAATTAATAAAAAAGTGCATTCGGCATTTTAGATTTAGGGATTTTACTTTAATCCATTGCCTCATACGCTATTAAATCAGAACAATATCTTATTTTCGCAGCTTATGCGCTATTTACTTGTAACTCTGCTAATATCTTTCGCTGCTTTAAATGCTCAAACTCCTGAAATTCATAGTTACTATGAAGATGATAATGGCCATCAAAGAAGTTGGAATATAGACGTGAGTCACATGTTCCTTAAAGTTTCCTTTGATGCTCAAAAAAAGAAGGTTTTTGGAGAAGTCACCCACTCATTTACTACCAAACAAGATAAGGTTGACACTATATTTCTTGATGCCATTAATATCAATGTAGAACAAGCTTTTCTTGATGGCTTACCCGTTAAGTATCGACAAATAGACGGAGGATTAGTATTTGATGCAGGTTTATCACACATGAACAATACCAATCATCAACTAAAAATAAAATATACTGCTTTCCCTAAAAAGGGGATCTATTTTGTAGGTTGGGACCAAAAGCCTTCTAAAGATTTAGCGAACCAAACAAGGCGTCAAGTTTGGACCCAAGGTCAAGGCATTGATCACCGCCATTGGATCCCTATGGTTGATAATAGAGCAGATAAATTCATAACAGAAGTAGATGTCACTTTTGATAAATCCTACCGTGTCTTATCCAATGGCGAATTAATTAGCCAAAAAGAAGATGCTGTTGGAGCTCATTGGCATTATCGGATTAACAATCCTCATGCTGGATATTTATTAATGCTTGCCATTGATCGTTATGCAGTAAAAAAAGGCAAGACAAAAGGAGGAGTAGAAACTGAATTCTGGTACTATCCAGAACATCCAGAACGATTAGAGCCAAGCAGTCGCTATACCGAAGAAATAATCGACTTCCTTGAGAAGGAAACAGGTTACAAATATCCATGGGGCAAATATTCTCAAGTAATGGTTCAAGACTTTATGTATGGTGCTATGGAAAATACCAGTGCAACTATTTTTGGGGATTTCTTTTGGGTAGATGAAAGATCTTACTTAGACCGCAACTATGTAATGGTTAACTGCCATGAAGCCACCCACCAATGGTTTGGTGATTTAATAACCGCTAGACATGATGGAGGACATTGGTTACAAGAAAGCTTTGCAACCTATTACCCTGGCTTATTTGAAGCCGAAATAGGTACTGAAGATGACATGATTTGGTACTACAGAGGCAATATGAGTAGGGCATTGCAAGCCGGATTAATTGACGATATACCTGTAGCGCATAGTAAAGGAGGGACAGCTCGCCATTACCCTAAAGGAGCAAGTGTACTTTATATGATGCAACATTTAATGGGTCGAACTAACTTTAATAGAGGAATAAATTTATACCTCAATAGAAATGCCTTTAAGGGTGTAGAAACTCATGACTTACAAAGAGGAATGATGGATGCCACAGGGCTCAATATGGATTGGTTCTTAGATCAATGGGCTCATCGTGGAGGAGAACCAACTTACAAAGTAGCTTATGATGAGACTGCAAATCAAGTTCGTATAAATGTAGAACAAATCCAGAAAATGACCGAAACGGTTGGATTGTTTAAGATGCCAATTGATATGGCCATTTATTTCAAAAATGGGAATGTGATTCGCAAAAATCTTGTAATAGAGGAAAAGTCTCATTCCTTAGTTTGGGATAAAGAGGGCAATGGAGCTATAGATTTTGTTTTATTTGATGAAGGTAGTTTTGTATTGAAAAATGTAGAATTTACAAAGTCCGTGGCACAGTACTTATCTCAACTCAAAAACGCCAAATATATGCTGGACAGATTTGATGCCGTTGTAGGACTCAAGGATGAATCCCTAAATACTAAAAAAGAAGCCTTAGCAGCAGCATATAAGCGTGAAAATTTTGATGAAATCAAAGCAGAAATTGCAAAGCAATTATCAGAAGACCCAGATTGGGCAAAGCTTTTGGCTACTGCACCAGAGGTGGAAGTAAGAAGAGCATTAATTAATAAACTGTCAGCGTCAGAAGATAATAATCCAATATTTCTAAGCTTATTAAAAGACTCAAGTTATGGTATAATTGGAACGGCAATGGATAAATTAAAAGAAAGCGGGTTTGAAGATAAATCAGCAATTATGACCGCTGTTAAAGGAGTAAATGGACAAGGTCATGGAATAAAAATAAAATCACTTGCGTTGAATGCGGTAGGATCTCAATCAGATAATAAAAAAAGCAGAGACTTAATTGCTTCATATGCTAGCGAGAAATATGAATTTAAAACACGCTTGAATGCATTTACTGCCATCAAAGAACTAAAACTTAATAATGAGGTTGCTCTCAAAAGCCTTTTACAAGCCTTAACTAGTTTTAACAGAAGGTTGGCCGGACCTGCTTTAGAAACCTTGCAGTCTTTAGAATCAAATGAAGCGATAGGTAAGGCTTTAAAATCCTTCTCATTAGAAGAACAATCAAACATTAGCAAGATACTAGTTGCAGCGAAAATTTTATAAATTGGCATAATAATTGAACCTTTTTGAGTATGAATATTAAAATCATCATTCTCGGTTTGATATTAAGCATGGTTTCTATGCTTCAAGCAGATATTGGTGATGTTCAAATTGCGCCGAATCCAGCCAACAATTTTGTTCAAATAAGCCTAGAAACATCAGAACCATTCTCAGTAGATATTTATTCTATTCTAGGACAGAAGATACTTGTACAGAGTTCTCAGAACAGTTCTTTACGACTAGACCTTAGCGCAATCCCCAATGGATTATATTTGGTTAGTATTCATTCTGGAAATACAAGGATTGTAAGAAGATTAAAGGTGAATCACTAGAATTTTTGAATCCCCTTAGAAAATATCTTTATATCTAAAATACCCAAACCCCTTATTAAAAATACACATTTAAAGGTTTTGCTCGTCCACAAAACAGCATAAAATATATTTTTTTTTTTGACCTCGAAGCACTTATTTTGAGGATTGTACCGTTTTATACTATAAAAACAAATATGAAGAGTAACTCTAACCCCAAGAGAATTTTACATTTTCTTTACCTAAGTGTCTTTTCCATGATGCTTTTTTTGGTGGCTTGCGCGCCTCCTAGTTATGAAAAAGCTAAGGCCACGTACGAGAAAGGTTACTTTGCTACCGCTGCTCAAGAAGCTACGGAAGTAACCAAAAATCGGAAAATAGACAAAGAGACTAAAAACAAGGCATATTTGTTAGCTGCAGATGCTTACCGTATGTCTAACGACTACAAAAGTTCTGTTAAGTACTATGATAGGTATTTAAAATACGACCCAAAAAACACAGATGCCCTTTTGCATAGAGCAGATTGCCTAAAGAGTTTAGAAAAAGATGAGGACGCTGTAGAAGCATACACAACTTATTTACAAGAAGTTCCTGGCGATTCATTTGCAATTCGCAGACGTGATGGTTTAGAGATGAAATTAACTTGGGATCCAGATAGCAGCCGATATAAAGTAGAAAACTTTAAAGAAGCTAATACCAGACAATCCGACGATTGGGCTCCAATGATTGCAGCCAGAAGAGATAAACTCCTTTATTTCGCTTCAGATCGTGAAGGTGGTGCAGGGAAAAAGAGAGACGCCATTAGTTTACATACCTATAGTGACCTTTGGTTTATGGAAAAATCTACCCGAAGGGGAAAAGTGAAATGGTCCAAACCAGCTTTATTAAAAGAAGCTAGTACTAAATTTAACGATGGTGCCATGACCTTTGATACTCGTTTTAGTACCATGTACATGACACAGTGTAATGGGATTGATGGAAAAGGAGAGAATTGCATGATTTACACCATGAAAAAAGTGGGTAAAGATTGGCTGATTCAAGACCCTTTAAGTTTTTGTTTGGAAGATTCAGGATCGTTTTATGGTCATCCTACCATGAGTCCAGATGGTTCGCAAATGTTTTTTGCTAGTGACCGAGAAGGTGGTTACGGTGGATTTGACCTTTGGGTTTCTAACTATACCAAAAGAGGAAAGACTTGGAGTGACCCTGTTAATTTAGGTCCTCAAATTAACACCTCTGGAAATGAATTTTATCCTTATTACAACAAAGCAGATAAGAAATTATATTTCAGTAGCGACGGCTGGCCAGGAGCTGGCGGCTTGGATATTTTTAAGATAGATCCAACTGAAGATATTACGGTTTGGACAAACATCCAAAACCTTAAAACACCAATGAATTCCGGTGGTGATGATTTAGGTATTACCTTTAATGGTGACGATCCTAACTCAGGTTATTTCTCAAGTAACAGAGGAAGCAAACGAAATAATTTCGATATCTATAAGTTCTATATTGAGCCGTGCTCAATTACTTTAGAAGGAGTTGTTACCGATTGTAATACGACTAAGCCTATTCCAAATGCAATTATTAATATTACCAACGATCAGGATACTACCACTTTTAACCTTATTGCTGATGCCAGTGGTAATTACGATGTAATCTTGCTTGGTGATAGAAAGTATAATATTGAAGTAAGTGCACCTACTAATCCAGTAGATCCTATCCATAGATATTATTTTGCTTCTCAGCCACAAAAAGTGTCAACTATGGGTATGGAGTGTGGAGCTTTCCAACGAAACTTCTGTATGGAAAATCCGTTCGATAAATTACTTACACTGCCAATTTATTATGATTTAGATAAAGCCTTTATCCGTCCGGATGCTGAAAAAGTATTGGACAAGTTTGCAAAAACAATCATGCTTAAGTATCCAAAACTATATGCTGAATTAGGTTCACATACGGATTGTAGAGCAAGTATGGTTCATAATGAAGACCTGGCAAGTAGACGTGCTAAAAATGCTGTAGAATATCTCGTTAGAAAATGGAAGATTGATTCTGCTAGAATTACATGGAAAGGATATGGCGAGACTGTACTTGTGAATGAATGTGCTTGCGAACCTGATAACGATGCTGGATTAACAACTTATTTACCTGGTAAAACTAAAAAGATGTTAGAGGTTGTTCAAGGAGGTTTGGTAACTAAAACCTATTACGCTGAATACAACCCAAGCGAAATCATCAATAAAGATCGAAAGCAGTTTGTGGCTTGTGATGAATACCAACATCGTCAAAACAGACGTACCACGGTTCGATTTAGTACAGAAGACATTAAAAGTAGTGCTAAGGTTGATCAGAATGTAGATGCGAATAATGCTGCTGTAGAAAGCGACTCAGCTAAAGCTGTTGCTGCAAAACCAGTTGTAGATATATCCTATGCTACTAAGGCTAGAGTATTTAAAAGTGGAGGAAAAAATTATTTAAGCGCTATGGTAAATGGAGTGGATGCTCAGAAATTCCAATTTAATCCAACTGGACGATACACCGCTGTAACAAAAGAAGTTGCTGCTGAATGGTATACCAAAAAGATGATTAATAAAGGAAGCTTTACCTCAGGCGACAAGATTAAAGTGGGTAAGGTTAAACTTCCTAGTAACGGATTCACTGTTGATCAACTTGAGATTAATGGATACATCATTAAAAATGCTCGATTCAAGATTTTAAGTGAGGATAAAATGGATGGAGCTGATGCTATGCTCGGAAGAGGTATTTTCAGAAGTTTCACACCAGATTCATATGTTGATGGCGATACTTACTACCTAATACCAAAACGTAGACCAAGAGCTCCTAGAAAGCCAAGAAATTAATTAATAAGATTATAAAAAAGCCTTCTGTTATCCAACAGAAGGCTTTTTTATGTAATAGCTTTATTTGGTATTTTAGATTTTAAGATTGAATTGCTTCATGTATAAAATTCTCACAAAAAAAGGGACTGCAATGCAGACCCTTTTTAATCTAATTTTTCTAATTATTCCTAAAAGGTCTCTCTTCTCATTTGAGGGAAAAACAATACTTCTTGTATAGCGACTTGATTGGTCAGCATCATGGTCAATCTATCGATTCCTAAACCTAAACCACTTGTAGGTGGCATTGCATATTCCAATGCACGTACAAAATCATGATCCATTGCCATAGCTTCTTCATCGCCGCGTTCAGCAAGTTTAAGTTGTTCTTCAAACCGTTCTCTTTGATCTATTGGATCATTAAGCTCCGTGTATGCATTAGCAATTTCTTTTCCATTCACAAACAACTCAAAGCGTTCTACTAAGCCTTCTTTGCTTCTGTGCTTTTTACAAAGTGGACTCATTTCAATTGGGTAATCTGTGATGAATGTCGGTTGAATCATGTGCTCTTCAGCAAAATCGCCAAACAACTCATCAATAATTTTTCCTTTACCCATATCAGCAGTAATCTCACAACCCTTGTCCTTAGCAAGTTTTTCAAGCTCCTCTTCTGATTTTCCCTCAATCTGAACACCGCTATGTTTTTCAATAGCCTCAGCCATAGTCATGCGAATAAATGGTGCTTTAAAGCTAATTGCACTCTCTCCTACCATTACATCATGACTTCCTGTTACATCAATAGCGCATTTACTTAGCATCTCTTCAGTAAAGTCCATCATCCAATTGTAGTCCTTATAGGCTACGTATATTTCTAATCCAGTAAACTCTGGATTATGTGTTCTATCAATTCCTTCGTTTCTAAAATTCTTAGCAAATTCAAATACGCCATCAAACCCTCCAACAATAAGTCTCTTTAAGTAAAGCTCATTTGCAATCCTTAAATACAACTGCATGTCCAAAGCATTGTGATGTGTTTCGAATGGTCTAGCCGCAGCTCCACCGTGAACAGTTTGTAATATTGGAGTCTCTACTTCTAAATACCCTCTATCAATAAAGGTATTTCGTAAACTTTGAATCACCTTGCTTCTTTTAACAAAGGTTTCCTTGTTTTCCGGGTTAACTACCAAATCTACATAGCGCATTCTAGCTCTAGCTTCTGGATCTGTAAATGCATCATACACTACGCCATCTTTTTCCTTAGGTAGCGGTAGTGGGTTCAAACATTTCGATAATAAATCAAGCTTAGTTACATGAATACTTATCTCACCAGTTTGGGTAGTGAACACATGTCCTTCAACTCCTATAAAATCTCCAATGTCTAATAATTTTTTGAAAACTCTATTGTACATGGTTTTATCCTCGCCTGGACAAACCTCATCTCTATTAACATAAATCTGAATCTTGCCATGAGAATCTTGTATTACGGCAAAAGCAGCCTTCCCCATAACACGTTGAGTCATCATACGACCAGCTAGCCTAACCTTAGTATAATTCTCAGGCTTAGCATCAAAATTGGCCTTTATATCTTTAGAATAGTGGGTCACATCAAATAGTTGAGGCGGAAAAGGATCAATACCTAATTCGCGAAGCTCAACTAATTTTTGGCGGCGGAGCACCTGCTGTTCGTTTAATTCTTGACTCATTATAAGTTGCAAAACTAGTGTTTTTTTTAGTCGATGAATAGAGATTCTTTTCTCTCCTTGCATTCAAAGAATCTTTTATTCAAAATAGAATAACGTTTTAGTCTTATTAACCGTCTATTCTCAAATAGAGCTGTCCTGTCTTAGTCATAAGAATAGTAAAAGCGCAATAAACCCATGCTAAATTCGTTAAATTGCAGAAACCTAAATTTCATCTACTAGGTGCAAATGCAGTTTAAACTATACTTATTAACCCTTGGCCTCATAGCAAGCTTTACTTATAGCTATGCACAACCAATTAATGACAAATGCTCAGAGGCTATTTCTATCCCGATTTTAAACAAAGGTTTTGGCCTGGGGGTATTCTCAAGTTCAGAAGTATCTATGGATAGCGCCACTAGAGACATTGGTGAAACTTGCGATGAGTCAATAAAGAAACTAGGAACCTGTGACAAAACAGTTTGGTACTCATTTTATATACCTACCACCAGAAATGTGGAGGTGACTCTTAAACAAGCAGATAGCGTTATTCCACAAATTTTTGCTGGCTTTACCATTTACGAAGCTCCCAATTGTGATATGACTATTGGAGACATTTCTAGTCAGCTAGTTCCCTTGGGAAAATTTGGTGCTTCGGGCAATAGTTGCTTGCAACAGGGAAGATATTACATCCAAGTATCTGCTAAAAATAGAACAAAGGGTGAAATATGGCTTGATTTGAAAATAAGCAAAATAGCAGCACCAATCTATGACGAAATTGGAACACCATTCTATATTTTACCAATTATAAACAAAAGGGTTAATAAATCATTGGATGTGCAATGCACTAGTGTCGAGGAATTTGAGGCAGATGCAATTAAAGATTCCGCTTTCTGCAAAAGCATATGGTTATCAATTAAGCTTAACAAAAACACATTTAACAATTCGATTAGAATTGGGTTTTATCAAGACAAAGTTAAATATAGACTATTCCGCAACAAACCTACTAAGGACAGCATTTTAAGTAAAACGCCTTTTATGGCAGGTGATAAAATATATGTTTATGAAAAGCTTTGTCCTTCTCAAACCAAAGATTCCTTTCTTTATATTCAGGTAATAATGACTAAAGATATCAGTCAAATAGGTACCACCATTTTTAGCATGAACCACCAATATGATGATTGGAGCAGTCCTTTGACTACCTCGCTAAACTTGGTTTTAAAAGATAGAAGAGGCGGGAATTTTACCAGACATTTTTCCTGTGAGGGAAATTTAAAATACAACCCGTGTAAACCTCTAGTTCCTGACACTATCATTAGGCCTGTAGGTAATACATCATACAATTATCTCTATGCTGGGTATGGTATTTTAGATTGTCAAGAAGATGGAAGTTTCAGTTTAAATGTTTCAGCTTTTACAAGGCATGATTTAGTATTTCTTATTTATGAAGGAGATATGAGAAAATCATGTAATCTAAAATTGGTTGAAAAGATATTTAACCAAAGAAATATGCAGGCCTGCTTAAAAAAAGGAATATATACTCTGGTTATCGCAAGTAATGTACGCACCTATTTATCAACCTCATCAGAAATAAAATTTACATTCAGTTTTCAAAAGACTTCAAAAATAGTTGAGCATTTTGCCATTAATAATCCAGAGAATATGAATGTGTATGATGTAAATAACCCTGCCTCACTCAGATCACAAGTTCTTCATTTCCACTCGGAGGATAGAACCATACAAATTGATACATTTAAGCGAACTGGTCGTTTTATATTCAGAGAGGGTTTTTTTAAACACGACTCAAAAGCAGAAATAAACAATGATTGGAATCAAAGTACTTTTATCTTTCGTGGGCGTCATCAAACAGGAGATCTGGCTTTTATACCAAACTTCAACTACTCTACAGGTTATATAGCTCGTAATCAATGTGACTTTTTCAAGAGTGGATATTATACCATTATTTCTTTGTTTGACACTGGTGGTTCTAGTAAGTACATACCTTGCATTCCACCTAGATCTCAAATATCAATATCTAAGGAATATGTTTGTGTAGGGCTAGACGCAAATACCGAACCTGGAAATGCGATGCTTTTAAATAATGGAAAAGACCTAGCATCCAATCCAACAAATAAAAAAGATTTAAGTTATGTCTACTCTCTTAAACAATGTTATGACTGTAAATTACATACTTTAAAACAACCAGTTTTATCCTGCAGACAGAGTATTGTTCCCTCTCAATCCGTGAATAGGCTATTTTATTTTTATACTTTCTTTATAAAAAACAATTGCCAAGTTGATGCTCCTTATTCAGGTGTATTGTACAAAGGGAACGCCAGATTGAATTCAAACCTTTGTTTGGATAGTTTAAAAATTATTGACCCTTGTGGACAAGGAAATATTTATTGTAATTTAAAAGGTGGTGAATTTTATACCTTGGTCTATTACCGAAGAAGTAGTAATTCACGTTTAGTTGTAACTCCTCATATTACCTCACCAAACGACTTTTTGGCAAGTGCCTATGACTTCGGCAAACTTAATATGAATTTGGAAGTCCAAGCCCCATCTATGCCTATTACTTGTCATACTTTTGCTCTTACAAATGACCCATCCCAATCCCGACAGAGTTTTAATAAAGAACCAATCCCTTTCCCAGATACTTTAAACAAGAGCAGGCTCAGGAAACATAAGAACATCTGGTATACATTCACCGTTGACGGTGGGTGTAAAATTGGAGTGACATCAGAAAACTATAGTGCATACCTAGCAACTTACAAATACATTGGTCCATTTGACGAGTCTTACAAGAGTCTTTTACAAAATGGATTTGATACTTCAAGTGGTCTCTTTCAACGCATTTACTCCCAAAACTCAAGTTATCTTGATATAACCAACAAGGGTTGCTCAAAAAATCGATATTTTGTTGCTGCTTCTACAAGATACACAGGCAGCATATATACTGAAAGAGCCCATACCATAAAAGTAAAAATAACTCCATTAAATGGCAACCATGATTTAGGGGATCATTGTTCAAATGCAGTGACAAAAACTATTTCATCAATAAGCAATAATCAAGTTAACTCAGATAATTACTGCCATACCTACGGGGGCTCGCCCTATGAAGAAGAAATAGGTCAGAATTTAAAATCTACCTGGTTTAAAGTCTCTATTAGAAATCTAAAAAAGATAGACCTTGAGTTTAAATATGCCACTACCAATGTTAGACTCCAGAAATACATTCTTTATGCTGGTTCATGCGATGCACTAACCAAAGTAGCAGAAGTACAGAATCAATTCAACTACTTTACCCTAAGTTGTATGGGAGTTGGAGATTATTATATTCAAGCCATAACATCTGAAAATGTTTCAGGAGTTATGGGATTTTCGGTAAATGCAAAAACACCTCAAAGTCTGAATTGTAAACCCTACGACTTTAATCAACCCATTGCACAATTTGAAATTAATGGCGGCTGTAATTCTGATACTCTACGTCTTAAGAATTTATCCACCCAAGGGGATTCTATTAAACACAAATGGTATGTAAATAATCGTTACGTATCTAAAGATTTAAACCCTCTTATAAGCATCAGGAAAAATGGATTTCTTGTAGGGAAAAATAAAATAAAGCTGGTGGTAGAGAATATTGGCTATAAAGGCCTCAAGGATTCGGTTGTATTTGATTATTTTAACGATACAACTCAATTTTATGCTAAAATAATTTACCCATCCATATTTAGCTGTCGCGATACGGTACATTTATATGTTGAGACCAATTATCCTCATAAGGCAAATTACAGTTGGGCATCAACCTTTGGTTGGTTCAGCCGCTTACAACCATATGCCAAAGAACAAACCCTGTTTAATGTTTCACAACTAGGAGTATATGTTGTTGTATCCAGCGATAATTGTATTTTCACGGATACTGTAAACCTAGTCGCAAATAAAAGTCTCGGTATTTTTGTTGATACATCTTTATGCGCTGGAGAAGGTGAAATAAAGTATGAAAACCTAAAGGACTTCTCATGGATTTACCTAAATGATGAGTTAATCACTGATTCCACCCTGACTATCAATAAATCAGGAACTTATCGTTTATATTACTACACTCAAGGCTGTTCCTACAGAGATACTATAAAGCTGCATTTTGCCAATAAAAGAGATACATTCTATAGTGATTCAACTGTTTCCCTTTGCAATCAAATGGCATTTATTTATACCTATCCAAAAAAACTAATTGATTACAATTGGAGCACGGGGGCCAACACTTCAACCATTAGAATAGATAAACCAGGGAGGATTCATTTATTTGGTAATATTGATGGCTGCGCCAAACAGGACTTTGAATTAATCATAACAAATGATTCTGTACCTACATTATTTTTAAATGATACATCCATTTGCCAAAATGATAAGTATTACTTTAAGACTCAATACCCAGGATTCATTATTGAAAACAAATCCCCGCCGGTGCCAAGTTTTGTAGTAAATAAGAATACACCCATCTCTTTGTCCTTGAGAAAGAATGGGTGCATAGCAACAGACAATGCCCTTGTTAGTATGATTCCTGCACCTACAATCTTAGTAGATTCCGCAGCTTGCTTTACCCTAGAAAAAACATTTATAACCTTAGATGCCCAAGCATCAAAATCATATCACTGGTTTAATCAAAGCAACAACACTCAATACTTAAAAGCTTTTAATTATAAGAAGTATACGGTTCAAAGAGTAAACCAAAATAATTGTAAAGACTCTATTGTGTTTAGTGTAATTGAAAATTGCCCCGTTTCCATATTTATTCCAAACGCATTCTCTCCTAATGCTAACTCCACAAATGATATTTTCAAACCCATAATCGCTGGTGTTTATGAATCTTACGAAATGATTATCTTTAATAGGTGGGGGCAAGTTATATACAACAGCAAAAACCAAGGTGAATGGGATGGGAAATACAAAAACAAGCCTGTTACTGATGGCGTTTATGCCGTATACATAAAGGTTATAACTAAAGAACGTAATTTTACCTATCGCAATACTTTAACTGTAATTCGTTAATCTAATCTCTAATATAGATTGACATTTAACCCTATCCCGGACCCATATTTTATCGAGGTCAGTTTCTAGCCAATTTATAAAAATGTAACTGTTATTGATGTTACTATGATTTACGAACAACCAATTTCCAGAAAAATCGTCTATTAATCAATCCTTTAATTGTACCTAATGATAACGAGTGATAGATTATTAAAATCAACTAATTATTGCTATCTTACAGCACAGTCTATGATTAATAGAGCCACTATATTAATAATTTGCCTTTTGCTTGTTTCGGTTTATTGCAAGGCACAACCTATTAATGATAGGTGCAGCAAGGCTCTTTTAATCTCAATATCAAATAATGCCTTCGATACTGGCCATTTCTTTGGTCAGACGGTTTTACTTGACGATGCCACTCGCGATAAAGGGGAGAACTGTGATGAGTCTATTAAGAAACTAGGCACTTGCGATAAGACTGTCTGGTATAAATTTTATATCCCAACCACAAGGAACGTTGAAGTTACTCTCAATCAGCAGGATAGTATCATTCCTCAGATATTTGCTGGATTCACTATTTATGAGTCTAAGAATTGTGATATAAATCAAGGAAATTTATCTGAGCAATTAATACCGTTGGGTAAATTTGGTTCTTCTGGAAATAGTTGCTTACAAGCAGGCTGGTACTATATTCAAGTTTCTGCTAAGCAAAGAACAATTGGCGACATTTGGGTTAATTTACGGATAAGTCTTATTAATTCACCGCTGCACAATGATTTTTCAACTCCAAAAGAAATTCCTGTACCAGTCAATTCTACAAAACATCATAACGTACCAACTGAGTGTACAAGCTTAGAATCAAATGAATATCTTGGTCCAAATAATGATAGTTTATATACCAAAAGCATTTGGTTAAAATTAAGATTAAAGCAAAATACTTTTAATAATAGCATTCTCTTTAGCCTAAATAGAGATGCATTTAAGTATAGAATATTTCACAAAGCACCTACGGCACAAAGTTTACTAAGTCAGAAGCCTTTTATTGATGGATCTAACTATTACATTCATAAACAAGAATGCTCAAGACAGGATAGAGATTCCATATTCTATGTGCAAGTAATTGTAAAAAAACAAATCACAAACATTACCATAGGGATTTCTAGTCATAATTACTATTCTGACGATTGGACAAACCCGAAAACTACAACAGCCCATATTAATTTAGTCCATGGAATCAATTCAAACTTTACGCGCAGGTTCATATGTGATGGTTTGCTAAGCAACAATATTTGCAAACCACTAATACCAGATTACCTTGTTAATCCGAAATACTCTTATTACGACACTCAAAGACACGCGGGTTATCTAACCCTTAATTGTCCTGAAGATGGACAGCTTACGTTCTCATACTCCAATGCCTCTGTAGGAATGAGCTATCTCCTGTATAAAGGAGATATTAGAAACAGTTGCAATCTCGAATTGGTCTATTCCACTATTGGCAATAGTTCATTAAACTATTGTCTCAAGAAAGGGTTCTATAGTTTGGTGGCAGTTCATAACCTACAAGCTCTAAAAGGGAGTAATGCTAGAGTTAACTTTTACTATCGATTCTATCGCAAAAAAACAGTCCCAATTGAACACTACAGTCCATTTAATCCTGAAAGTTTAGGAGAATTTGATAATACTAAACAAAACCCTAGACTATCTTCTAAAATACTTAATTTCTCGCCAAGTGATCAAACTATTAAGGTAGATACGTTTGAAAAAAGTGGGAGAATGATTTTCAGAGAGTTTTATTGCAAGTATAAATCTCTGGTTGAGATAAGACACAGCAATAGTGGAAGCGTTTATATTTTTAAGGGCCGATCGACAAATAGGAATTTAGCATTAACACCTGGTACAAGCTACGCTAATAATACTGGCAAAGACATTTCCTGCCTGGTGCTAGAGTCTGGGTATTATACTATTGTTTCCATATTGGATACCTCAACATCTAGTCTTTGGAATACCAACTGTACTAATCTTTCTCAGGTTCGTATTCATACTGAAATAGAATGTATGGGACGTTACGCAAATACTGAACCTGATAACGCCATCGAATTAAATGGGCTTTCTGACTTATTGTCTAATTCAACAAAAAAAAATAATCTGAGTTATCTCTATCAGCTCCCAATGTGCAAAGACTGTAAAAAAGCAACTCTTAGTCAACCCACAATTTCGTGCAATGAAAACATTGTTTTGGGACTTGACAAAAATGAAAGACTGTTTTACTACTATGTGTTTTACATTGACCAAAATTCCGAAATTGTTGTACCACAGGGTAGTATCCTCTACCGCGGAAACGTAAATCTCAACAACACTATTTGTAATGATAGCAATGCCATTATTGACAAATGTGGCAATGGAACTACTTACTGTAATTTAAAAGGTAAAACCTACTATACCCTGGTGACTCTTCATCAACCATCGTCTTTGTATTTAACAGCAACACCGCATATTAAGACTCCAAATAATTTCATTCAGGACTCCTATGATTTTGGTCATATCAGCAGCAACCTAAATACGTCTAGTTCACTCTCACCCATTACCTGTCATACCAATAGAGCTAACCTCAGAAATAATCAATGGGGAATTTCAAAGATTCAATTCTTAGATACGTTAGACAAAAGACGCTGGCATTCATACCAAAAAACACTTTGGTACACTTTTACTGTGGAAGGAGGCGGCAAAATTGATTTAACAAACAATTACAATTCACAATATGGAAGCTTTTTAGTATTTAAGTACAATTCAGATTTTAATATTGACTTTTATGCCCTATTACAAAATGGATTGGATACTTCCACCCATTTATTTGAACCTATTAATTCCGTAAATGGATCGTCCAATAGAATTAGTTTTATTAATAAGGGATGTACAGAGAATAGGTATTTTGTACAGTATAACCCAAACGCAAAATTGCCGTACAACGTGAAATATGATGTGCGTATTAATCTAAAGGTCACTTTTGAACCCAGTAAGTTGACACTTGGTAATAATTGCTCTAATGCTGTAAAGTCAGATATTAAAACATTTGGAAACTATAAACCTTCAACAGATAATATATGCCATAATTATGGTTATTCTCCTTTTGAGGACTCCAATAGAGCTGACTTAAAATCTACATGGTATGTTATAAACATCGATAGCCTTTACAAAACCGACTTACAGGTAAAATATACTTCTACCAATAATAGATTAGAGAAATTTGTAATGTATGCTGGCGGTTGTGATGCATTAACGAAAGTGGCAGAAGTTGAAAATCAATTCAATTATTTTACGCTAAGCTGCATGGGAAAAGGTAAATACTATGTTCAAGCAATCACCAAAAATAGTGTGGCAGGTGAGCTTCGTTTTCAATTTAACGCCTTTAATCCTTTAAATCTAAATTGTAAACCCTTTGATTTTGAACAGCCCATAGCCCAATTTGATATTAAGGGTGGCTGCAACTCTGATACTGTTTATCTTCATAACATTTCTACCCAAGGTGATTCAATAGAGAACTACTGGTACTTAAACAACAAATTAATTACGCAAGTTTTACATCCAAAAATAAGTATTTTAAACCAAGGATTCGCAGTTGGAGATAATATCATAAAGCTTGTAGTTAAGAACCTGAATAGCAATAGATTCTCGGATTCGATTTCCAAAACATACACCTATGATACCATTCCATTTTATGCACGAATTCAAGCACCCACTGTATTTACCTGTAAGGATACCATTAAGCTTTCAATTATTACCAATTATCCATATAAGGCCAATTATGAATGGGGACCTGAATATCGATTCTCCAACCCATTTAAAAAGGAGCAAGTTTTGCAAAACGTTAACTCTTTATTGATTACACTTAAAGTAAGTAGTGAAAATTGCCTCTTTCATGATACCATTCATCTGCAACCGAGCAAACCTACAAATATTTTTAGTGATACTAGCCTATGTTCAAATCAAGGAAAAATAACCTATGACCTTTCAGGGTTCAATACGCTTTATCATAATAATATTTTGATTACTAGCAGTTCACTAACCATAGATAAACCTGGTCTTCACTTTTTACTATACAATTACCAAGGATGTATATTTAGAGATACTATAGAATTGTTTTTTGCATCAAAAAAAGACACCCTATTTCAGGATGATGATTTGACCATTTGCAACTTAGAGCCCAAAAATTATACGTATGATAAATATCTGATTGATTTACTCTGGAATACTGGGGATACCGGCAGAACAATTACCATAGCCAAACCCAACAAGTACAAGCTATTTGGCTCTATTGATGGATGTGCAAAACAAGACTTTACACTAAACGTAAAAAATGAGTCTTTGCCCAAACGATTTCTTAGAGATACGTTAATATGTGAGCAAGAAAAATTCATCTATCCTGCGAATTACTTTGGTTTTCCTATTATAGATAAATTTCCAAATTTGGATAGTGTTCTTATAGATAAAAACACTGAAATTAAAATAACTATTGGAACAGATCATTGTAAGCAAAAGGACTCAGCTTTAATACGTATGATTTACGCACCTACTTTAATGGTAGATTCACCTTTTTGTTTCACTTCCAAAAACACTTTAATTCTTGATGCCCAAAATGCCCAACAATATCGATGGTTAAACTCCAACAACTCAGGTCAATTTTATATTGCAACAGGATATAAAGATTATACTGTTGAACGTTTAAATATGGATCGTTGCAAAGACACTATCATCTTCAGTGTTACCGAACATTGCCCAACTAGTTTCTTTGTACCCAATACATTTTCGCCAAACAATGATTTGCGAAATCAAGTCTTCAAACCTGTTATATCAGGCACTTTCAAATCATACTCCATGACAATTCTAAACAGGTGGGGTAAGATTATCTATTCAAATAATAGCAATGGGGAATGGGACGGGACATATATGGGAAAACCTGTTTTTGATGGGGTATATGTTGTAATAATTAACATAAACACCCAAAGCGAAACCATTCCATATTATGGCACCCTAACCCTGATTCGTTAAAAAGACTTTTCTTTAGATTAGATCGCCCAAAGGGAAATAATTTAAGAATTACCTTTGTAACCCTTTTGAAAGCTCCGGATTATACTAAAGTTCTTTTGCCTAATGGAATTACACTTGTCCATAAGCAGATTAAAGCAACCAGACTGGTGCATTGCGGATATATTATTAATGCTGGAAGTAGGAATGATGAACCTTTAAAGGGTATGGCTCACGCCTTAGAGCACATGGTTTTTAAGGGAACTAAAAAGCGTAAAACTTGGCAGATAATCTCGTATTTAGAAAACGTTGGTGGCGAATTAAACGCTTACACTACTAGAGATTATACAGCTATATACACCTCTCTTCATAAGAAATTTTTCAGCAGGGCATTAGACTTACTTTCAGATATTGTCTTTCATTCTACAATCCCTAATCCTGAATTGCAAAAAGAAAAAAAAGTAATTCTTGAAGAGATTAATATGTACCTGGATTCTCCAGAAGAAAGTATAATGGATGAATTTCAAGAACAATTTTTTGGGACTCATACATTGGCTCACAATATATTAGGAACTCCTGAAGATGTTAGTGCTATAGATCAGGAAAACCTAAGGGCCTTTCATCATAAGTTTTATTCCATCAATAATTCAATTCTTGCAATTGTAGGTAATATTAGTTTAGAGAAAGCCATGCGACTTGCATCTGCGGTTCAAGTTGGAAACAGTGATTATAAAAGCCCTAATTCTTTAAAGAAACCCATTCCCACTATTAGCCAAGTAGTTAAAGAAATGCCTATCCATCAGGGACACCTTGTTCTAGGTTGTTTAGCACCTGGACAAAATGATGAAGATAGATGGACGACTTTATTATTGAGTAATATTTTAGGTGGACCAGCTATGAACTCCAAATTGAATATAGCCATTCGCGAAAAACATGGACTGGCATATCATACTGAAAGCAGTTATCAAATGTATTCGGATTGTGGTTTGTTTACTATTTATGTTGGTTGTGACTCCGAAAACTTAAAACGCTGTGAGACTATTGTTATGCAAGAATTAAAAAAACTTGCGAGCAAGCCAATGGGTAAACTTCAGTTGAGCAAAGCTAAAAACCAACTAATGGGCCAGGCTGTAATTGCAGAAGAGAGCTATAGTAATGTGATGCTGCATTTGGGAAAAGCCATTTTAAGGAAAGGTAAAGCTTTATCTTTTGAACAAGCTATGGAACGATTAAATCAGATAACTTCTGAAGATATAATGAAACATGCAAATGACCTTTTCAAAAAGGAAAGCATGGCAAGCCTCACTTATAAACCCAAAAATTAATTTCCAATTCCTAAGCTTGTGTAGCTTTTATTTCTTTACGCCAAGAAAACCAGCCCATTATAGATAAGACCCAAAGAATAGCATAAAGTCCGGCAGTAGCATTGTACCCTCTTGAAATATAAAGGGGAATAAAAATACTATTTGCTATGAACCACCAAACCCAGCAATCTAGTTTTCGCCTGGCTTGTAAAATTACCGCTGAAATACTGATGCAGGTGGTTAGCGTATCTAAAAGAAGGGCTTCCGAAGCTGGCATTAATTTGGGTAGTAGCCAATACCAAGCTCTCCAAGCCATTAAGGTGATTACAGCAGCTTGGGTAATTTCTTGATGTGTTAAACGCGTAATTCTAGATTCAGTAAAATGTCCAACATTCATTTTGTTCCAATTGAACCATCCAAAAATGGCTGTTCCAATAAAAACAATCTGTAAACCTGCATCACTAAATAATTTATCATTCCAAAAGAAAATCATATAAAATATGGAAGAAATTATAGCCAAAGGCCAGTTGATTATATGATTTTTCATGGCCATTACAACACAGGCCACTCCAAACAAAAAACCAACTAATTCTATCCAATCAGTAAAGACTCCAAACAGCAAATCCACAATCAATTCGCAAATCAAACCTAAACAAGTTAATTTTGTTGAATAAATATAAAAAAAATTATGTTCGAACTACCAAAATTACCGTACGATTACGCAGCATTAGAGCCTCATATAGATGCTAGAACCATGGAAATACATCATGGAAAACTCCATAATGGCTATACCAACAACTTAAACAAAGCCATTGAAGGTACCGACCTTGCTACAAAAAGCATAGAAGAGATTTGTGCAAATGCTGGAAAGCATGGAGCAGCCGTTAGAAATAATGGAGGTGGATTTTTTAACCACCGCTTATTTTGGGAAGTTATGTCACCCAATGGTGGAACGCCTAGCACTGAATTAAATGCCGCTATTATGAGCAATTTTGGTTCTATGGAGGAATTAAAAACTCAGTTCTCAGCAGCTGCCGGAACTCGTTTTGGAAGCGGCTGGGCTTGGCTTGTAGTTCATGATGGAAACTTAGTGGTTTCTTCTACCCCAAACCAAGACAATCCATTAATGGATGTAGCTGATGTAAAGGGAACTCCAATTTTAGGTTTAGATGTATGGGAACATGCCTATTACTTAAACTACCAAAATAGAAGACCCGATTATGTTGCTGCATTTTGGAACGTAATTAACTGGACTAAAGTTAGTGAGCTTTTTGCTTCTGCAGTTTAGATTTAATAAAACTTTTTAGGAAGGCTGCCAATGGCAGCCTTTTTTATTTCTTCAATCCCTAATTCTAAAATGCCAAATCCACCTACTCTTGATACTTTTGTGTGCGTTCTCTATATTGCGCTATACTTATATGCATAAACTACTACTTATAAGCTTTTTACTCTTCTTTTATTGTACTCTTTTTTGCCAGCAAACTTCAGTTGTTGTTAATAATAGCTCGGATAACAGTCCTTTAGAAGGCATAGAAGCACATGTTCTTCGCACCGATGAGAAGAAAACCTCGGATATAATTGGAACCCTAAAATTGAATCTTCTAGCTAAAGGAGATCTTGTAGTTTTAACTGGAGAAGGAATTATCAATGACACTTTGGTTTACGACGGTACAAATCCATGGATTATTGGAGCATCCAAAATTGCAGAAAAGCTAAAGACTGTTGTCATAACGCATCATCGGCAAAAAGAGAAACTAAGAGAAAGTCCTGTAACCATGGAACGCTTAAGTGCTAAAGACATAAAAGAAACGCCTGCAAGCGACTTTTATGAAGGGCTTGGCTACTTGCGAGGTGTTGATGTAACCAGTGCCAGTATGGGCTTTAAAGTAATCAATACAAGGGGATTTAATAGCACAAGCCCTGTGAGAAGCTTACAATTAATAGATGGAGTAGATAATCAGTCACCTGGATTGAATTTTTCCCTTGGAAACTTTTTAGGAGCTAGCGAACTAGATATTCAAACCGTAGATATTATTATTGGTGCAAGTAGTGCTTATTATGGGCCTAATGCATTTAATGGAGTAGTAAATATGCTCACTAAAAGTCCTTGGAAATACAAAGGTCTTTCGGCTCAAGTAAAGGTTGGGGAACGTTCTTTAGGTCAAGTTATGTTGCGTTATGCAAATGCCTATCAAAACAAAAAAGGAAAAGACGTTTTCGCCTTTAAGATTAACCTTAGCTACATGCGTGCTTATGATTGGGAAGCGAGCAATGCCAACCCCACCAATGAAAGTGTTGCTAATGCTGATAACCCAGGAGGGTATGACGCTGTTAATAGATACGGAGACGAAGTGTTTGGAACTTCAAGCAACGACCAAGTGGACAATAATGCCAAAGTGACTCAACCTGGTTTAGGAGCCTATTATAGAGATGGGTATTGGGAAAAAGATTTGGTTAATTACAACACAAGAAATTTAAAAACTTCCGCTGTATTGGCTTATAAAATCACGCCAAAAGCGGAGTTAGAATACGGGTTTAATTTTGGTACGGGAAATACTGTTTACCAAGGGGATAATCGCTATAGCTTAAATAATATACTTTTCTTTCAGAACAGACTTGAACTGAAAGGCAAAAAATCATTCTTGCGTTTCTACACCACACATGAAGATGCCGGAAATACGTATGATGCCGTTTATACGGCATTCCTAATGCAAGATTATTATAAGGCTGAAGAGTTTTGGACCTCTGATTATCGGAATTATTGGCAAAACAATTATAGCTCAAAAGTAAAACGCTTGCCGGGATACCCTACCACGAGTCCAAGATCTGATCCAGACTGGTTCAACAAACAAGCTGCTGCGCTTGCTGCTAATAGAGACAGTATAAATGCTTGGCATGCTGTAACCAGAAATGTTGCTAATTCTGACAAAGATTATCAAGGGCTAAATAGAATTGATCCCATGTATCCGAAGTATGCCCCTGGAACTCCTGAGTTTGATGCATTAAAAGAAAGCATCACAAGCCGAAACAGTTACTCACAAGATGGAATTGCAGCTGGAAGTCGATTCTTTGACCAAAGTGCCATGTACCACTTTGCTGGTGAACACAATATTATAAATCCCAAAACCACATACAAGGTTGGTTTTAGTAGCAGAGTGTATGCCCCATTCTCTAAAGGAACTATATTCTTGGATACTGGTGCAAACCGAATAACCAATTGGGAAGCTGGTGTTTATGGTGGAGTACAAAAACGTTTTTGGCATAGAAAACTAAAAGTTGATTTAACAGCTAGAGTTGATAAGAATCAAAATTTTGACTTTTTATTTAGCCCGGCAGCTTCATTTATTTATGCAAAAACCAAAAAAAATACGTGGAGAATGAGCATGAGCTCAGCAGTTCGAAATCCAACTTTACAGGATCAATATTTATTTTATAATGTTGGAAGAGCAATTCTACTTGGCAATTTAAATGGTGTGGAGAATGTGTATGAAGTACAAGACTTTATCAACTATTTAGATACGCGAAACCGAGATACTTTGATTAATAAAACGGTAGCTGCAATCCGCCCAGAGAAAGTCAAAACAATAGAGTTTAGTTATAAAGGAGCATTAGCAAAAGATAGATTAACCTTAGATGTTGGTGCTTATTTTAGTCGGTATGTAGATTTTATTGGCTATAAAATTGTAGTAGATGCCGCTATCGACACCACAAACAATTTCTTGAAAAGTGCCCAGGCCTATCGAATTGCAACCAATTCTAAGGATGTAGTTTATACCTATGGAGCTTCTGCCGGAATAAACTACTTTTTCAAAAAATACTATATGCTGAGTTCAAATTGGAATTGGAATGAGTTAAATAGAGCCGGTAGTGATGACCCTTTAATCCCAGCATTTAACACTCCAGCACATAAGTTTAATATTGGAATAAGTGGATCGGATATAAGTACTAAATTCAAATCAAAATACATTAGACATTGGGGATTCAATGTAAACTGGAAATGGGTTCAAAGATTCCTCTTTGAAGGTTCTCCTCAATTTACTGGAGATGTACCAACCTATAATATGGTGGATGCACAAATTTCCAAAACCATTACAAAGTGGAATAGTACGTTGAAAATTGGGGCGAGTAATGTTCTAAACCAGAAATTCTTTCAAGTTTTTGGAGGACCTTATATTGGCAGAATGGCTTATATCAGTCTTACGTGGGAACCAAAATAGGCCTCTTTTTTATAAAAAAATTCCATAATCTATTGAAAACAAGTAAATTCGCAATCTACAATAAAGAAATATATGATGAAAAAGTTACTACTAATTGCCAGCTTAATAACAGCTACGGCGGGATTTTCCCAAACTAAGTATGTGAATGATGTTCATACAAGAGCTTCAGTTTCACGTACAAACAACATTTTTTATGCAGACGGATACAGTGTGCTAACTGGAACTCCGGTACTAGACTCCATGCGAATGGATGTTTATGCAAGCAGTGAAAACACAGATGCGTTAAAACCATTAATTATCTACTGCCACACTGGAAGTTTTTTACCACGCTACATAAATCAATTAGCAACTGGTGCACGCGATGATAGCGCTACCGTTGAAATGTGCATGAGATTCGCCCAAAAAGGGTATGTAGTTGCAGCTATTTCTTACCGTTTAGGTTGGAACCCAAGAGCTACTACAGAGTCTGAACGTAAAAACACCATTATTAATGCTGCTTACAAAGGAGTTCAAGATTTAAGTGCCGCAGTACGGTACTTTAAAAGAGATGCTTCAAGTTCAAACACTTGGAAAATTGACTCAACTAAAATTTGTGTTGGTGGTCAAGGAACTGGTGGTTATATAACATCAGCTTACGCGGCTCTAGACAAACAAGATGAAATTAAAATTGACAAATTTTATGATTTCAATGCTAAAAAACCTATGGTAAACGATACGCTATATGGCAATAGAATGGGCTTTCCTATTACATCAGGAAGTGTATTAGCAAGATCAAACTGGTCAGGTCATACAAGCAATTCTCAAGTTGCATTTAACGTAGGTGGTGCAATGGGAGATACTTCTTGGATGAATGCTGGTGAAATGCCAATTATTTGTGTTCATGGTATTTATGATCCATTTGCTCCTTACAAAACAGGTATAGTTAAGGTTCCTGGAACCACTCTTAACGTTGTTGAAGTTAGTGGTGGATACTCTATCATGGAAAAAGAAAACGAATTAGGTAATAACGCAGCATATAAAGGAAAAGTATATGATAAGTTTACTGTACGAGCTAACCAATTAAATGATGGCTTAGAAGGTTTATTCCCTATTGATGGTGTTGCTAATGGTAGTGGTGCTTGGGAATGGTGGGACAGTGTTCGCATAAGACAAGTACTTACTTTTAGTGGAAGATTTACTCAAGAAGAAATTACAACGATTAACGAAAATAGTTCTTTGAGTAATCCTTTTATGAGTAAAACAAGAGCATTGGCATATATCGATACGTTACAAGGGTATATTGCTCCAAGAATTGCTGTAAGTTTAGGATTAACTGCGAGTGTTGGTCTAAAAACCTTAGATTTATCTGACGATGTTTCTATCTACCCCGTTCCTGCAAAAGAGCAGATTACCATTAGAAACAGAAATTCAGTAAATCAAATGCAAGTAGTAGTTTTACGTGACTTAAACGGACGTGAAATTCTTCGTAACACAGCTAGCTCAAACTACATGAGCATCCCGCTAAATGTACCAGCAGGTGTTTACATTGTAAATATTACGTTTGATAATGGAACGGCGACCAAAAAGGTAATCGTAGACTAAATCACAACATAAATTAATGAGAAGGCTGTTCGAAAGGGCAGCCTTTTTTATTGGAACAAGGTTGCTGGATTAGTTTCGTTTAGCATTTTAGAATTAAGGATTGTAAGATCTTTGTTCTTCATCAAAATCATTGCATCAACTTGTTGCATGCTCAATTCCAAATCGTGACTGCTAAAAATAATCAGTTTTTGTTCCTTCTTACAAACTTCCTTTAAGAGTTCAAGTAATTCAATTTTAGAAGGGTAATCTAAGAATGCCAAGGGCTCATCCAATAGTAATATTGGGGTTTCTTGAGCCAAAGCTCTAGCAATCATTACTTTTTGCTTTTCCCCATCACTCAATGAATTAAATACTTGATTCGTGAAGCTTTCCATTCCTACTTTTCTAAGGTACTTGATGGTGTCAATTCCCTGTTTCCCAAAAATAGAATTCCCTTTTATGTGGCTAGTATTCACCAACTCCTCTACCGTTAAGAAACATTGCTGTGGCGGTGTGCTAGGCATAAAAGATATGATATCTTTTAATTCGAATGCTTGTATGCCTGCCAGTATCTTATCACCATTTAAATACAATTCTCCTTTTGCAATAGGCTGCAAGCCACATAGCATTTTTAATAAGGTGGATTTACCTGCTCCATTCTTGCCAGCTAAGATTACCAGTTCGGGTTTATCGAGACTCAATTCTCCCTTTTCAAGAAGAACCTTGTCTCCAAAGGCAATATCTAATTGGTTAATGCGTAACACCGATGCAAAAATGGGTTTAAAACAAAGAATTTAGAAATAAAGATTGATTTAATCTTCAATTGTCTTTTCTTCGCGGCATGCTCACCCTATTAAAAATCGAATCCGACCGATTTGAAGAATTCTTTTTACTAGCTAAAGAGATATGGGATTATCACTATGTACCTATTGTTGGGAATGGACAAGTAGATTACATGCTAGGTAAGATGTATTCACCAATTGGACTGGAAAAGCAGGTTAAAGAAGGTCAATCTTTTTACTTTATACTAAATGATAAAAATGCCATTGGATTCCTTGGGCTTTCTAAGAAAGAAGGTGGTTTCATTCATAAATTCTATATTCATCATTATCAACAAGGAAACGGGTTTGGCAAAATGGTCCATGAAATGATTATTGAAGAATTAGGGAACCCAAAAACTCTCCGCCTCACGGTAAATCGGGAAAACTTTAAATCAATCAACTTTTACTTTAAGTGTGGATTTAAGATAGAATCAGTGAGTGATTTTGATATTGGGAATGGCTATTTCATGAATGATTTTGTGATGCTTTGGAACAACCCTTCAATCTAAAATACCAAATTAATATTCTAAACCTTAAGCACTATCACATCCAAACAATTTGGAACGTAATCAATAGTTAGATGATTCTTAAACTGATACATCTCTCCATCAATTTCAACTTCTAAATCGCTTAAACTTTTTATGGAGTTGTGTGTGCTCTTACTTAAATCAATATTTCTTAATGTGTGGTGTTTCCCAAACTTCACCAGAATCAAATAAACCAATCGTTGCAAATAATTAATTGGTCCTATTTGCAATCGAGTAAAACTAAACTCACTGGGGTTTGTATCTGGAAACAAATTAAATCCTCCTCCTGCATAAGATCCATTCCCAAAACTTAACATCAGTAACTTTTGAGGCACTTCATTTACCAGAACAGATTGAGGTTTATACGAAAAGATATGTTTTATAGCAGCTACGGTATAAGCCCACTTGCCAGCTGACTTATTCCCTTCACTCACTACTTTGGCTACTTTGGCATCGTAAAACAAACCCATGGCATTTAAACAATAAACGTGATTGGCTTTGATTAAACCAATGCGAGAAATCTGTTTCTCGCCAATGGCCTTAATCATCATTTTCACATTAACTGATTTAAAATTATGAACAAAATCATTCCCAGAACCACAGGGGACTAGTGCAAGCGTATTGGAAAACGATATGGCATTTACTACATGATGAAAGGTTCCATCCCCGCCAAATACGAGTAGCGTAGTTTTCTCTAAACTCTTGAGTTTATCAAATGCAGTAATATGAATTGCCTCTGGAAATAGCGCTGAACATTTCTTTACCGAAGATAATGAACTGCTTCTATTTTTATCATAAAAGAAGGCTATTTGCACATTGCGAAAGTAAGGATTTTTTTAGCCTGAGTCTGACTAATAATTATAGTTGAAGGTACAAGGTTGAACCGATTGCATAAACTAATTTTGCCGCCGTGATTGCCCTAGTCGATTTTTCCTTTGAATTTGCAGGTCGCTATTTATTTAAAGATAGCAACTGGCACATAAAACGTGGTGAAAAAATTGGGCTCGTTGGGCTTAATGGAACCGGTAAGTCTACCCTTCTCAAAGTTATTAGCAAGGAATACGAATTGCGCGAAGGCAGAATAGAATTTGAAAAAGGCATCAGCATTGGTTTCTTCAACCAGGATTTGCTGAGTATGGATTTGCAAGGAAGTCTGCTCAATGTTGTGCTTCAAGGAAAACCCATTCTCTATAATGCCGAAAAGGAAATGGAAGAGATCTACGAGAAACTAGCCATTAGTTCAGAAGATGACAGCCTACTAAACCGCCTTGGGGAACTGCAAGATGACTTTACCCGATTAGGTGGATATACCTGGAGAAGTGAAGCTGAAGTGATTCTAGAAGGACTTGGTTTTAGCACTGCTGAAATGGCAAAACCATTTGGTAAGTTTAGTGGTGGTTGGAGAATGAGAGCATTATTGGCAAAACTGTTACTTTCAGAACCTGACTTGCTCATGCTGGATGAACCTACCAATCACTTGGATTTACCTACTATAGAATGGTTAGAAAATTATTTGCAAACCTATAGTGGAACCTTCATTTTAGTATCTCACGACAGGCATTTCTTAGATAATACCATTAACAGAACAGTAGAAGTAAGTTATCAGCAACTCAATCATTACAAAGGAAATTTTACTAAATATCTAGAATTAAAAGCTGAAAATGATGAGCTAATGGCTCGTAAATTTCAGAACCAACAAATCTATATCAAACAGCAAATGGACTTTATCTCTAGATTTAGGTATAAGGCCAGCAAAGCCAAAGCTGCTCAGAGTAGAGTAAAGCAATTAGATAAACTGGATAGAATAGAAATTCCAGAAGAAGAAAAACGAAAATTCGAGATTCGCTTCAATATGCGAGTTACTCCAGGAAAACAAATCTTAAAGATTGACAAAATAAGTAAGTCTTATCCTGGCATAGAATTATTTAAAGAAGCCAGTGCCCAAATTTATAGAGGGGACAAAATTGCGTTTATTGGAGCCAATGGAAAGGGTAAAACTACCTTACTCAACCTTATAGCTGCACATGATACTTATGAAGGTTCTATTGAACCTGGTTGGAATGTGGAGACCGCTTTCTTTGCCCAACATCAATTGGAAACCCTAAATCTCAAGAATAATTTATTAGAAGAAATTGCCAGAGCTGGTGGTCAATATACCGATGCGGAATTGAGAAGCACCTTGGGTTGTTTCCTATTCTCAGGTGAAGATGTTTTCAAAAAAGTAAGGGTACTTTCTGGAGGGGAACGAAGCCGATTAGCCTTAGCTAAAACGCTTTTAATGCAAGCTAATTTCTTGCTTTTAGATGAGCCTACCAATCACCTGGATATGTTTAGTTCTTCCGTTCTTGCAATGGCTTTAGAGAGCTACAAAGGATCTTTTGTGGTGGTTTCTCACGACCGTACATTCTTAAGCCGGGTAGCCAATAAAATATGGTGGATAGAAGATGGCAAACTTCGAGAATTTATTGGCACTTACGATGAGTACTCTGCTCATGTAAAGAAAATAGAAGCACAGTTAGAAAATACGACTACGCAAAAAGTAGAAGAACCAAAAGCCAAAATCAAGCCTAAGGAAAAAGAAAATAAAAAGGCTAAACTCAATACATTCTCCTATGGACAAATGGAGAAAAAAATGGCTGAATTGGATGCTGAATTAGCAAAGTCTACCAATGATTTAGCAGAAATAGATATTCGCGCTGCGAAACCTGAAATTGCTTCCGATTTTGAAAAACTCCAAGAAATAATGGATGAAAGGGAAGCACTATTGGAACACAATCAGAAAACTCAAAAGGAGTATGATCTTCTGTTTGACCAATGGATGGAGCAACAATCTTAGATTTATAGAATAATTGGCATACTTTTGGAGTTTATTAGATTCCAAACCATGAGGAAATTTTTTCTTACCCTTTTAAGCCTACAATTTTATTTAGCCTATTCAGCTTTTGTTCCTATGCAATATGGGAATTATATCTATGAAGGAGATGTAAGAACGGTTCAATGTTTTCAAACTGAATCTGGATTTAATTTACCTATAGCTCCACTTGGTACTATGAATAGTTTAAGCATTGAGTTTGATCGTTTAACAAGTGAGCAAGACTACTTTCAATACACCTTAATCCACTGCGATTATCAATGGAATAAAACCCAGGGTCTAACCAAAAATATGACTATCGATGGAATAATGTATGAAGATATCCCTGATCCCTCTTTTTCTAATTCGGTTCTTACCCAATACACCCATTATAAATTTAGTTTTCCTACAGCTGATGTTAAACCAAAAGTTTCGGGGAATTACCTCTTGGTTGTTTATCGAAATTACGATCCAACTGATGTCGTTATCACAAGAAGAGTAATGATTTATGATACAAAAGGAAATATTGATATGAGCATTCAGCAGTCTCCAATGGTTGAAACACGCAGAACTCATCAACAGGTTACCTTCACATTTGATAACAATCAGGGTTATTTAATTCCACGCCCTTATCAAGAACTATACACAGTAGTGATGCAAAATACTGATTGGAATACTGCGATTTATGATCTAAAACCTCAATTTATTTCAGGTTCACAATTTAAATACGGACAAAACACTGGCAATCTCTTTTCTGGTATTAACGAATATCGGTATTTTGATATGAGAAGTCTCATTGGTTCGGCTGCAAATGTTAAGGACCGATACACTATAAATGGACAGAGACATGTAGATTTAATACAGGATCAGAGTCGGAAATTTGACAACTATTTACGCTGGGCGGATTACAATGGCAGATACCTTATAAATAACAGAGATTTACCAAGTATTGGCACCAATAAAACGGGTTCAGATTATGTATTTGCACATTTCTCCTTAAAATCTGATGAAATTGAAGACAGGCGTGTTTATCTATATGGCGAATTTTCGGATTGGAGAATTCAACCAATGTTTGAATGTTTTTACAATGAAGAAAAAGAGCAATATGAAGCTATTGTTCAATTAAAACAGGCATTTTACAACTATCAATATGTGTTGGTAGATGAAGATGATACTATGGATTACACTTGGTTTGAAGGTTCACAATCTCAGACTGAGAACAATTATACTGTTTTTGTGTACCATAAAAATCAAACCTTAGGTTATCATGAAATGATAGGCTATGGCTTAGGCAACAGTCAGCCTGAAAGATAGTTTTTAACCTTTTTGGTGATAAAGATGTATTAGGCATTTTAGATTTACGTTCTCTTGTAGAATCATTTTTATATGAAACAATAAACCCAATCAATAATTCTTAAATGCCAAACCCTTAATCTTGCCTAAATTTGCAGTGAATGTTTACAGATACCGCTGAGGAATTAGCCCAGAAGATTAAGAATAAAGATTATAAGAATGCATTTATAACTACACATCATAAGCCAGATGGGGATGCCATGGGTTCTACCCTAGCATTAAAGCGCTTTTTGCAACATTATATTCCAGAAGTAAATCTTATTACTCCAACGGATTATGCTCATTTCTTACAATGGTTACCGGGAAATGATGAAGTTGTTATTTATGAAAAAGACACTCAAAAAAGCAGAGACTTATTGGCCAAGGCAGATGTTGTTTTTTGCTTAGACTTCAATCGCTTGCATAGAATTAATGAATTAGGAGAGTATATAGCGAAATGTTCTGCTGATGTTGTAATGATAGATCATCACTTAGATCCAGAAGATTTTGCCAAATACACTTTCGCCAATTCTAAAATTGGAAGTACATGCGAATTGGTTTATCTCTTCATTCAAAAATATTTTGATACTTCTATCATAGATGCGGATATGGCTACATGTATTTATACAGGTACTGTTACAGACACAGGTCATTTTGCACATGGAAATACCACATCAAGTACGCACCGCATAGCAGCTGACCTTATGGATAAGGGCGCAAAAAATGTAGAAATATATGAAAGAGTATTTAATACATTCTCCTATAGCCGAAGCAAATTATTTGGCTATTGCCTTTACAAAAAATTGGAAGTAATTCCAGAATTAAAAACTGCTTTGCTTTACTTAGATCCAGAAGAATTAAAAGAATTTAATGTAAAAACTGGTGATACGGAAGGTTTGGTAAATTATGGTTTAGGGTTAGAAGGAATCGTATTTAGTGTTCTTATTATTGATAGAACTGAAAAAGTAAAAATGAGTTTTAGAAGTAAAGGAACATTTGCTGCCAATGCTTTTGCCGCCAAGCATTTTATGGGTGGAGGTCATTTTAATGCAGCAGGTGGTGCCAGTGATGACAGCCTAGAAGAAACCATAAAAAAATTCAGGAATGTAATAAAGGAACATAAAGAAGAGTTATTAGCTGTATGAGTTTGATTAAAAATAAATACTTCCTCATTCTCCTAATCCTATTGGGAGGAATATTTCTATTTTTTAAAGGAAAGAATATTTATCAGAGATATTTCAAAAACTTTAAGAAAAATGCCAATGGACTCGTTTATAAATTTAATTACGGGGAAGAAAGTCAGGAAGGACAATTTAGCTCAGCAGATATGATGCTTATAAATTACCTTATGATTAGCCCTGATGGAGATACCATTATCAACAGTTTTGAAGCAGATACAGCTACAGAGGTTCGTTACCCAAGTTCAAACAGCAATACGCTTATGGCTGCCTTACGCAAAATGACATCAAAATCTCAAATGGAGGTGTTAGTAGGAACGGACAGCATGAAGAGGCAATTTATTAATCATAGAAACCTAAAGAATTATGATCAGTTAATGAGTATGCCCAATGGTAAATATGCCACGTTCGTTATTCGTGTTGCCGAAGTATTGAATCCTGATAAATATGAAATTTACGACAATAAGAAAAGGATTTATAGGGTTACAGCAGAGGCTGAAGCAGTAGATGGATATTGTGATACCCTGGTCGGAGAATGGCTCTTAGAACCTGACAGGCATTTTAGATCTCATATTAATACCTCAACTAATAATGAAAGACCAAAATCAGGTGACGAAATTGCATTTGAAGTTTTGGTAACTAAGTTTAATGGTGCCACTCATATGAACACTAGGCAGGAACGGAAAAAATATAAGACTGTTTTAGGACAGACAAACCATCCATTAAGAGCATTGCAAATCTTACCTTTGTATATGAATTTTGGAGAAGATGTAACCTTCGTTGTACCTTCATATTTAGCCTATGATGCTAATGGAAGTTACGGAATTGCTCCTTATGAACCATTAATCATTCAAATTTCAGAATTAGAAAAATTATAATATGTCTAAAAAGAACATTGTAGTTACAGGAGGAGCCGGATTTATTGGAAATCATGTAATCCGCTTATTCGTAAATAAATACCCAGACTACAATATCATTAATTTGGATAAACTCACCTATGCGGGTAATCTAGAAAATTTAAGTGATATAGATAAAGCAGATAATTATTCATTTGCCCATATTGACATTTGCGATGAGAAAGCGATCAATACTTTCTTCCAAAAACAAGAAATACATTCTGTCATTCATTTAGCTGCAGAAAGCCATGTAGACAGAAGCATAACCAATCCATTGGAATTTGTGAGAACCAATGTACTTGGGACTTGTGTTTTATTAAACGCCTATAAAGAATATGGAAACACTGCAGAAGGTCGATTTTATCATGTAAGCACAGATGAAGTTTACGGAGAACTTGGTGATGAAGGTTTATTTACAGAAGAAACTCCTTACACTCCACACAGTCCATACAGTGCTAGTAAAGCCAGTAGCGATCACTTTGTGAGAGCTTATGCTGACACCTATAAACTCCCAATAGTTATAAGTAATTGCAGCAACAACTATGGAAGTCATCAGTTCCCTGAAAAGCTAATTCCTTTGATGATTAATAACATTAAGGAAAGCAAACCACTTCCTGTTTATGGAAAAGGTGATAATGTTAGGGATTGGTTATGGGTTGAGGACCATGCCAGGGCCATCGATGTGATTTTTCACAAAGGGGCTAATGGTGAGACTTACAATATTGGTGGCAATAACGAATGGAGCAATTTACAATTGGTAGAGAAGCTTTGTGATTTAATGGATAACAAATTGGGCAGAACCGAAGGGGAAAGCAAAAAACTTATCTCATTTGTGACAGATAGAGCTGGGCATGACTTTCGATATGCCATCGATGCAAGTAAACTAAAAAATAAACTCGGCTGGGAACCAAGCATCCAATTTGATGAAGGTTTCAGCAACACCATTGACTGGTACTTAAATAATCAAAATTGGTTAGATAAGGTTATCAATGGCGAATACAAAAACTATTATTCAAACATGTATGAAGGTTAACATAAATACTATAAAAAAAGAATTGGGCGTAACCGCCAAAATTGAAAGTGCAAGCACTGGAACCCATTGGCTAAAAGCTTTAGGAACGGAGAAAAGGACCATTACCAGTCCTGTTGATGGAAAAGTGATTACCGAAGTAACCTATGCATCCTTAACCGAATACGAAGCGGTTATTGGACGTTGCAAAAAAGCCCATAAAACTTGGAGACATATGCCAGCTCCAGCAAGAGGTGAAATTGTACGCCAGATTGGAAATGAATTAAGACGACATAAAGAAAGTTTAGGAGCTCTCGTTAGTTACGAAATGGGCAAAAGTCTGCAAGAAGGATATGGTGAGGTTCAAGAGATGATCGATATCTGTGATTTTGCTGTTGGATTAAGCCGACAATTACATGGCTTAACTATGCACAGCGAAAGACCAAACCATCGCATGTATGAGCAATGGCATCCATTGGGAATCGTTGGAATTATTTCAGCTTTTAACTTTCCAGTAGCAGTATGGGCATGGAATGCTATGCTTGCCGCAGTATGTGGTAATGTATGTATTTGGAAACCAAGTGAGAAAACCCCTGCAACGGCTGTTGCGGTTCAAAATATTTTAAAAGACGTATTAATAGAAAACAAACTTCCTGAAGGAATCTTTACGCTTGTTCAAGGAGCTAGAGAAGTGGGAGAAATAATGACTAAAGACAAACGTGTTGCTTTAATATCAGCTACAGGTAGCACTCGAATGGGCAAAGAAGTAGGCAAAGTAGTTGGTGAACGATTGGGTAAGACCATTTTAGAATTAGGAGGTAATAATGCCATTATTCTATCTTCAGAAGCCGATTTAAAAATGGCTATGCCAGCGATTGTTTTTGGAGCAGTAGGAACTGCCGGTCAACGGTGTACAAGTACACGAAGATTAATCATTCACGATTCTATTTATAAGAGTACCCTTACCAAACTAAAAAGCATCTACAAACAACTGAGAATTGGAAATCCATTGGAAGAGAAAAACCATATGGGTCCATTAATTGATACCGATGCTGTAAACGCCTATTTAAACGCTTTAGCAGCAGCTAAAAAAGAAGGTGGCGAATTGCTTATTGGAGGCAAGGTGCTTAGTGGAAAAGGCTTTGAAAGTGCATGTTACGTAGAGCCTGCTATTGTTGAGGCAGCCAATCATTTCAAAATTGTACAAGAAGAGACATTTGCTCCAATTCTGTATGTTCTTAAATATCATGATTTAGATGAAGCCATTGCTATGCAAAATGATGTTAAGCAAGGCTTAAGCAGTAGTATATTTACCAATAACCTAAGAGAAGCAGAACAATTCTTAAGTGCTTGGGGAAGTGATTGCGGAATTGCCAATGTAAACATTGGAACCAGCGGAGCTGAGATTGGTGGAGCTTTTGGTGGTGAAAAAGAAACCGGTGGAGGTAGAGAAAGTGGATCTGATGCTTGGAAAGCCTATATGCGCCGACAAACCAATACCATCAATTACGGTAAAGATTTGCCTCTTGCTCAAGGGATTAAGTTTGATATTTAAGAATCCTCAAAACACTTTAAGCAAAGAAAAATTACTCAATTTTAGTCAAGTTGAGACAAAAACTGAATAGTTGTATTTCTGAGATTCTTGGCATAATTTGCTTGTAACCAAATTAATCCTAATTATGAAAAAATTATTCAAGCTACTAAAAATTAAACTTATTGTATTCTTAGCTCCTTTTACATTAGCAAATAATGGCCAATCCCAAGGTGTAAAATTCTTTGATAGAACTTTGCAAGAATGTATTGAATATGCAGAAGACGTAGAAAAGTATGTTTTCATTGATGGGTATACTGACTGGTGTAGTTGGTGCAAGGTGATGGACAAGAAAACATTCTCGGACCAACTCGTTGGAGAATTTTACAACAATAATTTTGTAGCCATTAAAATGAATATGGAAGAAGGAGAAGGGCTGAAAATTAAGATGAAATATAGAATTAAGACTTTTCCAACTTATTTGTATTTCAAACCCAATGGAGACCTAGTCAAAAAAGTAGTTGGGTATATGGATCCTATTGAATTTATAGACAGCGGTAAGAGTGCAATGAAGCTTCCGAAGAACAAATACTTTTCAAATAATTTACACAACTTAAAAATGCCCTATCCTCTCTTTTTTCGTTTGGCAAATGTTCAAAAGAATGAAATTATTTGGCCGAGGAAAGATACTATTCTGAATTTTCTAAAGATTCAATCTGACCTGTTTTCCGAAGTAAGTTGGACTTTAATGTACCGTTTTGGTTTAGATTCAGCACTAAACCAATTTTTTCTCGTTAACAAAGAGAAGTACTCGGAGCTTTATGGCCAAGATGAAATTAACAATAAGACAAGTTCGATTATCTTTAACTTGGTATACCAAGCCGTTGAAGATAATAGCGAGGTAGACTTAAATAAAGCGTTAATCCTAGTTGACAAACATCTACCAAAAAATAAAGAATCAACAAAACAGTATTATACTACCTACTTTTATCAAGAAACAGGTAACTGGGAAAAATATGCCAGATCCCTTCAAAAAGAAATCAATCTAAATGGATATACTGACTTAGACTACATCAACAATGGCAGTTGGAATATTTACCTACAGATTGAAGATAAAACAGTAATTAGTCAAGCAGTAGAATGGATGTCTAAAGTCACTAAACAATCACCTGAATTCTATTATCTTGATACCTATGCCCATTTATTATACAAATCTGGCGATCTCACCAAAGCAAAAGAAATAGCTAATAAAGCGATTGAGGCTGGCAAGTTGGAAGGAGAAGATGTAAAACTAACTAAGAAGCTTCTTAAGGAAATTAAAGAGGCCAAGTAATAAGCTAAGAATGTTACTGCCTAAACAGACCACAAAGTAGATAATCCCTTAAATGTTCCATTAAAAATGGTCCAACATTTTAGCTTTTAATCATGCAAACCATGGGTGGTTCTGAACATCTTTACTTAGCCCATTATTCTCTTAAAAAAAGATGACTTTCCGTCCCTTTTTCTGTTTGGATTGAAAGCATATATTGACCTGAGGCCAGATTAGAAACATTAATCTTATCTATTTCACCACCTTTTTGTTTAACCAATCTACCATCCATTCCATAAACGGATAGAGCAAAAATCTTTTTGTTTGTTGAAGCAATATTCAGAACATCTTTCACTGGATTTGGGAATACTCTAAAATCCTTTAAATCTAAACTACCAAAACCCATTAAATTAGCTCCTTTAATGTACATGTCATCAATACTCACATCTAGCCAATTATTGGTGGTTTGATACCTGAAAGCTAAATAGGTCTTGCTTGAAAAAGGCGGAATCCATATTTTACGAATGGTTTTCCAAACATTATCGTTTTTATAAAAACTATCTGTAAAAAGCTTAACAATGGTTTTGGCAGAGGCCGAATCTGGATTAGGATGTCCTTCTAAAACATAAAGTGCAATGGTATCAGCACCCATTGGAGTTCCAAATCCAGCACCTTTAAATCGAATAGAATCAAGGAGTGTTGCATAGGTTAAATCTATCTCGTCTGAAACCATCCAATCATTTGTTGGGGTAGAACCTCCCACAGGGTATCCATGTTGCAGCTCCTCATTGAAGAAACTCCATTTATAATTTACTGGTTTATTCTGTCCGGTTCGGTAAAGGGTCCATTGGTTTTGCTCTGTTCCTACTTTAAAACTGGTAGAAAATGGAATGCTGATTTGAGCATTTAATCCAAGGCTTATAAAGAATAAAAAAAGAGGTAAAATGTGCTTCATGCAATTAAGACGAAATAAATATTCCCTTTGTTAATTTTCTATTGAAATAATAAATGTATTGGTATCATTTTCGTCTTGAATTCTTAAAAAAGAAATCAATCCTAATCAATCTTAATAAAACGTGTGGGCTTATACCCTTCTATGTAAATAAAATAATTCCCAGCAGCCAAATTTTCAATATTGATTGAATTATTATTCGCATCTAATGGTATAGATTTCAAAATTTCTCTTCCATCCATTGAAACTATTTGGGCTTGGTATTTATCTTGAGAGTAGAGCAATCCAAGAATCTGTAAACTCTTGTTCGCTGGATTTGGAACACATAGTAAATCACCTATTTCTAAGTCATAATTTCCTAAGCTTACATCGATTGCCACGGTTCGTATTCCCGAGCAGCCTGAATCGTTGCCAACTACTAATTTTACCTTACGTGAGCCAAGGGTAGAATAGGTATGTGTTGGACTTTCAATTGTTGATGTATTCCCATCACCAAAATCCCAGTTATACGAAGAGGCTCCTGTTGAAGTATTGGTGAATACATAAACTTTGTTTTGTCCACCATGATAATAGGTAAAATTTGAAACGGGGTTCTTGGTAATAGCAACCGTTTTTGTAGAAGTATTTGAGCAGCCATTAGTCAAACCTACAATGAGCTCAATGTTAAAATTATCGACTGCATTTACAACCTCATACTTATGTACAGGATTTTCTGTGCCAGTAAAACTTCCATCACCCAATTTCCAAGTATACATTCCAACACCTGCTGGGTTTGATGTATTAATAATCCTCACGGAATCATTCGCACATGCATTGCTTGCACTAAACTTAGCCTTAGGTGAAAGTAGAACTTGAACTTCTTTGCTTTTAGTGTTTTCACAGACTCCATTTTCGAATCTTAAAACCACCTTATACTTTCCTGTATCCGTGTATAGGTGATTGACTTCATCTACATCTGAAATCACAGTTCCATCACCAAGAGCCCAAATATATTTTGGCTTATCTCCATTATATGTTGCGTTTGTTTTAAAATAATTTTGGGAACCTAGGCATTCGTCTTTGCTAGTAAAGTCAACATCCAAATACCCAAGTACAATTGCTTTGCTGAGAAAACCTGTGCAACCCTTATTATCAACGTATCTTAGGCCTAAGTCAAAGGTATCTCGGTGTGGGTCTAATGCAATTCTTATGGAATCTTTATTCAGTGGTTTATAAATATCATACACCCATTCAAAATAAGAAATTCCACGGTTATGGGTTGTTTTAACCCAAGCTAATAATGTACCTCCTCTGCAATGGTCTTTATAATCAAAGTTTGGTTTTGGATTATTAAGGATGGTCACGTTTCCTAATGACTTATGAAAACACCCATTCTCATTATTTGTAGTTTTTAATTGAACGGTATAGACTCCAGAATCCAAGGTAATATTCAATGGATTAAAAGCAGCAGAATTTTGCCCATCAATACTCCATTTAAATGAAAGATTTGATCCTACAGTATCCGTCGTATTTGTAATCTTTAATGGGTTTTTCTCACAAGAGTTCTTAGTGGTAAAACTCCCCTTAGGATTTGCATTAATTGCTACAGCCATGCTATACGTATCCTTGCATAAATTAAAATAACTGGCTGTTAGAATAACCCTATACTCATCTACTAATAAATCTTTGGTAAGTTTAAAATCTTTTTTATCTCCAAATTCCTGGCTATGAGGCGCTGTCCAATCCCATTGGAGTGAAAAAACACTATCAACATTAATGGTACTATTAGTAAAGCTTATGCTATCTCCTATAGTCTGACATAGGTTGGTTGGAGCCATGCTAAAGGTTGCTTCTGGCACATAATACAAGCTTAATTTTGAGGTATCTATAAATATTGAATCACATACCTCAGTAAACATACGAACTTGATATGACCCTGTTTTGGTAAAGGCTTTCGTTACTGTTTTTCCCCTTAGCGTATCGCCAGGTGCAAAAACCCAAGTACATTCTCTTCCAACATCTCCACTTGAACCAAATGTAACTGTATAGGGAACACTTGGAATGCAATAAACAGGAGCATGAGCAATGCCATGCGATAAATCAACTTTTTGACTTGTATCCTCCAAATTAACAACTTTCCAAGCCTGATAAACATATTGAAACTCAGGGCTGCATTGACCATATATATCTTTGCAGGCCTTAAGTACAGAAGTGGCCATATCGGTAAATTGGTGCGAAGGAGTTACATAGAACTCCATGTTTCTATAGTAGATTTTATTGGCCTTTTTTCTACCCATTCCGGATAAACTATATTTTAAACCAAAGTCATTGGTTCCTGTATCACCTTGCACTAGCAAGTAGTATAAATAATTCTGTACTTCGCCTGGATTATGGCAACCACCTCCCCAAAATTTACCTAAATAGTTTTTAGGATGAGAAAATGTATGAGGGTCTTGCATATTTCTAATTCCTTTATTTGCTAAAAATACCTCTTCACCTATACGCCAATTATGCTTAGTACTGTCTGAGTGCCACTCTACGTTCTGCCCATTGATATCTGCAAAACTTTCATGCAACATACAACTCTGTCCGGTATAAGTTAAACCTCCTACTTCCGCTGCTATTCCGTGTCCAAACTCATGACCAACGACATCTATAGCCACACAAGGCTCAATATTGGTTCCTTTGCCTGCCAAGAAAGTGGCTGTTTTTCCGGCAAGACTCCAAAATGCATTTCCAGAACCACCAAAGTTTAAAATGGAAACTAGGTTGCCGCTATTGTTATCATAACTTGAGTATCCAATTGTATTTTTAACAAAATCATAAGTTTGCCCTGATCCCCAATGAACATCATATGCAGGTCTTTGAGCAGTTACATTCCATGTATTTGAAGAATCTGTAAAATCTGTACCTAAAGACCCATTAAATGTTTCTAAATAGTGAGAAGTGTTGCGTAACCTAAACGTCGCACTTCCTGAAACAAAATCATTATGCATGTTCTTAACACCTCTGTGATACGTATTGCCAGTTCCATTACTATCGGCATCACACATCATTTGCTCTCGGTAATGAACATTGCCAAGGTTGGTTGCAATAGCATATAAGAATTCGGTATGTGGGTCGTTGGTTTGGATAATAAATGTTTGACAAAGTTTAAAATCACCTCCATAAGTTTTATTAAACTGCCCGGCATATACTTGTTTGGCAATCTTTTCAAGCTTCACTTCTTCTACACTTACATAGTTGGACCAGCTATGATCTTCTCTATTTAAGCAAGAGAATTTATTTGTTTTTAATTCCTCCTTCAGCTCAATAAAGCAATCTTTTGTAGACAAGATTTGAGAAGTATTGCTCGGTTCAATCGGATATATATTTCCATTAAAACTTTCAACCCATCCGTTAATAGAATGAACAGTTAAACTTCCATGAAGCACTTCTATGTTGTTATAATATTGAACGTATTTTTCATGAATAAACCCAAGGTCATCAGGTAACGTTTTAACCAGTTTGAAGGTCGTTTTTTTACTCTTTAAAACTTGCGAAGCATACAATTGAGGAAAATCTTTTGCTTGTATTTTAGATTCAGGAATAGCTTCGGCATACCAGGGAAGTTTAAATTCATTATCCGTTTTTATTCTATTAAAATTTGACTTAACAAAATCAGAAAGCTGAGCATTAGCCTGAGTGTAGCAAAGCAAAATTAAAATGGCAGCAATTGTTCTTTTCATTGAGTTCAAAATCGTAAAATGCAAAATAGTTAATTCTAAAATACCCCTAAAGATACTATAATATTTCCAAAGCGTTCACAGTAAAGACGCTTTTGGATCTATTTGGTTGCACTAAATCATCATCTAAGCCAATGAAACGATTGATTTATGCAGAGATTTTTTACCGAATGAGAGTGATGGATCCGCTAATTTTATGATTTTTAGGATAGACTTTGCTTTCTAAAATTTCCAGTATAAAGAAATAAGTCCCATCTGGAACTTCAATGGAGGTATTGTTTAATAAACCCAACCAACATTCCTTTGGGTCCTTAGTGCTAAACACGCGTTCATTCCAACGATTGTATACGTCTAAGCGCATCTTGTCACATTCTTGAGTAAGTCCCTTAACAGACCAGCAATCGTTCTTCCCATCAGCATTTGGAGTAAACACATTGGCAACCAATGCTTGCCCACTCGAATCTTTATCGCTGTCTATTACTGTTGTAAAAGTATCGTAACACTTGTAACTGGGATGCTTAATAATAAGCTGAATGGGATAAACGCCCACATCCAAATCGCGCTTGAATTTTTTATCTCCAATAATTTTTTCTGTTCCAACTGTCCACTCAAAATCGGAAGCATAGGTTCCATCCTCAAGTTCAAATTCGTATTCATTGGTGCAAGGTTCACCTGATACATTCCATCCTCCAGTTGGTGATTTCCCAACTTCTACCGTAAGTTCTTTGATTGCGCTTAAGTTGCAGCTCACAGGATCTAGAACCGTGAGAATTACTTTATAAAATCCTTCTTGCTGATATTGATGAACAGGTTCGTAACTCAAACTGGTATCACCATCGCCAAAATTCCAATGGTATTTTAATCCGGGCTTACTAAGGTTCTTAAACCGAATGGAATCATTAGAACATATCATAATTGGTGAATACGTAAAATTCGCATTAACCGCATAGGTGATTTCAAAATCCAATTTAAAACTAGCATTACTGCAACGGTAACTTGGGTTACTTTTAAATACGGCCCAAGCTGATGTAGGAAAATCTTGTAAGCCTGGCGGATTATCTGGACAGCTTGCACAAACGGACTGATAAACTACTCCCGATTTATCGAAACGACTTGTTCCTCCGTCCACATGATCTTCGCTGGCGTTTCCACCAAAGTATGAGGCATAAACCAATGACTTAGCATCTTTGGATAAAACCACTAAATAGAAATCTGCACCGTCTGTTGTTTTCTGATTGGCATCATTTGTAAACTCCAAACCTGTAGTAGTTCCCGTAAATGAACCCCAACCACTAAAGTAAATATTATAACAATTATCTACCATAAAAGCACTTGGACTTAACTCCGGAGTGCTTGTTCTATTCCCAAAAGTCGTACTAAAAATAAGGCTGTCTAAGCTTGGTTTTAAACAACTGATAAATTGCTTGGTATTATCTTTTCCATACGTACCAGCAGTTCTTCCTATGGTTCCTTCGGTTTGCCCTGTAGCGTAGATGCGCTTGTCTAAATCTACTTCTATAAAGTACACTTGGTCATAATCATCCGAACCATAATAGGTTCCATGGATGAGTTTACCTGATTGTTTATTAAATTCACATAAAAATCCGTCGGCTTCGCCTCCCAAATAATTTGGATGCAAGGAACCGGTAGGCCAATTTATATCCTGACTTTTAGTTCCACCACCTATAAAAACCGAGGTATCCTGAAGCTTGATACTATAGGCTGCATCATCTTCCGAACCACCAATAAATGTAGCATAATTCAATTTTGATAAATCTGCTTCTAAGGCCAGAAAAAGCCCATCATTATTGCCTCCTTTACTTGTGGAATGAGCACCTGAGGTAGTAGGGAAATTCCCACTTCGGCTGGTACTAGCAATATAAACTCTACCAATTTCATCGGTTATAATATCCCCTCTAAAATCATCTGCATAATTATAAATTAACCCATTTCCATTAAACCCATCGTAGCTAGATCCACCTACATAAGTAGAAGCCATTAGCGTAGTCCCATCTGGATTTACTTTCCCAACAATGATATCTACTAGTCCATTATATGTGGTATCGTAAGCACCTACTGTAACTGGAAAACTATCACTCCAAGTAGTTCCAAAAATCAATAAATTATCAAAAGGATCGCAGACTAAACTATGCGGAAATTCATCATCCTTTCCTCCATAGTAGGAGGCATAAATTAGACTTGATCCATCGCTGCTGTACTTTGAAATGGAAATATCACAGCCCAAGTTTACAGGTGCCCGAGCTGAACCAACTCCTCCATAAATTGTTTGAAAAGCTCCAGCTGTAAATGGGTATGCGCCTTGAGTAGTATCTATAATTCCACCGGCATACAAGTTTCCTTTTGAATCGAAAGTGGCTGTAAATCCAAAATTATCCCCAGTAGAACCTGAATAAGTGCTAAAAACTAAAATTGGATCTATTACTAAATCATAGGCTCTATTATATGCCGAAACCTCAAAGCTAAGAATATTGTTTCTAAGTATGTATTGGCAATAGACGGGTAGTTTTTCATCTCCTATCAATTGATAAGCAAAGGGTTTAGCTAATCTAAACTCTCCTACTCCGTGAGAAAATACAGCTTCTCCATTTTGAATTAATGCAGCCGTTTCTCCTTCCATAGCCAATTGGATATTGTGAACTTCTGCTCCCGGATGTACAATTAAATCAAACTCAACTCCTTCTTTAACACCATAATACTTAAGGTCTATGCCTTCATATATTCCGGATTGAAGGATTGAGGATACAGGGTAGATTTTAGATTTCCATTTTGCTCTATCCGCCCCTACAAAATAATTCTCATAATGATTAGCAGGTTCACCCAAACTATTTGAAGGGACATTACTCCCTTCCCATTTAAAAAAAAGGTGATTGCCTCGAACCGTTAATTCACGCAGGCCATTTTGTTGATGAAATAAGTGATGTTTTTGTAAGGCCGCTTCTGGATCTACTTGCTTAATTTTAAATCCCTGAGATTCAATAAATACAGAACCAAAAGCTTGTAAATTTCTTGCAATACATGGATTTGACCATTGGCCCTCGTTCGGAGTAAAATAAGTTTGAGCCGAACTACATGCTCCAAAGAGCAAAATCACTATTAGTGCTATATTGCGAATACTTACAAAGATATAGGTTAGACGCTAATAGCATTGGCTTTGTTGCACAGCGAGATAGCGTATTTGTAAGACCCAGGTAATTTTTCTAAAAACCAATGACCCTTTAAGTTAGTTGGAAATATGCACCGAGATACTGAAAGAAACTCAGTTCCTCGGCGCTTATTATATTAATTCTTGATTATAACTGAGGATACTCGGCTGTTTCCTTGAGCAAGTTGAATGAAATAATTTCCACTACTTAATCCAGCCAAACTAAAGGATTTAACTATTTCTCCAGACGCTACCCTACCTCTAAATGCTATTTTAACTAAATTGCCTAAAGGATCAAATACGCTTATGGTAATAGTTCCACCATCAGTTTTAAATTTCAGATTCACCTCATCTCCCGCAGGATTTGGAAAGGGTTCATAAATCTTAATATTACTAACAATATCCTCAAAGTCCTTAATGGAAACATTACTTCCCTTAAATATTGGGAGAATATCAAAGGATTTACCTCCCATTACATTTGTTAATTTAGTTCCGGTAATTCCAAACCAATCTTTTATGGCACTGGCATACACCTGACGCATATCAAACTGCATCGGTAAATTATCTTTGATTTGCACGGTATCTGGTATTACTGGACTATTGCCCAAAATCCCACCTTGAACATTTTTACCAAAAGTTATCATAGGTGCAGCTGCTCCATGGTCAGTACCCCCACTTAAATTACTCATGATTCTTCGTCCAAACTCTGAATAAGTCATGCCAGCTACTCGATCATCCAATCCTAACAATTGAATATCATCTTGAAATGCACCAATAGAATCAGACAGTGTCTTTAACAAGTTAGCATGAGCTCCAACTTTATGGTCTGATGCATCCACTTGAGTGGCATGTGTATCAAATCCACCAATAGAAACCATATAAACCTTAGTTTTTAAGCCCCCATTTATAAGTCGAGCTACAATTTTTAGTTGTTCTCCTAAACTATTATTTCGGCCGCCAGTTGGATACTTAGTACTTAAATTTTTTCCTTTGTCATTGGCTGCTTTAATAGCTTGTGTATAAACATTCGTTTGATCATTAACCAAACGTATATACGTCAATTCTTTCCCATAGTTAGAATTGGGAGGAGTGTCGGTATTACCATTAATCAAATTATAAACAGTTGCAGGATTACTTACACCAATTCCCATTTGATTTGTTGGCCCTTGTGTAACCGTTGAAAAAGTTCCAATACCTAAAGCAAGTGGGTCTGGCATATCCTGTGTTGGATAACCTGTTGGATAACCTGGAAATTCTTCATTCAAAGCTCTACCAAGCCAACCTGTTTCCCAATTCTCATCAGAATCACTACCACTATGCCAAATATCTGTAGATCTAAAGTGAGAAAAATTTGGCTTAGGATATCCTGCAGATTGCACGATATTCACCAATCCATTGTCATACATGCTTCTCACTTCTGTCATGGCTGGGTGCAGCCCTGTTTTAGTTGTTCCAGTAAGTTTTAATACTTCCGACTCAGTAATTAATACATTGCTCCTTGCTTTGGAAAGGTTGGTGTATTGATCCAAGGGTATAATGGTATTAATACCGTCATTACCTCCACTCAATTGTATTAATACTAATATCTTATCATTTGTTGCTGCCTTTAAGCCTAAAGAGGCTAAGAACGGTGTGGCACTCAAATTTTTAATTCCAAATCCGCCAATTCCTAAAGGAAGAATGCTAGATGCTTTTAAAAAATTTCTTCTTTTCATTTTTTCCCTTTCTAATTAGTGAAGTTGATATTCTGCTAAGTTTAAAATACTATACATCATATAGGTTAATAGATCTTTACACGTTTTTGTATTTGCCGCATCTCCTGGGTTTGATTTATAGGTGTCCCAAATATTTGTCCAATTAAAGTCTGCTAATCCGCCCGGTAACAAAAAGGCCTTAGTACTTGCTTTTAAGTTGGCTGTAGATGGCATGGATAAGAAATAATCCAAGCACTCATTAACCAGTATATTAGGATCATTTGGTTTTGATGTTTTTTCTGCAATATCAAAAACATTCATTTTCACGGTATACCCTTGACTTGTTCTGCCATTTGTAATGAACTGCGCCATAATTGATACTCGGATAGGCATGGTATTACTACTCACCCAAATCTCATGGAATGAGGGAACCTGATAATAAGCAGGCCAACCAGCTACACTTGGTGGATCTAATAATGCCTGTTCGCTAGCCTCACATATATCATTGAGGTACTTTTCATGAATATATAGAGCTGCATTACTTTCTGTTTCTGGTGGTAAATTTAAATATGCTGATTTAGCAAATCCAAACATATAGTCAAAAGGTTGTTTAATAATACACCCTCTGTTAGCTTGATCAAAAAAGTGCTCACTTTTTAACAAGGTCTCAATTACTGGTTTAATATTGTAATTGTTGTTCCTGAAAATTTGAGCCAAAGGAGCAATTACATTGGTTTCTGTATCTGCATCAATTTCATAATAAACAAAAAAGGTGTACAATCTTCTTATGATATGTTTAGATGTCTCGGTGGCTGCAAATATCATGTCGAGCATGTCATCCAACTCATCCGCGCCAGCAGTTGCTCCAGTTTTTCCTGCTACTACAGTACTGCCGTAAAATGAAGAGAACTGTTTATCATCAACATCATGCCTATTGCTTTGGAAGTAACTTGTTGGAGGGTTCTTCGAATAATCTATTCTCCAACCTGTCAAAACTCTTGCTGCTGCTTTTACATCATCTTCTGTATAACCACTACCTGGACCTTTACCTACCGTAAAAAGTTCTTGAAGTTCTCTTGCATAGTTTTCGTCTGGTGCTTGATTGGTATTTAAGTAACCATTAAGGTATCGCAACAACCCTGGATCTAGGGTCATATCTTTTGTGAAGTCTTTAAAGTTTCCTAAACAATATTTACGAATCATTGCCAAATAACCATAAGCTATACGTGCATCTCCTATCGCATTAGATTCCGCAGCAAAATGATTATGCCAAAACAAAGTCATTTTCTCACGAATGGTTCCATCAGAAATCATATGTTTCATCCACCAGTTTCTAAGACTCATTCTTCTTCCGAAATTCTTAGAGTTTTTCTTATCTACCCAAACAGCATCTTCCGCACATTCAGGATCTGGAGTATTGAAACTGTAATCATTCGTAGGCAATGGCGGCACCGTAGTGTCAATATTTAATAGATCTGTAACCGATTGCGACATGGTCTTACCCACATAACTAGTTAAATCTGCATGAGTGTATCCAAATAATGCTCTAGATAGCAAATGCTTAACTTCCCATTTGGTCCATGTTCCTGTATACTCAGAAATACCGGTGGCCGTTCGCCTTTCCACTTTCTTAACCTGAGTAAGTTCCGCTACCTCTTCCGACTTGGGCGATGCAGCAGTAAAAAATTCTCGTCTATTCATAAAAGTCTGACTCTTTATATTATTATTAGTCTTCTCAAAGATAAAAAGGTTGCATCAAAATTGCTTTTTAGTTTATCAACAGGCGAATTTCACCTAAATGAAAAGATAGCAAACCTTTGCTAGTATTGATTTCTAGCTGACCATTTTTATTTACGCCTTTTAGCAATCCTTTTTTTATTTGACCCTCAGACCCTTCAAACGAGACTTCCATTCCGGCTTTCCATAGAATTTTATTAAAGCATTTTAGAATTTCCGATTGTTGTTTAATCCTAAAATCTGAAATACCTCTTCCAATCCTTTTTAAAAGCAAATCCAAAACATCTTTAAGTTTCAATTCTGATTTATTGAGCAGTGCGAGTGAGCTGGCATTAGGGACTTCGCTAGGCCATTCCTGTTGATTTACATTTATACCCAATCCAACTTGAAAGAACTTTTTAGCATTTACACTAACAATTGACATTAAAAATCCAGCGATTTTACGATCTCCAGCATAAATGTCATTTGGCCATTTTATGGTTAAAGGCTCATCCGAATATTCTTGAATGGCAGAAAGGGCAACCAGGCTTAACTGCATATTAAAAGCAGTGGGGTTTGCCAAAATTTGGTCATTCATTGGAATTAAAACACTAAATGCAATGTTTTTATAGGGTTCTGCAAACCATTTCCTATCAAACTGGCCTTTACCTGCAGTTTGATTATAGGTAAAAAGTGCATTGTACTTACCCTTGGCCAAGGGTAATTCTTTAAGTATATCGAAAGTGGAAGGGCATTCTGAAACCGACCATACCTGCATATTACCTATTTCGGAATACAGTTCAATATCTCCCATTTTTTACTGACCTTTGCACAAAGTTACAATCCACCAATGGCAAAAACCGAAATAAGCGAATCTGAATTACTGGTAAGTGTATTAGTTGCAGGACTTCAAGAAAAAAAAGGGGAAGACATAACAACCCTTGATTTACGCAACCTAAAGAACACTTTTGCCGAATTTATGGTGTTATGTAGTGGAAGTAACTACAAACAATTGGAAGCATTAGTGGATAGTGCCGAAGATTTTGCAAGAAAACAGTTAAAAGAAAAGCCATTTGTAAGAGAGGGCGTTGGGCAAGAATCAGAATGGTTAGTGCTTGACTTTGTTAACGTTGTGGTACATATTTTCTTAAAAGACAAACGTGATTTTTATGCATTAGAAGAGCTCTGGGGCGATGCTAAAATAAAAAACTACTAAAAGTATTTTTTTATTTGAAAATGCACGTTAAATTTGCACCCCATTAAGCGAATGGCCCGTTCGTCTATCGGCTAGGACGCATGGTTTTCATCCATGTAAGAGGGGTTCGATTCCCCTACGGGCTACTTAAACTTTAAGTAGTTTTAAAGACATATCGCGGGATGGTTAGCAAAGTAGCTAACATCGTGCTCTTATCAGCCAGCTGGCTGACAAAGGTTCGAGTTTCGCAAACAATTAGTAATCGTACTAATTGAAAGACATATCGCGGGATGGAGCAGTGGTAGCTCGTCGGGCTCATAACCCGAAGGTCACAGGTTCGAGTCCTGTTCCCGCTACTAAATATAACATCAAACCCTCTGTATTTACAGGGGGTTTTGTTTTTTCAGTTACATCATAGTTACAAATAACAAGAAATATTTTTTTTATTGCACGTGTGTGTGTGAAGCTAAACGGGCGGGGCAACCTGTGTCGGCCATTAAATGATCAAAAACCAAAGATTTTAGTGGATAAGCCAAATAAAACTAAATGAACCCAGTGACAGCAAGAGAGTAGAAAAACTAGTAATCCTAACCACCCTTGTTCGATACAACGAACACATTTTTTTAACCTAAAAAAGAAAATATAGCTAACTTTTGGGTGGCAACCAACCAGACCCAAGAAAATGAAGAACATACCAATCAAAAG